>Ga0080006_1202270_pt1 | contig 19491 bp, 24 predicted proteins | sample RS3BMetagenome_FD_69209 | JGI IMG/M metagenome (GOLD analysis project Ga0080006, IMG submission 69209) | Ferric oxide microbial mat and aquatic microbial communities from Rainbow Spring, Yellowstone National Park, USA - RS3B (SPADES... ... | reverse complement strand
TTACTATCTTGCTCGGTCCGAATTTCAAAACATCTTTTCCAAGTGTCAAGAGTATGTCAAGATTCAAGATCCATACCTAGGAGAGGAAACTTTTGACCTTCTGAGATACGTAGACAAGGGGTTGAAATTGAAAGTTCTAACAAGTATTAAGTCGGGAGATGAGGAAGACCCCAGCGGAATTTCACAGAGAATAGATCAATTCAAAGCCGAAAGAGGAGGAAACTTCCAAATATCATTCATAGGAGACAGAAATACTGGCGATGCACCTTTTCATGATAGGTATATTCTTTCTAAGGACAGCGGTTGGCAAGTAGGTACATCCTTAAAAGATGTAGGAAAGGGTAAGGAGACAACCATTTCAGAAATATCAAAGGTTAATAAAGATGAGATAGTAGAACCCGCATTTGACCGATGGTGGAATGCAAAGAAGTCTGAACTTGAATCAGAGAACAAAGAAAAAATCGATTATCAAGAATGGAAAGAACGCAAGTTAAAATCTGATGAAATAAAGTAACCTGTTAGCCAGATGTTCATCATTTCTGCTATAAAACCTCTATATCAGAGAGTGTATCCTTAAGATAAAGCCCTGCTAGTCCAATTTTTGATGTATCTCTCGTCGGTATAATTTGACTATTGGATGGTTCATCGTTTACTCCGTCGCCCAACATTGGTAGCGTTTCCTGCATTTTTTCAATAGACATGGTGTTCTTCTACCTGAAGCCGAAAGCCCTCCCGAGGCTCTATGTCTTTGATGTTGTTAGATTCAAAATCATCCTTTAAGTTAAAGAAATAACTTAAAATTCATTATTTGACACACAAATTCATTATAGAACTTATCAGTATAAAGATCATATGAATAGATAAGTTATCTAGAAGTAGCAGTAAACACATGAAACCAATTATCAACAACCGAAATCGCTGCTTTCTAAAGATTTCAAAATTATTGAGTAAAAACAATTATGATAATTAGGTATAAAGAATCGTTTTGTTGCGGAACTAAATGAAATTCAGAAAGACAAACTCGCTTTTTGAACTAAGTAGTTGTAAACGAATTTTCCTCCAATATTTCCTATATCAGTACAAAATTTAGTTATCAAACGATTTGGAATTAGCTCGAAGTTTCTACTATCAAGTAGCGAAATATATTTATTGTCAGAAATTTTCAAACTCATTGTTAGTACGTAGGAAGGTTTCCCTACAGAAATCATACGAGCAATCAAATACATTGTACCAATTCTATTAGAAAAGGCAGAAGGCATTACAGAATCAGAACCTACAATCAAACAATCTATTTCTTCCAGCATCTTATCTAACTGTAAATAATTAATTGCAGAGCAGTTGATTCCCATTCTCGAAATGGATGATATAAGTTGACTGCCTTCCGGCTGCTTATACGTCTTAAGAACAAATACACGCGTATTTATCTCTAAGTGTGAGAAAAACGACAAAAGTTGTTCACTTTTGCTTATAGTAAGGAAATTTTTGCATCCAATAGTTGCAAGCGAAGCGTTAATCGAAGATTTTTGCAGGTCTTCCTTTAACTTCTCAATAAGTAAGTCACATATATAATGTAACGAATATCCCATATTAATCATGTTTATACCTATTCTTCCTAGATTAACCAAAATCGACATTTCTTTTCTCTTATTCATCATTAGATTAAACATTAAAGAACCCTTACGATCTGATTGTTCAGGGATCTCTCTTAATGCATTTAGTGCATTCAGTGCAATAGTAATGGATCCATTTTTTCTATCATTTAATATATTATGAAATCTACTAATGGACATGCAAGTTGTTTGTAACATAAGAAATACATAAGATTAATTCTTAAATAATCGAACATGAGTTATGGTTGTTAATTTCTTGTAGATTTCTAATCTATACTTTATAATGACGTACTAATAATAATTTATCATGAGAAAAATAGATCCACAGTTATGCTATAGACTTTTGTATCCGACGATTCCTGTTATTGTAACAAGCAAATTCAAAGATATTATAACAGCTATGCCGGCTGTATCATATACAATGGTATCAAATAATCCAGCAGTTATAGGTTTATGTATTCAGCCTGCTCATACAACTTACAGAATAATCAAAAAATCGAAAAAAATTGCATTTGCTTGGATAAGCAAAGAAGATTATGCTATCATAGATCGTCTGGTGATGATACATGGATACGAAGAGAAGGATAAACTAAAAAAAGCAAAAATAGATTATTTTTTAAGTAACAAAACAAAATTACCAATACCAAGCAACTCGGTAGCTTATATTGAAACAAAAGTAATCAAACAAATGGAAGTAGGAGACCATATTTTATTACTATCAAAAGTAGTCGCTTCTTATGCAATCGAAGACTTTGATAACTATTGGAAATTCAAGAAATATAAACCCTTACTTTATACAGGAATGGAAGACGGCGCACGATTCTATGACTGAACTAGGGTCTGGTGAAAAATGTCCAAAAAAAAGAGATATATTTTTGCAGGCTCTTTCATAATAATCGGAGGTATATTTGTTACTATAAGTGGCTATGCCGAACGAAGTCTATTAAAGGAAATCTTATATCATATAAATGAATATTCTAGCAGTGCAATTTCAGGAGAACCAAATATTCTGATACATATTGTCCTCTCCGTGTTGGCTCTTCTGATTAGTCTTGGAGGCTTGACTATAATTCTTGGCGGCATAACAATCATAAAACATCAAAGGGCCTTAGGAAGATTGTTGATTGGACTTGGTGGTGGAGTCGGGGTTTTTGGTTTCATAATAGTTTTTGGTTATGCTTACGTATTTCAAGGACCTATTTCAATAATAAATCATTCATATTACTGGTTAGGTTTGTTATTTTCCCTGATTGGTTCACAATTATCAAAAAAATAGCTAAAGGCACCTTGGAAAAATCTTAAAAAAGTATCAATTAGAATACTGGCGAGCTCCGGTGATGCCCCGGTTCCATTCGGCAGGAGAGCATAGTGGTCTAATGCGCTTCCTTGGTATTTAAAACCAAAGAGGAAGAGACCGCGAGTTCAAATCTCGCCCGGGGCTCTTAATTCCTAGTTCAAAAATTCAAGACTTATTGTGCTAGTTTGTAGTCTTGAATTTTAATATTGAAGTACTCATTAACAGTGGTTTTAGCGATTATCGTGATTATGTTTTGCTTTGCATATTTATATGAAGAAGATTACTTTGAAATAATTAATACTTATAATAACGATTACATTTATCATAAATGGTAGATGAAAATTATTCGTAAACAGTTAATTTTATGCAAAATTAGTTAAAACGGGTTCTGATGTGCAATATACAACTTAAAAAACTAAAGACCAAATGACCTTGGGGGTCGTGGGCTAGCCTGGTCTACGCTACCAGCCTTGGGCGCTGGTGATCGGCGGTTCAAATCCGCCCGACCCCATGTCAAACACTGAATATTACGTCTAAAATATTGAGTCTTACGCATAAATGCAACAATACTCACTATGAATATTTTATGATTGAGTGCAATTTAGTATAAAGAAGATGTAATCTAATAAAATATTCTGTTAAATTAATATTAAGATCGACGATCAAATAAACGAAAATCGCTTAATTTATCAATGATTGAAAATACCTCTTAAAATTACAAAAAACTATAGGGACTTTATGATGTGTCAAATATTCAGACTAACTTTTTTTTGACTTTAATTATATTATTTTTACAGTATTACGAAGTGGAAGACATATACTTTTTTTATGCAACTATATCTTTAATTACATACAGATACAAGGCGAGATCTGTTGATTCACTCAAGTTGTATGATTTGTCAAATAAGGCGAGATCACCAATGATCAAAGATACAAATGAAGGAATGACAAAAGTTTTAGAGATCATAAACAACAAAGGAGTCAAGTTACATATTTTTTATCCTAGTGAATTAGAATTCTGGACCGTGGTTGGAAAAGAAGGAGAATATATACAATTCGAACAAGGTGCATTATGTAGTTGTCCTGCCTATTTCTTCAATATACTTAGGAATAATGATGAAACATGTTATCATATAAAGGCTCTTAAACTTTCAAAGGAACAATCTATTTATGAAAAAATAATTGGTGATGACTCAGAGATTCCCATTTTCATAAAACTCTTATCGGCTGATTTGACATAATTTTATCAAGTTCGTTTTATGGACGTCTTTTTATAAGAAAATATGCATGATACTTTTATTGTTGGGTATAATTGAAAATTAAAATATTTAAGATGAAATCATTATTATATTAAATAATATATATGATCTATTGTTCATCAGTTATTTCTTCATTTATTAGTTGATAACTTATGTTAGAGTAGTGAAATGTTAAACAACCCTAATCCTATGTAAATAAAGAAGGCTTTAATAGTAAAAAAAGTCAGTAGTATTACGTGCTTCCTTTGTATACTCAAAACGATTTAGATTTAGCCAAAAACCATCTACAAGAAATACTTATCGAACAATTCGAAAGACTGAATACAATAAACGATAGGATGACAGCTCTTGACTATAGCCAGATTAAACCCATCATAATTGGAGTAGCAGGTGGCGATGGAATAGGTCCTATCATATCGACTCAGACAATGCGAGTATTGAATACTCTTTTAAGCGAAGATATTAATCATGGAAAGATAATCATAAAGGAAATCCAAGGATTAACTATTGAAAATCGGGTAAAGCATATGAAAGCCGTTCCTGACGACGTTATGGAACAACTCAAAGAATGTCATGTTTTACTAAAAGGTCCTACCACAACTCCAGAAGCAGGAAGTTCCCTTCCTAATATAGAAAGTGCCAACGTATATATTAGGAAAGCGTTTGATCTATTTACAAACGTCAGACCAATTAGAGTGCCAAGATTAGGAATTGATTGGGTGTTTTTCCGTGAAAACACAGAAGGTGAATATATACTGGGAAGCAGGGGTTTATTGATCAAAAACGATTTAGCATTAGATTTTAAAGTTATAACTAGGAAAGGTGCAACAAGAATTTTACGTATGGCATTTGATTATGCACAGAAAACAAAGAGAAACAAAGTGACAGTGGTAACAAAAGCAAATGTGATAAAAACTACAGACGGTCTCTTTCTTGATACAGCTCGCAAAGTTGCTAATGAATATCCTAACGTACAGTGGGATTCCTGGTATGTTGATGTATTTGCTGCCAAGCTGATTGATCAGAAAAGGCGTCGAGATTTTAAGGTAGTAGTTCTACCTAATTTGTATGGTGATATAATTACAGATGAAGCTGCGGAATTTCAGGGAGGAGTAGGTACAGCAGGTAGTGCGAATATAGGCAGCAACTACGCCATGTTTGAAGCAATACATGGAAGTGCACCAAGAATGATAGAAGAAGGAAGAGGTCAGTATGCAGACCCCAGCAGTCTCATGAGGGCCGCAGCTATGTTATTAGAACATATAGGAATGTCAGAAAAGGCTGAGAGATTACATATGGCGCTCGATATTTGCTGCCAATATGAAGCAAAGGTCAAAGTTACTGGGAGAACCGATGGAGCCACTTCAGAACAATTTACGAATTATGTAATAGAAGTACTTAACGACCCACAGTTGGTAAATAAATGGAAAACATATAAACAAAAGGAATCAGAGACAACAAACATATATTAACATTAAAGCTTTTTGGTGGAGTAACATAAGACTGAAACCGAACCTGTTCAAATCTATCTAAATAAGTTTCACATAATTGTATTAATTCTTGTTGATGAATATTAAATAAACTCATATATTACCACCACGTTTGGGAGACTTTATGCCCAACATAACGAGGTGTACCTAAATGAGCTTCATTTCAAAATATTTCGTATTTTTGATTATAACATTAGTTGTGGGAGGCGCATTTACTGCTATTGGATCATATTTATCTATAGAATCATCAAATGTACAAGAATAAATAATCAATTAGCGATTCAGAAGCAGGCACTAAGCAATATTACTCAACAGCTTTCTGATACGGTAAAAATAATACAAAAATTGGAGAATGCAACATCTCAATTAAAATCTCAGTTAGCTGTATTGAACACCACTTCTCTAAATAATAATTATACCCTTAACATTCAAAATCAAACATTGTGGAACTTAAATGAACAAATTTCTGATCTATCAAAGCAAATATCGTTATTGTCTGAACAAAGCAACCTAACTATGGTAAATATCTATAAAATTAATGAAACTGTTAATTTAAAGTATTCACAATTAGACGTGTTACAATATCAAGTCCAAAACGTTTCTATCGATATATTATCAATTAATCAAAAAATTTCTTCGTTGCAAAACCAGATTTATTCGATAAACAGCGAGATTAATCAGCTTACTAAGCAAATAATTCAATTGCAACAGGAAATACAGCAAATAATAAACAAAGGCGACAGAGATCACAGTAAAAATTAATGAATTAGCCATAAGGTAAAGCTAAGAGAAACTTCGAACAACACCAATCCTAGTTTTATAATCTCAAACATCATAATATAATGAAGAAGAAATATGTATCAAGATATTAATAATATGTATATCGTCTAATCGACGATTTAAAGCATATATCAAAGAGCTTTGGCATATAATTACAGAACGAAATCAATAATCTTTCAGGATTTAGATGATTTCTATAAATTAAAGTAACCCTCAATGAATAACATCTAGCAGTTACACAGATGAATTTATTGCTAATTATAAAATACACAAAGGCACATTTGTATCTTAAATGAGGTATCGAAAACCAATCTCATAAAAAAATCGTCATCAGTACGAATATTATTCCCCTTTTTAACTATATGCGACGAGCGGGATTTGAACCCGCGTTACCAGCTTGGAGGGCTGATGTCCTAGACCAGGCTGGACGATCGTCGCAATGACGAATGCCAATTACTTATCTAATATAAGTCTTCTTTAAGCATCATATATAGCTGAAAAGAAGTTCTCATTCTCTTCTAATCCACATAGTAAACGATTGACTGAAGTACTTGAATCCAAAGGAAGTTTGCTTATTGAGTAAACACTATCAAAATGTCTTATAATTTCTTCATTGAAATATCCCTTTGGAAAACCTCCTATTACAAACGAAGGTTTCTTAAAACGAATAACACTATCTATTATCCAATGAATCCTTTTAAATTCTCCTCTCCTACTGAATCCAATTATTTTATCAGTTTTTAATAATCTGATAAGCTCTGAAAAAGACATTCTATTCAATTTGATCAAATTATCACCTACCACACCTTCTCTGAACAATTGAATCATTAAAGATTCAAATCTGTTGTAACTTCTGGGTGGTCTGAGACCATTAGATATTTCCATTACGTAATCCTGTATAGTGTGTATATAGAGTTTCAAGTATCCAGATCTGTAGATCGGGGACGAAGTAACATCAAGAAGAATATGATATAAAATATCTGGTCGTCCTCTTTTTTCATTATCTTTTAAATTTAGCATTGCTTTATGGTGAATACTTCTGTCCAATAAGAGTTCTACTGGCTCAACACCTTTCCTTAATGAATCATTTAAAACCGAATTATGCTTCGCTATTTCTGGGGGAACAGTTTCAATAGAAGTCTGAGCAATGATTAAAATAATGGAAATCAACTCCTTTAATACCAGATTAATATACCTAAAAAGGTTCATGTCCGGTCAAATCCCGTATGAAGAATGCGAAAGATGGATAAATCAATCAATAAGAAATGTTGCATTAGATTTGAAATTGGCCGAATTACAAGCCGTTACCGCATTGAACATTCAAAGAAAGTTCAAAATAACAAAACCTTATGGTCTTAGAATTATCTTTTGTAGGAAATGCAAACGATTTTCACCACCAATCTTCCAATCAATTTACAGAATCAGAAACAAGGTCTTGATTGTCTCATGCGGACGATGTGGGAGACGATACAGACATCCATTATTAAATTAACACGACAAACTTTAAAACGTGCGTTATTTCATGATGACGGGTCGATTTATTTGCCGACAGCGTTCGACGTTCCTCCAAACAGATTGATTGAGGCCCTAGCTAATCATTTAAAGAGGTTACCTCAAGTTCAACCACCCACATGGGCCATGTATACAAAAACCGGTTCTCATGTTCAAAGACCACCACAAATTAAAGATTGGTGGTATATTAGAGCAGCTTCTTTACTGAGAAAGCTGTATTTCCACGACCCTATAGGTTTGAGTGATCTTCGAACATCATATGGGGGAAGAAAAGAATCTGGTTTTGGTCTGGCTCATCAGCGTCAGGCTGGAAGCTCATCTATAAGAAAGATACTAGCACAACTTCAGGCTGTGGGTCTTGTTAAGAAGACAACAAAAGGGAGGATCCTGACACCAGAAGGAGTAAGATTGTGTGATCGTCTAAGTTCTGAATTATTGAAAGAAATAACTAAACAAAACCCAGATATTTCGAAAGTGATTGCCTAGTTAATTGGAGGTTATTGCTAAGAATGGTAGAAGAACAAAACCTAAGAAAAGGACAAACAGAAAAACAGCAAGCAGCTGAACAGCAAGCCAGATTGAAGGAAGCATACCTGAGGATGTTTCTGACAAGTGAAGCAAGACAACGTCTATCTAATGTTAGAATGGTTAAGCCAGATCTGGCTCAAATAGTAGAGGATCAAATAATTCAACTTGGAACAACAGGAAGGCTTCGAAAACAAATAGACGATGAAGAACTAAAAAACATATTAAGCAAGCTATCTCCGGAAAGAAGGGAGTTCAAGATTAAGTTTGCATAAGAGATGAATAAAGAATGAGCAGAAACAAGACCTTGGGCGAAAAGAAACGATTAATGAAACATTTAAAGTCAAATGCGGCCCCTCCAGCATGGATAACCGTCAAAACAAACAGAAGAATAACACGTAGTCCAAAACAAAGATCATGGCGTAGTCAGAAAATAAGCGATTGATTATACAGGTGAATAATATGTCTAGTGAAGAAGTCTGGCTTACTGTAAATTTAAGTGAGACGAAAAATACATCACCTGATAAAAGAACGAAAAAAGCAATAAAATTATTGAAGTATAAAGTTGCGAAAGCATGGAAGTCTAAACTGGATGATGTCAGAATCAGTACTGCGCTTAATGATTGGATCTGGAAGAGAGGTAAAAACTTTAGATACTCACATCTAAAAGTGAAAATATCTAAAGAAGATGAGAAGTTGATCGTAAAGACGCCCGACGAATCTCCTCAAGTAAATTCACAAAAAGATCAATCTACAACTAAAAACGATCAAACTGAGAAGATCAATAAAACAGAATCTTGAATTTGCAATTCGTTCTTATACTATCGATGGAGATCAATTTATCCATTAAGGGTAAAAAACCTTGGGAATCTATATCTTTGATATATATAGGAACCCCAATATAGGTATTTTTGCTAGAGCTAACGACAAATATCTGATCTTACCCCAAGGTTATGCTAAATCCAAAGCAGAAAGATTAGCATCGCTTATCGATTCAAAGCCAGTTTTTGCATCAATAGGATATACCAGGCTACTGGGCCCGTTATCAATTTTAAACAGCAAAGGAATACTAGTTTCTCGCTTTGCGTCAGATGAGGAAATCATCAATTTGCAGAATCAGACGGGTCTGGGCGTGCAGCGTTTTAATTCAAATTATTCTTCAGTGGGGAATCTTGTTAGTGCAAATGATTATGGAGCAGTAGCATCTCCATTACTTGATGACAAGGATATCCAGCAAGTTGAAGAAGTACTGAAGGTTCCTGTAAGGAGAACAAGTATAGCTGGTATGAAACAAGTTGGAGCGATATTGATAGCTACGAACAAAGGAAGCCTAGTTCATCCGAAAGCAAACGAAGAAGAAATCCAATTAATCTCTGAGACTCTAAAGGTTAATTGTGAACCAGGGTCTGTAAACGGGGGAATTCCATATGTAACATCTGGATTAATAGTGAATTCCAAAGGAGCTATAGTAGGTTCACAGACCGTTGGCCCTGAGATGTTTGTTATTACGAAAGCCTTTAAACTGTAGCAATGTGTAGCACCACCCCTTGATGACAGGTTCAGATGAAACAAAAGCACAATCTTTAGTGCTACAGGCTAGAATATTGGAAGAATACTTCGCTGACCTGTTGACACGCGAGAATATATTAACTAGATTACTCATGGAAAATAAGAATTCTCTTATTGCATTAGAAAATTTGGATGAGGTACACGATGCCGAGTTAGCAGTTCCCATTGGAGGAGGCGTGAATCTGCCAGTGACACTTAAAGCATCACAGAAAATTCTAGTTAACGTGAGTAAGGACGTTGCAATCGAGAAGACAAAAGCTGAGGCAATAAGTTACGTTAACGAAAGGACAAAAGAGATAGAAGCAGCTCTGTCAAGTGTATTACAGCAGAAAGAAGAAACAAACGCAAAACTTGAGAATATAAGAAGACAATTGGTACAAATGGGGGTAATTTCGGAACAATAGGGTTAGAAATTGTTCGACAAACTAAAGAATGCTTTTTCAAAGTTTCAAGAAGCGTTATTAACAAAGACAATACAAGAAGAAGACATAACGGAAGCATTATCAACATTAGAACTGAATTTGTTAGAAAGCGACGTTGCTATAGAAGTAATAGATTTCATAAAATCTGAACTAAAAACGAAATTTATAAAGACGAAGGTTGAGAGGAAAACCAATATAAATGAATTAATGCAAGGTCAACTAAAAGAAATACTCTTGAGAATACTTGATGGATATCAAGATAGGACTTTATATAATCTTATAAAAGACAATTCTGCTGTACCTTACACTATACTTTTCTTAGGGATAAACGGAACAGGTAAAACTACAACAATTGCAAAAGTGGCATACTTCCTGAAGCAGAAAGGCCTAAATTCAGTACTTGCAGCTGGAGATACATATAGAGCAGGAGCAATAGAACAATTGGATATTCATGCGCAAAAGTTGAATATGAAATTACTTAAACAAAAGTATGGTGCTGATCCTGCAGCCGTTGCAAAAGATGCAAAGATATATGCGGTTCAACACAAATTAGACGTAGTATTAATCGATACAGCAGGTAGAATGCAGACGTCACACAACCTCATGGATGAATTAATAAAAATAAAGAGAGTAGCCTCGCCAAACATGACTATCTTTGTGGGTGATTCACTTGCAGGTAACGATCTACTAGTACAGGCAAGAGAATTCCAAGAGAAAGTGGGTTTTGATGCATTTATACTTACCAAGGTAGACGCAGACATTAAAGGAGGATCAATAATAAATGCTTCATTCTCATCCAAAAGACCCATATTGTTCTTAGGAACAGGACAGAAATACGAAGATTTAGTTCCATTTAATCCTAACTGGGTTATAGATAGGTTACTAAGTTAAATATTCTCAAAAGAAGAGCTTTTTGCACATGAAGCCTATTTTCTGCTTGGTCAAAAACTACTGACCACTTACCGTCTATTACTTCGGCTTGCACTTCTTCTCCACGGTGAGCAGGGAGACAATGCATAAATATAACATCCTTCCTTGCCTTTTGTATTAAATCTGTGGTAACTTGATACTTGGGCAAAAAAACACTAAGGCGTTGCTCTTTAGTTGCTTCGTCTCCCATACTTACAAACACATCAGTATAAACAACAGTTGCATCTTTAACTGCTTCTTCAGGTTCGGTTGTTAGTACAACGTTAGCTCCGGGTATAGCTTGAGCATAATCAACTATTTCTTTCTTAGGCTTGAATTGTTCTGGTGATGCTACAGAAATCGGTATGCCCATAATGGAACAACCAAGAATCAAAGAATTACAAACATTATTTCCGTCGCCAATATAAGCTACTTTTTGTTCTTCTAATCTACCTTTCTTCTCACGTATAGTGAATAAATCTGATAGAACTTGACAAGGATGTTCCAATTCGGATAAAGCGTTAATGACAGGAATTCTGGCGTGACTAGCCAGTTTTTCAAGCGTTTGATGTTTGTTTACCCTAGCAACGACGCCATCAACAAACCGTTCAAACATTTTTGCTGTATCCTCTACGCTTTCTCCTCTAGATATCTGCGTTGTTATAGCATCAAGATATATGGTGTCACCACCCAATTGTCTGATCCCAGATTCAAAGCTTAACCTTGTTCTTGTTGAGGGCTTCTCAAAAAAAAGTGCAATAACTTTATCTTCCAATTGTCGTCCATATCTATGGATCTTAAGTCTGGCCGCTATAGCAAATATTTCGTTTATATCGTGTTTTGTAAGGTCACTCATTGAAAGGAAGTCTTTTTCCAAATCTCTCGTGCCTTGCCTTTATTCAGCTTACTAAAATCCCTTTCTAAATGAGTTAAAAGAAAGAGTGCAAAACACTTAAAGCATCATTCTTTACGCCTAAACTTACTTTGGATATATCTAGCTCCATCCGGAACATAATACGTACACTGAAGTATAGTAAGAAAGCCGATTGGCAGATGTATTCTTTATATCTAAAGTTAGTTTTGCTTGGAATAGGCATAGTTGGAGGAATAGCGTTTATAATTCATTTGATATCCTCTGTAGTAATGACTCCTCTCGCTGCACATATCGTAAATGTTGCCTTAGAGCTGGTGTTTTGATTGACAACCGTTGAGAAAGAAAAGAAGACTAACACTCGTGTTTATGTGGTAAAAGTAACCGGAGGACAAGAAAGGAATGTAGCTAATCTGGTTGCCAATAGAATCGAAACAAGAAAAATACATATTTTCTCAATTATTTACAGCGACAAGATGAAAGGGTATCTCTTGCTCGAGGCTACAGATGCGCAAGCTGTCAGCGACGCCGTGTCTGGAGTGAAACATGTAAGGAGCTATGTCCCGGGAGTGATGACAGTTGATGAAATAAGTGGGCTGATCTCAACAAAGATGCAAACGGAAGAATTAAAACCAGATCAATTGGTTGAGGTAATAGGAGGGCCTTTCAAGGGAATGAAGGCAAAAGTAATCAGATATGATGCGTCTAAGAAAGAAGCAACAGTTACAGTAGTTGATGCTCCATATCCTTTGCAGGTAACAATTGATGCAGGCTATTTGAAGCCTAGCTCTTAGGATGTAGTTTTAAACGATCAACTAATAGGTATAAGGTTAAAAAGGGCCTAAAAACCGCCATATGAAGGAGTTATACTAATTATATCAGAGGGATACTTGATGCCCGAAAAAAAGGTAATAAATCTTCTTATAACGGGTGGAGAAGCAAACGCTGGTCCTCCATTAGGTCCGGCCTTAGGACCACTAGGAGTAAACGTTATGCAAGTAGTCAAGAAAATTAATGAACTTACTGCTGACTATGCAGGAATGCGGGTTCCTGTCAAGGTCTCAGTTGATATAGAGAATAAGAGCTTTGAAGTTGAGATAGGTCTTCCGACAACTTCGGCATTAGTTGCCAAAGAAGCCAAAATACAAAAAGGTTCAGGAGCCTCTAAAAGAGAGGTGGCTGGTAATATAAATGCAAATCAACTGGCGAAGCTTGCAAAGATTAAATTAGAAAAGACATATGCGCGTGACCCTAAAGCTTCAGCGAAAGAAATAATAGGTACTTGCATAAGTATGGGCGTTACAATCGAAGAGAAGGATCCGAGAGAGTTTTTGAAAGAGGTAGAAGAAGGAAAATGGGATGAATTATTCACAGGAGTCAAATAAAAATGATAGATAAGAAGATGTTACTTGATTTGGTGAAAAAAGCACGTGAAAACACACCAAAAAGAAACTTCAAGCAAAGCTTTGAATTATTCATAACATTCGATTCCCATAGAATCAAGCCTAGCGAAGTGAATATAAATGAAGTTGTAACATTACCTTATAAATCCAAAACATCGGCAACGGTCATGGTAATAGCATCAGGTGATTTAGGTCTGCGAGCGAAGAAAGCTGGCTCCGACAGCGTTCTTGCGATAGAAGAACTTGATAGGCTGTCTACAAATAAAAAGGATTCAAAGAAACTCTCTAAAGAATACGAATTTTTTATTGCTGATACAAGCGCTATGCCCAAAGTGGGTAAATCGCTTGGGCCATTTCTTGGTCCAAAGGGGAAGATGCCAGTTCCGATTACCCAAACTTCTCCAATTGAACAAATAATAGAGAGATTAAAAGGAAGCATAAGAGTAAGAGCCAGAGCTCATAATGGGGTATCGTGTAAAATCGGACAAGAGGATATGTCAGATGAAGAGGTTGTAGCAAACGCTATGGCTGTGCTGGAGGCTATAGAGAGAAAATTACCTAACGGTTTAAAGGTGGCCAAAAGCATCGGTATCAAACTAACGATGGGACCATTACAAAAGGTGAATTTACTTGGCCAATGAAGTCCTTGCGATTAGAAATTATCCAAATAGGAAAGTAAAACAATTTGAGAAAATCACCAAGTTAGCTAGCAAATACAGTGTTATAGCTATAGCAAAGCTAAACAAAGTTCGATCCGCCCAGATTATGGAAATAAGAAAGACAATGCGCGGACAATTAGAATTGCTTGCTGTTAAAAATAAGATAGCATTGAAAAGTTTAACAACGTTAAACAAGCAAGGAATAGATAAATTTATCGAGTATATTAAAGGTCAGAATCTTCTTATTTTTACTGATATAAACCCGTTTAAGCTCAGTTTAGTTCTTGAAAAGAACAAAGTGCTATTACCGGCAAAAGGTGGAGATATAGCTACAGAACCAATAATTATTCCAGCAGGAAATACTGGTTTGGCGCCTGGACCTGTGCTAAGTGAATTCAAAGAGAGTAAAGTAATAACAAAAATAGAAGGTGGAAGCATATGGGTGACCAAAGATACAATTGTTGCAGAACCAGGGGAAGTAATATCTCCAAAACTAGCATCTTTGCTTTCAAAACTAGGTATAAAACCTATCAAAGCCGGCCTTGCAATAGATATAGTATATTGGGATGGATTACTTCTGACAAATAAAGATCTAAGGATAGATTTAGATGAATATACTAACCAGATTAGGACCGCATTTATACAATCTCTTAATCTAGCAATCAGGACCGAATATCCAGCGTCAAGAGAAGTAACAGAAATATTACTTGTAAATGCATTTACTGAAGCCATAGCTGTTAGTAAAGAAGCCAATTATCTAACAAAAGAATCAGCTAATATAATTCTCAATATTGCAGAACTCGGCGCTCAGAATATACTAAAGCTTGCAAGACAGAAAGGATATACACTCTAACTTAAAGCTACTTACCCGAATAGGGCCGCAAGACCCTCCAATGCCTCTTCTTCCTTTTTCTCTTCCTTCTTTTCTTCTTTCTTCTGTTCCTGTGGTTGTCCAGCGGCGGCTGATGGTTGTGTTGCAGTGGATGTAGAAATTCCTGGCACAGCTAAACCCGACTTCAAGACATCGTCTATATTTATCTCACTCAAAGCTGCAACAAGAGCTTTGACTTTGATTTCATCGGGCTGTGCCCCAGCAGCAGATATTATGCCTTTGACACTTTCTTCATTGATCGGCTTGCCCAGCTTGTGTAGCAGCAACGCAGCATAAACATATTCCATTTTAATATCAGTTTAGTTGCCCATTATGAAATACTATATATAGCTTTTTCCCAATTCTATTATTGATATGGATATTCATTGTCATACACGAGCAAGGACACGATGATAAATATGATAAGAGCAACCATTCATCCGTATATATCTTAAAGCTACTGGTGTAACCAAGTAGAATGTATATTCCATTTACAGCGTCAAAGGATGAAAAGAGCAAGTAATTACAATATTGATAAATTAGTTCTTTTCTCACTGAAAACGTCCGTAGGCTAGACCATATATGAGACGCTGTAGTGATGATCGGGACATTTCTTACCCAATCTAATATATTCCTAAAATCGTTCTGAGATACAATAATGGCACGAGTAGTCCAATTTTGGTAGGCTGATAATGAATATGCCAAGAGCAATCTGAAATGTATTAAATGACAAAAACGTACCTAACCTTAGTTTGAATTTCTTTCTTGTACTTTTTCAAAATATTTTTATTTTCTGTTGCACCTTGTTCTAACTTGAAGTAAAATAGAGTCTTGTGGTTTGCAACTATACTACTCTTGGCAAGGATTGTTCGCTGGAAAAACACAGACAATTAGAGTGTTTAACGCTTGGTTCCTACTATTCATTCTAATTCTTCTTATGACCATCTTTAGACGCGAGGACGGGACATGGAAGATAATTCACCGCCTTGGAGACCCTCTTGTCTACCTCATCAAACCTTCACTTTACCGGTCTCTGGAAAGTACAATGAAAAAATGGGCCGATAGCTAGGCTACATGTCTCGGCATACGAGGGTTCTAGGCAATCGGACTGCCGGTATTCATCCCTACAATTCGAGAGGGGTATGAATCTGATATCGCCAGGGCCTCCGACTATGCGGTCGACGAAGCGAACCAAGGTAGACCCATGGCTCTTCGTCTGCTGCCTCTTCAGCGGTAAACACTTTCACTCAATCGTCCGTTTGAGGAGACGTCTCCAGGTGGGGTTCCATGAAACTAACATGCGGGGGGTGGGATTTGAACCCACGAACCCCTTCGGGATGAGGTCCTGAGCTACGTGGCCTTTAGCTCTCACGCCTTTGACCAGGCTGGGCGACCCCCGCGCAAGAACTGACCTTAAAAGATATATGAAAAGGTTTATGATAAGAAATCATAAACTAAAATATGAATAACAATCAAAATGTAGTAAGATTATGAACAATGTAATCACCTTGGTTAAAAAACACATTCAATTGGGCATTTGGCATCAGTTGAAATATATCAATTAATTACATTGAATTTATACTTGAGAATTCCACAAAAATAGTTTCTTATGATTAATCCAGTATATTTTGAAACGTTTATGAGCCCCACATGCAAGCCTGCTACTCTGGGCATAAAAGGAGATCACCAATGATCAAGGCAGATTCCAATCTAGTAATAATCATAATAATAGCTATTATAACAATCACAGGATTCTCTATAGCCATTGTTAATTATCCTAATTCAGAAAGCTATCCTCCTTGGGTTCATGCGCAAGTGGCCAAGCCGGCATTAATCGCTGTTCCCGTTTCAAATGGAAATGTTAGTAATATAGCAGTGCTATATGATGCCTACGGAAACTTCCTTGATAACATGTCGTTTATTACATCAAATTCAACATATTCATTATTTTCTACGGGTAATTTTAAAATCGTGCCAGGTTATGCATATAAGGTTTGGGTTCCACAACAAAACATTACTTATGATTTCGGATTGCAACCTCCTTCCATTGCTCAGCTAAAATCTCAACATTATTATGTCATATTAAGCCAAAGCTTCCAAGACACCTACTGGAGGCCAAATCAATGAACACTATTCTTTCATTTTTGTAATGAGAGTCAACGGGATAATACTAACAAGACTCATTATAATCCAAGCGTAAGACCAAGAGAACAAAGCCACGATAGTTACTAATGGTAATAAAGTCATGCCTGCAAGTATCTGAATGGTATTAATTACAGCAAACGACGCGGCGTTCTTTTCCGGTGAAGCATTGTTCGCATGAGCATAACAGATAGAAATAGCCATCTCGTTAAAAAAACCCAAAGTTACTAGAGCTGGAATAATTAATATCCCTCCAGAGAATCCAAATAAGGAGGCAGGCAAAACTGAAAGGAGACCACAAAATAATAGAAGAATTTTCTTCCTTTTTGTGTTATCATAGATAGCGGCAGATAAACCACCAAAAATACTTGCAAATATAAGGGGAGTCGATTCAATTCCTGAAATTGCCACTCCTTGATGTAATTCTAATTCTAAATATGTTGGAAGCAAAAGACCAGTCGCAAAATAAGTTCCCCAAGTACCAGTAAAAGCCAAAGAAACATTTAGTATATTTCTGTCCGTTAATTGGTTAATAGCATCTGTTATGCTAAACCTTCCTATATTCTTATTCTTACGTGTTGGAAAATAAACTATAGAGGCCGCAGTAATCCCAGAGACACCTGCAAGAAGCATTCCAACCTTCCATCCTAACGCTTCGTGAACCACTCCCCAAAGAAGTCCTGCTCCTCCACCAAGGGCAAACGCAACATTATACATACCCATCATAAAACCTGGTTTTTCTGGTTTCATTCTTAAGAGCACAGCACCAGCTGACGCAAAAAATAACGCAGCTCCAAAGCCAGATAAAGCACGAGTTAAGAAAACCCAAGCGAAATTTTGATCTATTATTAACAAAATATTTCCTAGTGACAGCAATGTTAAACCTACAGAAAACGTAGCCGGACCCCCCAATTTATTAGAAACAACTCCCGAAGGTATCTGAAATATACCAGTAAACAAGAAAAAAACCAAAGGGATCAACCCAATCATCCATTTTTGCATATGTCCACTGGAAGCTATTGAAGGGAGTGCAGGGGATATAACAAACCAATTTAGACTATAAATAAACCTAGAAAAAAGAATAAGCACAATCGTTATAGTTTGTTTTGAGTTATTTGTGTGATTTTCTTTAATCACTGTACATCAATTCTCCGACTTCAAAATCATGTTTATAGCAGACATCACAGACCCCTTTATACTAAGCCGGGGTGGCGGAGTGGCCATGACAAGACATAGCATCTAATCATACCAAAAAGTAGTCACCACATAACGCGTCAGCCTCGAGATCATTTCATATTGGGCTAGGAAGCTGATGGGCCTTTGAGGCCCCCATGGGTTCAAGTCCCATCCCCGGCGCATTGTACTTACGATTAGCTATTCGTAGTTTTATCAAAAGACACAGGAACAAATAATATATCATTCCAGCAAATACTACAAGAAAAATATCTAACACTTCTAACCTTTACTTGAAGGAGCCTTTTTCTTCTTTTCTTCCAACGTTTTCTCGAAGGATTTAGCCCTAACTTCAACAAATTCTTTCACTTTATCTTCTGAATATTCTTTCTCTTCTTGTTGTTTCAGAACTTGCTCATTAATTTTAAGTAAAAGATTGTCTACATCGAAAGGTTTGATTACATATGCGTCAGCTCCTAAGTTAACTGCCTGTACAGCATTATTAAGTGTAGGATAACCAGTAACTATTATCTTTCTCATTCTGGGAACTGTATCAGGTACACGTTTTAGGAGGTCAACACCTTCCATATCTGGTAATTTTATATCAACAAGCAATACGTTATAAAAGTTCTTTCTGCACTTTTGTATTGCTTCTTTGCCATTCTTGGCTGTATCTACGTCATAATCTTTTTTCTTCAATACTGCGGCTAAAGAGGCTCTAATACCTTCATCGTCATCGACAATTAATACTCTTACTTTTTCAGGCAAATCTATACCGGCATTCGAAGGAGAACATATATTTAATAATTATTATGTTACTGCTCTGTCGAATAACTGATTGTCGTTTGATTCTTATCACTAGGTACCACGTTTTTCCTGGTCCTTTTTCCGGTGCCACGCCTTTATAGCCAAGAACATGTTGTACAGCCTTGCCTTTGCGAACATCTCATTCACCATGTACCTCCATTTCTTTGATTTAGCATACTCTCCAAACATCCT
>Ga0080006_1128189_pt1 | contig 19502 bp, 25 predicted proteins | sample RS3BMetagenome_FD_69209 | JGI IMG/M metagenome (GOLD analysis project Ga0080006, IMG submission 69209) | Ferric oxide microbial mat and aquatic microbial communities from Rainbow Spring, Yellowstone National Park, USA - RS3B (SPADES... ... | reverse complement strand
CCCACTGAGCGAGAACTGACCAATCGCCCAGCGCATAATCAGGGGAAAATGCAGAATTTGCACGCCTGCCGGAAGGACACTTTTGATCGGCTACAAGATGGATAATATCGATATAAGATTCGTTGTGCCCATAAAGGATGCTTCCTCCCTTTTCTTTTACTTCAACAGCTTCATCACCAACAACTTCCGAAGCATCAACTTCCGAAGCGACAAGTTCCGAAGCATCAGTATCAACACCACCAACCCGGACAGCCTCCAGCTTTCCCATCAATTCCTCGCACGCCTTCCACTTCGCCGCCCTGCCGGGGACAAAACGACCCAAATTATCAAGAACCCCGACAACGAACTCTTCCTGCTGCCAGGACAGCCAGCCTCCCTCTGTTAAAAAGTTCCGCATCGTCGCAAACCTATGGTGGCACCAGGCCCGCTGTACATCACCCGCATCAAACAAAGCCCGCCACATCTCCCGCCACCTGGCCACGGGCAGCGAGCCGTCTGCGTTCATATTCACGCTGAAGAACCGCAAGTGCATCAGGAAAACAGCCAGGTCCTCCTCAGTGACGATTCTCCGGCCCTTGGCAACGAGCTTCCTCTCGCCCATCAGTTCCCGAGCCAGGGACAAATAGCCAGCCCCGAGGTTGGACAACTCCTCCGGCCCGAAGTGATGACCGGCGATCGAGCCGCTCTTCGTCCTTACGGGCCTGGCCGAGACAACCGACGTCTCTTCCCGATTCTCATTTCCTGAATCTGAGACAACCGACGCCTGCTTCGCCGCACGCCTTCCCGAGACAACCGAGTCTTTTGACTCAGCCTTGACCACCGGCACCTTGAGCCGCCGCAACTCGTCCACGGTGACCCTGGTGGTCCCCCGGAGTTCGTCAGCCCGAGTCAGAGCTTCCCTCGGAAGTTTGGCGAGTTGGCCGCTCTTGTAGGTCTTCAACTCGTACTTCTCACGGCCCCAGGTGAACTCGGGGCAATGCCCCTTGACCTCGACGTTCTCAACATCCCAGGAGCCCTTGGACAACTCGGCCTTGAGCCAACGGTCCAAAATGGACAATGCCCCGTTCAGGCCCTCATCGCCCAGGTCGCCCTTGACCACGACGATAAACCCGTGGACGCCGTTGCCGTTCGTGCTCGTCTCGAAGTACAGGTTCGGGAAGCGGGTGTCCCGCAGATGTTTGGCGAAGGCAATGGCCCCGGCTAGCGTGCCAGCCCCGTGACAATCAATGTCGATGTTGATCAGGACCTCATGGGCCTTCGGACGCCCATCGCCTGTGAAGTAGAAGGTTTTCTGGGCCGAGAAGTGAAGGTCCATGTCAGTGTTGCGGAGCCGAGACAATCGACGACCAAGCCAGCCCATCTTGAGGCACTGGAAGTGATACTTGACGTCGTCGTTCTTGTTGACGTGGGCCGGGTTGCCGGCCTTGGTCTTGACCCCGTAGCAGAATGGGGAGGTCCTTTCTCGTATCCAGGTGCAGATATTTCGGGATTTCTTGGGTTTTTTACGTGGCTGAGACACTACTATACCTTTGAGTTGTTTGTTTGATTTGAGGAGGGAGGGCGTTGCGGCCCTCCCTCCTTGTTTATATAGAGTAGGTCACTGAAAAACCGCTCTGGATGCGTCGTAAAGTTTGTGCCAAGGCTTAGGCTGCCGCCATGAACTGATACCGAGGGCGAGCCGGCCCCTGACCCCGTCACCTCCTGGTACGACCAGCCGCCTCTCGGGTATCCTGGTCGATCCACCGCACCAGGAGACGCTCGACCATGAGATTGACCGAGGCCCCCGTTCTGCCCCCGCTTCCCGCTCAGGAGTATGCCCAGCTTCGTGACTCGATCCGGCAGCGGGGCGTTCTCCAACCCCTCCTGATCACCGCCGATCACGTCCTCATCGACGGGCACGAGCGATAGCGGGCCATCCGGGAACTCGGACTGTCCAAGTATCCGATCCGCATCATCGGCAACCTCGACGAGGCCGAGCGCAAGGAGTTGGCGATCCGGTTGAACGTGGAGAGACGGCATCTATCGAGAGCGGAACGTGCCCGGCTCCTGGAGATGATCCTCAAGGAGGCCCCATCGAAGTCCACGAGGGAGGTCGCCGACATGATGAAGATCAACCAGAGCACGGTCAGCCGTGCCCGGCAGAAGCTCCAGGCAGGTGATGCAAACGCATCACCTGGACCCATCAGGGGCCGGGACGGCAAGAGCTACCACTATCCGGCCACAAGCGTCGAACACCCGACCGTGGCCCGGATCGCCGGACAATTGCTCAACGACCTGGGCGATGACGCACCGGAGGGTGGGGCTTCGCTTCGGACCCTGAACAAGCGCCTATATGAAATGGAACGAGAAGAGATCCTCGAACAGACCACTCCGTCCTTGCCCAGGGATTTCAAGATTTACAACAATGACTTCCGCCATCTGGGCAAACGCATCGCCCCGAACTCAGTCCAACTCGTGGTCAGCGACCCGCCATGGTTGAAGGAGCACGAGGACCTCCGCAAGCCCTTCGTCGAGACGATCTTCCACATCTTGAAGCCCGGCGGATTCGCCGCCGTGTACTGCGGCCATTTCCACTTGAAGGAGTTCCTGGACACCCTTCGCGAGGCGGGCCTCGTCTATCGATGGTTGATCGCATGCACGAATGAGGATTCGATGGGGGCGATCCGCTCCTCGGGCTCGATCCTGACTTTCTGGAGGCCCGTCCTGCTGTTTCAAAAGCCAGGCGGGAAGTCCAAGACACCACGCCTGCTCCGGGACCTGATCCAGACGAAGGCGAGGGAGAAGGCCGCCCACGAGTGGCAACAGCCGATCGAGGAGGCGATCCAGTTCGTCAAGACACTCTCCGACCCCGGTGACTTGGTTGCGGATCTGTGCGTCTGCTCGGGTACGGTCCCGGCGGCGGTAGCGTTCGTGGGCGAGGGTCGTCGGTTCGTCGGCTGCGAGATCGACGGGGAGATGGTGCGGGCGGCAAAGTTGCGGGTCAAGGCCGTGCTGAAGGAGAAGGCAAGGCCGCCTGCTTTGACCTCGGCCTTGTCCTGAGGTGGACTCAAGGAGAGGATTGGGGCACTCAAGGGCTACGGCATCTGTCAGGATGGGAACTGATCCGGGCCAGCGGTTTGCCCGAGTCGGCCCTGGTCGTCGTGGGCAACGACCACTGGCTGGCCGACCCCGAACCGCTTCGGGTTATGCTGGAGGCGGGCAAGCGGGCGGTCTTTCAAGAAAAACCGGGCGAGCGAAAGGGCTGACCACGATGGCCAAGAAGCGTAATCCCTGGGATATCCGTCCGCAGCAGGCGAAAACCGCCTTGCCTGCCTCGCTGAAGGCCGAAGTCGAGGCCAAGGCTAACGCCCTGATCGAGGACGTCCTGAAGCCCAGGCACGTCCAGCCGCCTCCGAAGGATGCCCAGTTCAACTACATCATCGACATCGGGGCGAAATGGTTCAGAAACTACTTCTACTTCTCCTCGACCTACGCCTGCCCAGGCCCGCATGCCCTCTCCCCCACCTTCGAGTCGAAGTTCGCCCGGATGGAGCACCTCGGCAATGGGAAGTTCGCCCTCTACGCCATGCGTCATACCGGAAAGGAATGGGTGGGGATACTCGACGATCTTTCGGTGGACGAGTGCATGAAGGCCATCGAGGACGACCCGTGGTTCGTAATTTGAGCGCCGGGAGCGAACAGCCCAAGAAAGGAGCCACCGCATGAGCGTGCCCGACGAGGTTCGACGTGAGGCCGAGAGGACCGGAGAGCTTGTCAGCAAGAAGTTGATGCAGATCATGGACTTGCAGGCGGACATCGACGGCCTGCTACGAGACGCCGGCCCCTCGCCGTTCGGGTCGAAGAATTGGCGATACGCCTCCCTGGAAGCCCTGCAACGCCTCGTGGCGATGACGGCGATCCAGTTCGTGCTCTTCGAGCCGGAGAAGTTGGTCAAGGGCAACGGCGAGTTCAAGGTCGCTGCCGAGAGGATGATCGAGATCATCATCGCCCAGTTGAAGACCCTCAAGACAAAGGAATTGGATTATTGACTGTCCTGGATTTCAAGTGCATCTAAACTGACTCGCTCGAACGACGGGATCATCGGCTGGCACCGACATCCGGGCAACCCGATCATCCGACCCGGCGAAGGCAAGTGGGACCATGATGCGGTCTACAAGCCTTATGCGAGCTTCGACGGCCAGAACTGTTGTGGTACAACGGTCGCCGGGGCGGCGTCGAGCAGATCGGGCTGACGATCCACGAAGGCGAGAACCTGGGATTCTGAGGCGGGGGAAGCATTTGGGGCCTGGCAGGGGCGGGAAAGGCTTGATGGGAGGACAAGGGAATAGCCGGACTTGATGGCTCGACGAACATGGACATCTCCGTTCCAGAAGACCATCCCGATCTTCCGCATCTTCGACGTGGCGAAGGCCAGGGAATTCCATGTGGGTTTCCTTGCCTTCGACATCGATTGGGGGCACCGCTTCGACGAGGGCTCGCCCGCCTACATCCAGGTGTCGAGAGGCGATCTGACCCTGTAACTCTCCGAGCATCACGGCGACTGCTGCCACGGCTCGACGGTCTTCGTCCGGATGGAAGGAATCGAGGAATTCCACCGGGAGATCACGTCCAAGGGTTACGGGTTCATGCGGCCCGGCATCGAGAAGACGTTCTACGACGCCAGGTGCATGCAGGTGATCGACCCCTTCGGCAATCGCATCCGGTTCAACGAGCGGCTGGGGCAAGTCGTCGAGTAAAATCCGGGCCTGTGTACGGGCCAACGCTCGGCGATTTGGGTGTCCGGCGAACCGTCTCGGATTGTCCCACGTAGGAACAGCGACTTGTGAGGACCGGCGGTGGACGGGTGGGACTTCCTGTCACCCCAGGACCTCCGAGCCGAGAGGGTCACGATCATGCGACTTTCACTGCGAAGCATGGCCTTGGCGGGCGTCCTGGCAACCGGCCTCGTGGCCCTCGGGACGACCCCGGCCAAGGCCCAGGGATACGGCGGCTCCTACGGCGGTGGCGGCTACGGACAAAGTTATGGCGGTGGCGGCTACGGCCAGGGTTCCTACGGCGGGGGCGGGTATGTCCAGAGGAGTGGCGGCTACGGCGGGGCGCCTTATTACAACCCCAACCTTCCCTGGTCCCCGGCCCAGCAGCAGGGATGGCGGGAGGGTCGGGCCTACTACGAGACCGGCCTTGCCCCCAACCGACCGCTCTCCCCCGCCGAGGCCCAGGGTTTCATCGCAGGCGAGCGGCGGCAAGCCCAGACCCCCTGGCAACTCGACCCGGCCCGGCAACAGGGCTGGCGTGAGGGCCAGCTTTTCTGGGAGACTGGGATCGCCCCGAACCGGCAACTCTCCCCCGCCGAGGCCCAGGGTTTCATCGCCGGGGAGCGGCGAGCGGCCTATGGCGGCTACCGGCCCTGGTGAGGGGCGGAAGGCCGAGGAGCGTGGCCCAAACGTCGGGTTCATCACGACGGACGCCCTGGCTCTCTCGACGCTCGATCGGCAGTTCGACGGCGTGATCGACAGCGGGCTGTTCCACGTCTTCTCGGACGAGGACCGGGCTCGCTAAGTCGCCGGACTAGCCCATGTGACCAGGCCGGGCGGTCGGCTCTTCCTGCTCTGCTTCAGCGAAGAAGAGACCGGCACCCAGGGGCCGAGGCGTGTCTCGCAGCAGGAGATCCGCTCGGCGTTTGCGGACGGTTGGGTTGTGGAAGAACTCAGACCGGCGAGGTTCGAGGTGGTCCCCGACCTGAAGGACATTACGTTCAGCGAAGGCGGGCCGAGGGCGTGGTTCTCGGTGATTCAACGGGAGGGCTGACGGTATCGGCCGGCGAACAACGGGACTCACAAAACATCGTCGTCCAGCAGCCATTCCTTCGCACGTTCGACCAGAAGGAGGTCGTTCGCCGATTCCCGGATGTCGTCCTTACGCTGATCCTCCACGTCTTCAGGATCGTCCTCCTCATCATATAGATCAGGATCGAACGGTTCCCTCAACCGAGCCACCTCCAGATACTTGGCCAGCTTCCAGTGGTCGAAGATCGTCTTGATCTCGGCCACGAACGCCGGGATTTCCGACCGGAATTCGGCATCGGTCTCGGCGGCTTCAAGGAAATTGAGGAACTTTTCGCCGACGAGGTAGCTCAGGGCCTTGTCGGTCCCGAAGTTGTCCTCGATCCTTTTCGTCGCCTCGCACTGCTCGATCCAAATCTTGCAGAAGTCCATCGTTATCCCTCCAGGTGCTCCTCGCAGTAATTGAGGATGGCTTGGGCTTTCTTCTCGTCGATCAGGTCGAGGGCAAGGTGTGCGGTCACATAACAGACAGCGAACGCCAGCAACGGCTTCGAGTCAAGACCGTGATTGATGCCATCGGGATCGGAGTTCGCCACATAGTTCGCCAGGGCCACTTTCGTCACCCGATCCGCCTCTCGACCCACCAGCTTTCTGCCACGGAACTTGAGGCACACCAGGGGGGCCAGGTGGAACAGGTTGGCGTCCGTGATCCGCTCACCTGTCAGCAGGCTGAACGGTTCGGTGTCACGGGCGTCTCTGATGGCCAGCCGGATCTCCAGTAGCCATCCTTCCGATGTTCGCATGAGAGGCCGTTTCATCGTGGAATCCGCCTCCCCCCCGATTCATTCCGCCGTCCAGCATCGAAGGGCGTACTCGTCCTCGCCGACCTTCACGAACAAGGAAGCCTCGCCGTGCTTCTCGATGTTCTTGTCGAGGGCACGACGAACTTGTGCTTCGCTCGCCCGCCACAGCTTCATCTCCTCAGCCTTCGATGCCAGCCAAAAGCTACTCTGGGCTTCACCCTGATCTTCGAGGATGAATCGACAGGCATCAAGTAGCGTGTTGATCATCGGTTCGCCCTCGTTCATGAAACCGCCCTACCAGAAGCACACCGATTTCATCGGCTGCTCGTTGACTTCGAGCCGGAACACGTCGGGCTGGGAATAGTGAACCACCACGTCGAAGTCCAACTTAGCTCGTGCCAGATCGGCCGATGCTCCTGCCGAGCGAGAGTCATCCCCAGACCACGGTCTCGGGATCGACCCGGTGCCCGCACCGTTCACATGCGGGGTCGGACAACGACACCTTGCCTTCCTCGCAGAAGGGGCAGACGTCGGTGTCGAGGAGCAGTTTGACGTCCCGACCGAGGGTCGCACCGCAGCCCGGACAGGTCGGGTGCTTGAACTTGAAATCCCATGCCCCGTAGCACCTGGGGCATCGGTCGTGGGGCACGACCTGGATCTCGCCACCGACAACGTACTTCTGAGGGGTCGAGTCGCCCCACGTCTGGTAAGGCGGCTTTCCCTCCGAGGTCGAGAGACCAGTTGTCAGCAAGGGTAGCGATTGAAGCCGGTCCCCATCGAAAACATCGACAGTCACGTTGAGGTTCACGGAAAGACGGGGGCCGACGGCCTCGCTCATTCGTGTGAGGGCGAGGCGAACGGCCGAAGCCTGATCGGAGTCGAAGATCCGCTCCAGCGATTCCGCCATCTCGTCCAGGAGCGGTTCCAAAGCCTCGAACGACGATTGATCCATCTCCTCCCCTTCCTCTCCTGAAGTGCCGTTAACCCTAGGAATGGTGCGGCAAGCTCCCCGGCACGTCGGGCAGCCCGGCCAGGAAGATCGCATCGTGCCGGTGGTGGTGATACGCCTGGAAGACGAACTCATTCCAGGAGTCCGGCTCCCGACCATACTTCAACAACTCGTGGAGACGCCGCCGTTTCTCCGGGGCGGTCAGCCCGATCAGCGACTTGCTCAGGTAGGCGGTCCAATCCGCCTTGCCGAAGCCCGTCAGGACGTAGGGCGTCGTGAAGGCAACGTGGTATGTCATCGGCAAGACCGGCGGGCAGAGTCGCACGAACCAGAGTTCGCCCTGGGTCCCAGGGTAGCCCGCCGGGACGTCGCATTCGAACTCGTCGTCCGTGATCAACTCCCTCAGGATGGTCCGACCGCCCCTGATCCCGGCCTGCTCGTAGATGCCCATTCGGGTCCCGGACATCAGGCGAACGGCCTCGGTCACTCCCTCCCCCAGACCGAGTGGACCGGCGACGTCGAGCAGGCAGGTCCCGATCGTCTCGCCGTCGGGGCCGAACCGCAGGTCGAAAAACGCCCAGGTCGTGAAGTAACTGCCCGTCAGCGGGCTCATCGGCGGCCCGCCCGGCATGTACTCGTCCTCGGCATGGAGGGCGGCCTGATAGTAGGGCTTGAATTCGGGGAACCGGCTGACCCGCTCGGCGAAGAGCGAGGTGACGTTCTGGACGGCGACGAAGGCGGCGTGCAGAGGGTCGAGGCCGACCCCGTGCGAGATTCGTGAGGTCGCCCCTCGCTTGAGGGCGTCCAGGGCTTGCTGGATCGAGCCAGCCTCGTGGCGGATCTCCTGGGCCAACTTCCGGCCCTTGCCCAGTCGCTTGACGAGTTTGTCGCTGATCTGGCCCATGGGAGGAGACCGGGGTGGTGATGGCGGATCATCGATCGTTCGAGACATGGTGCCCGATCACGGAGCGTTTTACCAGGGGCCGAGGACGCTGTAGGATCGAGGTGCCGGATGACCCGATCCAGGAACCCTCGATCTCGTCCCTGAGTTCTCCGATGAACGACGTCACCCCCGCCAAAGCCCGTGACTTCTCCCGTGCGGCGGCCCGATTCTACCGGGAATCACCCTGGCGATCAGCGGGAGCGGACGAACCCATCAAGGTCAAGAGCGAGCAAATCGAAGGAGGCTCCCGGTTCGCCATCGTCCTGGGGAAGAAGGGCAAGGTGAAGGGCCTGTGGCTCTGCGACGACTGGAAGACCTGCTTTCTCGTCCAACGGGGGGATTATCGGACCGTCGTCGAGCACCTCCGGTACACGGCCCTCCACTTCGGGGGCCGCAAGGGGATCAGCCCGGACGACCTGGAGAGGATTCAGCGTCATGGCTTCGAGGTCGCCGGCCCCACGGCATTCCCGTCCGTGCTCCGCAAGGTGCCGGACGAGGATTTTCGCAGCCCCGACGCCAAAGAACTGGAAATCCTGGAAGCCTGCCTCTGGATCATCCCCGACTTCCTCAAGCGGGACGAGGATCGGAAGTCGGACGTCTACGAATACGCCTTCAAGGCGACCGAAGGCAAGATGTCGCTAGACCTGTCCTGGGTGCCGAAAGAGTGGTTGCGAAGTCAGGGGCCGAAGACTCAATGAGTCCCTTTATCCTGCGGACTCTGTCGTGAGGACTGTTTCATGTCCAGGAAGAAAAAGCAACGTCCGTCGAGGACGGTGAGACCAACCAAACCCGCATGCCTGGAGGGTCGGTGGCACTTCGACCCCGACGTGCCGACCTACGACTTGTTCGAGCACCACGACCCCGATGATCAGGAGGATCTCGGAGAGGTGCTGGACAACCTGATCTTCTGCATCGAGAAGGGCTACTTCCTGCGGTGGGAGGCTATCGTCTGCGAGGAGTTGGGCTTGCCCTTGACCGTCCGGCAGGAGGAGGCGTTGGGCGAACTTCTGAGATTCAGCGAAGACCCCGCCGACGATCGAATCCTCTACATCGACGAGATTCCCCGTCCCGACGTGCCCTGGTACGAGATCGTGAGCAAGTTCGCCTCGCTCCTGCTCTTGGAGCCTTACCGGACCTCCGACTCGCACTTCGAGGTGACTTACGACGGCTGGGGGACCTTGGTTTCCGCCCTGGAAGAACACGGCGACGGCTTGTCTCTCCCCCGTGGCGTGGACCGCCCGGTCGAAGTCGTGCCCGCCGAGTTGCGGCACAAGCTCTGGCTTCAGACGTGTCTCGACCAGCTTTCCGGCCTCGGGCAGGAGGAAGAACTGACCCTGAGAAACGAAGAGCAGCAGGACCGGATCAAGTGGTTCATCCGTGACCTGACTGAGCACAAGGAGAGCGTCGAGTGCCTCGACCTGACGCTGGAGACGTTGCTGAAAGTGGTGATCCTGCCGACCCAGGACGAGTCGATCTTCGTCGAGATGATGAAGAAGGGACTCGGCCTGGCCTCGATGCAGGACAAGATCGCCGAGCGGTTGTGAGGGATCTTCTGGGGAGGGGCCGATCGGCTCGTGGTCCGAACGAAACCCTCGTCGAACCCGCATGCAGGTCGAGCCCGTGTCCATGAGGAAGGGACGACCGGCGAGGATCGAGATCAGCCCTGGCTGCTGTTGCTCTCAACCATCGTGGCTGCGGACGACAACCCGCCGGACCTTCTTCAGCGACTCCAGGGCCGCCTCCATGCCGTCGAGTTGCTTCAACTCGCCGATCAGGTCGTCGATGCCGTCCTCAACTCGGTGGAGCACCTTCTCACGATCCCCGGAACTCGGGCTGATCACGGGCGGCGTGGCGACGGTCACTCGGTGGGGTCCGGGACCGGCTCCCGCCGTCTCACGGGATGACGGATTGGCATCCTGCCTTCTGGATGCCGACGCCGCTGTAGATTTCTCCGACTCACCGGGAGTGGTCTCGCCCGTCCCGACCCGCTCCTTCTTGATCTTGTAGTAGATGGAAGGGCTGATCGCCCCCTCGTGGCCCGCCGACGCCCACGCCTCGTTGACCGTCCTGAGGTTGGCACGGGGCTCCCGCCCGAGCACCTCCCCGACGAAGAACGACTTGCTCGGCCCCTTCTCGCCGTCCCGGACGTCGGGCGGCGACGGGGCCTTTTCAGCCTTCTTCGCTTCGCCCCTGGCCTCCTTTGGCGACAACTTCGATTTGCCCTTTGCAGGAAGTGTCGCAGCCTCGTCGGTCGCCCTCCCGTTGCTCCCGGTCCTTTTGGTCAGGCCAAGCTCGGAACGGATCTTTCCAAACAGGCTCTCGCTAATGCCGTCGTCGTGCCCCTCCGCTTTCCAAGCCGCAGTGGAATCCGCCACCTTGGCGTCACGATTGCTAGACAGGAACTCCCGGAGGAACTTCCCCTTGCCCTGATTGGGGACGGGTCTGGTCGCCATGATCTCTTCCCCGGTGTAGCGTGTGACGAGACACTATCCTTGTTGTGTAACCTATGGCTCATCATGGTCGAGGTAATCGCTCCATTTTGCCAAGGTGGCACTGTCCTGCTCGGGGATGGATCATGGCGAAAAAAGCCCGGAAGAAGACGTCTGTTGAGCGGGTTAATCAAACACCAACAGCCTCCTTCGAAGAGATGTTTCCCACCATCGCAAGGTGGATCTCGCAAGAGGGGGGCTGGGTCGAATTCGGGGCCGACCATTACAGCCGCTCGCTCGCCAGGGCGTTGCACGGGGGCGGCATGGCCTGGGAGGGCAGCGACCACTACAAGTCCCTGGACGAGGCCCTGGAGGCGATGGACACAGGGATCGCCGCCTGGTTGGATGAGTACCGGCCCGCCAGGATGTGGGATCGGAACGACAAGAAGGAGCAACTTGCCGCATCGTCCCAAAAACCTGAACCTCCCAAGAAGCCATCGACGAAGGCCCCAGCACCCCCGAAGCAGGCTGATCGAATCAAGCCCGACCAGCCCGCTCCCGTCCCTCGGGCCATCGCCGAGAAGGTCCGCAAGCTCGCCGACATCGCCGAGGCCCTGAGGCGGGGGGAGCAATTCCAGATCACCCGCCTGACGAGCCTCAAGGGCCTCTGCCAGGACCCCCGAGCCGCCCGGTCCTTCGCCATGTTCCTGGCCGACCGGGCACGCAGGTGGGCCGAGGAGGAGGAGGCCACCGGGCGGGTCAAGGGGATGCTGGATAAGGCGGTCACGGAGATCGGTTCGTACCTGGACGATCCCACCAAGGAGGCCAAGGAGCACCTGCACGACCTGCTGCGTGAGTTGGAACGGGAGCAGGACGAATACAGGCGGATCAGTTGGGGGCAGGTCAGGATCGTCCACAGCAGGGAACTGCTCGTGGTCGAGAAGGCGCTCAAGTCCATCCTCCGAGACCACGAGGCCCCGACCTGGCTCTACCATGCCGCCAGGGACTTCGCCGAGCGTTACGACTCACGATACGGGACCGGGCTGATTCCGACTTCGGCCCCGATGGTGCAGGAGATCGCCGACTTCTGGCGGGAGTTCTATAGCATCGGGCGCTAAATGCCCCTCGTTCCCGATCTTCCCTGGCACGTCTCGCCCGGATCTCGCCATGATGATATCGTGGGAATCGGCGTCGATCCCCGCTCGTGTCATCCGGGTGTGATGCGGAATGGGTGGCCGATGCCATCACAACCTTGGGCGGTGGCAGGAGCGGGAGGGCCGGCATGAAGTTCCGAAGCGGGCAGGACAAGGGCTTCCACCTGGCCGTCCGGGCGAGGGTGGCGGCCCACTTCGAATCCCAGGGCGTTACTCGCTTCGGCGACCGGAGGGTCCTCGCCAAGGGGCTGTTCCTGGTCGCCGTCACGGTCGGGTTCTACGCAACGATCCTCAGCAACCGCATCACGGGATGGACGCTCCTGCCCCTCGCCGCCCTCTTCGGCGTCTCCTGCATCCTCGTCTCCTTCAACCTGGCCCATGACGCCGCCCATGACGCCCTCACACCGAGCCGGCGGCTCAACCGGGCGATCTACGTCGCCACCTTCCTGCTCAACGGGACCAGCCCCTACCTCTGGAGGCGGCGTCACGTCGGCTCGCACCACACCTTCCCCAACGTCCAGGGCGGGGACGCCGACATGGATGACAACCCGTTCCTCCGGGTCACACCCTCATCGCCCTATCGCCGGTACTTCCGTTACCAGCACCTCTACGCCCCGCTGGTCTACATGCTGTTCTCCCCCTACACCGTCCTCGTCTACGATTTCGAGTTCTTCTTCCGGGACCGACTCGCCAACATGGACCTGCGGCACGATCTGCGTCGGCTCCGGGTGATGGCGATCGTCGCCGCCGAGAAGCTCGCCTACTTCGCCATCATGCTGATCATCCCGCTGCTGGTCCTGGACCAGCCCTGGTGGGCGGTCGTCCTCGGCTTCGCCGTGATGCAGTGCGCCGCCTCGCTGGCGTTCACCCTGCCGCTGGTCAGCACGCACGTCGCCGGGGAGATCGCCTTCCCCGAGGCCGACGAGTCGGGCTTCGTCGAGGGGTCATGGGCGACCCACCAGTTGGCGACTTCGATGGACTACAGCCCGGAGAGCCGGCTGGCGAACTGGCTGCTGGGGGCGGTCAATGCCCACGCCGCCCACCACCTGTTCCCCGACATCTGCCACGTCCACTACGTCGCCCTGTCGAAGATCATCGAGGAGACCGCCCACGAGTACGGCGTTCCCTACCATGCGATGCCCTTCGCTGCCGCCCTTCGTTCGCACTTCCGCTTCCTGAAGCGGATGGGGGCCGAGCCGCCCCCGCCGTCGGTCGGGGAGGACGCCGACCGCCGGATCGAGGGCGTGGTGGTCGGGACCGGGGCGTGATGCTCACCGAACTCTTCGAGACCGAAGCGGGATCGGCCCGCATCCCCACGCCCTCGGACGCCGCCGGTCAGCCCCCTGCATCAGGCGACGGTGAACGTCAGGCACGGCACCTCGGCGATGCCCGACTGTGGGTTCGGGCGGGGCTCCGGCTGGGCATATCCGTTGAGGTCCACCGCACGGACCCGGAACTCGTAGCTCCATGCCTCCAGCACCCTCAGCTTCACCTTCCACGCCGCCCAACTGAACGGCAAGGGCCAGATCAGCGGCCTGCCGGTCGCCGGGTCGAGGTGGGCCACGCCCTCGGGGAATCGGCCTCCGGGCAGGGCCGACGTCCAGCCTTGCGGAGGGCCGCCGGGCAGGTTCGCCTCCTTCCACTCGGCAGTCGCCCAGGCCGGGTCGTCGGGGTCGAGGACGCCGTGCGTCCCCCAGTCCTTGCGGAGCCAGTATTCCACCCGCCTCAGCCCCGATACCCCGACGATCGCCACGCCACGCAGCGTGATCGGCTCGCCCTGGCGGTAGACCTGCGGTGCGTGGATGTCGAGCCGGGCCAGCGTCTTCATCGGCGAGTTCGGGTCGTTGTTCTGCCTCTCGGCGTAGGTGTCATTGGCCCGGTAGTCGTTGGTCAGGACGACCCGGTTGAGCCACTTGATCGACTTGAACCCATACCCCTCGGGGACCAGCATCAGAACCGGGTCGCCCCGCTCGATCGGCAGGGGGCGTCCGTGAGCCTCAAGGCGAGGAAGACGGGGGTATGGCCGGGGAGCGTCTCCAGGACCTCGCTCAGCGACAGGGAACTGGCAAATCGGTGCTTCGGGTCCACGAAGAAGCCGGTGTAGAAGACCCGCCGCACGTCCTTCAACCGCCCGAGCCGGGCCAGTACGTCCCGCAGGGCCACGCCCTCCCACAGGCCGTTGCTGCACAGGCCGCCGCCCGGCGAGTCCATGAGGCACTGCATCGTCTTGATGCAGCGGACGGGCCGCTCCCGGAACAGGGCTTCGAGGTCGCCGAGGGAAAGCGCTTATTCGTCGTCCTTGCGGAAGGCACCGGCCAGGGTGGGCTTCCACGGGGCCTCGTCGGGCACGACCTCCAGCCGCCAGGTCTCGGGCGTCAGCCCGGCCTTCCGCCGGGCCTCGTCATCGAGCAAGTAGGGCTTGCCTCGGGTGACTTCGTAGAACGACCCGGCCGGGGTCAGGAAATCCCGCTGGTAGCCGGGCCTGGCGCTGGACATGGCGGCTCCCCTCGTGGCACACGGGTGTCGGTGAGGTTATCCTGGCCGGAGTGCGGTGGCAATCATCAGGAGTCGTCCCATGAGCACCGTCGCCAGGTTCCTGCGTCGAGACCCCGCCGAGGTCGAGCCCTGGGCCGAGACCTGCGGCCAGATCCGCGAAATGATCTCGGAAAAGGATGAAGCCGCCGGCGAAATCCACCGCGTCGAGATCGACAATGCCAAGCTGCACTATCACGCCAAGACCGACGAGTTCTATTACATCATCAACGGACAGGGGACCATGATCCTCGACGATGAACAAATCGAGGTCCACGAAGGGGTCGTCGTCTATGTTCCACGGGGAGTCAAGCATAAGGCGATCGGCAAGATGACGGTTCTCACCGTCTGCATCCCTCGCGGCGTCCTGGACGATGTCCACGAACTGGAGTGAGTCGGCGTCTTTCAATCGTCCTGGCGAGCGGGGGGCGTCAGCCCAATGGCACTGACTTTGTACTGACGAGGAGCGTCGAGGGGGACTGTCCCAATTTTCCACGCCGGACGCCCCATCATTTGGATCAAGCTATCCGTGGAAAATGGGACTGTACCCATCGACGCGACCAGACGACAACCCGCCAGGACCGTTCTCCAAGAATATTGAAAAGCTTGTCCTCCCCCAGGGCACTATTGAGGTAACCGACGACACGGGGCCCGGGGAGATGATCAGGAATGACGCTTGGAAAACGAGGGCTCGCCGCTCGGTCTTTGGAAGCACTGTTTCGCTCGGGGACGGCGTGCGGCCTCGACGACAGCCAACTGCTCGAACGATTCCTCGATCGGGGCCCAGGCACCGAGGATGCATTCGAGGCTCTGATCCTGCGTCATGGGCCGATGGTGTTTGATGTTTGCCGCAACATCCTGGGCCGCTCTCACGACGCCGAGGATGCCTTCCAAGCCACATTCCTGATCCTGGCCACTCGGGCGGCGTCGGTCCGGCGAAAGTCTTCCGTCGCGAGTTGGCTCTACGGCGTCGCCCTCAGAACGGCCTCGCGGTTGAAACAGGATACGGCCCGGCGGCGACTGAAAGAGCAAACGGCCGCCGAGTCGAGGAGCGAAGAGGCTAAACTCTCAAAAGAGCCTCGCGACTTCCGTCTACTCCACGAAGAGGTCGGCCGACTTCCGAGCAAGTATCGAGATCCGATCATCCTCTGCTACTTCGAAGGGATGACCCAGGAGATGGCGGCGACTCAACTGGGTTGCCCCGCGGCCACGGTCGGCGTCCGACTGATGCGGGCAAAGGCTCGATTGAGGGATCGGCTGGAACGACGCGGCGACGTGTTCACTCCGGCGATTCCGCTGATCGCGGTGTCTGGCAATTTGATCCGTTCGACGGTCCGATCGACGATTCAATTCACGGAGGCGGGGCCGGTCTCATTGGCCGTCGCCCAACTGACCAGGGAGGTTTCGAAAGCCATGTTGATGATGAAGTTGAAAGCTGCCGCGGCGGTGTTGCTTGTCGCCGGGACTGTCGCCTCAGGGGCGGGATTTGTCACTCACCTCGCTTTGGCTGAGGACCCGCAACCGAAGCCGGCAGCGAGTGAGATCGAAGAGAAATCAAAACCCACCAAACCGAAGAGCGATCTCGAAGAGTTGCAGGGAACCTGGCTAACACAGGTCTTGCCGAACGTTGGCTATAGCAGTGCTCCTTCCACTCCCGTCGAGCTGGTGAATGAGAAATGGGTGATTTCCGGCGATACGATTCGGACATTCCCGGGACCGAATGAACAACAAGCGGATTCACTTCAGGAGAGCACTTACCACATGAAAATCGACCCGAGCAAATCGCCGAAGGTGATCGACCTCATTGTACCGGGTGTCGGTACCTTACCGGGCATCTACGGGCTCGATGGCGACACGCTCAGGATCAACTATGTCTACTACGATCACGAGCGGCCAAGCAGCTTCGTTCAGTCTCTGAAAGCCCCCTCAACACTTCTCACGTTCAAGCGACTTCGCCGCACCCCCGAGGAGTTCACCCCACGATTCGCCATCGATCCCGGCTGTTATTGGGTGACGTATCCCTCCCAGGCGGGCTCGATGCACGGGAACTGTTCGTGCGCGTTGATGACGGAATTTGAGTCGAATCACATGACGGTCCATGTGGCATGCCCAGCAACAGATCCCGATGAAGGGCCGATCTATCGTCCGGTCGCTTTCGACGCCGATCGTAAACGGTACTACCCGAGTGGGGCAGGGGCTGCTGCAGGTGGTTGGAATGAAGACAAGAGAGGATTCCATCTCCACCGATATCGCCTCGACAAGAATACCCTCCAGGGGAAAAAGATCACCCACGTCGGCGTCGAGCTGGTCACGCCCGAGGCCCTGGAGCGGGAACGCAAAGAGGGCTTCAACCCGGCCGCGACGAATCCCAAACCCTGAACCAACCCGCTTGCCCTCTCCGTCGAGACTTCCCTCCTGTACGCAGGGTGGACCGAGGGGGGTTCTTTAATCGATGGCCCCGGGATGGAGAACCCCCTCCGACTCCCCCTGAGTACATGGGGAGAGAAAGATCAGGGCAAATGCGGCTGGGTGAGGGGAATATCACAGGCTCGAACCCTATAACGACGCTGGTTCTCCGGGCACTCTGAGTCGATCGAGACCAAACCAACCGCTTGCCCTTCCCTCCCGTCCTGGGCGATGATCGTCGGTCTCGGGATGCCGGCAAATCGTCATCCCTCCCGCCCAGAGACCGGAGAGACTCGATGAAACGCTTCGCCATCCCCGTTGCCCTGTCATGTTTTTCCCTCGGATTCGTCACGATCCAACAGAGCCACGCAGCCCCCCCTGCCCGCTCCGTCGGTGAATCGCTCACCTTTCTGGCCACGTTCGACCACGGGCCCGACGCCGACTTCGCCAAGGGAGACGGCAAGATTTATACGACCCTCTCGGGCAAGCGCGACGAGGCTAAGCCAGGGCTCGCCTCGGACGCCGTGATCGCCAAGGGGAAAGGCAGGCGCGGCGATGCCCTCCGCTTCACCAAAAAGTCGAAGGAGGTCGTTTTCTTCAAGGTCGACAAGAACCTAGACTACAGCAAGAAGGACTGGGGCGGGACCATCTCATGCTGGATGAGCGTCGACCCCGACAAGGAGCTTGATCCCGACTACGTCGACCCGCTGCACCTTACTGAAAAGAGCTGGGACGACGCCGGCCTCTGGGTCGATTTCAGCAAGGATGACCATCCTCGCCACCTGCGACTCGGTGCCTTCGCCGACAAGAAAGTCTGGAACCCGACCGGCAAGGATTTCGAGAAGATGACCCCCGCCGAGCGCCCCATGTTCGACGCCGGCAAGCCCCCGTTCGCCACCGGCAAGTGGTCGCAGGTCGTCATCACGTTCGATCATTTCAACACAGGCAAAAAGGATGGCGTTGCCACCCTTTATATCGACGGCCAGAAGCGCGGCTCGGTCACTGGTCGCGACCAGACCTACTCGTGGGATCCGAACAAGGCGGCGATCATGCTTGGCCTCAGCTATACCGGCCTGATCGACGAGCTTTCGGTCTTCGATCGGCCGCTGACCGACGACGAGGTGCGGGTATTGTTTGAGAGCGATGGCGTGCCGAGTTTTCAGAAGTAAGGCTGCTTCACAGGAGCAACGTTTGATGTCCAGGTTCGGTTTTCACATCGCTTTGTTCGCCACGTCGATCATGCTGTTGCCGAACGCGGATGCCGAGACGACCATCCACGTCTCCCCCACCGGCGACGACTCGGCCGACGGCAACCCGACACATCCCGTCCGCTCACTCATCAAGGCGCAAAGCCTCGTCCGATCGGTCAAAGCCAAAACAACCGGGCCGATCACCGTGCAACTCGCGGGGGGGACCTACTACCTTGATGCCCCGCTCGTCTTCACCCCCGCCGATTCGGGAACGGCCGAGGCACCGATCGTTTATGCGGCCGCGCCCGGAGAGAAGGTTGTGCTGAGCGGTGGCAAGAAGCTCGAACTCACCTGGACGCCGGATGAAAAAGGAGTCTATCGTGCCGAGATCCCGGCGGCCCAGGTCGGCAAGCTCCCGTTCGAGATCGATCAACTGTTCCTCAACGGCCAGCCAATTCGGATGGCCCGCTATCCCAATTACGACCCCAAGGCCCGTAACTACGGTGGGACCGCGGCCGACTCGATCGCCCCCGAGCGGGTAGCCACCTGGTCCAACCCGGTCGGCGGGTTCGTCCACGCCCTGCATCGCCACGAGTGGGGGGGGTTCCACTACCGGATCACCGGGGTCGATGAAAAGGGGGAGCTCAAGCTAGACGGTGGCTTCCAGAACAACCGCCGGATGGGGATGCACCCGGTCCATCGGTTCGTCGAGAACATCCGCGAGGAGCTCGACGCCCCAGGTGAGTGGTTCTTCGACAAATCCAAGAATGTCCTTTATGTGATACCTCCCGAGGGGGTCGATCTGAAGTCGGCGACGGTCGAGGTCGCGGGGATTCCCCAACTGATCAAGTGGCAAGGCACCCGCGAGCACCCCGTCCGGTTCGTCTCGATCAAGGGGCTGACGCTCACGCACACGGCACGGACCTTTATGCTCACGAAGGAGCCCTTACTTCGGAGCGACTGGTGCATCTATCGGGGCGGCGCCGCTCGTCTGGAGCGGACCGAAGATTGCCGGATCGTCGACTGCGGGTTTCGCAACGTCGGCGGGAATGCAGTCTTCATTAGCGGTTACAACCGACGTGCCGAGGTGACCGGTTGCGCGATCACCGAGGCGGGGGCGAGCGGGATTTGCCTGGTCGGCGACCCCTCGGCCGTACGCTCGCCGAGCTTCGAGTACAACCAGTTCGTCCCCATCGACAAGATGGACAAGACCCCGGGTCCGAAGTCGCCCGACTACCCCGCCGAGTGCCGGATCGACGACAACCTGATCCAGGGGATCGGCCGGGTCGAGAAGCAGGCGGCGGGGGGCGAGA
>Ga0080006_1143045_pt1 | contig 19561 bp, 19 predicted proteins | sample RS3BMetagenome_FD_69209 | JGI IMG/M metagenome (GOLD analysis project Ga0080006, IMG submission 69209) | Ferric oxide microbial mat and aquatic microbial communities from Rainbow Spring, Yellowstone National Park, USA - RS3B (SPADES... ... | reverse complement strand
CGCCTCTGCTCGCCCCCGGCCGGGGCCGCCCCCCAGCCCCGCCCCCCGGGGGCCCCCCCCACCCCGACAAGCCCCCGGGGGCGGTCGGCGGGGTCCCGGACCCGCCGCACCATCCCCGCCCGTTCCATCCGGTCGAGCAGGAAGGTCATCGCCCCGCTGCTCAGCCCACAGCCGTCGGCGAGGGCGCCGGCGGTCATCGTCCCGCGGCGCTCGAGCAGGTCGATGCAGCGCAGGTCGGTACGACTGATCCCCAGCTCTTGCGCCACCCCCTCGTCGAAGGCGTCGACGGCGCCGAGGTACTCGCGCAACGCCGTCCGGAGCGCCTCCATCACCTCGTTTCGCCGGCGGTCGCTTGACACCATTTTCACTTTACCACTAAGTTTCTTAGCCAATGGCTCATTTTCCCTCCGCCACCGCCGACCCGCCGGCGGTCGAGGCGGTCGACCTCGTCAAGGTCTTCGCCAAGGGCAACGTCCGGGCGCTCGACGGCGTCTCGCTGCAGGTGGCCCCCGGCACGGTGCTCGGCCTGCTCGGACCCAACGGCGCCGGCAAGACGACGGTGGTGCGGATCCTCTCGACCATCCTCGCCCCCGACGGAGGGCGGGCCGCCGTGCTCGGCCACGACGTCGTCGGGGAGGCCGACACCGTCCGGCAGCTGATCGGCTTGGCCGGCCAGTCCGCCACGGTCGACGAGAACCTCACCGGCCGGGAGAACCTCCGGATGGTCGGCCGGCTCTCCCACATGGCGATGCGCCTGACCCTCGAGCGGGCCGACGCCCTGCTCGAGGAGTTCGGCCTGGCAGAGGCGGCCAACCGACCCCTCAAGACGTACTCGGGGGGGATGCGCCGCCGCCTCGACCTGGCGGCCGCCCTCGTCAGCCGGCCGCCGGTCCTCTTCCTGGACGAGCCGACCACCGGCCTCGACCCGCAGAGCCGTCAGGACCTCTGGGCGGTGATCGAGGAACTGGTGCGAGCCGGCACGACCGTGCTGCTCACCACCCAGTACCTCGAGGAGGCGGACCGGCTGGCGCAGCGGGTGGTGGTGGTCGACCACGGCCGGGTGATCGCCGAGGGCACGCCGAGCGAGCTCAAGGCCGACCTCGGTGCGACGGTGATCGAGATCACCCTCGCCGACCCGGCGGCCGCCGCCGAGGCGGCCACCCTGCTCGGCCCCCAGGGAACCAAGGAGCCGACGGTCGACGGCTCGACGGTCGAGCTGACGGTCGAGGACGGCCCCAGGGTGGCAGCCGAGGCGCTGCGCCGGCTCGACCAGCAGGAGGTGACCGTCGTCGGCCTGGTGCTTCGCGAGCCGAGCCTCGACGACGTCTTCTTGAGCTTGACCGGCCACCGGGCCGAGACGACCCCGACGCCGGCGACCGACGGCACGATCGGCGACGGCCGCCAGCCGGTGGTCGCCGGAAGGGAGCCACGATGACCGTGAGCGCCGCCACGTTGGCCCCGGACCGGGCGGTGCGCCCATCGGCCGGACGGCTGCGCTGGGCGTTGGCCGACGCCATGACGGTCACGTGGCGAAATCTCATCAACTACACCCGGATCCCCGACGCCATCTTCTTCTCGAGCATCCAGCCGATCATGTTCGTGCTGCTGTTCCGGTACGTCTTCGGCGGGGCCATCCACGTCCCGGGGACGACGTACGTCAACTACCTGATCGCCGGCGTCTACGTCCAGACGGTCATGTTCGGCGCCGTCAGCACCAGCGTCGGGCTGGCCGAGGACCTCCACAAGGGACTCATCGAACGCTTCCGGGCCCTGCCGATGGCCCGCTCGGCGGTGCTGGCCGGTCGCACCACCGCCGACATGGTCCGCAACGTCGGGGTGCTGGCGTTGATCACCGGCGTCGGCTACCTCGTGGGCTTCCGGATCCAGACCAACGCCGGCGAGTTCGTGGCCGGCCTCCTGCTGGTGCTGCTCTTCGCCTACGCGCTCAGCTGGGGCTTCGCCATCATCGGTCTGTCGGCCTCCAACAGCGAGACGGCCCAGCTGGCGGCCTTCCCGGTGCTCTTCCCGTTGACCTTCGCCTCGTCGGCCTTCGTACCGGTGACGTCGATGCCGGGGTGGCTCCAGGCCTTCGCCGTCCACCAGCCGGTGAGCCAGCTGGTCGACGCCATGCGCCAGCTGATGCTCGGCGGCCACTCGGCGCTGTGGTCGACCAGCAACGTCTGGCAGGCGCTCGCCTGGGCGGTCGGGCTGCTGGTCGTCCTGGCGCCACTGGCCGTCCTGCGCTACCGCCGGGCCGCCTGAGCGCCACCGGGGCCGTCCCGGGCGGTCCTTGCCCGCCCGGCACCGGGGGTGGAGCATGTGCGTCATGCGGGCGACGGGGAGCGAAGCCTTCTCGGTGGAGGCCGGGGGGACGCACCTGGCCGGCGAACGGTGGGGCGCCGGGAACCCGGTGGCGGTCTTCCTGCACGCCGGGGTGTGCGACCGCCGTTCGTGGCGGCAGCTCGTCGGCCACCTCGAGGCAACCGGGGCCGCCGTCGCCTACGACCGCCGCGGCCACGGCGAGACGCCGCTCGGCAGCGACGACCTCGACCACCTCGGCGACCTGCTCTCGGTGCTCGACCTCGTCTCGCCGGCCGGCCCGGTCTGGCTCGTCGGGAGCTCGATGGGCGGGTCGTTGGCCCTCGACGCGGCGCTCGAGGCACCCGACCGGGTGGCCGGCCTCGTCCTGCTCGCGCCCGGCGTCTCGGGGCAGCCGGAGGTCCCGCTCGACCCGGCCACCGACCGCCTGGAGGAACAGATCGTCGAGGCGATCGAGTCCGGCGACCTGGCGACGGCCAACCGGCTCGAGATCCGCCTCTGGCTCGACGGGCCGCTGGCGGCCGAGGGCAGGGTGACCGGGGAGGCCCGCGAGCTGGCGCTGGCGATGAACCGGCTCCTCCTCGAGCGGGCCGAGCCACCCGAGGACGCCGGGGCCGGCGACGTGGCGGCCTGGGAGCGCCTCGGAGAGCTCGACCTGCCGGTCACCGTTCTCTGCGGCGATCTCGACGTCCCGTCCATCCTCGAGACCTCCCGGAGGCTCCCGGCGCTGATCGCCGGGGCCGACTACCACGAGCTGCCCGGGATGGCCCACCTCCCCTACCTGGAGGACCCGGCCGCCGTGGCGGCCCTCGTCGACCAGGCGCTCGCCACCGGCTGACAGGGGCCGTCAGGTCGGCATGCGGTCGCCGAGCTCGGCCACCAGCCGGTCGATCGGCACCCGGACCTGCTCGGTGCTGTCACGGTCGCGCACCGTGACCGCCCGGTCATCGAGCGAGTCGAAGTCGACGGTCACGCACCACGGCGTGCCGACCTCGTCCTGCCGGCGGTAGCGGCGGCCGATCGACTGGGTGGTGTCGTAGTCGCACATGAAGTGGGGCTGGAGAAGGCCCAGGACCTCGCGGGCCAGCGGCTCGAGGGTCTGCTTCTTCGACAGCGGGAGCACCGCCACCTGGTACGGCGAGAGGCGCCAGTGGAGTCGCAGCACCGTCCGGGGCTCCGCGCCGACCTCGTCCTCCTCGTAGGCGGCGAGCAGGAAGGCCATCATCGTCCGGGTGGCGCCGGCCGCCGGCTCGACGACGTGGGGGACGTAGCGCTCGCCGGTCGCCTGGTCGAAGTACTCCAGGCGCTCGCCGGAGGCGGCGCTGTGGGCCCGGAGATCGAAGTCGGTGCGGTAGGCGATGCCCTCGAGCTCGTCCCAGCCCCACGGGAAGAGGAACTCGACGTCGGAGGTGGCGGTCGAGTAGTGCGAGAGCTCGTCGCTCTCGTGCGGGCGGATCCTCAGCTTCTCCTCGGCGATGCCGAGCTCCCGGTACCAGCGGTAGCGCTCGTCGACCCAGTAGCGGTACCACTTCATCCCCTCCTCGGGGGGGACGAAGTACTCCATCTCCATCTGCTCGAACTCGCGCGTCCGGAAGACGAAGTTCTGCGGGGTGATCTCGTTGCGGAACGACTTGCCGACCTGGGCGATGCCGAAGGGGGGCTTCTTGCGGGTCGTCTGGAGCACGTTGGCGAAGTTGACGAACATCCCCTGTGCGGTCTCGGGGCGCAGGTAGGCCACCGCCCCCTCGTCCTCGATCGGCCCGGCGTGGGTCTTGAACATCAGGTTGAACGGGCGAGCATCGGTGAAGTCGGTGGAGCCGCAGTTCGGACAGACGCCGTCGATCTTGTCGGCCCGCCACCGGCTGTGGCACTGGCGGCAGTCGACCAGCGGGTCGGTGAAGTTGGCCAGGTGGCCGGAGGCCTCCCAGATCTTCGGCGGGGAGAGGATGGCGGCGTCGAGCCCGACGACGTCGTCGCGCAGCTGCACCATCGAGCGCCACCAGGCGCCCTTCACGTTGCGGAGCATGTTGACGCCGAGCGGGCCGTAGTCGTAGGTCGAGCGGAACCCGCCGTAGATCTCGGCCGAGGGGAAGATGAAGCCTCGCCGCTTGCAGAGCCCGACGATCCGCTCCATCAGGTCCCCGGCCCCCGGCGCCCGGCCCTCCGCCGGCGCCCGGCCCTCCGCCGGCGCGGCGTCGGTCCCGGTGGCGGCCTCGCTGGTCATCGGGGCAGGATACCGGCCGGCGGCGAGGTCACCTGCAGGTGGGCGGTGACGGCGTTGGCCAGCAATCGGCCGCGCACCGTGAGCACCGCCCGCCCGCCTCGGCGCTCGACCAGCCCGTCGAGGACGGGATCCTCGGGGAGGTTGGCCGCCGGGACCCCTTCGGGCGTCCGGAGGCCGAGCGCCAGCGCCTCGAAGGCGCGCTGGGACTCGGTCAGGTGCTCGCCGGCCGCCACCGGCGTCCGGCCGGCCTCGACGGCCTCGACGTAGCGATCCGGGGTGCGGACGTTCCACCAGCGGTGGCCGGCGCGGTGCGAATGGGCGGCCGAGCCGAAGCCCCGGTAGTCGCCCTGGCGCCAGTAGAGCCGGTTGTGGCGGGCGCCGTGACCCGGTCTCGCCCAGTTGGAGACCTCCTCCCACTCGAGTCCGGCCGCCGCCAGAACGGTGTCGGCCCGCAGGTAGCGGTCGGCCTGCACGTCGTCGTCGGGGTGGCGGGCCGGGTCGCCGGCCAGCGGGGTGCCGGGTTCGACCGTCAGGGCGTAGGCGCTGACGTGTGGCGGCACCGGATCGAACGAGAGCACGTCGGCCAGCGTGCGGGCCCAGTCGGCGGCGGTCTCGCCGGCCACCCCGAAGATCAGGTCGACGTTGCACGACGCCATGCCGGCCTCGGCGGCCAGCTCTACCGCCCGCCGGCCGTCGTGCGATCCGTGGCGCCGTCCGAGGGCGGCCAACACGTGCGGGACCGTCGACTGGACGCCGAACGAGAGGCGGTTCACCCCGGCACCTCGGTAGGCGGCGAAGCGGGCGGCGTCGGCGTCTTCTGGGTTGCACTCCACGGTGACCTCGGCCCCCGGCGCCGTCGGCACGGCCCCGAGGAGCCTGCACAGCTCGTCGGCCGGGAGGCGCGACGGCGTGCCGCCCCCGACGAAGACACTCGTGGCCGGTGGCAGCTCGCCCCGCTCGCCCGCCCGCTCGATCTCGGCGGCACAGGCGTCGACGTAGCGGACCATCAGCTCGTCTCGGTCGGTGTAGGTGGCGAAGGCGCAGTAGTCGCAGCGCGCCCGGCAGAACGGCACGTGGAGGTAGACACCGAACGGCGCAGCCGCCGCCTCGACGGTGGCGTCCACCGGCCGGTTCAGAGGCCGGCCACCGAGCGCATCGCCCGCAGCCGGTGGTCGAGGTGCGCCTCCATCGCCTCGGTGGCGAGTGCCGTCAGCTCGTCGGCACAGCTCGGCGCCGGTCCGGAAAGCACCGAGCCGAGCGACCCGCCGAGCACCTGGCGCAGCATCCCGAGGGCGGCCGGGCTCACCGGACGGCCCCGCCGGCAGCGGCGGCACAGCATGCCGCCTTCGAGCAGGTCGAAGGCCACCAGCTCGGACTCCGGCTCGGTGGCACCGCACGAGGCACACCCGGTGACCACCGGGCCGGCGCCCTCGACGACCAGGGCCTTCAAGAAGAACGCCGCCGGCACCAGCGCCGGGTCCCTGGCCGGGTCGTCGAGGACTGCCAGTGCGCCGACGAGCATCCGGTAGAGGCGACGGTCGGCGTGGCGCTCCTGGGCGAGCCGGTCGACCACTTCGAGCAGGGCGAGGCCGGCGGTCACCCTGCGCAGGTCCTGGCGGACGAACCGGTGGGCGCCGATCACCTCGGCCTGGTTCACGATGTCGAGGTCGCTGCGTCCCTGCCAGAGCAGCAAAGAGACGTGGCTCATCGGCTCCAGCCGGCCGCCGAATTTGCTGTTCGTGCGGCGCACCCCCTTGGCAACCGCTCGCACCTTTCCGTTGTTCTCGGTGAGGAGGACGACGATCCGGTCGGCCTCCCCGAGGCGATAGGTGCGGAGCACCACGCCGTGGTCCCGGAACAGGCTCACGGTGTCGGCGGCTCCGGCTCGCCTCCGGTGCCCACCGGTGTGGCGGCCGGGTCGTCGGCCGTCGCCGGCGCCCGGTGCGGCTCGGCGTCGGGCGTCCGGCGACCGCCCAACCAGTTGCCGCCGGCCACGAGGGCCACCAGGACGACGAAGGAGATGAGCAGCTCGTACGCCGCCCGGACCCCGGCGGCGGCGGCCCAGCACACAACCCCGAAGGCCACGACCCCGAGGAGGACCGCCAGGCGGGTCACCGACAACGTGGCACCCCCGGGGCGCCGGTCACTTGATCCCACCGTAGCGCCGGTGCCGCCGCTGGTACTCGAGCACCGCCTCGTAGAGGTGCGCGCGACGGACATCGGGCCACAGCACGTCGGGAAAGAGCAACTCGCTGTACGCCAGCTCCCACAGCAAGAAGTTGGAGATCCGGTACTCCCCCGACGTCCTGATCACCAGGTCCGGATCGGGCATGTCGGGGAAGTACAGGCGGGAGCGGATGGCCTTCTCGTCGACCTTGTCGGCCGGGACGCCGTCGGCCAGCAGCCGCCTCACCGCGTCGACGATCTCGGCCCGGCCGCCATAGTTGAACGCCATCGTGAGCGTCATCCGGCGGTTGTGACGGGTCAGCTCGGCCGACTCGTCCATCCGCCGCAGCACCCGCCGGGGAACCCGCCAGTCGCGGCGGCCGGCGAACCGGATGCGGACCCCCTTGCCGTTGAGCTCGTCCCTCCGCCGGAGCAGCAGCGACTCGTTGAAGCCCATCAGGTAGCGCACCTCGTCGGGCGGCCGCCGCCAGTTCTCGGTCGAGAAGGCGTACATCGTCAGCCACCGCACGCCGATCTCGAGCGCTCCGTTGACCACGTCGAGCAGCGCAACCTCCCCGGCGGCGTGCCCGTCGGTGCGCGGCAGCCCGCGCTGGCTGGCCCACCGCCCGTTGCCGTCCATCACGCATGCCACGTGGGCCGGCACCCGTGACCGGTCGAGCTGCTCGGGTACCGGGTCCACCGCCGGTGCGGCGCCGTTGCCGGCAGCGGGCACCCCGGCACCCATGTCGGCCAGGTCCGGAGAAGGGAGCCGTCGGGAGCCGGCGGGGGGCACGGAGCGAAACTACCGCCTCCTTGCACGCAGTTCGTGCCGACCCCGACCCGGTGCCGGCCGCCATGCGCCTGGCTGTCACCAGCGCCAGGCATGATCGAGGGCGTGCCCATCCCCGCCGCCGACCCGCCGCCGGACGTCGGTCGCTCCCCTGCGGGCCCGCCGCCGGGCGCCGGGCGCTCCGCCGGCGAGCGGCCCGCCGAGGACCTCCGGGGCGACGGCGACCGAGCGGTGCTCGACGTCCTGGCCCGGGTCACCGACCACTTGCCCGAGGGCGAGCACCGGCCCCAGCAGGCGGCGATGGCCCAGGCGGTCGACCGGGCGATCAGCACCGGCCGGCACCTCGTGGTCCAGGCCGGAACCGGCACCGGCAAGTCACTCGCCTACCTCGTGCCGGCGGTGCGCTCGGGCCGCAAGGTGGTGGTGGCCACCGCCACCAAGGCGTTGCAGGACCAACTCGCCGAGAAGGACCTCCCTCTCCTCGCCGGCGCGGCCGGGCTCTCGTTCAGCTACGCCGTGCTCAAGGGCCGGAGCAACTACCTCTGCCGCCAGCGGGCCGACGAGGTGGCGGCCGGCGGCTTCCAGCCGACGCTTCGGACCGAGACCGGCGACGGCGGTGATCCCGACGACGCGCCGTCGCCGGGATCCGACCGCTCGACGAAAGACGACGACGCCGCCGAACCCGGCGGTCTCGCCGACCAGCTGCGTCGCCTGCTTCGGTGGGCGGACGAGACGGCCACCGGCGACCGGGCCGAGCTGGCATTCGAGCCCCATCCCCGCGCCTGGGCGACGGTGAGCGTCGGGCGCCGCGAGTGCCCGGGAGCCTTCCGGTGCCCGGCCGGCGGCCGGTGCTTCGCCGAGGACGCCCGGGCGGCGGCGGCGGCGGCCGACGTCGTCGTCGTGAACACCCATCTCTACGGCGCCCACCTTGCGAGCGGCGGCGTCGTGCTGCCGCCGCACGACGTCGTCATCTTCGACGAGGCCCACGAGCTCGAGGCGGTGATGACCGAGAGCCTCGGCGTCGACCTCTCGCCGGGACGCCTGCGCGGGCTCGGCGCCCTGGCCCGACCACTGCTCGACGGCGGCCACCTCGACCGGTCGGTCGACGACGTCGTCGACGCCGGCCGCCGGCTCCAGGCGGCGCTCGAGGACCGCGTCAGTGCGCGGGTGCTCGTCGAGGCGTCGACCGACGACGACGCCGGCCTCGGGGCGGCCCTCGAGCAGTGCCTCTCGAGGGTGGAGCGGGTCACCGCCGAGCTGCGGCGGAGGGCGGGTGCAGGGCAGATCGCACTGACCGGCGACGAATCCAGCCCGCCGACCGCCCGCCACCAGCGGGCGCTCGGGGCCGCCGGACATCTGGCCGACGACCTGCAGCGGCTCGTCGCCCGGACCGTCGACGAGGTGGCCTGGGTCGACGGGACCCCGGGGGGCCCGGTGCTCCGGCTCTCGCCGATCGACGTCGCCCCGGCGCTGGCCGCCACGCTCTGGTGCCAGGTCACCGCCGTCCTCACGAGCGCCACCATCCCGCTGCGGACCGCCGAACGGCTGGGGCTGGACGGGTTCGAGCTCGACCAGCTCGACGTCGGCAGCCCCTTCGACTACCGCTCGCACGCCCTGCTCTACGTCGCCCGCCACCTGCCGGATCGCCGCCGCCCCGAGTCCGAGGCCGCCCTCCACGACGAGCTCGAGGCGCTGATCGGCGCCGCCGGCGGACGCACCCTCGCCCTCTTCACCAGCCGCCGGGCGACCGAGGCGGCGGCCGAGGCGTTGGGCCCGAGGCTTCCCTACCGGTTGCTCGTCCAGGGTCAACGCCCAAAGGGTCGCCTGCTGGCCGACTTCGCGGCCGACGAGACCTCCTGCCTGTTCGCCACCCTCGGCTTCTGGCAGGGGGTCGACGTCCCGGGGCGGGCACTCAGCCTCGTCACCCTCGACCGGCTCCCCTTCGCCCGGCCCGACGACCCCCTCTTCGAAGCCCGCCGAGAGCGGGCCGGCGACGCCGCCTTCCGGCTCGTCGACCTGCCAAGGGCGGCCATGCTGCTCGCTCAGGGAGCCGGCCGGTTGATCCGCTCGGCCGACGACGCCGGGGTGGTGGCCGTGCTCGACCCGCGCCTCGCCACCGCCGGCTACCGTGGCGCCCTCCTGGCGGCGCTGCCGCCGATGCGGCGCTCGACTGACCGCCACCAGGTGGCCGACTTCCTCGCCCGGGTGCTGGCGACGGCAGGGGGGCGGGCGGGCGGTCAGTAGCCGAGACGGTCGAGGGCGTCGGGGCGCTGCTGCCAGCGCTTCTCCACCCGGACGAACAGCTCGAGATAGGCGCCGGCCGGGAGCTGGCGCCGCACGGCGCTGCCGACCTCCTTCAGCACCGAGCCGCCGCGCCCGATGACGATCGCCTTCTGCGAGTCCCGCTCGACGAGGATCTCGCAGCGGATGAGCGGCCACTCCCACTCGGTCACCCGGCAGGCGATCGAGTGCGGCAGCTCCTCCCGGGCCCGCACGAGGAGCTGCTCACGCACCAGCTCGGCCACCCGGAGCGCCTCGGGGGTGTCGCTCACCATGTCCGTCGGGTAGTACGCCGGGCCCTCCGGCACGAGCGCGGCGACGGCCTCGACCAGCGCCGCCACCCCCTCGCCGGTGGCCGCCGAGACCGGGAAGTACTCCACCGCCTCGGCGGCGGCGGCCAGCCTCGCCTCCGACTCGGCCAATCCCTCGACCGCCGCCGCCGCCCCGGCCAGGCGCTCGGCCACCTGCGGACGGGCGGCGGCGTCGAGCTTGTTGACCACCACCACCACTCGACCGGCGGAAGGGCCGCCGGCCGCTCGCAGCGCCCGCTCGAGCACCAGCCGGTCGCCCGGACCGATCGGCGCAGTGGCGTCGACGACGACGACGATCACGTCGACGTCGGCCAGCGAGGCGTCGGCCGTCTCGTTCAGGCGTTCCCCGAGCGCCGTCCGCGGCCGGTGGATGCCCGGGGTGTCGATCAGCACCAACTGCCCGTCGGGTCGGTGCACCACCCCGCGGATGCTGTGGCGGGTGGTGTTGGGCCGCGTGGCGGTGATCGTCACCTTGGTGCCGACCATGGCGTTGACCAACGTCGACTTGCCGACGTTGGGCCGGCCGACGACGGTGACGAAACCGCTCCGCACCCCTCAGCCCTCGACCGGTTCGACCGGGGGTTCGGCGGCGGCCCGCTCGATGCGCACCCGACCGATCCGGCGCCCCTGGACGTGCTCGGCCACCAGCCTGAAGCCGCCGACCTCCACCGCCTCGCCCTGGCGGGGCACCCGACCGGCGACGTCGAGCAGCAGCCCGCCCACCGTGTCCCAGGTTCCCTCCGGGAGCTGGGCACCGACCAGCTCACTGGCGTCGTCGATGCCGAGGCGGCCGGCGACCACGATGCTGCCGTCCGGCCGCCGCTCGACCACCGGCTCCTCGACGTCGAACTCGTCGACGATCTCGCCCACCAGCTCCTCGATCAGGTCCTCGAGGGTGACCAGCCCGGCCGTTCCGCCATACTCGTCGACGACGATCGAGAGGTGGAAGGTCTGCTCCTGCATCTCGCGCAGCAGCCCCGACAGCCGTTTCGTCTCGGGCACGAAGTGCGCCGGCCGGACGTGCTGGCGCACCGGGTCCTGGCCGTGGCCGTCGTGCTCGGCCCTGATCAGGTCCTTGGCGTAGGCGATCCCGATCACGTCGTCGATGTTCTGCTCGAAGACCGGGAGCCGGCTCCGGCCGGCGTCGAGCGCCTGGTGGAGGGCGTCGCTGACGGTCGCCCCGGCCTCGAGGGTGACCATGTCCGGACGCGGCACCATCACCTCGCGCACCACTGCGTCACCGAAGTCGATGATCGAGTGGATGAAGGCCCGCTCGTCCGTCTCGATGACGTCCTCGGCGTGGGCCACGTCGGCCATCGCCAGGAGCTCCGACTCGGTGACGTGCCCGGTCCTGACCTGCTCCATGCTCCCGCCGGTGCGTCCGATCATCAGGTTGGCCAAGCCGATCAGCACCGCCGAGATCGCCCGCACCGGCGGGAAGCGGACCACCGCGCTCACGATCGGCGCGCTGAACAGGGCCGCACGCTCGGGGTTGTGGACCGCCCAGTTCTTCGGCACCGCCTCGAAGAGGACGAAGATCACGACGACCTCGAAGACGATGGCGACCACCACGCCGACGGCACCCAGCCACTGGTCGACCAGGACTCCGACCAGGGTCGCCGAGACCAGTTGGCAGATCAGCACGAGGAGCAGGACCGGATTGAGGAACCGCTCGGGGTGCTCGACCAGCCGGACGAGCTGGCGCGCCCCCCGCCGGTGGTCGTCCTCGAGTGACTTGGCCTTCACCAGGCCGGTCCGCACCAGGCTGGTCTCGGCCAGGGCGAAGATGCCCGAGACGGCCAGGAGCACGACGATCACGGCCACGAGCAGCCAGTCCACCGCCCGGAACTCCGCCGCGGCGATCATCCCGGTGGGCCGCCGCCTCCGAGGGCCGTGGCGCCGTCAGGTCCGGTCCGGCGATGGAAGCGGGCCAGCAGGCTGCGCTCGAGCTTCTCCATTCGCTCGGCGTCGGCCTCCTCCTCGTGGTCCATCCCGAGCAGGTGGAGGAGACCGTGCACCACCAGCAGCGCCAGCTCGTCGTCGAAGGGCTGCCCGTTGGTGGCGGCGTTGACCGCCGCCACCGACGGGCAGATCACCACGTCGCCGAGGAGCACCAACGGGTCACCGACGACGTCGCTGCCCGGGCCGGTGCCGCCGAGGTCTGGCGAGCGGCCACCCGGCCCCGGCTCGTCCTCGATCGGGAAGGCCAGCACGTCGGTCGGACCGGACCTCGAAAGGAAGCGCTCGTTGAGGGCGCTGATCGCCTCCTCGTCGACGAACAGCAGCGAGACCTCGACGGCACCCTTGACGCCCCTCGCTCGCAGCACCTCGCGGGCCAGGTCGGCCCAGCGGTCGAGGTCGATCGGCCGGTCGGACTGCTCGTCGGCGGCGAAGACGTCAACCGCCATGGTCGACGTCCGCCGCCGCCCCGGGGGGCGCCGGCCTCTCGGCGTGCTCGTAGGCGTCGATGATGTCGGCCACGATCTTGTGGCGGACGACGTCGCGGCGGCTCAGGTGGACGAACGAGATCCCCTCGATGAAGCCGAGCACCTTCTCCAGGCCGATGAGGCCCGACCGACCGCCGGCGACGTCGATCTGGGTCACGTCCCCGGTCACGACGCACTTGGAGCCGAAGCCGATCCGGGTGAGGAACATCTTCATCTGCTCCGGCGTCGTGTTCTGCGCCTCGTCGAGGATGATGAACGACGAGTTGAGGGTCCGCCCCCGCATGAAGGCCAGCGGGGCAACCTCGATCGTCCCCCGGTCGAGCAATCGCTGGGCGCCTTCGGGCTCGAGCAGGTCGAACAGCGCGTCGTAGAGCGGCCGGAGGTAGGGGTCCACCTTGGCCATCAGGTCGCCCGGGAGGAAGCCGAGCCGCTCCCCCGCCTCGACCGCCGGCCGGGTGAGGATGATCCGGTTCACCTGACGCGACTGCAGCGCCTGCACCGCCAGGGCGACCGCCAGGTAGGACTTTCCCGTGCCGGCGGGGCCGATCCCGAAGGTGATCGTGCTCGACGCGATGGCGTCGGTGTAGCGCTTCTGGCCGGCCGTGTTCGGCCGTACCGGTCGCCCGCGGGCGCCGCGGACGACCTCGACGTTCAGCACCTCCGACGGCCGGAGGTCCTCGCGGACCATGTCGATCGTGCGGGCCACTTTGGCGGCGTCGAGCGCCTGGCCGGACTCGAGCACCAGCACCAGCTCGTCGAACAGGCGCGCCACCCGCTCGGCCTCGGGGCCCTCGACGGTGATGAGGTTGCCCTGGACGACGATCCGCGTGTCGGGGAACGACGACTCGACGAGGCGGAGCAGCTCGTCGCGCTGGCCGAGCAGGCCGGCCATGAGGTGGTTGTGGGCCACCGTCGTCTCGGCCCGTCCACCGAGTGTCCCGGTCGAGGAGCCGGCGGGACCAGCCTCGTCGGCGCCGGCCAGCGGGACGCGATCCGCGCCCGGGGCGGCGCTCACCCTGGAGGCCACGTCATCGCCCGGCCCCCGATGACGTGGAGGTGCAGGTGCGGCACCGAGCTCAAGGCGTCGGGACCGACGTTGAAGACCAGGCGGTAGCCACGGTCGGGAAGGCCGATGCCCTCGGCCTCGGCCACCTCGCGGGCCGCCACCAGCAGGGCGGCGACGACGTCGGCGTGCTCGGCGCCGATCGCCGCCGCGTGCTTGACGTGACGGCGGGGGACGACGAGCACGTGCACCGGGGCCGTCGGGTTGATGTCCCGGAACGCCAGCGTGTGCTCGCCCCGGTGGACGATGTCCGCCGGCACCTCCCCGGCCACGATGCGGCAGAAGAGGCAGCCCGCCTGCCGGTCCACGTCGTCCTGTCCCTGTTCGTCTGCGGTCACTCGCTCATCGGGGCGACGTCGGGCTCCCCGGCTGCCTCCCGGCGTCCAGGGTAGAGGTGCTCGAGCGCTCCCGGCGCGATCCGGCGCCGCTCGATGAACCCGTCCACGTCCTCGTGTTCCAGCCGGATCACCCGCCCGAACTTATATGCCGCCAGCTCGTCCTCGTCGATGAACCGGTGGGGGCTGCGCAGGGCGACCCCGATCCGGACTGGCCCGGTGCCGCTCAACCCTGCACCAACCCGTCCCGAAAGGCGCTGAGCAGGACCCCGGCCGCCACCGCCGCCGTCTCGGCGCGCAGCACACGGGGGCCCAACCCCAGCGTCGGCAACCCCATCCCCCGCTCCCGGTCGCTCCAGCCCCCCTCGGGCCCGATCGCCACGAAATGGACCGAGGGGCTCGGCTGTGCCCCGCCGAGGTCGGCGAGTACCGGCCGTTCGGCGAGCATCGCCGTCGCCGTCGGGCTTGCCACCTCCGGCAGGCGCACCCGGCGGGACTGCGCGGCGGCCTCGCGGGCGACGCGGCGCAGCCGTTCGACCGCCGCCCGCCCCCGCTCGCCCGACCATCGGACCACCGAGCGGTCGGCCAGCAGCGGCACCAGCCGGTCGATGCCCAGTTCGGTCAGCTTCTGGACCACCCATTCGGGGCGGTCGCCCTTGACCGGTGCGAAGGCCACCGTGAGGTCGAACGGGGGCGCCGGCTCCCGACGGACCGGGCCGTCGAGCTCGAGCCAGGCGCCGCAGCGTCCGGCGGCCCGGAAGCGGCAGCCTCGCCACCCGCCGGCGCCGTCGGACACCGCCACCGGCTCGCCGTCGCGCAGGCGGAGCGATCTCGACAGGTGCCGCTCGTCGGCCGGGTCGAGCACCGGGTCGTCGAGGTCGGCGACGAAGACCTGGGCGGCGGCGGCGGCCCGCTCGACGAGCCCGGCGCCGCAGTCGTCGGCACCGCCCCCGGTCAGGTCGCCGCGCACGCCTTCGGTCCGGTGGAGCCCCGGGCGCCGACGGTCAACCGAACGCCGACCGGATCCGGGAGATGACCCCCTCGTGACCGGCCGGCGCCAGCGGCTCGCCCCGTTCGGCCGCCAGCTCCCGCAGCAGTTCCTCCTGGCGGGGCGAGAGCGCGGTCGGCGTGTCGACCACGACGTGGACGAACAGGTCGCCACGGCCGCGTCCTCGTAGGTGCGGCACCCCGGCGCCCTTCAAGCGGACGACGTGACCGCTCTGGGTGCCCGCGGCCAGCTCGACCGGGCGGGGCTCCTCCAAGGTGGCCACCTCGACCGACACCCCGAGGGCCGCCTGCGACATCCCGACGTGGACGGTGGTGTGCAGATCGTCGCCGTGCCGCTCGAACCGCTCGTCGGCGGTCACCGAGAGGTGGACGAAGAGCGAGCCGTTCGGCCCCCCGCGCGGCCCGGCGGGGCCCCGCCCGGCCAACCGGAGCGTCGACCCGTCCTCGACACCTGCCGGGACCTCGACGGCGAACGTGCGCTCCTCGATCCGTCGTCCCTCCCCCCGGCACTCCGGGCACGGCGTCGGGATCGTCTCCCCGAGGCCCTGGCAGCGGCCGCAGGCGACGGCGGTGACCACCTGGCCGAGGAGCGACTGGCGGATCCGGCGGATCTCGCCGGTGCCCTGGCAGTCCGGGCACGGCGCCGGCGAGGTCCCCGGAGCGGCACCCGACCCCGTGCAGGTCTCGCAGCTGACCGGCAGGCGGACCGAGAGCTCCTTGCGGGCCCCGAACACCGCTTCGGCGAACTCGAGCTGCAGCACCACCTCGGCGTCGGCGCCCGCCTGCGGGCCACGGCGCCGGCCGCCACCGCCCATCGATCCGAAGAAGGCCTCGAACAGGTCGCCGAGGCCGCCGTCGAAGTCGAAACCCATGCCGCCCGTGGTGCCGCCGCCCTGGCCGAAGCTCGCCGGGCCGTAGCGGTCGTAGCGGGCACGGCGCTCGGGGTCGCGCAGGACCTCGTAGGCGAACGACACCTCCTTGAAGCGGGCCTCGGCCTCCGGGTCGCCGGCGTTGGCATCCGGGTGGTGCTCGCGCGCCTTGCGCCGGTAGGCGCGCTTGATCTCGTCGTCGCTGGCGTCGGGTCGCACCCCGAGCACCTCGTAGAGGTCCCCCATCCGGTCAGCGCCGGGCATTGCGACCTCCCTTGGAGCCCGGAGCCCCGGCACCGCCGCGGTCCCTGCCCCGGCGCCGGATCGGCCGGTCGCCGCGCTCCCCCTCGCCGGCCGGGCCCTCTCCGCCCGACGAGCCCTCTCCGCCGGACGCTGCAGCCCGGCGGGAGTCGCCGATGCGCTCGCCGAGCCGCTCGCCGACCACTTGGGCGGCGGCCAGCGCATGGGCATAGTCCATCCTCGTCGGCCCGACGAGGCCGACGGCCCCGGTGCTCACGCCGTCCACCGACACCGGCGCCACCACGACTGCGCACGAGGCGAGCGGCTCGAAGCCGTGCTCGGCCCCGATGGCCACCGACAGGCCGCGGTCCAAGACGTCGCGCAGGAGGCTCACCACCACCAGCTGCTGCTCGAGGATCGCCAGCACCGACCGCACCTGCTCGACGGCGTCGAAGGCCATGGCCAGCCGGGACGGGCCGCCCACGAAGACCTGTTCACGGTCGCCGCCGGCGGCCATCTCGACCAGCGCACGCCCGGCGAGCTCCGCCAGCCGGTCGGTGCGCTGGTCGCCGACCGAGGGCACGGCCGTCACGTCGACCAGCGTCCGACCCTGGGCGTGGTTGTGCAGGCGGCTGCCGACCGCCGCCAGCACGTCGTCTGGCACTTCGTCGCCGAGGTCGACCGTGCGCTTCTCGACCGAGCCGTCGGCCAGCACGACAACGAGGAGCGCCAGCCGCTGGCCGAGCCCAACCAGCTGGACCGAGCGGATCAGCACCGCCTCGTGGCCGGGGGCGACGACTACCGACGCGTACGAGGTGAGGTCGGAGAGGAGGCCGGAGGTCCGCTCCAGCATCTCCTCCATCTCCCCGTGGACCTGGGCGAAGAAGCGGCTGACCTTCTGGCGCTGGACCGGGCCGAGCACGCCCGGCTCGGTGAGGCGGTCCACGAAGAACCGGTACCCCTTGTCGGTCGGGACCCGCCCGGCGCTGGTGTGGGGCTGGACCAGGTAGCCCTCGTGCTCGAGCGCCACCATCTCCGAGCGCACGGTGGCCGACGACACGCCCACCCCGGCCGCCCGGGCGACGTGCTGGGAGCCGACCGGCTGGGCGGTGCCGATGTACTCGCTCACCACCGCCTCCAAGATCGCCGCCTTGCGCGCGCCGAGCTCCTCGCCCTCGGGGCTCTGGGCACGGGTCTTCGGGTGGTCGGCGCTGGTCATGGTGGTGGGGACCTCGGCAGTCCGTGTCCTTGGCACTCGATTCTACCGAGTGCCAGCCGGCGATGGCGGAGGGCGCCGGCGATGGCGGAGGGCCCGGTCGGTCAGTCCTCGAGGCGCAGGGCGGAGATGAACGCCTCCTGGGGCACCTCGACCCGCCCGATGTTCTTCATCCGCTTCTTGCCCTCCTTCTGGCGCTCCAGCAGCTTGCGCTTCCGGGTGATGTCACCCCCGTAGCACTTCGCCAGCACGTCCTTGCGCTTGGCCTTCACCGTCTCGCGGGCGACGATCCTTCCCCCGATCGCCGCCTGGATCGGCACGTCGAAGAGCTGGCGAGGGATGAGCGTGCGGAGCTTGTCGGTCATCCGGCGGCCGTAGGAGTCGGCGGCCACGCGGTGGACGATCGTCGAGAAGGCGTCGACCGGCACGTGGTTGATCAGCAGGTCGACCCGCACGAGGTCGCCGGTGGCGTAGCCGGCCGGCTCGTAGTCGAGGCTGGCGTAGCCCTTGGTCCGGCTCTTCAGCTGGTCGAAGAAGTCCACCACCACCTCGGCCAACGGGATCCGGTACACGAGCTCGAGGCGCTCGGGGGAGAGGTACTCCATGCGGACCATCTCGCCCCGACGCCCCTGGCACAGGTCCATCACCGTCCCGGTGTACTCGGCCGGGGTCAGGATGGTGGCGGCCAGCATCGGCTCGTCGACGTGGTCGATGCGGCTGGCCTCGGGCAGCTCGGTGGGGTTGTCGACGTCGAGCTCCGAGCCGTCGGTCAGGTAGGCGCGATAGGCGACGGACGGGGCCGTGGCGATCAGGGAGAGGTCGAACTCCCGCTCGAGGCGCTCCCGGACGATCTCCATGTGGAGCAGGCCGAGGAACCCGCAGCGGAACCCGAACCCGAGGGCGTGCGACGACTCCGGCTCGTAGGTGAAGCTGGCGTCGTTCAGCTTGAGCTTGTCGAGGGCGTCGCGCAGCTCCGGGAGCTCGTCGCCGTCGATCGGGTAGAGCCCGCAGAACACCATCGGCTTCGGGTCCCGGTAGCCGGCCAGCGGTTCGGCCGCCGGGGCGGCGGCGTCGGTCACCGTCTCGCCCGAACGGGCCTCCCCGACGTCCTTGATCCCGGCGATCAGGTAGCCGACCTCCCCCGGTCCGAGCTCGGCCACCGCCACGCTCTCGGGGGTGCGCACCCCGATCTCCTCGACGTCGTGGACGGCACCGGCCTGCATGAACCGCACCCGACCGCCGGACCGCAGCGCCCCGTCCATCACCCGCACCGAGCTCACCACCCCCCGGTACTGGTCGTAGGAGGAGTCGAAGATCAACGCCCGCAGCGGTCGGCGGCGGTCCCCGGTGGGCGGCGGGACGCGGGCGATCACCGCGTCGAGCAGGTCGTCGACACCCTCGCCGGTCTTGGCCGAGATCCGCAGGATGTCGTCGGCCGCCAGGCCGAGGACCTGCTCGATCTCCTTGGCGCAACGGTCCGGGTCGGCCGCCGGCAGGTCGATCTTGTTCAGCACCGCGACGATCTCGAGGTCGTGCTCGAGCGCCTGGTAGCAGTTGGCCAGCGTCTGGGCCTGGATCCCCTGCGACGCGTCGACCAGCAGCACCGCCCCTTCGCAGGCGGCCAACGACCGGCTGACCTCGTAGCCGAAGTCGACGTGGCCCGGCGTGTCGATCAGGTGGAGCACGTGGTCGCGGTAGACCACCCGGACGTTCTGGGCCTTGATCGTGATGCCGCGCTCACGCTCGATGTCCATCGAGTCGAGGTACTGCTCGCGCATCAGGCGCGGGTCGACCGCCCCCGTCCGCTCGAGGATGCGGTCCGAGAGCGTCGACTTGCCGTGGTCGACGTGGCTGATGATCGAGAAGTTGCGGATCCGGTCGGTGACGACCGGTCCGGCGGGCGACGAGGCCGGCACAGTTCATCGATGGTACCGGTCCCGGTACCGCACCCTCGCTACGCTCGGGAGATGGCCGCGCCGCTCCTGTGGCTGTTCCCCTTCCACTCGGCCGGTCCCGGCACCCCGGTCCTCACCGCCGCGGCGCACCCTCCGTCGGTGACCGTCCTCGCCGGCGCTGTCGGAGGCGCCACCCTCGCCGTCGTCGTCGCCCTGGTCGTCGGCAGCCGCCTCCGCCGCATGCACCGCCACCGGCTGGCCCGACACTCCGAGCTGCTCCTCGGCCTGCAGCCCCCGGACAGCTGGGACCCCGGCGAGCCCGGGCCCACCCACCACCCGCCGGCGGCCGGCTCGGTCGGGGCCGAGGCGCCGTACGAGGGGGCCCCGCGGGGCGGCGC
>Ga0080006_1156767_pt1 | contig 19573 bp, 10 predicted proteins | sample RS3BMetagenome_FD_69209 | JGI IMG/M metagenome (GOLD analysis project Ga0080006, IMG submission 69209) | Ferric oxide microbial mat and aquatic microbial communities from Rainbow Spring, Yellowstone National Park, USA - RS3B (SPADES... ... | reverse complement strand
CCACGGCTTGCTCGCCTGAAGCGGTGCACTTGCAAGGTGTGGCTGAGGGATCCAGAGATGCTGGATAGCCGTCCATACATACCAAGAACGAGTCTTCTGCGTTATTTTTAAACACTGATGATGATCTAGTATTTGACATTACAGTGTGTACCCGACAAGCGGTGATGAACACGGTGCCGATTCCCGTCGTACCGGTGAGGATAACGGTGACGATGGTAAACGCTCGAGTCCGGGTTCATCTTCAAAGCGGACGTGGCGGGAAGTTTTCTTCGCTGAGAGGTCACGAACGGTATCGTCTTGGTCATGAGGGCTGTCAGTCAGGGTCCAGGCGTCGTTACTCGGGAAACGCCGTCGACTGCAGACCGCAGGACTCGGTGTCGCGGGTGAGGTTTTCAGAATCGATACTGGTTCACGAGCTTGTAGTCGACGCAGACGAGCCGCCAATGGAGGTGCCACTGCACGGAGGCACTTGTGGACGTTTTCGGGGTCCAGACGATACAAGTAGTGGATGAGCTCGGGCGCGTGCTCGGAGGCCGCCACTGCGTACCAAGGCAGGAGCGCTATCGCGCGGGGCACGGGTACCCAGTGCCGATACTGCTGCAACCTATGGGCAAGTAAGGTGCCGGGAACGTTCTGATACATCGCTGGAGGGAGCTGCAGTGACGAGGCTGGGTCCTGAAACACCAGAGCAAAGCAGGTATCGAGTTGCTGGTGGTGCACCGCTATCGACCGCTGCTGCTGCTGCTGCTGTTCGGATTCGTTGCTGGCGTTGCTCATCGTAACGCGACGAGCTGCCAGTTGGGCAAGGTGTTGCAACAGCGCGGTGTGCTCAACTGGTGTGAGCACCTCAAAGCAACTCCAAAAGTCCGGCAGCGCAAGTGCGAGAGCATCCAGCCAGGGAGGCCACGAGCCGCGGCGTTGAGCAACCAGCCACAGAAGCAAGAGCGCCGGACTCTGGCGCTTATCGCCATGACCTGGTACCACAACGCTAAGACAGGGTGACGCAAGCAGGGTCCAGTCGATCGGGTAGCGCGTGAACGTCTCGGTGAGTTGATCGAGCAGCGTGCCAATGGACTTTTCGCACTGCCGTGAGCATTCGTTCAAAGCGCAGAAGAGGGTGGTAAAGCTGCGCTGCACCAGCAGAGAGCGGCTGGGATCTAGTGGCCGCTCATCGCCAGCTTGGTGCAATGCGAGAACAAGTAGTTCGCCAAAGCGCCTGTAAGTGAGGTCGCGAGCCCCAACGCTCAACCATTCCCGAGCGATGAGTTGACGATCCGCTCGCTGACGCGTCGCGATACTTGGAACAACCATGGCATGGGCGTCGAAAAGCTCATCTACTAACGAGTCCGCTTGGTCAGGCTGACACGCTGTCCTCGTAGCATGTGCGAACTCGCTAGCCGCTAGCCGCGTTTGGCTCCAATCCCGATGCAAAGCAGCCAACAGAAGCGCCTCGCGCACCTGCTCAGTCGCGAACAGATGCTCGAGCACACTACTAAACACAATATTGCGCTGATCGGGATTGTCCACGTCAATGCCGACGTCGTCATCGTCGTCGTCGTCGAAGTCTGCCAAGGCCTCGAAGATGCGCGCTGTCGCTGAACGAATCGAAATATCCGTATATCGCAGGTAGCGATAGCAGAAAAAGGCTAACATGTCTATCAAAGCCTGACGCACTTGCTTCCGCTCAGATGGAGTATGTCCCTCGGTGAGTATAAGTTCCGTTCGCGGGACGTGCCGCAGCGTCATCCGGATTGGCTGCAGGAGGACGCGTATCCAGGATCGTTCTTGTTCATGCTTGGGCAGGCGCTGATCGAGCACAACGCCGATCAAGGCGTGCCATGCTCTCAGGACGGCGGCATGGACTGACGGCCTCGCGTCCGCTAGTGCTCTTTCGTACAAGTTCAGCAGCCTGCGTGCAATACCAGGCGTACCCAAGCCGCGTCGACCCAGGAGTCGAACAAGGTTCGCCCAGAACTCTATAGCTACGAGACGCTCTCGTTCTGACTCGAACTTGGGATGAAACGCCGCACGCATTGCGTCGAGAAGTGGACCGTTGTCTGCAGCGAGCTGGTCCGCGAGCCAGCGCTGCAGTTCGTCGGCCGCTTCACAGTGGCTAATGACTGCCAGAACCCAAGTGCGCACTTGCAAGTTAGGGTGAACGTAAAGCGGAAGCACAGCACGCGCAATTTCAGCGCTCCATGGAGGCGGCTGTTTCTCAATCGTGCAGGTCAAGGCGCATAAGATCGCTTGAACGGCTGCAGATGTGCTCGACTTGGCGTCAGCGTCGCCGTTACCAGCACTTGTGCTGCATTCCGATGCACCGCTACTGAGCAGCTCGCGAGTCATCCATTCACTCTGGAGCTCTGCGAAACGCCCACGCTCGAACTGGTTGTCTCTCGAGACGCGTGTCTGCTCTGACTTTTCGATCGGCGACGAGAGCGCTGTTTTCGAGCTGCCGCTCGCGACGCTGCACTTTGCACGCGTCAGAAGGACAGTTTCTGTCCGAGAATCGCGCACCACAATAGACCACGAGCAACTGGAGGTTGCATCCGTTTCAGGCTGTGGCACTGTGCGCTCGATACCGTCTCGAGAATAGGTAACGAACGCTGGTGCGAGTCGGTGACGTTTCGCTTGCTGCGCAGACGTGACTTTCATCGCTTGCGTTGCTCTGGGAATATCTCGGCTAAAGCTTTGATATCTATCGCCCGTATCGTCCGAGATGTATTCGTCGATTAGGTTCGGTTCACACATAGGCTGTGAAAGGGTTGCGATGTTTAGTTCCTTCAGCGCGTTAGCGCTTTCGCATATTAGAAGACGTCCAGTTCCGGGGCGAGGCGCTACAAGCAGCGATCCAGCCCCAAGAGCGAGGGGCGCCAGCAAGGCATCCTGGCAAGTTTTGGCGCGAAAACGCATGATGCACCCGAGTCCGTTTCGCATTCGCTGTTCCGGGCGCACAGCGTCGTCGTCAATGCCGCGCGGTGCGTAGGCAATCGGCACGAGGGCTGCATGCTGCTGATCTTCAATGTACAATATAGGATAGATTTCGAAGGCTTTGGAGCGCATCGGATACCATGCGCGTACGATGGAATCTTCGGGCGCCACGCACGCGGAGGCCGAGCGTGCGTGACGCTCCTGGGGGTGATGCGATGAACAGGAATTTTCTGGACAAGACGCCCTTTGTGAACGGAGCGGCTGCGGGCGCGACGCTCGCGATCACATGCGTCGATGAGCCATATTTTCTATATACGCTTTCTGTGCTCGCAATGCTGTGAAGGGTGACTGGATTCTCTGGTTTGCGTAATACTCGGATATAACAAGAATCGACAGCTTGGTCTCGGATACGCTTGTAGAAACGTAGCGCAGATGCGCTTGTATGACGTAGGCTGGGCGTTTGCTGCACCGGTCGGTCACGTTAGCTTGCGTTCCAAGTCGGGGTCGAGGTGTGCGCTCCCGAACCGGGGACGTGAACCTTTGCGACCGCGGGTGTATGAAGCGTTGGGCTCGGCGAAGACCGCGAAGCACTGTGTCTGTGCGCGGTTACCGGCACCAGCAGTACCGGCTATTCAACACACGTCCAGAGAGTCGAACGCGAGCTCTTACGCTGTCGTCGACGTGCTCTGGCCCGTGCTGCAGCGAGCGTGCACGCACATTGAGTCGAAGGATTCGCTAGAGCGCATCTTCCAAGCACTTCGACTATGTGCTGAGTTACCCGGTGAAGAGTCCACGATCAGTGTTCGCAATGCGGCTTTTCTTGCGCGTCTCGGAGTCGACGCTGATACAATCTGTGCAGCGCTCGTGGATGCGCTTCCGCGAACCCTGCTGCGTTACCCGCCCTTGGATGGCGCTGTTCGGGCGATTGTCGAGGACCTTGATGCACTACGTGCCATCGAACAATCTGCCTTAGTGGATATCGGCGATCTTGATGAGCAGAACGCACGACGTCTTCGCGAGTACATTTTGATAGCTTTGCGCGATGCACGCGCGGTACTGGCACGCTTGACGCAAGTGCTGCAAGACTTGCAGCAGAAGGTCGAGTCCGAATCACCGGCGTATGACCAGCAGGCGCTAGCACTGCTCGTGCTACAGGTCCACGTTCCGCTGGCGTACGCGCTGGGCCTGGGCGCTGTCATGTGGCCTCTGGAAGATCTCAGTTTCCGGATTTTGTTCCCGTTATCGTATCGGGCGTGCGAGTCGTGGCACGCGCATATCTGGGAGCAAGCAGACCAGCTTATTCAAGAAGCGTGCGCCACGCTACTGGCATCGTTGCAGAATGATCCGGAGCTGCGGCGATATCGCTACGAAATAACCGGCCGCGCAAAAAACCTCTTCTCTACGTTCAAAAAGATGCTTCGTAGCGGGAAGCGGCGTGAGGATATTCTCGACATTGTGGCATTACGCATCGTCATCGACGGCATCGATGAATCCACTGACCAACATGAAGTATGTATGAAGGTTTACAAGCACGTCATCAAGGTATGGCCGGAGTTGCCGGGACGATTTAAGAATTATTGCGACCAGCCCAAGGCGAACGGCTATCGATCGCTGCATACCACGCTCAGGCATCCGCAAGGCCTGCCCCTGGAAGTGCAGATACGATCACGAGAAATGCATGTAGATGCCGAGTTTGGCCTAGCTTCGCACAGGCTTTACAAAGGCCTGATCACCGCGAATGCGTCTAAGATTCGTGAATTCAGCAGCTTTGCAGAGACGGTTCGTCTCGAGAATACGCATGTGCTGACAGACGCCTGTTCTTTCCAGATCGACGCCGCTGGTGAGCACCTCCATATGGCGAATGCAGAGGTGCAGTGACGATCTGTGTGTGTGTGTGTGTTCCTCGGTAGCGATATCGGAGCTATGCGTATGAGGCAGGCTCCATCGATCGAGCCGTACAATCAATGGTTACAGGATCGCGAACCATAACGTGCTGGAGCTCAGGAACGTACCAATCGACTAGTACGCTGGTCTAACGATCACGGCTTCCATAAACGCTCTGGTCGTACCGCGCTTTCTATACGGGCAGATCTATAGATCGATGGATGGATGATTTGGACTAGATGCGTAGAAAAAGTTGGCATCTTGATGACGAGCTGCTCAGGCTTCATCCATCAAGGTGCCTCGGTTCATGGTGCTTTCTATACCGAATGATACGGTGAGTAGGCATGCTTCTAGGTCCAATGATTCCGGGACAACTTCGATTGTAATCTGGTCCGGCCCCAGAGCCGATGTGCAGCTACAAGAGGGTTCAGTTGGCTGCGAACCTGCTGGCCAGGTCGCAGCCGAACCCTGGTACCAGAACGGTACCGCGTCGACGTACAGGAGGAGCACCTTTGCCAGCAAATAGGTCGCGGCAGTAGCAGCAGTGCTCGTGAACAGTGACTAGCCTTGAAGCGTATACCGACGCAGTTGACACTGCATAACTGCTGCGTTTGCACTGAGAGGACATGACATAGCGCACTGGTATGGTAGCGCGCGATGGATGTACACACGCTGCTGCAGTTTTACGCCCGGACGGTTGACCTCAAGTCTTTCACCTTAATGGTGTTCAAGTCCAAAGCACGTGTCATGAAATACTTTTTCGCGGTTTACAACCGAAAGGCATAAACAGTTGCGTTTATATTGAAGAATAAAATATCCAAGGGAACCGTATGAACTTTGAAGTCCGGTGTCGCGGGCAGTCTGACGAAGAACCGAATAGAATCCTCGCTTCGCCGACGATCGAGCGAAGAAGGAGAAGCGGCTGTAATCGCACACAGGGCACGAGTTCGAGCACTCCTTGCACTGATGCGTTCCACCAGCGACAATCACCGCATGAAGTTCATGAACCGAGACTTTAACGCAGCTATGCATGTCAGACGATGTGCGGTGCTGAAGACGAAACCCGAGGAGATGTGATGATCTAAGTTTGCGGGGCAACTTCGCAGGCTCGAAGTGTACGGGAAGAAGTTGAAACGAGTAGTGGGTGGACAGTCAGAAACGGTCGCAAGGCATCTGCGCCTTGTTCTACATAGACACCCCATGGTCGTAGAATGCTCTTGATTTCTCTGATTATTTAGGTCTGAAATGCGGCAAGCTTAAAGTCTCGCGCTACCGGACGTCGAAGGCGTCGAACCAGGCCTGGATCCCGATACGTCTGACTTGTTGCAAAAAGGGCCTTTTCGGCGCTCTCCAGTGCGTATATAAGCTGCGGAAAGAGCTGGCTTTCGTCACGAATTTTGGCTGCAGACTCCTCCGCAGTGGGCTCGGTTGCGGCAGTCAGCAGATCGTAGGCAGCGGTGGCGAGCCCTTGACTAGCTACAAAAGTCATTCGCTTCCATGCGGGGCGACAAAGCGCGATACGTTTCTGGTGCACGGCCCGCGCCACCCGCACCAGCGACTGAAAGCCGAGCGTCTGCGTCCGTGCACAGGTTCGGATGAAGGTCCACGGAGCGACCGCGACAACGGGTACAAGTGTTCGCTCCGATTCTGTGAGCTCGGGAGCACTGACGCGGGCCAGGTTAGTGGTCCCGTCTCCGCAGGCGGTCGTGGTCACTAAGCTGAGGGCGCACGCCCAGTCCGCCCAGATGCGAAGGATGTGCTGCGAAACTTGGACAGCGTTTGCCGTCGACTCGCTGTACTGATAGCCGCGCTCCACAAGCCAGTTCCATTCCTGCAGCCATGACTGCAGCTGAAGAGTAAACAGTCGAAGTACGTTCCAGTCCAGAACGGTGGAGGACGCCCAGGTTTGCAGGATGTCCATAGCGATCGAGCACAGGTGCTGCTCCGGGTACCACGATGTCGGTACCAGCGAGTCCGCAAGTGAGGCGTGAAACAAGAGCCGGATATCGCTGCCACCAGCGGGTAAGCATTGCCGAATCGCTGGATGAAGCGGTACTTTTCGCGAGCTGTCAAGGCATTCGCGAATGCGGCGCCAAAGCGCAGTATCCCAGCGAGTTTGCCCGGATTCTGGAACAGGCGCGGCTTGTGCTTGCGGCCCCAGGGCTCCCAGCAGGGCAGCGCTCGCCACACAAAGCGACCAGGAGCGGGAGCGTAGGCTCCGAAGCAGCGCAGCAACTGCATGCTGACGTTGCTCTGCGAGGAGAATGCCGCTTTCTCGGGTCGGCGCAGAGACGAATCCTTGCTGCTTCTCCGCGAGGAACGGGAGATGCTCAGCTGAGCTGCGTCGTATTTTGCCTAAAAGAAGGATGGCGAGCAGGTACGCAGTATCGGCCTCGGTACTGGAGAGCGGCATGGCGACCACTTGAAGAAGCGTGGGTACCAGGCGCCCTTGCGTCGTCATGGTTGCGGGGAACGACGGCACGAGCAGCAGTCTCCGTAGAGCGATTTCAAGGAGCTTGAATATTTCTTGAAAAGCTCTGCCAGTCCTCAGCGTCTCCGTGAGTAAAGCGAGAAACTTTTCCAATGCTGTGGCAGGTATGGTAGTGTTCGTAGACGAGACGCCCAACGAGCGTCCGACGCCCGAATCATTATCGGAAGTTTGCTTCCGTTTTTCCTTCGAGGACGTCGAGGTTGTCTTGTGTTGTGCCTCTGTCTTGTCGTGATTCGCATTCATGCTTGTCGACGCGTGGCAGCCACCACGCTGCCATATGGCATACGGATCACCGAGACGCTCCATGGCTCGCTGATGCAAACGCAGCAGGGGTGCTATCACCGTTCGGAAGCGGGACCAGTCCGTGCATTCGGTGAGGCGCTGTACGCCGGCGCTCTTCGGAACAGACGCGATTGCTGGTGCCGACTCGTTCTCTCCATGGATGTCTGCGTGTCGGTAAGGTTGCTGACACCGCCCAGCGGGCGTTGGCCGCTCTCGCCGAGACGCCAGCTCGGTGACGCCTAAATCGAGGTCGTCATTACGGATGGCAGCGCCACCATGATGAGCGACCTGGAACGCTCCGAGATGATCAAGATTGGGGCTTCGACTTACGGGCACTCCAGGTGAATGATTATGCGACTCGTGACTCCCAGTTGGTGAGGCTCCAATCACTTCACCTGCAGCGGCTGCATCGTCTGCGCCTGCCGATGTTGAGGCTGCTCGGTGGCGGCGCTGCGCGACAGTGCCCGGTGTCGAGTCCGGCGATAAGTCCGGGATCTCGGCGACGTGAAGGATCGGCCACATGACGATGGCGGTTTCAATGGTCTGCAGCAGCCGAGTTAGGACGCCGCGATCGGTCTCGTCGAGAGGCTGGTCCCCAACATCTGCCGGTATATCGAGGTGGCTAAGGTCCATGTAGCTCAGTCGGGCAACAAAATCGTCGAAGCCTTCCATATCGTGTCCAAGCGCGAGTAGGCAAAGCAAACTCGCCGCATCGTCGTCGATCCAGTGCGAGCCTGGCCTCAAGGGAGACTCGATCTCTGGCGCAGAGGGCTTCCATGTTGCGGTGAAAAATGTTCGATAAAAATGGGTTCGCAAGATGCCAACGACGGCCGGCGCCAAGCCGTTTTCTTCTACTTCCTCTATGATGGTTTCGTACCAGACGCGCCGCATTTGCGCTGAGCCCTGTTGCAGAATTCGCAACGAAAGGAGCATGAAATCGGGGAGCAGTTGACCGAGGGACACCAATTCCGAACGTTTGTGCGATCCAGAGCAGAAATTCGGTTGCCTGGGTTGTTCTTGCGTTCCCAGAAAAGCTACCATGGAAGCTAGTGCACGCGCAACAGGAATCTGGCCCACGCTTGATGCTTGGAACAGCAGTTTGCGGCACTGGTAGATAGCGGTTTCGGCCAGATCCGGGAGGTATCGCATGAGCTTGCGCAAGAATGGCACTGTCTCCGGACGGACGACGTATTCCTTGAGCAATTGACGGCTGCGCTCCGAAAGAAAAGCCTGTGGTTGTGTCGCCGTCGCACCGAGAAGCAAACGTTGCCAGGACATGAGCGGAAGCCGCCGCGAAGGCGCTACGGCTATTCTCTCCAAAATCCGGGCGGCTACATCTGTCCGAAGCGGGGCTTTTTTCAAGGCGTCGCTGGGAAACAGCGCCAAGTCTGAGTCTGGCCATACAACGTTCGCATCCAAGCAGGCGCTCATGAGGTCCAAAATGGTTTCCAAAAGTTCCGGTTTGCTGCACGCTATGATCATGCAGGCTTGTGTCGGTGAACGCGGGCGTTCCATGTTGGGGAAAGCAAAGATTGTTCGCTCGGTTCGGATCAAATCCTCCAGGTATTCCGTAATCTTTCGCAATAACAAATGTGTACAGGTTGCATGGAACGATGGCATGCTCGCGACGAGTAGAAAAAGCACAGCCCCGGCCTCTCGATGCCAGATGGAATGCGGATATTGTATTCCACGCGCGATACGCAAAAGTGCTTTGGCGTAAGCTGTATCTCGCCGAAAGGCTAGCTCGAGCACAGATTGTGGAATGTCGAGTCGGTCGCGAGCCAGAAGGCTAGAAAGCGCCTCTTCAAGCAGAACGCGTCGTGTTCCGGAGAGCATGAGCAGCGGCAGCCATGCCGCAATCAGTGGCGGTGGTAGACGGCGTGTTTCTCGCATCCTTAGAAGGGCTCGTTCAGCGGTGGCAGCTTTGAGCTGCTTCGAAGCCGGTGACTCGCGAACGACGACGAGCCATTCGTCAATCGGCAGCGGCCAGCATTCCTGGAAGCTCGACTCTGTGGCCTGAACAAGCCAAGCTGTAACGACATGCTCGGGGGGAGGCCAGGAGTCCCAGTGGAGCTCGTCCTTGGGTTCGCCGCGATTTGCCGGCGTCGGCTCGACGAGCTCACCCGCTGAGGGCTGAATCTCGTCGCTCTCGGGCTCTTCGAAAGCTGCAGCGTTTCCGTGAACGCTTACTGCCTCGGAGTCCAGAGCAGCCCCAATATTAACTCGTCTACGTTTGGGCGCGCGCTTGGAATGGAGCCCACGCGAGACGGGTGCCTTTATTGACTCCTTGCGATCTGGAAACTCGCAGTAACCCATTTCGAGCAACGCTGTCCAAAGGAGACGCCTCAAAACTGTCACGAAAAGGTGCAGACGGGATCCCGCCAGAGGCCTTTCAACGCAAACCTCACAGAGACGCTTCAGCAAAAATGCACGCTCAGCGGGAGAGGCTTCGTCAACGGCAGTCTCCAAGTCGCTGGTTCCCGCGTCATCGTGCGACTCGATGTTTTCAAAACGCGTTTGCTGGAGAAACGAATGGAAACTATCCCAGAGTAACGACGTCATGAATGACGCTGACAAGGCGTTTTTTCAGCAGACGTTTGTATTCCGCAGGAGATGGGAATCAGTCGTAAAGAGAAGCAACGCTGAAAGAACACGAAACGACAACGTCCGTACGTTGCTCAGCGTGTCTCAACGCGCACGCATGAACGGACACGCTCGCAAGCACGCACGCATGAACGGACACGTCGCGCTCCTCTGCGTGCCGATGTGCATCCGAGAGATACCCCGCGCTATGCGACGGCACGCATGCGCACTCCGCGTTGTTCGCGCTGCGCTGCGCTGCTGTAGATGGCGATCTCGGATCTTGGACAACGCGTCGCAAACGCGATTCCCGCCAGCCGTATTCAAGTGCCGATCCGCGCACGCCCGACGTTCCGACCGGATGCTGAAAATAGTGCGGAAGCGTTTGCACCGATACCTGAGACTCTCTATCATCAGATTGATATTTGCATTCTTGTTCCGAGACGGTAGTGTACATACCCCACAGATGAGAGACTCGGCGTGGCGTTCATGTATTCCAGGAACCTTGTGAGAGGCATTCATCCCGAATCACGGGAAATCGCGCGCTTATCGTGTCTATCCGCAGCACCGGTGAGGGCCAGGGATGCTCGGCGAGCATCATGTCCGACGCGGACCTGTAACGAAATCGCCGAATCTGTGGATTTCCGGTCCAAAAGTCACCTTTGCACAACGCCGTGTCTGCGAACGCGTATGCTATACGGCCTGCATACAGACTGTACAAAAGCTGGCAGCAAGAGCGACGACGGACGTCGAACAATAGACGTAAATGCGCTTCGCGGCACCTTGTGAATATAAGTTTGAAAGTGCACCTCTCCGGGAACCGTTTCATCGAAATGATCCAGGTCGCGCTCATGAGGAACGCTAGCGATGATGTAAGCACGAACATGACTACGAAATTCCAAAAAACATCGCCACGAGAGACACCAACACGTCCTTGCTACAGGGTTCCGTTAAGCGTTCTCGACTCGGTGATGAGAGCGCGCGCATGCATCTGGCCATCCAGGCCTGTCTTCTGACTTATCTAACGTCCCATGGATGCCGAGCTGGAGCAGCTGTCCAAAGGTGTTGGTTTCGTCGCGATTAGCTGATCACTTCACTGGTGGCGCCCTCTGCGTGCGGCCTCGTTCGCGGGTATCCTCTGATTTTGCAGACGCCTCCATGGACTACGTCTTGTCTTGCGTGCGACATGGATGGGCGAGTCTGCTCGATGGAGCAAGAATCAGCACGCAGGAGGCGCAACCGGTGCACGAATGTAGGCAACGCACGACTGGCTATGCATCCCACCGGCACAAACAGGTACCGAACTCTAAGGAAAAAGCTTTCCGCCGCTGTTTAGGTGATTACTTCTTTGATGAGCGCGAGCCACCGAATTTCTCCAGTAGCTCTTTCTCAATATTTGGCGGTACTGGTTCGTATTTCTCGAAGAACATGGTGTAATTCGCTCGACCTTTGCTCATACTGCGCAGGGCCGAAACGTACTGAAACATTTCTGATAGTGGCACGAGCGCCTTGACGACTTTCAGGGCTCCACGATCCCCGATTTCATTGATCAAACCTCGTCGCGAGTTGATATCGCCCACGACATTGCTCAGGTACTCTTCGGGGGTTGTCACCTCTAGGCGCATGATGGGCTCCATGATGCGCGGTTTGCAACGGGGAATCCCCTCTCGAAACGCCGCGCGGGTGGCAATTTCGAACGCGAGAACCGAAGAATCAACCTCGTGGTACGCGCCATCGATCAGTCGAGCTTTCAGTCCCAAAAGTGGAGCACCAATGAGCACGCCTGACGACATTTCGGATTCAAGTGCCTTGGTTATGCCGACGAAATACTCTTTCGGCACCGAGCCGCCCTTGATCTCAGAAACGAAAACGAAGTCTTCACCGCTGGCTGCCTCCTCCGGTGAGAGAGGTTCGAAAATAATCTTCACGCGAGCAAACTGACCGCTCCCGCCAGACTGCTTCTTGTGCGTGTAGTCGATCTCGCCTCTGGTTGTGATACACTCACGATAGGCGACCTGCGGGGCACCTACCTTGCAGTCTACCTTGAATTCCCGTTTCATGCGGTCCACAATGATTTCCAAGTGGAGTTCACCCATGCCCGAAATAATGGTTTGTCCGGTCTCCTCGTCTCGCTTGAAGCGGAAGGACGGGTCCTCGGAGGCGAGCTTCGCGAGCGCGACGCCCATCTTCTCGTTATCGGCCTTGCTGGATGCCTCTACGGCAACAGAAATGACTGGTTCTGGGAAGACCATGCGCTCCAAAACAACCGGGTTGTCGACATCGCAAAGCGTGTCACCAGTAGTGGTGTCTTTCAGCCCTGCAATGGCCACGATGTCTCCTGATCGCGCAGTTTCAATGTCCTTGCGCTCATCGGCATGCATTTGGAGCAGCCGCCCGATTCTTTCCTTAATGTTCTTGGTTGGATTCAGTACTGTATCGCCCTTGCGAATGACACCCGAGTACACCCGGCAAAAGGTCAGCGTTCCCACAAAGGGATCAGTTAGGACCTTGAAGGCTAAAGCCGAGAATGGCTCGCGATCACTAGTTGCTCGATATATCTCCTTCTCACCGTCAACGGAGACACCTCGCACGTGCTCTACATCAAGCGGTGACGGCAGATACTCGACAACAGCGTCAAGCAAGGTCTGCACTCCCTTGTTCTTGAATGCGGATCCGCACAATACAGGCACAAACTGGATTTTGCAGGTGCCGTTGCGAATAAGTGCGCGCAACTCGTCTACACCGAATTCCTGCCCTTCGAGATACTTCTCCAACGCTTTTTCATCGGACTCCGCAACGGCTTCAATCAACTTCTCGCGCCATTCTTGAGCTTGCGCTTTAAGCGAATCCCGGATTGGTCGGCGTTCGTACTTGGATCCGAATTCATCGCCCAGCCACACGACTTCCTCCATGTTCACAAGGTCTATGACACCCTCAAAGTTCGACTCTGAACCGATCGGCAACTGAATCACCGCGGGTACCGCATTTAGCTGCTTGCGAATCTCGTCCACGCACCGGAAGAAGTCGGCACCCACGCGATCCATCTTGTTGATGAAGCAAATACGCGGTACTCGATAGCGATCAGCCTGCCGCCAAACAGTTTCCGACTGGGGTTCGACGCCGGACACCGCATCAAACACAGCGATAGCACCGTCAAGCACGCGCATAGAGCGCTCCACTTCAATTGTAAAGTCCACGTGCCCTGGTGTGTCAATTATGTTAATTTGGTGATTGCGCCAGAAGCAGGTCGTTGCTGCAGAAGTTATGGTGATACCGCGTTCCCTCTCCTGCTCCATATAGTCCATCACCGCGGTTCCTTCGTGAACCTCACCAATTTTGTGCGTTATTCCCGTGTACAACAGAATTCGCTCCGTCGTCGTCGTCTTCCCAGCGTCAATGTGCGCTGCGATACCAATGTTGCGCACAGTCTCCAGGGGGACAACACGACCAGCAACTTCTTCTTCTGTTGCGACAGCCATGCGAGTACTGCGCGCGCCACAGCGAACGGCGGGCCTTGGGAGCCAGCGCCGCATCGACGGGGTGAACGACGCCGTACGGCTCGCTACGAGTTGCGGTACACTGAAGCGTGCAGGCCTCCGACAGTCTCCCCTCGCTGCGACATTAGTTATGCTTGGTGCAGCGAAAATGAACATGGCACTGGTCTACAAGTGGATTCCGTTTGATTGAGCTTGCAGACACTCGGCTACGTGCAGACGTTCCAAAAGACAAATTATTGCTCAGTGTATCGTCAGCGCGTCCAGTGAGGCGTGATGACGCAGCTGGGGCGCCGCCGACGACCTCGGCGGTGACTGCGGCGGCCGCCTGCGCCTGCACCTGTGGCTGCGCATCATCGTCGCTTGAGGCGCGGCGAATACAGACGCGTCTCCATGGCTGTACGCGGATCTCGGATGCAATGCGCGGCGGATTCCTGATACGCGTCAAAGACGCTGGGATGCCAGGTGCGTGTCCGTGTGCTGTTGATGAGAGAAATTTAGGATTCGAGGCGCGCTTTATGCTCCGCCAAAAGAAATAAGAGCCACAGCTGCGGCCGCTTCCCGTGATACATAGCATCTGGGCTTGACTGCTGTCGCGGCGGTGCGATACGCGTAGTACCCGACGATACGCTGCGAACAAGGTTTGGTCTCGGAATAGCGTTGACCGGGACGGCGCTGGGTCCACAGGCTTCGCCGTTGTAGAGGTCGATTTGCGTGCGCTGCAGAGCAAGCGATCAAAGAGCCTATGCGAGAGCCGATACGTCCGAAACGCATGGAGTGTTCCGGGACAGCTGCTTGCAATTTTTTTCATTCACAAAACGTTTACTTTGGTCAACGTTCTCCGATTATGCGCTTTTTTCTTTTCTTTTTGGGTTTTTTTCAGTGCACGGTGAAGTATCCATCAAACTCCCCTCCAAGTTACATTACCTATACTTCTTCTCGGATATTCTGGTAGTTTCATACGTCCTATCGTGTGCGGTCGCTGCACGGAGACAGAGCGGCGTCATCTCGAAAGCTGCTTGCAATACCAAGGGCGTCTCGGTAAAATTTCCTCTCCGTCCTTTTTATTCTGAATTATTCCAAATGTCTAGCTTATACAGTCTTCACGTTTGCAATGATCGCCATCGATTCCAACAAAATAACTCTTCTCTGAGTCACGCAACGCTTAGAAACGTATATTGGAGTCTTTGCATACACTCGAAACCTGCACAAGCTCCACAATCGTAGGATTTCCATAGATTTACACTTTCGCTTTTCGTATAAAATGAGTGTTGCGGCCGCATTCGAACAACGGCTCGAGTCCGGCGTCAGGGTGAACAGCTTCGAGTCGAGGCCGCTTCGCTACAGCACGAGTCGAGGACTTGCCGGTGAACAAGACAGCGCCTTCATTCTTCCATGTGGAGTTTTCAACAAGCACTTGGGGGCATGGTGTCCTGGACGAGTAGGTTCTACTCGCCTGCACGCTTATAGATGCGGGAGCGTGCGGCCTCGCCGCCTCTGTCTGCGAGGGCTCCTAGGACGGCCTGTTCCACCGCTACAGGCGCCTCAGCCAGTTGACATACCAGGCAAAGAGATCGTTATCGCTGGCGGTGGGCTTGCAGGTCTCTCTTGTGCGAAGTACCTGGCCGAGGCAGGCGTTCGACCTATCGTGCTCGAGTCGCGGAATGTGCTTGGTGGCAAGGTAGCCGCATGGAAGGACGCCGACGGTGACTGGTACGAAACCGGTCTGCATATCTTCTTTGGCGCGTACCCAAATATGCTCCAGTTGTTTCGTGAGCTCCGTATTGAAGACCGTCTCCAATGGAAAGAGCACTCCATGATTTTCAACATGCGGGAGAGACCTGGTGAGTACTCGCGTTTCGACTTTCCCGAAGCACTTCCGGCGCCCTTGAACGGGATCTGGGCGATACTTTCGAACCGTGAAATGCTAACCTGGCGGGAGAAAGTGCTGTTTGCGAGGGGCCTTGTACCAGCAATGCTGAAGGGACAAGCGTATGTCGATGGATGCGACAAACTCACCTGGACGGAGTGGCTTCGCCAGCAAGGTATACCCGAACGTGTGAATGATGAGATCTTTATTGCAATGAGCAAAGCGTTGAATTTCATCAATCCCGACGAAATCAGCGCTTCAGTTGTACTCGTTGCTTTGAACCGTTTCCTTCAGGAGGCAAAGGGTAGCAAGATGGCGTTCCTGGACGGTGCGCCACCTGAGCGGCTCTGTGAACCGTTGGTACAGGCCATAGAAGCTGCAGGTGGAGTCGTTAAATGCAACCAACGAGTAAGCGAAATTATCTACGACGAGAAAAGTTGCCTCGTTCGAGGTTTGAAACTCAAATCTGGAGAGGTGATTGAAGCCGATGCCTATGTATCTGCTGTACCCGTAGACATTCTGAAATTGCTCGTTCCAGAGGTATGGAAACATACTTTCCCCGAGTTCGCTCGTCTTGAACATCTGGAAGGTGTTCCCGTTATCAATATTCACCTGTGGTTTGATCGGAAGCTCACCGACGTTGACCATTTGCTTTTCTCCCGTTCGCCGCTTCTAAGTGTCTACGCCGACATGAGCAATACCTGTCGAGGGTACGCGGACCCAGACCGGTCCATGTTGGAACTCGTATTCGCGCCAGCGAAAGATTGGATTGGTCGTTCCGATGAAGCTATTGTGCAAGCAACGATGGCAGAGCTCGAGATTCTCTTTCCGCGTCATTTTGGCCCGCACGCTGAGCAACCGGCACGCCTGCGCAAGTACCACGTGGTGAAAACGCCACGATCGGTGTACGAGACCACAAAAGGACTCCAACCGTATCGGCCGGCACAGAAAACATCAATCAAAAATTTCTTCCTGGCGGGAGACTACACCCAACAAATGTATTTCGCAAGCATGGAAGGCGCAGTGCTCAGTGGAAAGCTCGCTGCCCACGAGATATGTAATGCCCTGCGAGCAGGCGAGCTGCCAGCTCGTCTGACTGATGCTGTCCTCGCAGCAAGCTAGATGCCCTTTTAGCGTTGTGGGGGCAGAAGGAACCACTCTGTGTAGCTGTACAAGCTTCTGGAGTTTTCTCGCGTGAAGCTTGTCTCTCGTAATACCGCGTTATCCTCAAGAATATATGTGGAGTTTGCATACTCGACAAAAGGTTTTTCGTCCCGCTTAAGCCTTGCTCTGTTTCTTTACATCTTACGTCTTACTTTAAGATCGAGTGCCTGACAGGCTACGCGGCGTCGTTGGAGCTTTTCGAATTTCCTGAAAACACATCCATGAATCAAAAGCGATACACTCATACCGCACGCACAACTGGCTATGCCAAGGGCCCACGAAAGCGCACCAGGGCGGGCGTGGTTTTCTCGTGATACCGCGAACCGTGCGACTGCGAACGCGTGCACGTCCTGTGTTTTCCAGCTCCACAGGTTCGCCTAACGCTTGCTACGCAGAGGTGCCGAGCACCGACGCGAACAGACTGCTGGTGCTGTGCTCCTGATACGTGCTGTTGAGATGGAGGCGGAGCACATACGCTCTACACAGTGCAGTGAATTCTAGAATAGATGTACTGGCACAATTTTCGTTCTTGTTTACTTTTCTCGTACATGTTCAATAAAATGAATGTATCCTGCGAATTGAAAAGAGGATGCCAAAAGACTTTGTTGTCAATGGTAACTTGTGAAAACGACCTTACTTGTACAAGACAGTGATGCTACCGTCAGAAAATACGTGAACCGCGCTTCTTGTAGTCCTTATCCAGAGCATCGTGTAATCAAACCAGAAGTTATCACACTTTTCAAGCGCAAGATTGTCGTCCCGGTAATGCATTCCAATCCGTACGTTCTCTCCGAAATTCTAGCAAAGAAGTGAGAGGATGGAAAGATTCTGTATCCATGGCACGAATCGATATGAAGAGACATGTATGGACGAAGAGAAAGGCGCGCTTCTCGGGGAAAGCGTCATGCGTTGAACAACACACACTAGATTCCGTATTGAAACGCGAACGCTAATTTCTGCGGGGACGGATATTCTTCTCATTCGATAAGCGTGCAGTCTGGAAACAATGTAGTCCTGAATATGTGTCCAAAACGATTGGCAAACTGCTGTTTCTACAACAGAAAGAAGCAGAATGACAACGACACTAGCCATAGCGGCGATGCTGTTGTGTGGTCGCCTGCATATCGCCAACCGGACGGGATCGTCCAACACCTCATCCTTCGTCAAAGCACCTCGTAGCTTCCATGTCCCACGTTATTCTGCCCTAGCCTTAGACAACGTCGCTCTGCATAAGTAGAAAGCTGTCAACAAGTACGCAACTGAGATTTGCGATGAGCTGCTGTTCGTACCAGACTACACTTTTCATTTCAATCCAATCGGAAGCAACTCCTTCGCTGTCTCACATCATTTTTAGGCTCATAGAACAACATGCGTGTCGTTCGTAGGTCTGAAACCGCTCTTCGACGGGTAATGCTCTCTCTGCAGCAGCTCTCAAGTGCTTTGTTGCTTCTCTCTACGTGCACGAGATGGAGCGGAAAAGCGCGTTCCTGTCCACTGACGTGCTCGCTACGGGGAAGGTGACGAAAAAGTGCTCGAGGAAGAGAAAATACATACGTAGAACAGGCGAGCTTCGGCCCCAAGTCCATCCAATTCGTCTAAATCCCGAAGGAAAAACAGATGTAGTTCATGGCAACCACGGAAATGTCACCCCACATAGCACAGGAGAAGGTGAAGAAATCATCGGACAAAGAAGAGAATGAGCTGCTCCCAAAGGTACAACCAAGAAGGACAACAAGAAAAGACTGTCGGATCGGAAAGATATCTACGGATCCGTCCTGAAGCCGTCGTAATAAACGACGTTCATGGTGAGGATCTTCCAAAACGAGTGATGCGGGGCGCCATTCGGGATCGTGAGGCTTTGTACACGAAGCGGGCTCGCATAACCTCTCTCAGGTTGCGGCGTCTCGTCGAGAAACTGTTTTTCGGAGGTCTGGACTCAGGCCTGCCAGCTGTCCGAATTCCTCTCGAATTCTCCTGTTGAACCATCGTGCGCCAACTGATGCTCTGAACAGTTGATGCAAAACCGTGTTATCGCAGGATCCATGGTATGCACACATGCTTCCGAGAATAGCTTGACGCGTCTCCGCGACATGCAGGTGGTCGCCTCATCACCAGCGCCCGTGGTAGAAAGCATCAGACCAATCCAGAAATCATGTGTTGGTAAATTTAGAGCTCTTCATGGGTTGCAGCCTGTGGACGTTGCACTAGTGATAGCCGCATTATGCTGGCCCAGAAAAGCAGCGCAGAATGGAAACGTTTCATGCGGCATCGACCGATGCAAATGAGTAGCTGGTGGTTTCGGAAGCGTTCGAGTTCGCAACGAGCATGAAAGATATGCGGCACGGAGAGCAGGAGTCGCTTCAGATCGACCAAACTCATCGTACTGATCTCGGGTAAGTACCGACAACGGTTGCATCCAAAGGATGTTCGGAACTTGATGCCGAATTTTCTAGCATCATGCGCCTCTTCGTGTTTTCGAGCAGCGCGCTCCGGAGCAGACCAGATTGTATCGACGGTAAGCGAGCGCCCTCAGCTTCTCAAGCCGCTTTTCCTTATGGTCTGCACATGTCGCATCAGAGATCACAATATCAAAGTAGACACTTCTATACGCTACTGCGCTGTAAAGCCTCTAGAGTAAGCTGCAGCTTTTCTCTGCAAGAAACCATGAAGCATTCGAACAGGTTTGCGAATAGCACTGACGATATCCATTCACGGTTTCTCGTTTACACAGGGAAAATAGGAGGCACATAATAGGAATGATGGAGAACGACGGCATCTATATTTGTACGCACTTTGTGAAAACTAGGCCTGAGTCAAACACAGGGACTCGCATTTAACCTTTCAAAGCACATGAAAAAGCGAAAGACGCTGCCGTGG
>Ga0080006_1173179_pt1 | contig 19596 bp, 12 predicted proteins | sample RS3BMetagenome_FD_69209 | JGI IMG/M metagenome (GOLD analysis project Ga0080006, IMG submission 69209) | Ferric oxide microbial mat and aquatic microbial communities from Rainbow Spring, Yellowstone National Park, USA - RS3B (SPADES... ... | reverse complement strand
GCGCACAGGCGCGGCCTTTCCCAGCCTGAGCGACGTCGTGGATACAGTACATTCCTACATCCGCCCTCCGGCGGCGTTCCCGACCAGGCTGGATCCATGCAACCCCTCGACTTCTCGGGGGTGCTGAGCAGTTACCGCCCGCGAAGGTGAGGCGCGCAGCCGCAACCGCGGCGTCGCGCGCTGACCCTCCGCCCGCGAAGGTGAGGCGCGCAGCCGCAACCGCGGCGTCGCGCGCTGACCCTCCGCCCGAACGCGCCGAGCGGCATGGACGGGTGCCGTGCATTCGCCCCCGGCGGCGGGACTCCCTGCGCCCGGGCCCGCCGCCGCCCGGCCCGATCCGGCGGCGCATCCCCCTCCGCGTCCGGCGACAGGAGTGCGGCCGCGCGGCGCAGAAGCGCCGGCCGGGGGTGGTCGCCGTACGACTTGTGCTCATCCGCCACGCCGCCACCGCGCCGGACCAGGACAGGCCCAACCGGCTCTGGCCGCTGACCGCCGCAGGCCGCCGGGACGCGGAGCGCCTGGTGGGGGCGCTGCCTCCGGTGGCCGCCGTCTATGCCAGCGTCGAGCACAAGGCGGTCGCCACCGCCGAACCCCTGGCCGCCGCCTACGGGCTCGCCGTGCGCACGAATGAAGACCTGGGAGAGTTGCGCCGGCCCTGGTCGGGTGGACGGACGGTCTACGAGGTCGCCGTCGGGCGCTGCTTCGCGCATCCGGACGCCCCCGCGGCGCCGGGCTGGGAGACCGCGGTCGCCGCCCTCGCGCGGTTCACGGCCGCGGTGGAGGGGATCTGCGGCGCGCACGCCGACGGAGGAGGCGCAGTCGCCATCGCTACGCACGGCCTCGTCCTCAGTCTCTACCGCGCCCGGCTGCTCGGTCGGCCGATCGCGGATTTCCAGGTGTGGCAGGCGTTGGCCATGCCCGCCTGGGCCGTCGCCGACCCCGCGGCCGGCCGCCTGCTGAAAGACTTCGCACCCCTCTGAGCCTGGGGCGACGGTCGCCGTTCGGGGCTTGGGCCGCCATCCCCCGCCCCTCATCGGCCCTCAAAGCCGGAGCCGGGAACAGGGCTTGCAGCGCAGGTGCGGGCCGGCGCGCAGGGCGCCTGGCCGGCGGTCCCCCGCCCGCGGGCCTCGGCGGGCGGCCGGGCCGAGGCACCTACCTTCCATCCGCCCGTCGGCCGCACAGGCCACGGCCCCCGGGTAGACCCCACCCCCGCGCCGGGGCGCGGATCCCGCCCGGCGGCCTCCGCGCCCCGCGCCAGGCCCACGCCCCGCTCAGTCGGGCAGGGCCTGCACCAGGGTCTTGAAGAAACGGCCCCGCTCCTCGAAATCCCGGAACTGGTCGAAGGACGCGCAGGCGGGCGAAAGCAGGACGACGCGGCCCGGCCGCAACCCGTCCACCGCCGCCGCCACCGCCGCCGCCAGGTCCGGCACACGCCGCACCTCCGGCCCGCCGTCCCGCCCGCCCGCCCCGGCTCCCGCGGCGACGGCGCGCTCCAGGGCGTCGGCGGTGGCGCCGAAGAGGATGACGCGTTCCGCCGCCTGCGCGATGCGCACCCCCAGGTCGTCGAAGGGGATGCCCTTGTCGTAGCCGCCCGCCAGCAGCACCACCGGGCTGCCGGCGAACGTGTCCAGGGCGGCCAGCGTGCGGTCGGGCGTCGTCGCGATCGAATCGTTGACGAACCGCGTGCCGCGCCACTCCCGCACGGCTTCCAGCCTGTGCTCGACGCCACGGAAGGCCACTACGGCCTCCGCGACGAGCGTGGGCGGGACGCCGGCGGCGAGCGCGACGGCGGCGGCCGCGGCCGCGTTCTGGATATTGTGCGCGCCCGGCACGGTGATCGCGCGCAGTGGCAACACCCGGGCGGCGTGGGGATGCGGGCGGGGTCCCGCCGCGCCGCCATCCCCGGCCCGCACCGCCACCGCGCGCGGGGGATACCAACAGAGCCACCCGTCCTCCACGGCGGCCCCCGCCTCGACGGGCCCGCCGCCGGAGAAGGCCAGGCGCCCGGCCGGGGCCTCGCACGCCAGCGCCGCCGCCTCGGGATCCTCGACGCCGAACACCGCCCAGTCCCCCGCCACCTGCCCGCGGTAGACGTTCCGCTTGGCATCGACGTAGGCGGCATAGGAGCCGTGGACGTCGAGGTGGTTCGGGCGGATGTTGAGCAGGGCGGCCACGTCCGGCGCCCTCCGGGCCAGTTCGAGTTGGAAGCTGGAGAGTTCCATCACCAGCCACGCACCCGGCGGCACCTCGTCCAGCCGGTCGATCAGGGGCAGCCCGATGTTGCCGCCGATCAGGCTGCCGGGGCGCCAGCGGCGGACCGCCTCGCCGACCAGAGTGGTGGTCGTGGTCTTCCCGGCGCTGCCGGTGATACCAATGACGGGGCAGGGGGCGATCTGCAGGACGTAGGCCGCCTCGGTCCAGAGTTCCGCCCCGGCGGCGGCCGCCTCGGCGAGCACCGGGAGGTCCTTGCGCATGCCGGGGGTGACAAAGACCGCCGCGAGACCGTCGAGGCGCCCGCGCAGCCGTTCCAGGTAGTCCGGCCCGGCAAAGAGCGGCGCGCCCGACGGCAGGTCGGCCGCGTAGGGTTGGAGGTCCTCGGCCGGTTTCCGGTCATAGGCCTCGACCTGCGCGCCCTGCCGGCGCAGGTAGCGCACGACCGCCGCGTTGCTGCGCTGCAGCCCCACCACGGCCACGCGCCGACCCGCCAGCGGGTGCACCCCGGGACGCTGCACCGCGGGAACGAAATCCACAGCCCTCCGTCCCGGCCGCGCCGGCAGAACCCGTGCGGCGGTGGAGCCTAGGGGGGCGGGTGTCGGTGTCAGGTGGGGCACTCCTTCGAGGCGGTGCATCGACCGCCCCCGTGTATTGTACTGTCCGGGGGCGGTACGGCGACAGCCGGGGCGGACGCCGGCGTCGGCGCCGCACCGAGGCCGGCGCGCGGCAGGGGCTCCCGCTCGGAGTGCGAAACTGGTGGGTGTCCCGTTGCCCCGGTGCCCCCCGGAGGACCGGCGCCCCGGGAGGACCGGCGCGCACCCCCCGCGGCACCTGACGCGGGCGCCCGGGGCCGTCCGCGCCAGAACCTGGCGCGGTGCGGAAACGCCGGCCGCCGGCGGGGCGGCGGCGGCCGGCCCCCGACATTGGAGGTCGCGCCTTGACGGTCAACCAGGTCGCCGGGCTCGGGAAGGCACTACAGCAGGCGGTGTCCTCCGTCCTCATCGGCAAGGACGCCCGCGTCGCCCTGCTCCTCTGCGCCACGCTCGCGGGCCGCCACGTGCTCCTGGAGGATGCGCCCGGCACGGGCAAGACCACGCTCGTCAAATCCCTGGCCCGCGCCATCGGCGGGACCTTCGCGCGGCTCCAGTTCACGCCCGACCTGCTCCCGACCGATGTCACCGGATTCAACGCCTACGACCCGCGCAGCGGCGAGTTCCGCTTCCGCGAGGGCCCCGTGTTCCATCAACTCCTGCTGGTGGACGAGATCAACCGCGCCTCGCCCAAGACGCAATCCGCCCTGCTGGAGTGCATGGAGGAACGCCAGGTCAGCGTCGACGGGGTGACCTACACGCTGCCGGAGCCCTTCCTGGTGCTCGCGACGCAGAACCCGATCGAATACGAGGGGACCTTCCCCCTGCCCGAGGCCCAACTCGACCGCTTCGGCATCAAGATCGCGCTCGGCTACCCCGGCCGGGAGGAGGAGGTCGCGCTCCTGGACCGCTTCCTCGACGGGGACCCCCTGGCGGAGGTCGCGCCCGTCTGCGCGGTCGCCGACGTGGTGGAGGCCCAACGGGCCAGCCGAGGCGTCCACGTCGACGCCTCCGTCAAGCAGTATGCGGTCGACATCTGCGCGGCGACGCGCCGCCACGCCGAGGTGGCCCTGGGTGCCAGCCCGCGGGCCACCCTGGCCCTGGTCGCCCTGGCGCAGGCGCACGCGGCCCTCGACGGGCGGGACTTCGTCCTACCCGACGACGTCAAGACCCTGGCGCCCTGGTGCCTGCCCCACCGGATCCTGCTCGCCCCAGCCGCCCGCTGGCGCGAGCAGACCCCGGACGCTGTGGTCGCCTCCGTACTGCGCAGCGTGCCCGTGCCGACGGTTCCCGTCGCGATCCGCCGCCCGTAGGTGGGCGCACCGGCCGAGGGGCGGGCGCGCCGGCCGAGGGGCGGGCGCACCGGCCGAGGGGCGGGCGCACCGGCCGAGGGGCGGGCGCACCGGCCGAGGGGCGGGCGCACCGGCCGAGGGGCGGGCGCGCCGGCCGAGGGGTGGGCGCACCGGCCGAGGGGCGGGCGCGCCGGTCCCACGGATCGGGAGCGGTCTTAGCGGCCGAGGGCCGTCGCGCACCGCGTCCGCCCGGCAGGCGCGGAGCCCGGGGTGGCGGCGAAGGCTTCGCAGCTACCCCCTGGGAGGTGGTCGGCATCCGCCCCCGCGCGATTCGGCCCTCCTATCTCGCGTTTACCCTCATCTTCGTCGCGCTGGCGCTGGCCTTCGGCGGCCCGGTCGCCATCGGCACGCTGTGGGTGTGGATCCTCATCGGTGCCGTCGACGCCGGCTGGGGCCTGATCGTCGCCCTGCAGGTGGCGGTGCTCTACGGCGTCCAGCCCGGCAGTTACACCGCGGGCGACCCGCTGGAGGTGGAACTGCAGATCGCCAACGACGGCTGGCTGTACGCCCCCACCGTGACGCTGCGGGACGGTCCGGAGAGCGCGCTCGCCTTCGGCACGGGCCCGCGTCCGGAGCGGTACAGCCTGCCGCCCGTCTCGCGCCTGGATCTGCAGCGCACCCTGGCCGCCCGGCGCGGCCAGTACCGGCTGGGCCCGCTGGAGATCGGCGCCGAAGGGCCCTTCGGCCTCTTCGCCTGGACCCGCCGCATGTATTCCGAGCGGGAGATCACGGTGCTGCCGCGGCTGCACCCCCTCTCCCACTGGCCGCTGGAGCAGGCGGAGGCGTACGGCCGCGCCACGCGCGGCGTCTCCCCCTATGCCGATCCCACCCTGATCGTCACCACCCGGCCGATGCTGCCCGGGGACTCCCCGCGGCGCATCCACTGGAAACGCACCGCCCGCACGGGGTCGCTACAGGTGCGCGAGGCCGAGCCCGCCAGCGGTGGCCGGGGCATCGTCGTGCTCGACCTCTGGGCGGGGGCCTACGGCCACGGCCGCGACGGGCAGTCCCTGGACGCCGCCGCCGAGATCGCGGCGGCCGTCGGCCACGCCATCCTCCGCAGCGGCGCCGACCTCACGTTCCTGGCGACGGGCAAGCGGCCGATCCGGCTGGAGCGCCTCCGCGGCGCCCACGCCCTCGGCGAACTGCTGGATGCGCTGGCGGCGGCGGAGTCCGACGGGCACCGGCCGCTGCGCGACTGGCTGCCGGAGGTCGCGGCCCGCACCCCGTGGCGGGCCGTCGTCGTCCTGGTGACGCCGACACACCCCGCGGCATGGGCGCCCGGCCTGCCCGACGTCCAGGCCCGCGGCGCCACGCTCGCGGCCGTCCTGGCCGTGCCGCCGGTGGCCCGGGCCGACATGTCGGCCGCGGTGGCCGACCTGCGGCGCGTGGGATGCCACGGCTGGGCGGCCGCCTCCGCCGCCCAGTTGGCGGAGGAGTTGGCGGGGATCCACTGGCGCAGGTCCGGATAGCCGGCGGGTGCGGCGGGGAGGGGCGCGGGCGTGCAGAGCGGCGAGGGCCGGGACGCGGCCTACGATTCCGGCGAGGAGGTGGTCTGGACGTCGCAGTCGCGCGACGGCGGGCAGGGCGGCGCGCAGTGGTTCGCCCTGGACGCCCTGGCCGGCCTGGGCGCCGCCGCCTTCGCGGCCGTGATGCTCTGGTCCCTCCCCGCCTTTGTCGGCCTGCCGTCCGACCCCGCCGTGGCCACGTCCATCGTCATGGGGGGCATCTTCGCCTACGTCGCCGCGGGGCCGCACGCGGGGAGCCGCCGCTTCCGCTTCGGCGTACCCGTCGGGGCGGCCCTGGCCCTGGCGGCGGCCGCCGCGGTCCTCGCCGTGGTACCCGCGGGCCGCGGCCTGCTGGGCGGCCTCGCCGGCACGATGTGGACACAGGCCCTCTCCTGGGCGGCGAGCGGCACCCTGCCCGCGCCCGCGGCGTTCGCCGTCGCCGCGGCGACAGGGTTCCTGGTCGGGTTGCCCGTCTTCTACGCCGCCCAGGCCGGGAGGCCCGCCGCGGCGCTCCTGCTAGGATTCGCCCTCCTGGTGGTGGAGTGGGAGTTCGTCGACAACGCGACGGTGCGGCTCTTCTGGCCGCTGGTGCTGGTCTCCGTCTTCTGGCTGGCCGCCGACCGCGCCCGCGACACCGCCCGCTTCACGGAGGCGGACGTGGGCAGTCCCACCCCCTGGACCGCCTTCGGCATGGCGGGGCTGGCCGGGCTCGCCGTGTTCCTGGTCCTGCTCCTCGTGCCGCGCCAGGGCTCCCCGGCCAACCTCGGCGCGCTGGGCGTCTGGATCGACCACCTGCCGGTCATCGGCACGCTGGAGAAGGCCACCCGGGAGGGGAGCCTCGGCTACGCCCCCGGCCCGAGCACCACCGGGGCAGGGGCGTCGGGGTCCGGGGCGGGTGCGGGCTCGTCCGCGCGTACGGACGGCTTCGACCTCTCGCAGACCGGCTTCGGCGGCAGCACCACCGCCCTGGGCGGCCCGGTGCACCTGGACCAGCACACCGCCCTGGTGATGACGGTGTCCGGCACGCCCGCACCGCCGGTCCTCTACCTGCGAGGCGCCGTGCGCGACGTGTACGACGGGACGGGGTGGCTGCCCGGAGCGGGCGAGCAGCAGTCCGACCCCACCTGGCCGGCGGCGAACGCCGGTGCGGCGGGGCGGGCGTTCGTCGCGGGGCAGGACCTGCCGGCGCCCTTCCAACTCGTCAACGCCCGCATCACGCTGGAAGGCGCCGCCAGCGCCAACCTGTTCACCGTGCTCTCGCCCCTGCGCCTCTCCGTCCCGGTCACCTGGGACCGCGGCGGGGAGGCCTGGACCAACGCGGCCGCCCCGGCCGGCTTCTCGTACAGCCTCACCAGCGCCGTGCTGCAGGGCGACGTCTACACCACGACCGGCTTCGCCCCCTACCTCGTCTCCGGCACACGTCGGCTGGTGGGTCCCGAGGAGGCGCTGAGCCTGGCGGAGGCCGGCCGTGGGGTCGCGCCCGCCCCCGTCCAGGGGATCCCCCGCGACATCGGCAGCATCCCCAACGTGGACGACCTCCAACTCCCGCCCGCCCTGCCGCCGCGGGTGCGCTTCCTCGCCCGCCGCTGGACGCAGGGGCTCCACGACCCCCTGCTTGAGGCGTTGGCGATACAGCAGCACCTCCTGACCTACCACTACACCCTGACGCCGCCGCCGACGCCCGCCGGGCAGGACTTCGTCGACTACTTCCTCTTCGGCGTCAAGGGCGGGTACTGCACCTACTACTCCTCGGCGATGGCCGTGCTCCTGCGCGCCGTCGGCATCCCCAGCCGCTGGGTCGAGGGCTACCGGACGACCGTCCCCAGCGGCGGCGGCACCTTCGACGTGAGTAACGCCGCCGCGCACGCCTGGGTCGAGGCGTACATCGCCCCGTACGGGTGGCTGACCTTCGACCCGACACCGGCCGCCGCGCCGGCCCCGACCCTGGTCCGCGGCCAGCCCCGCACGCGGACAGCCGGTCAGGTCCACGGCTTCCGGCTTTCGCTGCCGCACTACTTCTGGCTGGCCATCGGCCTGCCGTCCGGGTTCGTCGTCCTGCTGCTGGTCGGCGCCCTCGGCAACTACCTGGCGGAACGGCAGCCCGGACTGGGGACCCTGGAGGAAGCCCAGACCGTCTGGCGGGCGTGCGAGCGCGTCGGCGCCCGCTTCGGTCGTCGGCGCCGCGGGGACGAGACGCCGGCGGAGTATGCGCACGAACTCGCCGCCGCCTTTCCGGCGCTCGCGGGGGCGGTGCAGCGGCTGGCCGCGGCGTACGGCCAACTGCGTTACGGCCCCTCCCCGGCCTCCGGCCGGCCCCAGGAGGAGCCCCTGGAGCGCCTGCGCGCCGGTTGGCAGGACGTGCAGTCGGGATGGCGAACCGTGTCGCCCCTGACCTACCCCTGGCGGCGGTGGTTATGACACCCGATCGGCTCCGACGGCGCCTGCGCCGCTCCCGCCCGCCGGCCCACCGGCCGCGCGGCCGCCCGCGCGGCCGCCCGAGGTGGCCGTACGCGGTGCGGGCGCCCGCCACCCCGGCAGGCAAACTCCTCCCGGTGGGCATCGCCCTCGGGAGTCTGGTCGCCGTGGGCACGCTCGGCTTCCATCTGGCGTTTCGCAGCCCCTGGGCCCTCGGCCTGTACCAGACGCTGGTCACGGTCTCGACCCTGGGCGACGCCCGGCTGATTCCGCGATCCCCTGCGCAGTACGCCCTTCTCGGCACGATGACGGTGCTGGGCTACGCCGCATGGGCCCTCGCCGTCGCCGTGGTGGCCGGCACCCTGGTCAGCATCGACATCCGCAGCGTCTGGGGGGTCCGCTCGGTGACGGAGCGCATCGCCGCCCTGCGCGGCCACACAATCGTCGTGGGGGGCGGCCGCGTCGGCCGTCAGGTCGCCTCCGAACTCCGCCGCACGGGGCGCGACATCGTACTGCTCGACCGCAATCCCGAAGTCGCCCGCCGCCTGGCGGAGGACGGCTTCCTCGCCCTGGCCCGCGACGTGATGGAGGACGGCGTCTTCGCGGAGGTGGGGGTGGCGCACGCGGCCGGCGTGGTCCTCGCCCTGCCCGACGACGCCCAGAACCTCTACGCCCTGCTGGCCGTGCGGGACACCGCCCCCGGGGTGTTCATCGTCGCGCGGGCGGAGAGCGCGCGGGCCGAGCGCCACCTCCGCGCCCTCGGTGTCGAGCGGGTCGTGATGCCCGCGGTCCTCGGCGGCCGGCGCCTGGCGAGCCTGGTGGCGCGGCCCCTTTCGGCGGCCTTCGCCGACGACATGGTCCTGGAGGCGGGGCTGGAGGTCGCCGAGCGCCTGGTGCCCGCGGATGACCCCCTGGCCGGCACCCTTGTGCGCGACATCCGGGGGCGCCTGGGCGGCGAGGTCACGCTGCTGGCCATCCACCGGGGCGGCCGCATGCTCTCCCTGCCGCCCGCCGAGACGCGGATCGCGGCCGGCGACACCCTCCTCCTCGCCAAGGTGCAGCCTGCCGGCGTAAAGGTCTGACCGGCGGGTCGGCCGCCACACCGTGGCGGCTTGGGGGAACCGCCCGCGCGCCTCCCCCACGTCGGCGTCACCCGAACCCACGCGCGGCGGGCGTTCAGGAAAACAGGAGCGCGTACCGCTCCCCCGCGCGCACGCGGAAGGCCGCGGCCCCGTCCCCCTCCGCCGCCAGCGGCACGGCCTCCCCGGCACCCGCCCGCACGCCGGCCGGCGCCTGCCCCGCCGGGCACCGGACCAGGCAGGACCGATCGGCCGCCGCGCGGATCTCCGCGCCGGCAAGCCGTCCCCCCCGCCACTCCATGTCCACCTCGATGCCGCCGCGGGCGCGCAGTCCGCGCACCCGACCGTCCGGCCACGCGGCCGGCAGGGCCGGCAGGAGGTCCAGTTCCGTCCGCGTTGCCGGATCGGGACCCGTATGGCTCTGCAGCAGCATCTCCGCAATCCCGGCCGTCGCCCCGAGGTTGCCGTCGATCTGGAAGATGCGCGGCGGGTGGAGGTCCATCAGGTTCGGGGTGCTCTGGCCGCGCAGGAGGGCCGTGTGGTGCTGCAGGGCGAGGTCGCCCTCACCGAGACGCGCCCAAAGGTTGATGGTCCAGGCGCGGCTCCAGCCCGTGTGGCCCCCGCCGTGCGCCAGGCGGCGCTCCAGCGAGACCCGGGCCGCCCGCGCCAGGGCCGGCGTGTGCCGCGGCGTGATCTCGTCCCCGGGAAACAGGCCATAGAGGTGCGACACGTGCCGGTGGCCGGGGTCGGGCTCCTCGAAGTCGTGCAGCCACTCCTGTAACTGGCCGTGCCGGCCGACGCGCGGGGGAGCCAGTCGCGCCGCCGCCTGCGCCAGTGCCTCGCGGAAGTCGCCATCCACTCCGAGCAGCCGGGCGGCGGCGATGCAGTTGCCGAAGAGTTCGCGCGCGATCTGCATGTCCATGGTCGGCCCGGCGCAGACGGTGGCCCGAGCGCCGTCGGGCGTCTGGAAGCGGTTCTCCGGGGATAGCGACGGGCTGGTGACCAGGTGTCCGTCCCCGTCGTCGACCAGGAAGTCCAGGAGGAACTCCGCCGCCTCCCGCATGATGGGATACGCCCACTCCAGGAAGGCCCGATCCCCCCCGTAGCGGTAGTGCTCCCACAGGTGCCGGCAGAGCCAGGCCGCCCCCATCGGCCAGAGGCCGCTACCCGTGCTGTCCGCCGGCGTGGTCGTGCGCCACAGGTCCGTGTTGTGGTGGGCGACAAAGCCCCTGCAGCCATAGTGCACCATGGCCGTCCGCCGGCCGGAGGGGCGCAGCGAGTCGATCAGGTCCAAGAGCGGCAGGTGGCATTCGGCCAGATTGCAGACCTCGGCCGGCCAGTAGTTCATCTCGGTGTTGATATTGATCGTCCACTTGGAGCCCCAGCCGGGCTCGAGGTCCTCGTTCCAGACGCCCTGGAGGTTCGCGGGCTGCGACCCCGGCCGCGAGGAGGCCATCAGCAGATATCGCCCGTACTGGAAGTGGAGCGCGGCCAGTTGGCGGTCCTCGGCACCGTCGCGCAGGGCCTGCAGCCGCTCGTCGGTCGGCCGGGACGCGGCCTCGCCGCCTCCCAGATCGAGGGCCACGCGCCCGAAGAGCCGGCGGTGCTCGGCCGCGTGATCCGCCCGCAACGCCGCGTACGGTTTGGCGGCAGCGGCGGCGACGCCGTCTCGGCACCGCCGCTCCGGATCGCCCCCGCCCCAGTTCGTGGCGGCCGAGAGGAGGAATGTGGCGGCCGAGGCCCCTTGCACGCGCAGGCCCTCGGGTCCGGCGGCGACGGTGCCCCCCTCGGCGACGGCCCGCACGTGGATGCGGAACTCCAGGCCGGGCCCGCTCCATTCGCCCCGGACCCGGCGCCGCGGCTTTTCCGGGGCGGGCTCGATGTCCTCCCACCGGCCGGCGAGCACCACGGTGTCCGCGGCCCCCGCCGCCAGGGCGGCCGGGTAGCGGCTGGCCGGCCGGGCGGTGAAGTGCAGGCCGCGGGGATGGTCGGTCGCGAGTCGCACCACCAGCACCCCGTCGACCGCGCTGGCGAACACCTCGCGGCGGTGGCCCGCGCCCGCGGAGCGGTAGGAGACGGTGGCGACACCCGAGTCCAGATCCAGTTCCCGCCGGTAGTCGGCGGGGTCGCCGTGCCCGTCGAAAGCGAGGAGGAGGTCGCCCAGGGGCACGTAGGCCTGCATCCGCTTGGGCTGCCCGAAGAGGTGCGCCTCGGCCTCGGCCTGCGCCTCGGTATACCGCCGGGCGCGAATCAGCCGCCGGACGACGTCCAGATGCGCGCGGGCATCCGGCACGGCTGTGTTCTGCGGCCCGCCGGACCAGAAGGTATCTTCGTTGAGCGCCAGGCGCTCCAGCGGTACCCCGCCGAAGACCATCGCGCCCAGCCGCCCGTTGCCGACGGGCAGCGCCTCCAGCCATTCCCGCGCGGGGTGGCGGTACCAGAGTTCCAAGGCCAGCCCCCCTTTGCCGTTGCTTCGGCCTCCAGCGCGGTCCCCCACCGACCTGCGGGGAGACGGTCGCCACGGGAGGCGATCCGCTCCCCGCCCCTTCCGGGGGAGTAACTACTGTGCAGCCCCGGTCTTGGGGGTGCAGCGTAGTTACTGTCGCGGTTCACCCGCGGCAGCCGGCGCATCCATTCCTGCCGTTCCGCCACCGGTCGGCGTAGTGCGCCGACGGGCGCGGCTGCGCCGCCACACGCCCGGCCGAGCCCCTTCCCCGCCTGGCCTCTGTCATGGCGTCCCGCATCCGTCAGCCGGCGGCGTTCCCGACCAAGCCCACTCCAAGCCGTCCAACCCCACATCCCAGGGGTGCACAGCAGTTACTCGGGGGCGTGCTGGAAACGGCCGTTGGAAGGCACGGGACGCCACATGCCGGGCCTCTGTCCGGTTGGCGCGGCCACCGGCGGGAAGCGAGAAATGACACCGGCGTCGGCTGCCTACACACGCTCCAGCTTGGTCAGACGGCCGTCGGCGATCCACTCCACGACGTAGATGTCGCCGCGGGAGTCGACACACGCGGCGTGCGGCGAGATGAAACGCCCGGGCACGCGGCGGGCGGCCGGGACGTTCGGCCACCCCGGCTCCTCCCAGACGGGGGCACCATCGCCGAGGCAGGCGGCCACGTGGTTGTCCGGACCGAGAATCGTGACGCAGCCGTGCAGGTCCGGGACGACCAGGTCGCCGCCGGAGGGGTGGAAGCCGCAGGGCTGCCGCATGCCGCCCGTCACGAACCCGAGGTGCTCCCCCTGCAGGGTGAAGGTCTGGAGGCGGCGGTTACCGCGATCCGCCACCAGCAACAGCGGCTGCGCCGGCCGCGCATCGACCCAGATGCCGTGCGGGCAGTCCAGGCGCCCGGCCTCCGCCCCCCGGCCGCCCCAGGACCGGATCCAGCCGCCGTCCGGCCCGTAGTGGTGCACAAAGCCCCGGCCGTACCCGTCGCTGACGTAGAGCGAACCGTCCGGCGCCACCGCCACGTCCGTGGGCTTGTACTGCTCCTCCTTCTCATACAGACCGGCGCGCTCGGGCGGCCCGAGCCGCCACAGCACATCCCCGTCGAGCGTCGCCTTCGCCACCAGGTGCCGCACCGGGTCCGCCAGGTAGAGGAACTCCCGCCCGCCCTCGCGGCTCAGGTGGAGGCCGTGTGCGCCCGCCGCGAACTCCTCTCCCCAGGAACCGAGGAAACGGCCATCGCGGTCGAACACCGCCACCGCGTCCCGGGAGCGGTTATGCACGTAGACGTTGTCTCGGCCGTCGACGACCACCCCGTGCGTATAGCCGAAGCGGACGCCCCCCGGCAGGCGGGCCCAACCCTCGATCCAGGTGTAGGTGTGCGCACCCCCACCCACGCGCATGCCGACGCCTCCTATCCGCGACCGTGCGTTCGCCCGGACGGAGTTCGGAGCGCGCCACGGCGAGTCCTTCCTTGGGGCGGACGGAGACGGCCGCGCCACCGCCCTCCGCCACCCCCCCGGGGGACGACGGCCAGGCAGCCGCGGACGGTCACAGGGGAAGGGGGCCTCCCCCCGTGGCGGCCCGCCCCGGTCCGGCGCGCGGCGTCAGGGGCGCGGCCGAGGGATGGAGAGGGTCTCGAAGCCGGCGCCCAACTGCGCCTTGGCGATATAGATGATCTCGCCGAGGTGCTCCGCCGAGTGCCCGACCGTCCGTAGCAGCGCTTCCAGCAGCGTCTGGGGCCTGCCCTGCAGCACCAGGGTCTCCCCGAGCCGGGCGGGGGCGAGGCCCGAGAGGAACCGGTCCACCAGCCCGAAGGTCTCCTCGACCATCGCCGACAGTTCCGACGCGCTGCGCCCGGCCGCCGTCCCCTCGGCGAACTCGGCGTCCCGGTCCCTGTCGTCCGCCGCGCCGCCGAAGCCGGCATGGAAGCGCTGGCGCAGATTGCCGCAGACGTGCACCACCAGGTTGGCCGCACTGTTGCTCTCCGCGTTGGGCCGCCAAGCCAATTCGTCTGAAGACAGCCTGCCGAGCGTCGTGACCATCCGCCGGCGGATGTCCGCCAGCCGCTCGCGAGCCTGGGCGATCAGTTCCGCCGCCACATCCTCCATCTCGACCACCCCCGTCATACGCCTGGTCGCCTCCGTCGGCTCCGGGAAGCGGGGCACGGCTCATCCGACCGGGCCCCATCGAGCCGCCGGCCGGTCGCCGGGCGGCGTCCCGGGCACGATTCGCCGGCCGCCCTCGGGCTCCCCTGGCTGCGGCGCACTGAGTCCCGCAGCGCCGCGTCTCCAACATCCATCCCCCAAAAGGCGCGCCGTTTCAAGAACCGATGCTCGCGCGCGATAAGACTTGCGTCCTACATGCGGCCGTCGGGGGGTGGGGCCGAGCGCGCCCGGGTCTCCGCAGTCCCGCGCAAGCGAAACGGATCCGTACGGAGGGTTGCGGGTGCATCCGCGTCGGAGACGGCTCTCGCTGCTCGCGTTGCCCCTCGTCGCTCTCCTCGGGGTGCCGGCCACGGTTCTCGCGGCGGGGATATCCTTCACGGTCAACCTCGCTTCCAGCGCCACGGGCGCCCCTATCGCCGGCGCCACGGTGACGGCCGGCACCTACGACGCCGTGCACGGGCAGCAGACGGTCACGGCCACCGACAACGGCAATGGCGCTTATACCGTGTCCGATCCCCTGTCCCTTGGCGCGGATACCTGGACGGTGCAGGCCGTCTACGACTCCACCTCCACCCTGGCCCAGACCGTGTACGAGAACCCCGGGGGTGCCCAGCCGGGCGTGACCCTGTACTGGCCGGTGGCGCGGGAGTCCTTGGCCGCCGGCGCGCAGAGCGCCCCGGCCGACGGCAGCGCGGCCATCGCCGTCACCGCCGCGGTCTACGCCTCCGACGGCACCGCGGTCGCCGGCATCCCGGTGACCTTCTCCGCCCCGGGGGCTCAGCTCTCGGTGGCGGGTGCGGTCTACACCACGACCTCCGGCACGGCCGGAGCGACCCTGACGGCGACCGGTGCCGGACCGGTGACGGTCACGGCGTCCGTCCCGGGTTTGCCCGCGGATACGGTGCAGGTCTCCTTCGCCCAGCCCGCGGCGACCTCGCTGCAGGTGTCGGCGAATCCCGCCACCGTGCCGGCCGACGGGAAGTCGGCGGCCACCGTGACGGCGGCGGTCTACGACCAGGCCGGCTTCCCGCTCGCCGGCGTACCCGTCACCTTCGACACGAGCCACGGCACCCTCTCCGTCTCCGGCGCGGTCTACACCTCGGCCGCCGGAACGGCGGCGGTGGCCCTGACCTCCACCGACTCCGGTACGGCGACCGTGACGGCCACCGCCAACGGAGCCATCGGGGCCGTCACCGCCCAGACGAAGGTGACCTTCACCGACACCGGCGGCGACAACGGATCCGACGGTTCCGGCTCCGGTTCCGGCTCCGGTTCGGATTCCGGTTCCGGCTCCGGCTCGGACTCCGGCTCCACATCGGGGCCCGCGCCCTCCCCGAGCGGCATCGGCGGGACGGCCGACGGCACCGCCGAGCCCTCCACGCCCGAACTGGCGACGGCCCTGACCGACGGCCACGGCACCGCCGACGTGCAGATCGCGCCCGTCGACGGCGCCGCCAGCCTGGTGCTCAGCCCCGGCGACCTGGCCGCGCTTGGCGCGACCGGCGGCACCCTGGATGTGCAGGCCGGCCCCGTCACGGTCGACCTCCCCGCGGCGGACATCACGCCCGCCGCGCTCGCCAAGTACCCGGCCCTGGCCGGGGTCGACCTGGCCGATGCCCAGGTGACCCTGCAGATCCAGTCGACCTCGTCCTCGACCCCCGTGCCCGCGGGCACCGGCGGCACCACGACCGAGGACTCCGCGGTCTACTCGTTCACGTTGCAGGTGCAGGCCGGCGGCACGACCGTCGACCTGGAGAACTTCCCGCAGGCGATCCCCGTCACGCTGGCCTACACCCCGGGCGCGGGGATCGATCCCGAGTTGCTCGCCGTGTACCGGCTGGACCCGAACGGCGGCGCGCCGACCTTCATCGGCGGCACGGCCGACGCCGCGACCGGCACCGTCACGGTGGACATCGACCACTTCAGCCAGTACGCCGTGCTGCAGTTCCAGGTGGCCTTCGGCGACATCTCCGGCCTCTGGGCCTCCCACGACATCGAGGTCGCCGCCGCCCACGGCATCACCGACGGGGTGTCGCCCGGCGTCTTCGCCCCGGGCGCGACGTTGACCCGGGCGACCTTCGTGACGATGCTCGCCCGCGCCCTCGGACTCCCGGCGGCCACCGCAGCCACCACCTTCACCGACGTGCCGCCGTCCGCCTGGTACGCCGCCGCCGTCGCGGCCGCGGCGCAGGCCGGACTGGTCCAGGGCACGTCTCCCGGCACCTTCAGCCCCGACGCCCCGATCACGCGCGAGTCCATGGCCGTGCTCCTGCAGCGGGCGGCCGCGTACCAGGGTAAGGCGGCCGCGCCGTCCGGAAGCGCGGGCCTCTCGCCGTTCGCCGACGCGTCCACCGTGGCCCCCTGGGCCGAGGCAGGGATGGTGTACGCCGTCGGTTCCGGCCTGATCCGCGGGACGGCACCCTCCGCACTGGACCCGTCCGGACCCGCCACCCGCGCCCAGGCCGTGGCCGTGCTGGTCCGCTACCTCTTCGGTTCCACCGGCAACTGAGCATTCTGGACCCGGGAGGGGGCGCCACGCCCCCTCCCGGGTCCCCGAATGCGGCAACGCCGAGCGACCGAGGCGCCCGGACGGGAGCCAGCCGAGCGGGCGCCCAGAGGCGACCTCTGTGGTGCCGCGCCCGGATGGAGCACGGGGCATGGCCAACCGAGGACCGGAGCCCTGAGAATGCCGGACGTTCGCCACACTCTCAGGACGAAGTCGGCGACGGCGTGGCGGCGGGCCCGCCGCCAGAGATCCGGGGCGCGGCGCGCCCAGGCGGCCGGGGCAGGAGAAGGTCGAGCCCCCGCACCCGCTCCACCAACTTCCCCTGGACGTAGCATTCGGCTTGAAAGATCAGCGACCGCAGTTGCGGCCCGTCATCGACCTCGTCCGCCCGGGGCGTTCCGGCGGGCGGCGGGGTTACGCCGAGCGCGGCACACCCGTCGGCGCTCAGGCACCAGCAGGCATCCAGGCCGCGCCCTCGCGCGATGCGGCGCACCAGCCCCCGGCGGACCAGCCGCTCCAGTCGCAGCCTGCAGTTGGCGATGCCCGTCCCCGGGAAGCGCAGGCGCCACAATTGGCCGGTGGTCATCACGGACGCGGCGTGCAGGTCCGCCAGCATCCCGCGCTCCAGTGGATGCAGTTCCCTTTCCGGACCGGTCATACGTCCTCTCCACCCCTGCCCGTATCCCGCCCCGGGCCCGGCCAGCCGGAACCCCGGGGCGTCGCACCGTGCCCCCGCCGGACGGTGCCCTCCGCCGGTGTCCGCGCCTGATGGGGATGAAACGCCGGGGTCCGGCAGGGGAGCCGCGCCGCCGCTGCCCGGGCGGTGCCGGTGGCGCGCGGGGCGGGACGACGGCCCGGCTACGGCCCGCCGATCGGGCGTGCCGCCCCACTCCCGTCCCGCCGGCCGCGTGCGACCGCCAGACCGGCGGCACCGGGGCGGGCCGCGCGGCCCGCCCCCCACCACCGCTACGGAACGGATCCCGAGAAGGCCTCTCCATGGCCGCCCCCCGCGGCTGCCCCCCGCGGGTCGATCCCTCCTCTCGCCGCACCGCTTCAGGTGGCGTGTGTCAGTCCGCGCGCGCCCCCCGCATGGCCGCCTGCGCCGCGTAGACGGGGACCGCCGTACCGGCGTCCGCCTCGGGCTCGGCCTCGTCGGAGGTACCCACCTCACCGTGGATCGCGAGGTCGCCGGTCTCCAACTGGTGGTCGCTCAGACGCAGCGGGGTGACGACGGCGACCAGTTTCAAGATCAGGAAGGTGGCCAGCCCGTCCCAGGCGATGATCACCAGCAGCGCCACCAATTGATGGACGAACTGCGCGGGATGGCCGTAGAACAGCCCCGTGACCGACACATTGGAGGCCTTGCCCGTGCCGAAGTACTGGACGACGTTGCCGTCGGCGAGCAGGCCGGTCATCAGCCCCCCGACCGCGCCGGCCACGCCGTGGGTGTGCAGCACGCCGAGTGTGTCGTCCACCTTCCGGTTCAGCACGGGGCCCAGATAGGTCAAGGTGAGCCAGGGGATGAACCCGGCCGCGATACCGATGAAGAACGCCCCGAAGCCATTGACGTAACCGGCCGCGGGCGTGATCGCGACCAGACCGGCGATCATTCCGTTGATCGAGCCCACAAGCTGCGGCTTGCCCGTCTTCAGCACGTCGGCGAGCAGCCAGACGAGCATGGCCGTGGCCGCCGCCAGGTTGGTGTTGAGCACCGCGAGGCCGGCGTTCTGATTCGCGAAGTATGGGTCGCCACCGTTGAAGCCGTTCCAACCGAGCCAGAGGATTCCCGCGCCGACCATCGCCATCGACAGGTTGGAGGGCCGGTTGTCGTCGCGGTCCTTCCGCAGCCGTGGTCCGATCACCGCGGCCGCCACGAAGCCGGACACCGCCGCCGCGACGTGGATCACATAGCCGCCGCTATAGTCGACCGCCCCCAACTGCGCCAGCCAGCCGCCACCCCAGATCATGAAGGCGTTCACGGCGTAGACGAAGGTCGCCCAGAGCGGGACGAAGAGCGCCCATGCCTTGAAGCTCATGCGGCCGAACACCGCACCGGCCAGCAGGCACGGGGTGATCGCCGCGAACACGAACTGGAACAGGATCATGGCCGAACCGGGGAACTTGAGCGCGGGAACCCCCGCGGCGATCAGCGGCACGTAGGCCTGGCCCTGCTCGGAGAGCGGGGTCAGGATCGCCCGCGGGATGCCGACGATACCCGAGAGGATGCCGGGGCCGAGCTTCAGGGGCGAGCCGAAGCCCATCGAGTAGCCCCAGAAGCACCAGACGACCAGAACCACGGCAAACGCGTAGAAGGTCATCATCATGCTGTTGACCGACCACTTCTTCTTCATCAGGCCGGAGTACAGCACGGCGAGCCCCGGGATGCTCATCAACCCGACCAGGGTAGCCGCGGTCAGCTGCCAGGCGGTATCGCCCGGACTCAGCCAGGGTTGCGAGGGAACCAGCACCGGATCCCCACCCCTTTTTCGGAGAGCTCGGTCACGGCGACGCGGGCCCCACGCTCCGCCGGCGACACGCTCCCCCCCTCCCTGCCGAATCGCTCGGCGAACCGCCGGCGCTTCCCGGCGGGAGCATACGGGCGGGCATGGAGAAGCCAAATTGTCTGGCATGTATCGGTCTTATAACCTGACATATATTTATCCGTCGCCCCGTCCGTCTTCGCCGCCGGGCGTGGGGGCACCGCCCCGGCAGAGGCCCATCGCGCCGAAAGCCCGTTGACGGACAAGGCATCTGGCGCAGGCGGGCCCCCGGCGGGCTCGACGGGCACGCGCCGGACCGAACGCCGCCCGCGGGCCGGCCAAGGGCGCAGATGCTGACATCAAGCCCCAATACCGCTTACTTTGGCGTTGCCGAGCGGCCGCCGCGAAAGGCGGCGGTTGGCGCCAGGGGGGCTTGAGGGGTTCAGCGGCAACGCCTTTGGGCCGATGATGGCGACCTTCCGCCGCGCCGCTGGAGACCGCCGTGGCGCCCTATCTAAGCGGTATTGCATCAAGCCCAGGGGGCACCGCGGAACACCGCCACACACTCCCTGCCGTGGCGGCCGGCGGCGCACCCGAGCCAGGAGTGGATCAGGATGTCATGTTGTCTAGAGAAACCCTAACAAGCAGTTGAAGCAGGGCTCCGCCGGGCCTACCCTGTGGGTGGCGCCGGGGCCTGGGGTGGCGAAACGGGGGACGGCGCGACTGTCCGTGGGCGGAGGGGACGCGGTGTCAGGACCCCACGGCTAAAGCCGGGGGCTTGCGGCTGCAGGGTCGCGCCCCGAAAGGCCCCCCGCCTGCGGGCCCCCCGTCCCCCCGC
>Ga0080006_1081437_pt1 | contig 19606 bp, 15 predicted proteins | sample RS3BMetagenome_FD_69209 | JGI IMG/M metagenome (GOLD analysis project Ga0080006, IMG submission 69209) | Ferric oxide microbial mat and aquatic microbial communities from Rainbow Spring, Yellowstone National Park, USA - RS3B (SPADES... ... | reverse complement strand
CCCGCTTTGTGCTAGAGCGATGGCTTGCACGATCGCTGGCATGACCTGGGGGATTCACAGGACCGTCACGCTGGATTTGGTGATCGGCGCAAAGACCGGGTCGACGCGCAGTTCTTGAGATGCGTTCAGTCCCTGGGTACTGACGGGGACGTGGCCTGTGATAAAAAGCACGGGTAACTGCTCGCGCAGGGCGTTGGCGGCACCCGTCACAAGATTCGTGGCGCCAGGCCCGCTCGATCCTATACAAACGGCCAGTCTGCCCGTCGCTTTGGCATACGCTGCGGCCATGTACCCGGCGGCGCCTTCGTGCTTCACGACAATCGGTTGCATCATGGGCATGTCATAGAGTTCATCAAACAGGGCATTGACCGAACCGGCGGGGATCCCAAATATATACTTTACGCCGTTCTCCCACAGGCCATCCAGTACAGCTCGAGCTACACGCATGTTCACTTAGTCCCTTTCGTCAAACGGTTATGCTGAAGTGATGCCCTTGTTGCACGAGGCGCGCGGCCTCAGTGGCATCGATGGGACGGCTGAAGTAATACCCTTGGGCTTCTTGGCAGCCATGGGCAATCAAGATCGCCAGTTGTTCGGCGGTTTCCACGCCCTCGGCGATTGACTTCAGTCCCATGTTCTTCGCCAGTGCTATGACGGATGTCGTGATGGCCACGTGCTTTGCATTTGTGGTCAATTCGCTGACGAACATCCGGTCGACCTTGAGCGAGTCCAAGGGAAAATCCTTGAGGTAGCCCAGTGAAGAAAATCCGGCACCAAAATCGTCGATCGAGATCCGAATGCCCAATGATTTGAGACGACGCAAGACAGACATGACGTGGCCATTGGTCTGGAAAATGGCGCTTTCCGTCAGCTCCAGTTCCAGGCAGGTGGGATCCAACCCCGAGTCAGACAGGGCCTGCTCGACGACGTGCGGAAAATGCTCGTCTATCCATTGGCGAGCTGAAACATTGACAGAGATGCGGATCGGCTGATGCGTCATCGCAGTCCAGCTTGCGGCCTGAGCACAGGCAGTTTGCAACACCCATTGCCCGATGGGGACAATCAACCCGATCTCTTCACTGGCAGGGATGAATTGCAGTGGCAAAATCCAACCTTGATCCGGGTGATGCCAGCGAATCAGGGCTTCGAAGCCACTGATTTGCCCCGTCTGCAAGTTCACTTGAGGTTGATAGAGCAGGTGGAACTCTTCTTGCGCCAGTGCCTTATAGAGGTTCCGCTCCAATCCAAGCCGATCGTTCAGCGTGTCTTGCATCTGGCTCGTATAGAATTGAAATCCGCGGCCGCCGGCTGCTTTTTGTGCGTACATAGCGAGATCCGCATGCTGCAAGAGGGACTCGACGTCATCCCCGTTTTGTGGATAGCGGCTGATGCCGATACTGGGGCTTATGAAAAACGGGAATCCCCGTATGACGAACGGGTCCTTGAAGCCTGCGACGATCTGTTGCGACAGCACAGACGCCCGCGACGCCTCTTGAAACTCAGCCGATTCATCCGTAAGCGCAACGACGAGCACAAACTCATCGCCGCCGATCCGCGCCATAAAATCGCCAGGTCCCGCACTCTGACGCATGTGCTCGGCCGCTTCTTGCAACAGGATGTCGCCGCTGCTATGACCGAGCGTATCATTGATTTGTTTGAACTGATCCAAGTCGATGAACAGCACAGCCAACTGCGTACCTGTCTTGCGAGACTGCTCGATGGCTCCCTGAAGGTACTCGTGAAGATGAAAGCGGTTGGGCAGTCCAGTCAGGTCATCATAATACCCCTGCTGGCGAATGGTAAGTTCCATGCGTTTTTGCTCTGTGACATCGCGAAAGGTGATTACCTTCACAAGGGAATCGTCGTCCGCATCCATGTGACTTTTGCGACTCTCGATGAGAAACTCGCTACCATCGCGTCGGCGCATGACCTGACAGAGCAAGGGGGAGACGGGTTCCGGCGATTGAAAATACGATGCCAATGTTACGCGATCTTGAGGAAACACATCGCGTTCCAGCGCGCCGACGATGGCATTCGCATCGTGGCCAATCATATCGGCGGCGGCGCGGTTGCAAAACGTGACTCTCTTTTTGCGGTCCACGCCATAGATGCCATCCTCTACAGAATTGAGAATCAGTCCCGTTTGTCGGGTCAGGGCCTCAAGTTTTGCCACCGTCAGGCGCAACGTCTCGTTGTTCTGCTCCAGTTCTTTGGTTCTGATCGCGACCAGATGCTCCAGTCGGTCGGTGCGCCACAGGTTGGCCAAAGTAGAGGCCGTCAGGGAGGTCAGAGACTCGGCCAGGCGCACTTGCGACGGCGTATAGCTACGCGGGACACTCAAGTTGGGCACCCCGATAATCCCCAGCACTTCACCGCCTGCCACCAAAGGTAGCATCAGAAGCGCGCGGATGCCGAATCGTTCACAAGCGATTCGATTCGGCCGCGGATCGAGCGTTACATCCGGGATGATCAACGGCTGTTTGGTCAGCAAAACGTGCGAAAAGACGGGGTCACTATCGAATTGGACCTGAATCTCCTGATGCACCTCTTGCCACCGCTGTTCCGTCCACTCACTGTTCCCGTCGAGTGCCATGGGATAGAAGCCGCCCTGTCCATTGGACAGATGAATGGCGGCGTTTGGGTTGTCGAGTGCCCCCTCCAGGAAGCGAAAGCAGGTTTTGATCGCGGCACGCGTCGTCGTGCACATCGACAACTCCCTGGATGCGCTCAGCATCAACTTTGACTGACTCAGCAAGTTGGCGTTTCGAATCGCGACGGCCGCCATGTTGACGTACGCCTCGATCGACTGGATCTCCAAGTCCGTGAGATGCATCGGTTCGCCCGAATTAAATACAAACAGCAAACCAAACAGCTCGTCCTCGTACGAGACCGGGAGACCGAGCAGTGAACGAATCTGAAAGAGGTCAACCGGTTCACGAGCCGCCAGATCATTGTCTGAGGTATCGGCGATGTAGACACTGCGTTTCGTCTCGAGGATCGCGTGAGCCAGCTTATCTACACGGGGATCGATCACCATCTGGTCCAGGGTGACTCCGTTTATGGCTTCTGGCTTTCCGATATACCCTCGAAATGTACCGTCTGTCTGGGGCAAGTAAAACCCTACGGAGTTGCAGGTGATAATCTCATCGGAGATGGCGGTGACGACATTGGTCAAGATATGCTGCAGGCTCAACTGCGAGTTGATATCTCGCGTGATATTGGCCAACCTCAAATAACTATTCTCTCCGGACACCATCGCGCCCCCTCCATCTAAAGTCGATCTATAGGACGCCCTATGATGTGACATGGGAACTTTGGACTGTGACAGGCAGGTCTTGTACCACACCATTATACCTTAAACCTTCGCGTGGTGAACCGGAGCGAAACGCGTGTACACGAGTCCTTACTGGAGAGGTCTACGTCCTCGCCAAACTCCGCAGCACCTGCCCCTGCAGGGCGCCTCCTGCGAGGGCGGCAAAGACGGGCAGGCGGATGCCGAGAGCCAGGAGGATCGCCATGAGGCCTGTCCAAGCCAACGTTTTTAAAGGGGCGAGCCAAAAGCGCCGCGCACCGAGGGTGAGTGCTGCGCGCCACGAGTGATCGGCCAGAGATAGCGCGGCTGCGCTCTGCGATGTGGCGCCCGCGAGCAAGACATCGAGGCAAACGAGCAGTCCGGCATAGAGCACGGAGATTCCCGTTCGCCCCAGGTGGACGAGGGCAACGAGGTCGATCAGCGTGACCAACAGGCTCAGCAAGACGGGCATCCCGAGCAGCATCCCGACTGGCAAGCGATGGAAGAACACTCGGCGGTACTCGCGCAAGGCGACCGCGTAGCCAGCGTCCACCTTCTGCAGCGCGGCGGCCACGGCGACCGTCGCGGGCAGCCAGGTGACGATGAACAGTGAACTCACCGCCCACAGGAGGCTCAAGAGAAGCCATATCGTCCACACGGTCCATTGCTCGATCGCACGATGGATCCAAGCGCCCATCACGATTTGAGTGAGCCGGCCACCGCACCGGCGACAAGGTAGCGCTGCAGGGCGATGAAGGCGATAATCAGCGGTGCCGCGACGATGAAGACGCCGGCCGCCAGCAGCGTCCAGTCGCTTTGGTTGCTGCCGTAAAAGGTGTAGAGGCCGCGTGTCAGAGGATAGAGCGAGTTGCTCGCAAGAAACACGACGGGGCCGATGAGGTCATTCCAGACATTGATGGCGACATAGATCCCCACCGTCGCCAGTGCCGGCTTGATCAGTGGCAGAAGAATACTCCACATATAATGAAAGTAGCCGCACCCGTCGATGGCCGCGCTCTCGTCAAGCTCGGCGGGGATCGTTCGAAAGTAACCCACAAAAATGAAGAATCCAAACGTCAAGCCGTATTGCAAGTGAAGAATGATGTAACCGACTTGGTTATTGTACAGGCCCAGCATGCGCGACTCGATAAAAAGGGGAATCAAGCCGACAGGCAAGAAGATGCCAGCCAAGAAAAACAGATAGATGATCTGCGACCCGCGCACGTATCGGCGCGAGACAGGAAAGGCCAAGAGCGCCGCAAAGAGGAGCGAAAAGACCGTTGAGAAGAACGCATACAGGACGGAGTTTCCAAAATAGGTGCCCATCGTCGCCTGATTCCAAGCCGACGCGAAGTTGCTCCAGAGAATGGGGTGCGGAAACGCCACGGGATTATCGAGAAACTGTGCCGGAGTCTGCAGCGCGACGGACAGCAGGTACAGCATCGGCCCCAGGTAGAAGATCACCGCAATCAAGGCAGCCAGCGTAAAGGCGCCCCACGCGGTGCGCTGCCGCACGCGAAGCGAGTGAGACGTCGTCATCCGAGTACCTCCTCGCGTTTGCGCAAGAATTTTTGGAGTGTGAGTGCCACGACGAATGTGATCACAAACTCGACCATGTTGATCGTCGCCGCCAGGCCGAGGTTGCTGGATCCCTCAAAGGCGGTATTGAACATGTACATGCCAAGCGTGTTGGTGTGATAGAGTCCATCGGTTAAGACATAGATGAGGTCATAGGTGTTGAGCGACCCCACCGCCGCCAGCAGCACGTTGACGGTGGTACTCGCGGCGATCATGGGGAACGTCACGCTGCGAAAGGTGCGCCAGCCTGATGCCCCATCCATCTTCGCGGCTTCGTAAAGTTCACCCGGTACTGTGTTCATGCCAGCCAGGTAGACGATCGTGGTGAACCCGAGGTTGGCCCAGATTTGCACGAAAATCACGAGTGGCATGGCCCAGGTGTCGGAACCGAAGAAAGCGGAGTTTCCTCCCCAAACGGCCAGAAGGTTCGCGGCAGGTCCACCGGAGGGGTTAAAGATGAGTGCCCACGTGAGCCCAATGACCGTCACGCCGAGGGCCGCTGGCATGAACACCAACGAGCGAAAGATGGCGCGACCCGGGTACCTTTTGGTAAAGAGCCAAGCCAGGGCGAGGGCCAGGGCATTTTGAATCACTGTCACGCTGACGGCAAACACGAGCGTGTCGCGGATCGAACCGAGTAGCCCGGTGGCGTCGAGCACGAACGCTTGGACGTAATTTTGAAATCCGACAAAATCCACAGGCAAGCCGGGAATCCCGGAGTAATTCGTCAGGGAGATCACGGCGGTAGCGACAGATGGAATGATGCCAAACAGCACATAGACAAGCAGTCCGGGCAACATCCCGAGATGCAACTGCACCCGGTCCCGACCGCGATAGAGCGAAGCCATTGCAGTCCCTCCCACACAGTTGCCGTCAAACAAGGGACGGCCAGTCGCGCATCACAATCCGGGTCTCCCCCTGCGCTTGACCAGCCGTCCGCCCGACTGTTCGATTTCTTACTTTCCTAGCTGATCCCAGCCGCTCTGGTACATCTGGGCGACCTTTTGGGGCGTGTATTTGCCTTGGTACATCTCGAGTTGCAGCTCCCACCAGTTTTTCGGCTGGATGTAATAGGAGCCGCTACCGGGCAACTGCGGGAAGATCTTCGCGAGTGAGACGCCGTTGCCGAACCACTTGCCGAGCGTGCGCGATGCGACGCTGTTGTAAGAACCGCTGATGCGACTCGGCGAGATGCCGGTGGCGTCGACGTACTGGGCGTAAATCTTCGGTGAGGCAAAGAAGGCCATCCACTTCATGGCGGCCGCCTTGTGAGGGCTGTTGTTGAGGACTACGAAGGTCAGGTCAGGCTGAAGCAGTGATTGATTGACACTGGCTTTGTTGGACCCCGGGAACGGGAAGTAGCCCATTTGCACGTGGGGGTTGGCCTGCACGACCGAGGCCAAGTCCCAAGAGCCGTCTAGTAGCATGGCGGCCTTGCCGTCTGCAAACGACCCCGGCATGGCTTGCCACGGAACGCCCGTAAAATTGGGTTCGAGATAGCGCATGACCGTTTTCTCGCGCTGCATCACTTTGATAAAGGCCGGATCGGTCCACTTTGTTTTTCCAGACCAGAGGGCCGAGTTGACGTCGCCCACTTTTGGCAGCCAGAGGTCTTGCAAAAGCGGGTACGTAATGAACTGCAGGTAGAGCGGACCCACATTTTGCAGGCCGTCAAAGAAGGGGACGACGTGATGGGCGCTGAGCACCTCGGCGATGTGGATGAGACCGTTGTAGGTAGAGGGCGGCGTTGGCCATGATGGAGGGGTTGAACTGTTTTACCCACGGTTGACCTGACAGGGGCGCAAAGACGTTATGCACCGCCCAGAGCTGCGTGGGGCTAAGGCTGTTTTGCGTCATGTTGTACGGCAAGGGTTGGAAGGGGAATATCCCCATCACATCCGCGGTGCCCCCTTGCACGGCCGTTTGCTGGGCGGTTGCGTAGCCTCCGGTCACGTCGGCTGTGGTTTGGTAATTGACGGAATAGCCGGGATTGGCCTTCTCGAACTCGGCGTTGATCTGCTTTAACACGGCGACCGCGGGCGGATTGACCCAGGTGATCAGGTTGACCACGTTGTTCGACGAGGCAGCCTGTGCCGGGATCGTCGCGACGAGTCCCCCGGTGAGCGTGATGGCGATGGCGGAGATTCCAGCGATTCGTGCGGTCTGTTTCACTGACCATACCCCCTGTTGTGAACGGCTTGGCGACCGTCCCGTGTCGTATTTGGTTGTCGTATTCCGTTGTCGTGTTCCCTGTGCCTATAGCCTCATGGGCCTTTGCCTGACGGACATCACCTCCCTGCCAGACTCGACTCTTGGATTGCGCCTTTCACCAGTGGCTGGTGCGGTCCGGGTTGTAACATCAAGATGGGTGAGGGACGACGAGCGTGGATGTGCTTAGTTCGTGAAACGAATTAACTGAATACTTGTAGTTGAGTGTACAACGAGCTTCATGGATTTGCAATGGTAAATTCACAAAAACGAAACATAGACTGTTGACGGCAAACCTGCATGATTGAGTCGGCTCTATCTCTAAAGAGGTGCGCAGAGTGTGGTAGAGTGAAGGGGTTGGCGGGCACCTCCGACCTCGGGCGAGCCTCGCGTAAAAGAAAAACTGGTTCGAAAGGGATGAGCGAAGTGGCATTGAATCCGGTGTGGACCTTGACAGCATTTTTCCTGGTGGAAGTCAGTCGACGGAGCTGGTGGCGCAGATGGACAGCGTCGAATCCGACATCGAGGCATTACATAATGATATTCAGGGCATGAATGCCGAAGCGACCGCATCACTTTGGGGTCAGATCTTTGTCCGGCTGCAGGATGCGCAGGCTCGTCTCCGTGATGTGTCTGCCTTTTGCGGCTGTCTGGTGAGTCAGGATACAAAGGATGCGAAGGCGAAACTGCTCTCCGGGCGCTCAGGTCAAATGGGGGCTTCGCTGGCGAAAGTAGCCATCGCACTCGATGCCTTGTTGACGGAACTGCCTGATGCCGCGTGGCGTGACCTCTTGGCCGAACCCACCTTTGCGGAGATCGGCTTTGTCATTGACGAGCGTCGGCGCCGTGCCAGAGACCGGATGGATCCGGCGCGCGAGACCTTGGTGTCGGCGCTCAGCGTGGATGGCTATCAGGCCTGGTCGCGACTCTATCAAAACATCGTCAGCCAGATGACGCTTCCGTTCACTCGCGACGGCATGACGGAGTCCTTGTCGATGGGGCAGGCGGCTAACAAGTTGATGGACGAGGACCGGGCGGTCCGCACGACGGTGTTTCGCGAATGGGAGGCGGCCTGGTCCAAACAGGCGGAACTGTGCGCGGACACACTGAATCACATCGCGGGCTATCGACTGGCGCTCTACAAACAGCGCGGCTGGACGGAGGTCCTGCGTGAGCCGCTCGAGATCAACCGCATGCAGGCGCAGACGCTCGACGCGATGTGGGCTGCCATCAATCGCCACAAGGCGCCGTTTGTCGATTACCTGCGGCGCAAGGCGCAACTGCTCGGCGTGGAGAAACTGAGTTGGCATGACGTGGCGGCACCGCTGCCGTCCGGGTCGGAGACCTTTACATATGACCAAGGTGCGGACTTTGTGGTGCGCCAATTCGCAACCTTTAGCCCCGCGATGGCTGCGTTCGCCCGGCAAGCGATCGACAGTCGCTGGGTCGAGTCGGAAGACCGCGCGGATAAAGGCACGGGCGCATACTGTACGAGTTTCCCGGCAGCGGGGCAGACGCGCGTGTTTATGACGTTCGCGGGGACGTTCGGTAACGTATCGACACTCGCACACGAACTGGGTCATGCCTATCATCAATCGGTGATGCGTGGTTTGCCAGTCTTGGCGCAGGGCTATGCTATGAATGTGGCGGAGACGGCCTCGACGCTCGCAGAACGAATCGTGTCGGATGCAGCGGTGCGTCAGGCGGGCACTACGGAGGAGCGCACGTCGTTGCTCGAGGACAAGGTGCAGCAGGCAGCCACGATGTTCATGAACATTCACGCACGCTTTTTGTTTGAGACGCGCCTGTATGATCGTCGGCGCCACGGCCTTGTCGGTGTGGAGGAGTTGAACGCACTCATGTTGGCCGCGCAGAAGGAGGCCTTTTGCGATTCACTCGACGAGTATCATCCGCATTTCTGGGCGTCCAAGCAGCACTTTTTCAACACGGGCGTGCCATTTTACAACTTTCCGTACACGTTTGGCTTTCTGTTTAGCAACGGGCTCTACGCGCGTGCGCTGGCAGAGGGACCGAGTTTTGCCGACAAGTACGTTGCGCTTTTGCGCGACACGGGTCGGATGCGCGTCGAGGACCTTGCGCAGAAGCACTTGGGTGTCGATCTGGCCAAGCCGGACTTCTGGGAGAGCGCCGTGTTGCTTGCAGTGCAGGATGCGACGGAGTTTCTTGAGTTGACGGCCAAGCGCTGAGGAGGAACCAACATGTTGTTTGCAAGCGGGGAACTGTCTGTGCGTCCACTGGAGCCGGATGATGCGGCGTTGCTCGTCCGGTGGCTCAGTGACCCCAGACTGCTCCGCTGGTACGAGGGACGCGATCGTCCGCACGATCTGCAAAAGGTGCGGACACACTATTTTCCTGAAGCCGAGGAGCGTGTGCAGCGCTGTCTCGTCTGTTGGCAGGAGCAGCCCGTGGGTTTCGTGCAGGTCTATCCCATCAGCGACGGGGAACGCATGGTGTACGGCTATCCCGAGGGAACTACTGCCTACGGGATGGATCAGTTTATCGGTGAGCCAGATCTTTGGGGGTGCGGGATCGGGACGCTTCTCGTCCAGTCTGTCTTGGGCTGGCTCACGGAGACGCGCTGTGCCGAGATCGTCGTCGTCGACCCGCGAGTGGAGAACAAGCGGGCCATTCATGTCTATGAACGGTGTGGGTTTCGCCTGATAAAAGTCCTGCAGGCGCGGGAATTGCATGAGGGCGTGTGGCACGACTGTTGGCTCATGGAGTATCGTCCGACTCTGATGGTTGGCATGGACCAAGTCGACCTCGTGGACATCCGCGATCGTTTTCCGGTAGACGCGGAGGGCCTTGGCGAGGCGGACATTTCATCTCACGGGGACGATGATGAGGACGTTCAGGTCGCTTATGAAGAAGTTGTCCTTAACTCCACGAGAGCGTTTCCTGCCCGGGCTACACTAGGTAACGCCCACGGCATGGGGACTCCTCTGGACTCGCTTTATGTAAAGGTTGCGGAGGGGATCGCGGAGATTGTGCTGAATCGGCCGGAGAAGCGCAATGCGATGACCCTGTCGATGTGGCGTCGACTCGTTGAAGCGTGCGCCTTTGTGCAGGATTCGCCCGGCGTGTACATCGTGATCGTGCGCGGCGTTGATGGCCGCGCCTTTTGCGCGGGTGGGGACATTGAGGAGTTCGCTACCGAGCGCGCGAACTCGATGGCCAATCGGACGTATAACGCGGTCGTCCGTCAGGCCGTCGAGTCTTTGCGCGGGATTCATAAACCCACGATCGCCATGATTTCGGGGGCTTGCGTAGGTGGCGGCATGGAGATGGCCATAGCCTGTGACTTGCGCTTTGCGGATGAAGACGCCACATTCGCCATTCCACCGGCTCGGCTGGGCTTCGTATACGACGTGATCGAGACGAGGAGACTGCTCGACCTTGTCGGTCCATCGCGTGCCAAGGACATCCTCTTCTCGGCCAGGCGCTTGACGGCCGTCGAGGCGTTGCGCTTTGGACTCGTCACGCGCGTGGTACGGTCGCTTGACTTGCGTGAGTACACGCTCGATTATGCAAGGCTGCTAGGATGCCGCGCACAAAACTCGATTCGCGGTGCCAAGGCCTTGATTGACGCGCTTTGTGAAGGGGCCGATGTCGACGAAACAGGGCTTGTGCAGATCGTCGAGGAGTCACTCGACAGTTTGCAGTACGCGGAAGGTATTCGCGCCTTTCGCGAACGCAGAGAACCGCGATTTTCCGAGTTGTAGAGGCCGTATAGGCCCAATCCTGCGTGCCAACCTCATCATGTGTACCCGCCCCCGTCCTTGATGACGCGAACCACGCGTTCGACCAGGGCTTCGGGGGTGACCACGGTGAGGCACCAGTTGTACCCGGTTACAGTGCCCCAGCCGTCGGCCATGCCGCTGTTGACAGGATTGGCTGCTTGCAGGCTCGACGTGTCGGGCCATCCGACCGCCGTGTCGCTGACGAGAGACGCCAGCCCCGCCCCGGCGCCCGGGATGGGGGGCCAATGTTGCTGAGATTCCCCGTGCGGACCGGACGCCACTTGCGCGACCGATACACACTCCTCCTCTATGCCCAGTGAGCAAATCTTTCGGCGCGCCATCCCCGCTTCCTCCAGGGACCGAAAGGAACTCAGGACCGAGCGTTCGCCAGCATTGAGACGATAGTCCACGCCAACCCCTCCTTTGCGCTAGTTCATCGAGACTTGTATGCCCTCAGACCCTGCAGGCTATGTGTTATGGACGTGTGATGTGTGAAAGCCATCGCACTAACGAGTACAATGTAGAGTAGTGTCAGGCTGACAGTGTTGACAACGACTAGACGATCGGTTCGCCCCCTGCGAATGCGCAGGGGGCGGGAAGAGGGAGGCTTATCTGTTGACGACGTCCACGATTCATCTTCTTACCCTGGCCGATGGCCGCCTGCTCGAAGTCGCGGAGGTTGGGGACCTTCATGCACCCGCTGTCGTTGTCCATAATGGCACGCCATTTGCGCTCGCACTACTGACCGAACACAGGCGCGATGCACTTGCGCGGGGTTTGCGGCTGATTACGTACGCGCGTCCCGGATACGGACACTCCACGCGGGACCCTGGACGGTCTGTGGCCTCTGCGGCGAGTGATACAGCGCAACTGGCGGACGCGCTGGGGGTCGAGCGGTTTGCCACATGGGGGATATCGGGTGGCGGACCACACGCATTGGCCTGTGGGGCGCTCCTTGGCGAGCGGGTCGTGGCCGTCGCCAGTTTGGCTGGACCGGCGCCATTTGCTGCGGCGGGGCTAGATTTCCTGGATGGGATGGGACAAGACAACATCGACGAATTCAGCGCTGCCGCGCACGGTGAACAGGCCATCACGAGCTATCTCGAGGCACAAGCCTCGTCGCTTCGCGAAGCCGATGTGGACGGACTGGCCGAGGCGATGGGCTCGTTGCTCTCGCAACCGGATCGCGTGGTGTTGGCCAGCGACCTGGGGCGCGAGATCACGACCTTCATGCTGGGAGGTGCGCGCGATGGACTTCATGGTTGGATCGATGACGATCTGGCCTTCGTCAAGCCGTGGGGATTTGACCCGGTTGCGATCCGGGCGCCGCTTCAGATCTGGCAGGGCGAGCAAGACTTGATGGTGCCGCTTGCCCACGGTCAGTGGCTCTCGCGCCACCTCATCGACGCCGATGCGCGACTGTCGGCGCAAGATGGCCACTTGACACTGTACGCCCATCGAGTCGCCGAAGTGCATGAGTGGATGGCCAGGCTTCTGACCGGGCGGGGCTGAGACGTCCAGAACCAGCGAGGAAGGATCAGCCAGGAAGGAGCGTGGTTCGATGTTCACCTTTATTCACTGTGCCGACCTTCATCTGGATAGTCCGTTGCGGGGGTTGTCGGCGCGTCCGGATGCTCCGCAAGACCAGATTCGCGGAGCCACCCGCCGCGCGCTCAGCAATCTGGTCGATCTCTGCCTGCGCGATCCTATCGATTTTCTGGTGATCGCAGGGGACGTGTACGATGGCGATTGGCAAGACTATTCGACCGGGCTCTTCTTCAGTGCGAGTATGGCCCGGTTGCAGTCAGCGGGGATTCCGGTCTTCCTGATTCGCGGCAATCATGATGCGGCGAGCAGCATCACGCGCAGCCTCGTGTTGCCAAGCAATGTGACGGAGTTTTCCGTGCGGGCACCCGAGACTCACACGATCCCGGAGTTGAACGTGGCGTTGCATGGACAGGGGTTCGCGCAGCGCGTGGTCGACCAGAATCTTGCGCTCGCGTATCCCGAAGCCCTGCCTGGTTTCTTCAATATCGGGATCCTGCACACGGGCCTTGAGGGGCAAGAGGGACACGAGCCTTATGCGCCCTGTCGACTCGATGACCTCCTGGCCAAGGGTTATGACTACTGGGCGCTGGGTCACATTCACAAGCGCGAGGTGATGCATGAGTGCCCATACGTGGTCTACCCTGGCAACTTGCAGGGCCGGCACATCCGGGAGACCGGAGCAAAGGGGTGCACTCGGGTCACGGTCGACGGTGCGGCTGTGCGGCTGGAACCGGTCTGGCTGGATGTCCTGCGCTGGGTTTCGTGCGAGGTGGATCTGGCAGGCGTTGAGGACGACCTGACCTTCTTCTCGAACGTGTGCTCCGCCATCGATCGCGCGGCGGCCCTGCACCCAGGGTACCCTCTTGCCATGCGTGTCGTCTGCTACGGGGAGACGGGTCTTCACGGGCGGTTGTTGCAAGAGTCCGAACGGTACACGGCCGAAGTGGTCAATGCGGCGGGAATCACAGTGGGGGATCGGCTCTGGATCGAAAAGGTCAAATGGACAACGACAGCGCCCCCTCAGCCGGTCGCTGATTCGGGCCAAACGGATGCCATCCATGCATTGCTGGAAACTGTGGATGCCTGTGGGCAGGATCAAGAGTGGGTCAACGAGTTTGTGCGCGAAGTCACAAAAATTCAGACGCGGCTGGGTACGCAAGCGCGCGACAGTGGGGTGGCCTGGCTGACGGGTGCGGATGACGTTGCCCCGCTTCTGGACGATGCGCGCCAACTGCTCATCAGCCTGCTGCAGGGAGGGGAACGCTGACGTGCGAATCCGCCAGATTGGCCTGCGCTCCGTTTTGCACTATGAGGATAGCGACGTGGATTTTGGGCGTCGCATGACGGGATTCCACGTTCTTTACGGGCCGAACGAAACGGGCAAGAGCACGTTGCTCCAAGTCATGCTCGATTTGCTGTTTGGCGGCAAGCTGGAAGGAAGCACCGGTCGCGAGGCGTCGTTAGCCGGACCGGCACGCGACCTGTACACGTCGCCGAATGCCCGGATTGTCGGCGTTTTGGAAGCGCCCGACGGACGTGAGTTGCCGATCGAGCGCAAGCGATCACGGTCCCAGTTGATTTTGTCGGAGGGGACCATGGCGGGCATCACGGAAGATGTTCTGGTGAACTGGCTCGGTGGCTATGACCGCGAGCGCTTTCACTTGCTCTTCGGATTCGACCATGACCGGCTGCGCTCAGGGGGACAAGGTTTGTTGCAGTCGGAAGGTCACGCTGGCATCTCCCTGTTTGAGGCGGGCGGTGGCATCGCCCATCTGCAGCGTTTGCTCGACAGTTTGACGAAGCAGTCGACGGAACTGCTGGACACGTCGTTTCGGGGCAACTCCCGCAAGCGGCTGAATCAGGCGTGGCTTGAGGCGCGAACCGCACGAATGCAAGTCGATCACAGCGGGTTGCGCGGCGAAAAGTGGCACGCGACCCGAACCCGACGGGAGAACGAGCGGGCGATCGTGGAGACGCTTCGCAGCGAGCGCGAGGAGGTGGCTCGCAAAATCCAGTCAGCCCAGCGCGTGCTCCGCATCTGGGAACAGATGGCCGAGCGCAAACGCCTCGTCGCGGATTGCACTCGCCTGCGAGAACAACCGATCATGGATCTGACAGCAGTCGTGGCCATTGAGACACTGTGGGAGAAACTCGCGCAAGCGCACACGGATACGGAGCGAGTCGAAGCGTCTCTGGACAGCTTGCGCAGGCAGGGTGCGGAGCTCGTCGTGGCCGACAATTTGATGGAGCGAGCAACGGCCATTCAACCACTCCTTGACGAACTCAGTCTGTATCGGGCCAAGAAGCAAAAGGATTTGCCTGGGCTGGATCAGGAACTGGCCACGATCGGGCAGAAGGTCGACAGCGCCTTGCAGCGTCTGGCACCGGGGCGTGGACTGGATGATGTCTTTCTATGGCGCTTGCCCGAAGATCGCGAACACGTACTGTCCCGCGTAGCCAAGGATTGGCAAACCGGGAAGGTCCAGCGTGCGCAGGCGGCCGAACGACTGCAAGAACACGAGGATCTCTGGCAGTCGCTGGAGGCGCAACGCTTGGCCCTTCCCGATCGGCTGGATGTGGGAGATTTGAAACGCTGTCTGGAAAGGATCGTGAGACATGGCGATCTGGACAAGATGCTCTCGGATCACGCCGGCGAGATTCAGCGCGTCAAGGCCGATCTCGATCAACGGATGACTCGACAACCTGTGTGGAAGGGGGACTGGCGAGGTTTGGTCCAGCAGGCCTGGCCGCTTCGCGAGAGCGTGGATCGCTACGAGAATCAGTGGCGAGAGGCACAACAGCAAGTGGCTTTGGCCGAGTCTGCGATCACCCAGGCGACCGAGTCTGCGAATCGGTTGAGGGACGAACTGGCCGACTTGCAGGTCGCAGGGGAGGTTCCGGATGAGACTCAACTCGGGGCACTGCGAGAAGCGCGTGACAGTCAGTGGCGCCGGATCTGCGCCAATTGGTTGTCCGGGGCACCTTTGGCGGATGACCCGTATGATCTGGCGCAGGAGTATGCAAAGGGCGTGGCCGCAGCCGATGACATGGCGGATCGCCTGCGTCGCGACGCGGATCGTTCAGCGCGAAAACTGGAATTACAGCGGCAAGTCGAACGCTCCGCCAAGACCCTCATCGACCTTGCGGAGCAGCGCGAGCGAGTGCAGACTGCAGGGGACGAACTTTGGCAACGCTGGGTGCGCGAATGGCCTGAGGCATCGATCATTCCCCTTCCTCCTCTGGAGATGCGAGCCTGGATGACGGATCATGTGGAGAAAATTCAAGAGCTTGCCGGACGTGTCGCCAGCCTTGAGCTGGAGCAGGCGCGTCTGGGCGATCTCCGGATGGCCTGGTTGCAGGAGATCCGCTGCGCGCTGTTGGATGTCTTCGCGGGAGTTGTCGAATCTGAGGCGACCGGGTCGACGCACGACAAGAAGTCATATGATGACTTAACGAGTCTTGTCGAACAAATGAAGCAGGTCATCGGGCAAGTGGAGCGCCGCGACGTGGACCGCCACAGACTGGGAGAACGGCTGGCCGAGGTGGCTCGGGATCGTCAGAAATGGCGTCAAACCGAGGCAAAGTCGGCGGCTGATTTGGCCGCAGTGGGCGCCGACTTTGCCGCCTTGCGCGCCGAATTCCCGTATCTGCCCGCAGAGGTCGAGGTGGCAGTGACCTTTGCCCAGAGTCTGCGCAGCCTCCTCGACACGGTGGATCGGCAACGCCACGTCGCGCATCAGCGCGACCTGCTACAAGCAGACTGCGCAAGCTTTGAACGGCGCGCGCAAGAGCTCGCCATGGATCTGGTTCAGACGCCCCCAGCCCCGGAAGCCGTGGCGATCTGGCTTGATTCCCTGAAGGTGCAGTTCGACGAGGCGAAACGCGCGGCGAGTGCGCGGGAGCAATTGATTCGCCAAATCACTCAGCAGGAGAATGATCTGGTCAAACGGCGCGACATCGTGGCCAGTCATATGGCCGCCCTCGACGAACACGCGCACGGGCAAGGGCTTGAGGATCGGAGTCTTCTCGTGTCTCGGGTTCAGCAGTCCAAGGCCTATCATGAGGTAGTCGCAGAACTGGGTCGGCTCGACGAGCAAATCGCTCGCGCGGGTGACGGGTTGACGATCGAGCAACTCGAGGGGGCCGTGGTGGAGGCGGTTGACGTGCCGACCGTTCAAGGCCGTATCACCGAATTGGACGCGGAGTTTGCCCACTTGGAACAGCGAATCATCGAGCACCGCGAGGCGGTCTGGGCCTTGGATCAGGCGTTTCAGGCGATGGACGGGCAGGCGATGGAGGCCGCGGACCAAGCGCAACAGGCGGAATTCGCCTACGGCCAAGTGGACCGGCATTGGCAGGAGTACCTTCGCGTCGAACTGGCGCGGCGATTGTTGCAAAAAGCGATTGACGACTTCCGGGAACGCAACGAGGGGGCGATCATCGCGTCGGCGGGCGTGCATTTCACGGAATTGACCCTCGGACGCTACGCGGGTTTGCAAGTGGAATACGAGGAGAATCAGCCTTTTCTCATCGCGCGGACCAGCGATGGCGAACTTCGGCGTACGGGGCAACTCAGCGACGGAACGCGCGATCAGTTGTTCCTTGCGCTACGCCTCGCTTTCGTCGAACAGCATCTGCACTCAGGCGAGCCGTTGCCCATGATCATGGACGACATTCTGGTCCACTTTGACGACGCACGCGCTGAGGCTACGCTCCGCATTCTCTCTCGGATCGCGCAAAAGACGCAAGTCATCTATTTTACGCATCAGCGGTCCGTGTTCGAGACGGCACAGCGTCTGGGGGGGATCGACTGTATCGACATGGGGGATGGCGAGACTCTGGTGGGGCGAGTTCGCATGTCGTCTGGGTGATGGGTGATGCGACGCGCGAAAAAAGCGGGCGTCCGTGTTGACGCCCGCGCACTCGGATGTCGGCCGATGAGATCAGCGTGCTTCTTACAGCGGCGCAATATCGACGCTGCGCCCGAGTTTCGCACTCTCATAGATCGCGTTGAGGATTTGCTGAATCTCCACACCGTGACGTGCGGTCGAAAGCGGTTGTGAGCCCGTCTCCACACAGTGGACGAAGTGCTTGAGTTCCTCGTGGTGTGCATTTCTCGTGGCTGTGTTGATTTTCTTGTCGGTTAGCATCCCCTCGTGCTCCCCGAAGATCGTCAAGTCTGGCGTCAACTGCGCGCCCGCCTTGTCGCCGCAGAGTTGCGAGTACACCGAGTCGCCCTGCGGAATGTTGGACGCCCATGACGCCTCCACCACAATCGTCGCGCCATTTTCGAAGCGGATCAACGCGCAGGCAAGATCCTCGACATCAAATTCTTCGCCAGTGCGCAGCCCCTCTTTGACATCGGACGAACACCAGGCGTCCGTGTCCATCATCGTGTAGTGACCGAACTTCTTGTAGGTCGAGGCCATCACCGAAACAGGCCGTGGATTGCCCATGAGGAAACGGGTCATGTCGATGACGTGGACGCCAAGGTCGATGACAGGACCGCCACCAGACTCCTCCTTGACGGTGAACCAGCCAAACGGCGTGCCCCGGCGGCGAATATAGCCGGTGCGCGCGTAGTAGATCTCGCCGAGTTCGCCCGCGTCGATGAACTTCTTGAGTCGCTGCACGTCAGAGCGAAAGCGGTTGTTGAAGCCCAGCATCAGCATGTTTCCGGTCCTTTCCGACGCTTGCAGCATCGCCTGGGCTTCGGCCACCGTCATCGCCATCGGTTTTTCACAGAGCACTTGCTTGCCGGCCTCGAGAGCTGCGATGACGACCTCCTTGTGGAGGTAGTTGGGTACGCAGACGCTGACCGCTTGAATGTCTTTGCGTGCCAGCAACTCGTGGTAATCTGTATACGTGTGATCAATGTCGAAGTCTTCCGCGAGTTTCTTGGCGCGAGACTCGACGACGTCGGCGTTGGCCACGATCTTGGCCCCAGCTTTCGTATAACCAGGTGCGTGTGCGATGCGGGCGATGAGTCCTGATCCGATGATGCCTACTTGTACAGTCATGTCAGTGATTCCTCCTGAGTTCTCTGTCTCCCGAGTCGGGCATAATGGGGACAAATGTCGTTTTTCTTTAGCGGCGTGCCACAGCGCAGGAGTCGCGGATGCGAAGCTCATGTCTCACCGTAACAGGATAGTCTTGCGCTTTGCCCTCTGCCGCACACAGCCACATCGCAATGGCGCGCTCACCGATCTCGCGGGCGGGCTGGCGTACCGTGGTCAGTGCCGGATTTAAAAATGGCGCGAACATGATGTCGTCGAATCCAACGACGGATACGTCTTGTGGTACGGCAAGGCCCTTGTCTTGCAGAGCGCGCAGCGCACCGATGGCCAGCACGTCGCTGGCGCAAAAGACGGCGGTAAAGTCCAGCCCTCGTTCCACCGCCACGGATAACGCCGCGTGCGCCGCCGCGGGTGTCGGCTCCGATTCCTGCAGAAGGTCTTCGCACACGGGGAGCCCGGCTTGCTCGTGCGCGATCCGGTACCCGCGCAGGCGATCTCGCGCCGAGACATTGCTGGCGGAACCGCTGATGAGCAAGATTCGCTTGTGCCCCAACCCCATCAGGTAGCGCATGACGTCAAGCGTTGCGGCAATGTTGTCAATGGAAACGGATGGGATGTCCCAATGATCCACGTACTCGCACGCCAAGATCGTCGGCAGTTGTTGCGAGAGTTGTTGAAACTGTTTTTCCCGTGCTTCAGCCGTCAAGAAAATGAGCCCATCGATGCGTCGCGTCGAAACGTACAGTTGCAGTTGAGGATCCGTCAGTTGATCTCCGTGATATTCATGCAAGAGGATGCTGTACCCATGAGACCTGGCAGCCAACTCCATGCTGTTGACGACCTCGCCGACAAATGGATTGGTGACCTCTGGAACCACGACCATGACGATCCGCGTGCGGTTTAGCCGCAGGCTTTGTCCCATCGCGCTCGGATGGTAAGCGAGTTGATCGATCACAGCGAGCACGCGCGCTCGCGTGTCCGTCCGGACGGTTCCCGAGTTGTTCAAAACGCGCGAAACCGTGGCCGCCGACACGCCTGCCTGGCGCGCGACGTCGTGGATGGTTGTCACGTGCGTCAGCAGTTCAGGTGCGGGGATTCAGGCATCAGTTGCATGAACTCGATGCGGTTTCCATCCGGGTCTTGCGCCCAGCACTGCCAGTTGTGGTCCAGGCCTTTTTGTGGTTCGACCGTCAACTTGATCC
>Ga0080006_1211226_pt1 | contig 19613 bp, 18 predicted proteins | sample RS3BMetagenome_FD_69209 | JGI IMG/M metagenome (GOLD analysis project Ga0080006, IMG submission 69209) | Ferric oxide microbial mat and aquatic microbial communities from Rainbow Spring, Yellowstone National Park, USA - RS3B (SPADES... ... | reverse complement strand
GCCGGGGTGGTCGAACTGGTGGACGGTGGTGGAGATCTGCTGTCCGCCGACCGGGAATTCCCGTGTCCGTCAGCGTGGATTTCCGTGTCCGCCTACAGGGAGTATGAGCTGTCCGCTCTCACCGTCCACCCACCTGCCATCAGGAGGCGACGACCTCACGACCAGAGGCGAGATCGAGGCGCGACACCATCGTCGGCTCCCGCTCCTCCAATAGCAGAGCGATTCCCAGTTCACGGAGGAACTGCTCATACTTACCTGCCGTGCGATCTGAGCATTTCTGCTCGCCGCCAGCATTTCGATTAAACATGTATTTGATGAGACCCTGGAAGCGTCTGGGGTCCAAATCCTCGTCGATGATCCTTTGGATGGCAATCTGAAATGTAATGATTTCACGCTCCAAGCCAAACCAGCTCATCCGGTTGATGAACAACCTCAGGATGTTGGCCTCAGTTAGGTTACCGAGAGTATAGATTCCTCCATATCGCTTTAACCAGCCAGAACGAGCCTCCAGTTCGGAGCGCACCGTTCCATCCGGTGCCTGGCCACGAGACTGACGGCATTTGTCGTAGGTGCGCACCTTGCCAGCCCTTGAGCCGGCACTAACCGATCCTGGTACATCTGACGAGTCCTTGAACACCCCGGCCTGCCGGCAGTGAGTGCGCTTGACTTCAAACAGGCCACGGATAATGCGCTCGACGTCGAGAACATCGCGGAAGTCACGTGCGATATCGAGCCTGCGTATTACCACCTCATCGGCCGGCCCAATCGGATCGACGAGTGCCATGACCATCGACAGAGCCTCGGCGATTACATCATGCAGCCTGTCGATGGGACAAAGACCCCAGCCGAGCGGATCGACGAAGCGTGAGGGATTGAACTCCACGGTGCAGAAGTAATCCCTGTTGTATGGGTAGGGACGAAGAGTCACCGTGTGATGATTTCTCGTAATAGTAATCAGCTTGCGGTGGCTCGTGATGCCGGAGGCCAAGATCGTCGGAACGCTATACCATCTGGCGATTTGATCGCTGGGTTTCCCGATCCTGAGAACTAATCCGATATAGTCAACTCCAAAGTCAGGATCCTGTAATAGGTATCTCTCTAACTCAGTGCTACTTCGTTCCTTGTTTTCTAGTCTGTTAGACATTCCTCGGCCGCTCTTGGTGCATTAGCGGCCCAAAGACCTTCTCTGACACGAAGAGCCGATGGTCCGCCCGGTTCCCGTGAGGCTTTTCCGACCTCACGAGGGATCGCTCAAGTGTCGACTGGGAGGCCAGGCTTAGCTTCCGTTTCACTTCCGCCCCTCCCGCGTCTCGCCTCCGGCGATGAACGCCTCGACGGCAGACCTTGAAATCAGGCGGCGTCGTCCGACTGAGAAACTGGGCAACCGCCTGTCCCGGAGCAGGTTCCACACAGTGTTGGGGCTCACTCCCAACAGCCAGGCCACTTGGTTGGCACTGAGGGCAAGCTGGTTCGCCGGCGGTTCAGTAGCAACGGGCGATCGCCGGTTGCGGGCACCCTTTCGCCGACGCTCACTAGGACGTAATTCAGAATCGCTGTACGACATCTCTTTCCTTCTCGACTTCTCCCTTGTGAGTACCGGCCAGAAGGCAGGGAGAAGTCGATTTAGGTCGAGATGGTCTCCTGCAGGCCGGTGATGGGAATTCAGGAGCGAGGGGGTCCAGCGGTCGTACGGGCACCGACGAGCGGCGGTGGACTGGAGAACGGCACGCCGACTACCCTCCGACGTCGTTCCTCGGCTTTAGGCCGAGAACCGTCGTAATCGAAATCCAGGTCGACGAGGTGCTTAAGGCGCGCCAGCAACCGTGCCCGGTGAGATCGACGGTCCCTTTCTCGGTATGGCTCGCGAGCGCTGAGAACAAAGACCTCGTTCATCAGGAAAAGCGTCTCTCTATGCACCCACGCAGTCAGTTCGTCCGCACATGCGGCGTCGCAGGTGTGGGGCTGGCCAGACCAGCGTGGGCAAGATTGCGTCATCGTCCACCACCGTACGGAGGGGCACACCGGGAAAGCCAGGCACCTCTGCGGCCTCATGGGTCGGCAAATCGCCCAAATATCCCCCCAAGACCTCCCCCATTGGGCAGATCAGAGAGGTCCGGGGATTACGATCCAGATCGTTTTCCCTGGTCAGAAATGGTGGGCCGTAGAGGACTCGAACCTCTGACCCCTTGCGCGTCATGCAAGTGCGCTACCAACTGCGCCAACGGCCCGTGGGGGACGACGATACCACTCGCCCCGGGGTCCTCGGCCGGAACCGGCGCCCCCGGGACTGCCCGTTCGACGACGGCCACGCCGCGGCGCCGACGCACCGGCTTCCCTACCGGTGCGGCGTCGCCGGTCAGCCGTCGCCGGCCGGCCGGGCACCCTCCAGGCGGGCGATCTCGTCGCGGTCCGCCGCCCCGGGCACACCGAGACCGGCGCCGGCCGGGAGCTCGACGTGGAGGTCGTCGCACCGATCGACCGACAGCGTGACCTCGCCGGCCGTCAGGGCCAGCACGTGTCCGGCGACCGTCCGGTCGTCGGACAGGAAGTGGAGGTGGTACCCGGGCACCTCGACACCGGCGGTGGCATCGGGGAAGCGGAACCCGACCAGCGTGCCCACCGCCCGGGGCACCCGCCACTCGATCTGGTGGGCCACCACCTCGCGGAGCGGGCGGAAGGGCGGCATCTGGCGTTCGACGCTGCGCAGGGTCAGGTCGGAGAAGGTGCCGTCCACCCGGACCGCCACCACCGGGGCGCCGGGCGGTGCCATCCCTTCGAGGGTGGCCTGCAGTGCCGCGAGCGACAGCGGTCCCGCTGCCATCGCGGTCCGCTCGGGCCGGAACCGGCAGACGACGGCGAACGGCGTCGTCGTCGACGCGTCCACCCGGTGCACCGTCCCGTCCGCCTCGGCCAGCCACGGCTCGCCGTCGAGGACGATCAGCTCGCCGCCCAGCTGCTGCACGGTCCCGATCCCCAGGTCCCCCAGCCGGAGGACCTCACCGAGGGTGGCATCCCCCTGGTACCCGCCGTCGATGAGGGCCTGCAGGGTTCCGGCCTGGACGGCGAGGTGCTCGCGCACCGGATCGTGGTCGAGGCCCCGGCGGGTCAGCGACCGGAGGTGGAGGGCGCCGATGAGCCGGTCGTCGATGACGTCACCGACCACGGGCCGGACCCCCTCCCCGCTCGCCGGTCGCCCGACCACCCGGTCGGCCAGACGGGGCGTCGAGACGGTGTCAGCGGGTGCCACCGGCTCGCCGGAGGCGACGGGCGCACCGTCCGGCCGGTCCGAGCGCCGCTCCGAGGCACCTTCGCGGTAGCGATGGACCAGGAAGCCGACGATGAGCACCACCACGGCACCGCCGACCACGTAGCCGGCGTACCCGAAGGCCGCGACCATCGAGTTCCAGCTGTCGCCGAGGGCGTAGCCGATGCTGCTCAGCAGGGTGACCCAGGCCGACACCCCGACGGCGGTGAGGAGGGTGAACTTCGCTACGTTCATCTCCGCCATCCCCGCCGGCAGCGAGATGAAGGTGCGGACGAACGGCAGGACTCTCCCGTAGAGCACCATCCACTCGCCGCGGCGGGCGAACCACGCCTCCGCCTTGTCGAGGTCGGCGTGGGAGAGCAGCACGTACCGGCCGTAGCGGTCCACCAGGGCCCGGCCCCCGGTCCGACCCACCGCATAGGCGATGAGCGAACCCACGATCGAACCGGCGATGCCGACCACGATCACCAGTCCCAGGTTGAGGTCCCCCCGCGTGCCCCCGATGACCGCACCGCTGGCCAGGGCCCCGCCCATGCCGAGGGTCACCTCGGACGGGATGGGGATGCACGCCGACTCCAGCACTGTCAGGACGAACACGGCGAGGTAGCCCCAGGTCTCCAGAAAGTGCTGCACGCCCCGAGTTTCGCAGGTGGGCGGCGGATCGCGTCCTCGGGGCAGCGCCCGCACGGCCGCCTGGAGTGACCGGGGAGCCGGTGAACCCGGGCCGGCGACGGGCTGTCGGCCGGACGGTTCCCTAGAGGCGGCGGGCGGAATCGAACCGCCGTACGGGGCTTTGCAGGCCCCTGCCTAAACCACTCGGCCACGCCGCCGTGGCGTCCGGGGATCCTACCCCGCCCGGCGGGATGCTTGAATCTCCTCATGCGCATCGGACTGATCGCCCCGCCGTGGACGCCCATCCCCCCGTCCCTCTACGGGGGGATCGAACTGGTGGTCGACCAGCTCGCCCGCGGGCTCCAGGACGCCGGCCACGACGTCCTCCTCTACGCCACCGGCGACTCGACGTGTCCGGTGCCCCGTCAGTGGGTCCTCCCCCACGCCGAAGGCCAGCGGATCGGGATGGCGGTGCCCGAGATCCGCCACGTCGTCCACGCCTACGAGGCGGTCCGCGAGTGCGACGTGGTCCACGACCACTCGATGATCGGTCCCTTCCACGCCGAGCACTACCCCGATCTGCCGGTGGCCACCACCATCCACGGCCCCTTCAACGAGGAGCTCACCGACCTCTACGGCGCCATCGCCGGCCGGGTGCCGATCATCGCCATCTCCCACGCCCAGCGGCGCGACGCCCCGGAGATCCCGATCGCCCGGGTCATCCACCACGGCATCGAGGCCTCCCAGTTTCCGGTCGGCGACGGTCAGGGCGACGAGGACGGTCCCTACGTGGTGTTCCTCGGCCGCATGGCCGACGACAAGGGTGCCCACCGCGCCATCGCGGTGGCCCGTGCCGCCGGCATCCGGGTGCTGATGGCCGCCAAGATGCGCGAGCCCCTCGAGATGGCCTACTTCGCCGAGAAGGTCGAGCCGCTCCTCGGCCCCGACGCCGTCTACCTCGGGGAGGTCTCCCACGAGCGGAAGCTCGAGCTGCTGGCCGGCGCGTCGGCCCTCCTGTTCCCCATCCGCTGGAACGAGCCGTTCGGCATGGTGATGATCGAGGCCATGGCCTGCGGTACGCCGGTGCTGGCCTTCCCCGAGGGAGCCGCCCCCGAGGTCGTCGACCACGGCCGGACCGGGTTCCTCTGCGACGACGAGGAGGCCATGGTGGCCGCCATCGGACGCCTCGGCGAGCTGAAGCGGGCCGACTGCCGCATGGCGGTGGAGGGCTACTTCTCCACCACCCGGATGGTGGCCGAGCACATCGAGCTCTTCGAGTCGATGGCCGCCGGGTCCACCACGGCCTGACGGGCGCGCGGTGCCCACCACCGCCTGGACTTCGACCACTACGCTCCGTGGCAGTGAGGTACAAGGACAAGGACGTTCCGGCAGGGTCGATGGCGATCACCATCAAGATCGCCTTCCTCGTCTACGCCACCATCCCCGTCTACATCCTCGCCATCGAGTTCTACCGCCGGGCACCGTTCCACCCGGCCACCACCGGCCTCGCCTACGCCCTGGTCACGATCATGGTGGTCTTCACCTACCTCGACTTCCGCCGGGTGGGTACCTCGGTGGACAGGCTCCGACCCTGGTTCTCGTTCCTCCAGATCTGCCTGTCCATCGCTGTCGTCCTCATCGTCAACCTGACGTCGGGCGGCACCGTCGGCACCTACTACATCCTCTTCCTGCTGCCCCTCCTGATCGCCGCGGTGATGGGCGACGTGACGATGATCGTGGCCACCTGGTCCCTGGCCGTCGCCGCCCTGGGCGTGGTGATCTGGGTGAAGGGCGGCCATGCCGTCGACACCCTGGTCTGGACCCTGGTGGTCAGCGGTGCGGCTTGGGGCGGCGCCGCCATGGCCATCCACTACGCCGTCAAGCAGTTCCTCGAGTCCATCCGCGTCGCCGCCACCGTGTCGCAGCTGGCCACCGCCGCCCAGAAGGTCGAGGTCTGGCCGGACGGGCTCGCCCCCTGCCTGCCGCTGCTGGCCGGGATCATGGGCGCCGAGGTGGTGCGGGTCTTCGCCGGCCCGTCCGGCTCCCGCCTCGAGGAGGTGGCCTCCCTCGACCGCCGACCCGGGGTCGAGGACGGGCGGGCGGTCCCCGCCGTCGACGACCACGAGATTCGCGACGGAATGCGCCGCGCCATCGACACCCGTCGGGTGGTGTGGGTCGGGCGGTCCACATTCGTGCCGAACCGCACGGCCTCGGGACTGGACATCGTGATGGTCGGCGTCAGCCGCCGGGCGCCGAAGCTCCCCAACGCCAGCGTCACCAACTCGGTGATCGCCGGTCAGCTGGTGGGGGGCATCGTCGACCGGCTGTCGCTGATCGGCGGACTCCGCGAGGAGGCGGTCACCGACCCGCTGACCGGCCTGGTCAACCGGCGGGGGATGTACGACCTCCTCGAGCACCTCCTCGGCCATGCCGCCCGGACCGGCGAGCCGCTGACGCTGACCATGGTGGACATCGACCACTTCAAGGAGTTCAACGACCGGCTCGGCCACCTGGCCGGCGACGACGCCCTGCGCGGCCTGGCGGCCCTCCTCCGGTCGGGTGTCCGCCAGCAGGACGTGGTGGCCCGCTTCGGTGGCGAGGAGTTCTGCCTGCTCCTCCCGGCCACGGACCGGCAGGGTGCCGCCACTCTCCTCACTCAGCTCCAGGCGGTGGCGGCGGAGGCCACCGCCGGCCGACCCGACCTCCCGCTGCCGACGTTCTCCGCCGGAGTGGCCGAGTGGGACCACGTCGAGGACCGCCAGTCCCTGATCCGCCGGGCGGACACCGGCCTCTACCGGGCCAAGGACTCCGGTCGCGACGCGGTGGTCATCGCCGCCGGCTGGGAGCGGTCCGCGTCGTTCGGGTCAGGAGCGCCGGCGGAGGAGCAGCCAGGCCACCCCGCCGAGGACGCCGAGCACCAGTGCCACCTTGATGGCCAGCCAGATCAGGCCGACGATGAAGTGGAGCAGCCAGAACGCCACCAGCACCGCGATGATGCCCGCCCCGACGAGCAGTACAGCATCCAGCGCCCGGAGCCCTGATCGTTCCTCGTCGGCCATGAACCGAGGCTAACCCGTCGGGGCGGCGACGCGGCCCCGGACCGGCGGGGGGCCACCGGACCTGCGGAGGGGGCGTCTCCGACCAACGCGGTGGTACGGTCCGCCGATGTCCTTGCGCGACCAGCGGAACGCGCTCATCGAGCGCACCGACCTGCACGGGGACGCCTTCTGCCGTGCCTACACCGAGGCCGCCGACCGATGGCTCGGCGCCATGTTCGACGAGGCCACCGGCGGCGAGGCGCGGGGTCTCGCCCTGGTGGCCGTGGGCGGCTACGGCCGGGGCGAGCTCTGCCCGTACAGCGACCTCGACGTGGTTCTCCTCCACAAGGGCCGCAAGGACGTGTCGGCCATGGCCGACCGCATCTGGTACCCGGTCTGGGACGAGGGGATCTCCCTCGACCACAGTGTCCGGCGGCCCAGCGAGGCGCTCGGCGTGGCCGGCGAGGACCTCCGGGCGGCGCTTGGCCTCCTCGACGCCCGGGTGGTCTGCGGCGACGCCAGGGTGGCCGAGCCGGTGCTCCAGGGGGCACGCGACCGGTGGGCCAAGCAGAAGCCGCCGTGGCTGGGGCTGCTCGCCGACCTGGTGGCCGAGCGGCACCGCGACCACGGCGACGTCGCCTTCCTGCTCGAACCCGACCTCAAGGAGGCTCACGGCGGCCTCCGCGACGTCGGGGCGCTGCTGGCCATGATGCTGGCCGTGCCGGCCCTGGCCGACTACGTGGACACCGCCGCCATCGACGACGCCCGGGCCGTCCTGGTCCGGGCCCGGGTGGAGCTGCACCGCCGCGCCGGGCGCGAGCTGAACAAGCTGCTCCTGCAGGAGCAGGACCAGGTCGCCGCCGCCCTCGGGGAGCCGGACAGCACGGTGCTGATGTCCAAGGTGGCGGCGGCCGGGCGGACGGTGGCGTGGGAGTCCGACGACGCCTGGCGGCGGCGGCGTGCCTGGAGCCGGTCCCCGGGGGGTCGGTCCGGACGTGCCGCCCGCGAGCAGCCACCGGCGCCCGACGTGCCCTCGGTCCCCTCGGATCCCGACATCGGCGTGATCGGCGGCGAAGTGGTGTTCGGCACGGAAGCCGACGTGGCCGGCGACCCCTCCCTGGCCCTGCGGGTGGCGGCCGTGGCCGCCGAGCGGCAGCTGCCCATCAGCCGGGACGCCCTCAACCTCATGGGCCGGCGGGCTCCCGCGCCCCCCACGCCCTGGCCCGACAGCCTGCGGGACACCCTGGTGCGGGTCCTGGCCACCGGACCGCCGGCGGTGGCCGCCCTGGAGGCACTCGACCAGCGAGAGCTCCTCGCCCGGTACCTGCCGGAGTGGAAGGCGGTACGCAACAAGCCGCAGCGCAACCCCTATCACCGCTTCACCGTCGACCGGCACCTGCTCGAGGCCACCGCCAACGCTGCCACCATGGCCCACCGGGTGGCACGGGAGGACCTGCTGTTGGTGGGCACGCTCCTCCACGACCTCGGCAAGGGCTTCCCCGGCGACCACACCGAGGTGGGAATGGTGCTGGCCGCCGACATCGGCACCCGTCTGGGGTTCGAGCCCGCCGACGTCGAGGTGCTGGTGACGCTGGTCCGGCTGCACCTCCTGCTGCCCGACATGGCCACCCGGCGCGACCTCGACGACCCGGCCACCGCCCAGCGGGTGGCCGACGAGGTCGGCGACCGGACCACCCTCGACCTGCTGGCCGTCCTGGTGGAGGCGGACAGCCTGGCCACCGGGCCGTCGGCCTGGGGCTCGTGGAAGGCGGGCCTCCTGGCCGAGCTGGTGGAGCGCACCGGGAAGCTGCTGGCCGGTGAGGACGTGGCGCCTCCCACCCCGTGGGTCACCGACGAGCTCCGCACCATCATGGATACCGTCCGGGTCCACCGGGTCCCGGCGCTGTCCATCGACGCCCCCACCGTCACCGTGGTGGCCGCCGACCGGCCCGGCCTGTTGGCCGAGGTCACCGGGGTGCTGGCCCTCCACGGCCTCAACGTGCGCACCGCCAACGTGGCCGGCGAGGACGGGGTGGCGGTCGAGATCTTCACGGTGGAGCCGGCACGCGGCCGCTGGCCGTCCTCGGCCCGACTCTCCGACGACCTGGCGGCGGTGATGGCCGGGAAGCTCTCCCTCGACGAGGGCCTGGCCGAGCGGGCTCGCACCTACCGTCACGAGAAGCGGGCCAGCACCCCCCACCTGGTGGCGCCACGGGTGACCCTGGATAACAACGCCTCCGCCGGTGCCACCGTGGTGGAGGTCCGGGCCGAGGACGTGGTCGGCCAGCTCCACCGGATCACCCGGGCGCTCGGAGACTGTGGCCTCGACGTCATCTCGGCCAAGGTCTCGACGTTCGGCCCGGCGGTGGTGGACGCCTTCTACGTGCGTGGCCCCGACGGCGCCAAGCTGACCGACCCCCACGCCGGGGCGGCGGTGGAGGAGGCGGTCCGCGCCCGGATCGCCCCACCGGCCGCCGCCTGACCTGGCGGGCCCCGAGGACCGACGGGGGGTGACGAGCCATTCGCGGAAGGTGGCTGGTACCATGGTTCACCAGCGGAGGAGCACAGTCCGGCAATCCCTGAACTCCTAGGGAACCAGGACGTTTCGCTGGCGGAGGGACGATGCCAGGCAGACATTCGCAGGTTCGGGGAACGGTCGACGCACGGTCGCCACGGAGGACGCGCCGACGGGCCCTGCCCGTGACCATCGCCGTCGTGGCCGTGGCCGTCGTGGCCGTGGCCGCCGCCGTCGTGATGTATCCCAAGACCGGCACCAGCCGGGCCGCCACCGCCCCGGTCGCGGCCGGCAAGGCCAGCGACGCCGCCGCCGTGGCCGTGCCCTTCAGCCTGGTGGCGGTGACCCCGACCAACGCCGCCACGGCCGTCCCCACCGACGCCAGCATCTCGGTGGCGTTCTCCACCCCCCTCGCCCCCACGTCGCCCCAGCCCACCCTGTCCCCCCCGGTGGCCGGATCGTGGCAGCTGCTGACGCCCACCACCTTCACGTTCGTCGCCACCGCCCCCCTGGTGCCGTACTCGACCGAGTCCGTCACCATCCCCGCCACCGTCCGGAGCGCCTCGGGCAAGGTCCTCGGCACACCCACCACCGTGCAGTTCTCGGTGGCCACCGGCACCACCCTCCGCCTCCAGCAGCTGCTGGCCTCACTGGGCTACCTGCCGCTGAGCTTCACCCCGGCCGCCCCGCTAGCCGCCCCCCAGGAGGCGGCCCAGGCCCAGGCCGGCACGTTCGCCTGGCGGTGGACCGAGCCCGCCTCCCTGGTGGCGCTGTGGACCCAGGGCGCCGACAACACCATCACCCGGGGCGCGGTGATGGCCTTCGAGGACCACCACGGACTCAAGACCGACGGCGTGGCCGGCCCCGCCGTCTGGCAGGCCCTGCTCTCCGATGCCGCCGCCGGCACCATGGACACCGCCCCGTACGACTACGTCTACGTCTCCCAGGCCCTGCCCGAGACCACCACCGTCTACAGCAACGGCACCCAGGTCTACTCGACCCCGTCCAACACCGGCGTCCCGGCGGCGCCCACCGGCATCGGTACCTTCCCGGTCTACGAGCGCTTCACGTCGACCACCATGAGCGGCACCAACCCGGACGGCTCCAAGTACTCCGACCCGGGCATCCCCTGGGTGAGCTACTTCAACGGCGGCGACGCCCTCCACGGCTTCGTCCGGAGCAGCTACGGGTTCCCCCAGAGCGTCGGGTGCGTGGAGATGCCGCCGGCCAACGCCGCGGTGGTCTACCCCCTGACGCCGATCGGCACCCTGGTCACCGTCGCCTAGTCGCCGCCACCTGGCGGACCGCCGGGTTCGGCGGAGGGGAACGTCGGCGGTCGACGCTCGCGCGCGGCAGCCAGTCCCTCGCTGGCATCGGGTCCGAGGAAGCCGAGCATCTCCAGGGCCAGCGACTCGCCGAAGGCCGGTGCGGCCTGGGCCAACCACCGGTTGAGGACCCGCTTGGTCCACTGGACCGCCGTCCGACTCCCCTGGGCCAGCCGCCCGGCGATGGCCAGCGCCTCCTCGAGCACCGCACCGTCGGGCACGCACCGGGTGACCAGCCCGATGCGCTCGGCCTCCGGCCCGCTCACGAACTCGGCGGTCAGGAGGAAGTACTTGGCCTTGGCCATGCCGCAGAGCAGGGGCCACAGGAGGGCCGCGTGGTCGCCCGCCGCCACCCCGAGGCGGGCGTGGCCGTCGGAGAGCCGGGTCGACTCCCCGACGATGCTCACATCGGCCAGGAGGGCGACGGCCAGCCCCGCCCCGACGGCCACCCCGTTGACGGCCGCCACCACCGGCTTCACCGATGAGAGCATCGCCTCCACGATGGCCCCGGCATCGTTCCACTGCTCGACCACCGCCTCGTGGTCGGTGGTCATCCGCTCGATCATGTCGAGATCGCCACCGGCCGAGAACGCCCGCCCGGCCCCGGTCACCACTGTCACCGCCACCCAGGGGTCGGCGTCGACCACGCCCCAGACCTGCGACAGCTCGCGGTGGAGCCGCTCGTTGGCGGCGTTGAGCACCTCGGGCCGGTCCAGGGTCACGAGCAGCACACCGCCGGGTCGACGGTCGAAGCGGAGGTGCTCGAACTCCTCGTAGGAGGTGATCCGGGGACGTCCCTGGCCGCCCGGCGAGCTCATCGGTCCCGGCCCCTCAGTCGCCGAGCAGCGGGTGCTCGAGCCCGAGGTCGTGGAGCGAGCGCCCCGGCTCCCGCGGCGCCATCAGGTCGTCCGGCGCCCCCTCGACCCGGAAGACGTAGAGGTTCCAGTAGGGAGCCAGGCCGGCGGGGGCGATGTCGTCGTAGAGCCGGCGCTCGACGTCCTCGCACCGTGTGAACCCGGCCTCGGCGAACCGCCCGGTCCACCAGTCGAACGAGGCAATGGTCAGATGGCCCTCGACCGGCTCCCCCTCGGCGTCGACCGCCAGGTCGGGGGCGGGCACCGGTCCCCGGTAGTCGTCCGGAAGCCCGCGGTAGTGGTCGAGGCGCTCGGGTCGGACCTTGCCGTCGAAATGACCGTCCGGCCCCGAGGCATTGGGCCCGAACGACGGGATGGTGGCGTAGAGGTACGCACCGCACACCCGGCGGAGCTCGGCCAGTGCCACCGGCACCCGGTCGGGCGGCAGGTGCTCGAGGGTCTCGAGGACGGTCACCAGGTCGAACTCGCCATCGCCCCACGGCAGGCCGGCGAAGAGGTTGGCCACCCGGAGGTGGCCCGCCGCACCGGGAGCGGCGTGCTCGATGGCGAAGGGGCTGAGATCGCAGCCCTCGGCGTCGATCCCCCGCTCCCGGAGGACCTCGACCAGGTAGCCGGTGGCGCACCCCACGTCGAGGGACCGGTGGGCCCGGAAGTTGCGCCACAGCAGCCAGCCGGCGATGTCGGCGTTGGACGCCACCCGGTCGTACCGGGCGTAACCCGACCGCCCGGCCCGGTCGCCCGAGGCGTCCCGTCCCTCACCGAAGTAGCTCCCCCCGTAGGTGGCCTCGATGCCGGCCGCCCGGGCCCCGGCGAGGGCCTGCCCCGTCTCGGCCGCCCGGGCCAGCTCGTGGCCCGACCGCGCCATCAGGGCGCGGGCACCGGCGTTGGCGGTCGCCACCCGCACCAGCCCCCGGCGGGCCGCGTCGACGGCGGGCTTCCATCGAGGGGACGGCATGGCGAGACACTAGCCAACCCCCGACGCCGTCCCGATCGCCCGTACACCGGCCCCACGCCCTCCCGGGCCCGGGGCAGGATCGCCCTTCCCGCCGCCCGCACTCGACAATCGCCGGTCCAGGAGGCACAATTCACACAGTGGGTGCGGATATGCCCACTAATCGCGGTTACGGTAGCCGTCACCGATCGATGAGCGGGAGGGGTCGCGATGCAGAGAGCACGAGGGACCCGGGGGCAGGGCGCGGCGCTTGCCGTGACCCGACCGCTCGTCGCCAGCCAATCTCCGAAAGTCCTAGCCAGGGGGCCGGTGTTCGGCCTAGCCTCGTCCTGCCACAACGTCAGGGGAAGGAAACCACAATGAGCCAGATCCAGTCATCGGGCGAGGCACCGGCTGCATCGCTGGTCGGGTCGCTGGGCGTCTTCACGCTCTCCGACGTGCTGACGCTTCTCGCCGAGACGGAGCAGACCGGCGAACTCCAGGTCGTGGGATCAGGGGTGGACGGGCGGGTCTGGCTCGGCGACGGCGAGCTCTCCAACGCCCACGTCGGCTCGGCCACCACCATCGGCCAGGCCGTGTTCGAGCTGGCCTGCGTCACCGAGGGGTGGTTCTACTTCACCGCCGGCCTGGTGTCGTCCAGCGGCCAGCCGCGGGTGCCGGTCCGGGCGGTGCTCGACGAGGTCCGGCCCCAGGTCGAGGAGTGGCGCGAGATCCGCGAGGTGGTGCCGCTCGACTCGATCGTCAGCCTCTCCCCCACGCCCCCGGGCGATGACGTGCAGATCCGCGGCGACCAGTGGAAGGTGCTCACCACCATCGGCAACGGTGGCCACTCGGTCAAGACGGTGCTCGAAGCCATCGGTGGCGACCAGATCACCGGTCTGCGCACGCTGCGCGACCTGAGCCAGGCCGGTCTCATCGTCCTGGAGGCGGCGGCGGCCGCCGAGTCCACCGACGACACCCCGGCACCGTTCAGCCTCAGCGGGGCCGACGACAGCCTGGTCGCCACCATGGACGGCGACCCGGTCGCGGTGGCCGAGGCTCCGCTGACCGGCGAGGTCCCGATCGTCCCGCCCCTGCACGGCGACCCTTCGGCCGCCGGGTACACCCAGGGCCCGGCCGACAACCTGGCCGAGGCGGCGGTCATGCCGCCGCCGATCACCGACGATCCGTGGGCACCGGCCGCCGGGGCCGACAGCGCGGGGAGCAGCGGGGTCGCCTGACCCACGGCGGTGGTGGCGACCGGCGCCACCGTGTCAGTTGCCGCCGGTGGTGAAGTCGCAGTGGCTGAGCTGATTGTTGCAGTGGCGGAGCACGTACCCGCGCAGGAGCACCACGAGGAGCACGCCGACGGCGAGGCCGGCGAAGCCGATCACGATACCGGCCAGCGCCATGCCGTTGCCGGCCTGGGTGCCGTGGGAACGCCTGATCTGGCCCCGCGCCACGAAGCCGAAGATGACGGCCAGCACGGCCGGCAGGCCGTAGAGCCAGAAGAACAGCGAGCAGACCAGCGAGGCGATGGCCAAGCCGTTGGTCTTGACAGGCGCCCCGTAGCTGTAGCCGTACCCGGGGACGCCGTACCCGGGGCCCACGCCGTACCCGGGGACCGGACCCGACGGTCCCGCCGCCCAGGGCTCGGCGTCGGCCGAGATCTCGTCGGGTCCGTACCACCGGCCGTCCGACGCCTGCCACCAACCGGGCCCCTGGGCGGTGTCACTCACCGCCGACCCCCGGGGCGGCCGGCCTGGCCGCCGTCACGAGGGGGACCCCCCACGGAGCGCCACCGCCAGGGCCCGGAACGCCCGGCCCCGGTGCGAGACGGCGTGCTTCTCATCGGCGGTGAGCTCAGCGAACGTCCGGCCGCCGGCGCCATCGGGTTCGAAGACCGGGTCGTACCCGAAGCCGGCCGCACCGCGCGGCCCGGCGCTGATGACGCCGTCCACCTCCCCCTCGGCCCAGCGCTCGCTCCCGTCCGGGTAGGCCACCAGGGCCACGGTCCGGAACCGGGCCCGACGCCGCCGGGGCTCGTCCGCCCCCACGGCCGCCAGCTCGGCGAGCAGCTTGGCGACGTTCTCGGCGTAGGTGGCGTGCTCCCCCGAGTACCGGGCGGAGTACACGCCGGGGGCCCCGTCGAGGGCGTCGACCTCCAGGCCGGTGTCGTCGGCGACCGCCGGCAGGCCGGTGGCCTCCACCAGGGCCCGGGCCTTCAGCCGGGCGTTGTCCAGCAGGGTCTCCCCTGTCTCGTCGACGTCGGGGACGGTGGCCGGTCGAGGCACCAGCGTGAGCCCGGGCACCGAGCCGAGGATGGCGGCGATCTCCGCCGCCTTGTCGGGGTTGGCGCTGGCCACCACCAGGCGGTCGGTGCCGTCAGTCATCTCGGCGCCGGGGGCTCGGCCAGCACCTCGGCCTGGAGCTCGAGGAGGCTGGCGATACCGTGCTCGGCCAGGCTGAGCATCTCGTCGAGCTCACCCTTGGAGAAGGGCATCCCCTCGGCGGTGCCCTGGACCTCCACGAACCGTCCCGAGGAGGTCATCACCACGTTCATGTCCACCTCGGCCCGGCTGTCCTCCTCGTAGGGGAGGTCGAGCATGCACACCCCGTCGACCACCCCGACCGACACCGCCGCCACCGCCTCGGTCAGCGGGTTGGCCCGGAGGGTGCCGCGCTCGATGAGGCGGCTGAAGGCATCGTGGAGGGCCACGTAGGCGCCGCAGATGGCCGCGGTCCGCGTACCGCCGTCGGCCTGGATGACGTCGCAGTCCACGGTGACCTGCAGCTCGCCGAGGGCCACCATGTCGCAGACCGAGCGGAGGGAGCGGCCGATCAGCCGCTGGATCTCCTGGGTGCGGCCGGACTGCTTGCCCTTGGCCGCCTCCCGCGACACCCGCTCGGCGGTGGATCCGGGGAGCAGCGAGTACTCGGCGGTCACCCATCCCTTGCCGGAGCCGCGCATCCACGGGGGTACCCGCTCCTCCACCGACGCCGTGCACAGCACCCGGGTCCGTCCCATGGAGACCAGCACCGATCCGGGGGCGAAGACGGTGAAGTCGCGGTCGAACACCGCCGTCCGCAGCTCGTCGATGGCCCGGCCGTCGCCGCGTACCCCATTGGTCCCGGCCTTGCTCGGCTCGCTCACAGTGTCCATTCCTTTCCGATGACGGCCCCCTCCACGGGGCCGCCGAAGGCGGACGCCGCCTCCGCGACCAGGGTACCGGGGTCGATGGTGGGCCATCGATGGGTGACCACCAGCCGGCGGGCACCGGCCCGGCGGGCCCGCTCGCCGGCCTGGCGGCCGCTCAGGTGGTCGAGCCGCCCCTCGTGCTCGGCGGTGTAGGTGGCCTCGCACAGCAACAGGTCGAGGGCGGTGCCGAGCAGCGCCGGCTCCCAGCCCGGGCCGGAATCGGCGGAGTACCCCAGCGACCGCCCGCCGCCGTCGAGCCGGACGGCCAGGGTCTCGCCGGGATGCCAGGTGCGGTGGAATCGGAGCGAGAGGTCACCGACCGGCTCGTGCGAGCCGTCGGCCACGGTGCGCCAGGCCAGGGTCGGCGAGCCAGCCAGTCCGGTGCGGGCCGCCAGGCCGGCCGGGGCGAGCACCGGGCACGGGTGCCGGCGTCCGGACCCGAACCGGGCATGGGTCACCAGGCTGAGCAGGTCCGTCCAGTGGTCCGGATGGTGGTGGCTGAGGACGACGGCGTCCACCGAGTCGGGGTCGCAGGTCAGCTGGAGGTTGGCGAAGGTGCCCGGTCCGGCGTCCAGGAGGACGGTGGTGGTGGCCGAGCGCACCAGGTAACCGCTGCAGGCACCGCCCGGGCCGGGCCAGCTGCCGTCGCAGCCCAGGACGGTCAGCGAGAGCCCTCCGGCGGGCTCGGTCGGACCCCGGGCTGCCACGTGCGCGCCGTGCCTAGAAGTAGGTGATCTTCGAGGCCCGCTCCTCGACGAGATCGAGGTCGTCGGTCCAGGCGCCGGTGGAGAGGTACTTCCAGCCGCCGTCGGCCGACACCACCACGATGGTTCCCCGGTCCATGCCCGTCGCCGCCTTGGCCGCGCCGGCCAGGGCGGCGCCCGACGAGATGCCGGCGAAGATGCCGACCTCGATCAGCCGGCGGGTCCACTCGATCGACTCGCGCGGGCGCACGATCTTCTTCCCGTCCAGGAGCTGGGCACCGCCGTTGTCGGTGAAGATGGGTGGGATGTAGCCGTCGTCGAGGTTCCGGAGCCCGTCGACCAGCTCACCGGCCGGCGGCTCGATGGCCAGGACCTTGATGTCGGGGTTGCGCTCCTTCAGGTACCGACCGACGCCGAGCAGCGTCCCCGAGGTGCCCAGGCCGGCCACGAAGTGGGTGACCTCCGGGCAGTCGCGCCAGATCTCCGGGCCGGTGCCCTCGTAGTGGGCGCGGGGATTGGCCGGGTTGGCGTACTGGTAGAGGAAGGCCCATTCCGGATGGTCCTCGGCCAGGGCCCGGGCCCGGCGGACGGCCCCGTTGGAGCCCTCCTCGCCAGGCGAGTCGATGATCTCGGCACCCCAGACCTCCAGCAGCTGCCGCCGTTCGGGCGACACGTTGGTGGCCAGCACCACCTTCAGGCGGTACCCCTTCACCTTGCAGACGAGGGCCATGCCGATGCCGGTGTTCCCCGAGGACGGCTCGATGAGCGTCTGGCCGGGCTCGAGGATCCCCTCCTTCTCCGCCTGCTCGATCATGGAGAGGGCGATCCGGTCCTTCACCGAACCCCCGGGATTCTGGCCCTCGAGCTTCATCAGGATCCGGGCGTCCGGGTTCGGGCTGAGGGCGGTGATGTCGACCAGGGGCGTGTTGCCGACCAGGTCGAGCACCGAACCGGCGGCGGTCATCCCGGGTGCGACGCCGCCAGGTCGACGGCCCCCCCGGCCACCGCCGGGAGGATCGACACCTCGTCCGAGGCGGCGAGCGGGGTGTCGAGGCCGGACAGGTACCGGACGTCGTCGTCGTTGACGTAGACGTTGACGAACTTGTGGAGGGTCCCATCCCCGTCGATGACCTGGCCGGACAGGCCCGGGAACCGGGCGGTCAGGGAGGTCAGCGCCTCCCCCACCGTGTCGCCGTCGGCGTCGACGGTCTTGGCTCCTCCGGCGTGCGATCGGAGCACGGTCGGCAGATGCACGATGACGGGCACGGGTCCTCCCTGGGGTTCCGGCCCCGGCGTCGGTCCCTCCGCGGAGGGGCAACAGCCCGGGTGGGGTGGAAAGTTGACTACTTCGGTACGGATTCTACTGTGGACGGAGGACGACCGGTTCCTCGCGGACCGCGCCGTCGGCGATCCGGTAGCTCCGGACCACCGGACTGGCGTCCCGGAGGGACACCAGGACGTAGTGCCAGCTCGGGTCGGGGGCCTGGGCCACGTCGGTTGGCGACGGGTAGGCCTCGGTATGGGTGTGGGAGTGGTACACCCCGATGATCGAGTTCCCGGCCGACTCGGCGTCCCGGTCGGCCCGCAGGTGCTCCTTGGGATCGACGGTGTACAGCTTGGCCGAGGCGGCCAGGTTGCGGGTCGGGTAGCAGGTGGCCACGTCGCCGGTGTCGGGGTCCCCGCCCAGCAGCCCGCAGGCCTCGTCGGGCAGGCCGACCAGGGAGTGGGCCACCATCTGGTTGTGCACGGCTTCGGTGAGGCGCAGCATGGTCCGCCCAACGCTAGAGGACCGGGGGCACGAGAGGGGGGTGGGCGCCGGACGCCCCCCGGGCGACTACCGTCCGGAGGGTATGTCCGCCGCCGCCGCCAAGCGCCCGACCGCCGCGTCGGGGAAGAAGGGCGCCGGCGACACCGACCGGGCCCACGACAACAACCGGCTGGTGGCGTCGAACCGACGGGCCCGGCACGACTACGAGATCGTGGACACGGTGGAGTGCGGCATCGTGCTCCAGGGGTCGGAGGTGAAGTCCCTCCGGGAGGGGCGGATCGCCCTCCAGGACTCCTACGCCCGCATCCTCGACGGGGAGCTCTGGCTGTTCGGGGTGCACGTGCCCCCGTACGCCCAGGCCAACGGCTTCGGGGCCCACGACCCCGACCGGCGCCGCAAGCTCCTCCTCCACCGACGCCAGCTCGACGAGTGGATGGGCCGGAGCCAGCAGCAGTCGCTGACCATGGTGCCGCTGTCGATCTACTTCAAGGACGGCCGGGCCAAGGTGGAGCTGGCCCTGGCCAAGGGGCGTCGCCAGTACGACAAGCGTCACGCCATCGCCAGCCGGGACGCCAGCCGCGAGGCGGCCCGGGAGGCCCGGGCGGCCACCCGGGGCGGCGGCCGGCACTGACCGGCGCCGGCCACCACGGGGGCCGGTAGGATGGGTTCCGACCGGCCACGGTGGCCGGTCTCCCGTACCCAGGGGGTGACAGGCTTCGACTCTGGTCGTCGAGGTGGGAGAAGCGAGCCGTGGTCTCCGGAGCCACGTTAAAGAGCCGGAACCAAAAACAAACGCCGAGCCTCAGCTCGCGCTCGCAGCCTAGAAACTGCGACGTCCGACCGGTCTCAGTCCCACGGGCCGGAACCGGGCGCCATCAAGTGGGACTCACCTAGCCGCAGTGCCGACGGGCAGCTAGGGACACCTCCGTCGGATACGGGGCGGCACTACCGCCGGTAACGGTGCCGCCCCCGACAATCCAACACCGGCTGCGCTCGGAGAAGCCCCATTGAGAAGCCGGAGGACGCGGGTTCGATTCCCGCCACCTCCACGGATGCCCTGGCCTGTTTTCCCGCAGGTCAGGGCATTCTTCTGCCCGGGGACCGGCGGACCGTCAGGTCGGGGGCCCCGGCATCGACCGGGTCGAGTCGGTCCAACGGGACCCGTCCCACCCGCGGACGGCGGGCTGACCCGCTGGCGCCCGCCCCCTCAGCCTGGATCCACCGAAATGGTCCGGTGAATCGTCTGGAGCAACAGATTGGGCTGGCGGTTTGCGCCACCGCGTCCGTTTCGTGACCACAGATCGAATCTGGGCGTGACCGATCAGAGGTTCGGGCGGTGTGGTCGGACTGGGAGTGGCTGGGGCCGCAGCGGGCCACCCCG
>Ga0080006_1140225_pt1 | contig 19623 bp, 18 predicted proteins | sample RS3BMetagenome_FD_69209 | JGI IMG/M metagenome (GOLD analysis project Ga0080006, IMG submission 69209) | Ferric oxide microbial mat and aquatic microbial communities from Rainbow Spring, Yellowstone National Park, USA - RS3B (SPADES... ... | reverse complement strand
ATCCGTCCAAGCTGCATTTTACCAGCCTCGCCCCGTCATGGCTATCGCTCCTTGCGCAACAAATTCACGGTCCACACCACCTGTGTTTTTTGCTAAATTTTGGAGGTTTTCATCAGGCCAGTACTCAGGTGCGTGATGGCGGGTTGGCGTTAATTTGTTTATGCTGTTCTTTGCGATGTTACTACACAAAAAAAGAATTTATGTTGACACCTCGGTTATCGGGGGCTGCCATGACGCGGAATTCTCCGTCGACTCACGGGCGCTGATCGCGTTGGCACTGCGAGGCCGGGTTACGCTGCTGCTGAGTACGATTGTGATTGGTGAGCTGGCTTTTGCGCCGGAGTTGGTTCGGAAGGAGATTACGCGGTTGCCAGGTTCGGCAGTTGAGGAGGTTCCGATAACTGAGGAAGTTTTCGCGCTCCGGGATGCATATATCGCCGCCGGCGTCGTAACAGCAAAATGGCTGGACGACGCGGGCCATGTCGCGGCGGCATCGGTTGCGCGGGCGGATGCAATTGTCTCGTGGAATTTCAAGCATATTGTTCAACTGGATCGAATAAAAGGGTATAATATAGTCAACAGGGGCTTGGGATACCCGGATTTGGTGATTGTAACTCCAACGGTGGTGACGCATGAACAAAAAGAAGAATAAAACGTTTGACTGCGTGGAATTCAAACGCAAGGCACAATCTCATATTTACAAAGATATTGCACCGCTGAACGCGCGTGATCAGGCAGCCTATTTTGAGTCACTGGCGACGCAGGGAAGTCTTGGCCGTTGGTGGAAAACGGTGCGCCGGGCGCGACGGCCCGCCGAGACTGGGAGGGCGCAACGGTGCCGGGCCGCTGGGGCAGTATCTCGAAGCGCGGGCGTAAGCCGGCTTAAATGATCGATGACCAATGATCAAAGATCAGAACGTCGGAAAGCGCCGTGCGGCATCGGGACAATCATTCGTGGTTCCGGTGCCGTGGAATGCTATAGGCGGGAGCGGTGCTCAATTTCCACTGATCACTGATCACGGATCAATGTGGGTGACAGGTTACAGGTTACGGGTTACAGGGGCATTCTCACGGATCAATGTGGCGACGGAGAAGCCTGAGGCCTGAAGCCAGAACCTAGAACACAGGAATATTCTTATAATTTGTTCATTGGTCATTGCTCATTGGCCATTGAGCGAAGCGCCGACGGAGAAGCCTGAATCCTGAATCCTGAAGCAAGAAGCTACTGATCAATACTGATTTTTACAAAGAGGTAGGGGAGGTGATGGAGTATCGGCGTTCAACGAGCAACGAGCGAGGCGACGGAGAAGACAGAAGCCGGAATCCTGAAGTCGGAAGCATGAAGACAGAACCTAGGACCTAGAACCTAGAACCTAGAACCTAGAACCTGGAATCACGGGCGACGAGCGACGGGACGAAGAATCCTGAATCCTGAAGCCGGAAGCCAGAAGCCGGACTTACGATCAACGGGGAGATTCACCATCCCGATCACAATTATTTAAGTCGAGGTCATCGGGATAAACTCTGGCACAAAGACACAAAGATTAGGTGCTGTTCTGATATTGTTCGATCTACTGATCAATACTGACTAATACTGAAGCTACTGACCAATACTGAAATAATACTGAATCTACTGATCAATACTGATCAATACTGAAGTAATACTGAGACTACTGAGCAATACTGATATTACTGATCAATACTGAAATAAGGTTGCTGGCCAAGGGTTATCGCTGGTAGTAGAATACCTAGGAGCCTGTCCGAGTAATGGCCGGGATTGCGATGGGTCTGAAATGTCCCGTATGCGCGGCGGAGGATCGAGCCGACTCTGAATACGAGTCTGCGAGATCCGACAACAAAGCAGACGGGGCATTTCAGGCCCACCCGCGGGGCGACGTGCTTTTTGGCACCCCTCTGCGGCGCGGCTCCTCGGCGTACCATCCCTGTCAGGTACGCCATCGTCGCCGCTTCTTGAGGGCTGCCAAAAATCATGCCGTCGCAACCCGGCGATTACTCGGACAGGCTCTAGGCATGGTTTTCGGAGCGGCAGATACGTTGTCTATTGATTCCACAGTGTCCAAAGGTTCTTCAGCCCCAACTGCGCCGCGGAAGCGGGTGATCTGGCTGCAAAACAGTGCCGACCATTATTTTGTACAAATGCTTGATGCGCTGAATGCGCAGGGTGATGTGGAATATTTTGGCGTATTTCTGTGTCCGCCGCCGCAGGGGAACGTTTTATTCCAGGTGCCCAAACTTGCGCCGTATATATTCCTCGGCGACCCGGTGCAGCACGGCGGGGTCCACGGCTATAAGAAATTAGGGTCAGCGGCGAAGGATTATATTAAAAAGATCAGCTTTTCCGCGGCCATTGTGGGGGGGTATGATTCACGCTTTAAGCGGTGGGTGTTACGTTATTGCAAAAGTCGGGCGATTCCCACGGCGATGTTCGCCGACAGTAATATCCGAGCGGAGCGCGGGCGGTCCATAAAGAAAAAGCTTAAGCGATTTGCCAAACGAATTTTCCTGCGGCGTATTATCAATCAGGTGGATAGGGTTATTCCCTGCAATCGCTGTGGCGTGGCGTATTGGCGCTATTATGGCTGCCCGGCCAATATGATTGCTCGCAGCACGTATTATTGCGCTGTGGACGTTCCGGCCGCCCTGGCGGTAAAGCGCGAAGAACTATTTGGCCGGTATAAGCTGGACCCGAAAGCAAAACTCATTTTTACCGCCGCTCGGTTGGTTCCGGCCAAGGCCCTGCACCTGATGGTAGAAGCATTTACAAAATCGGGTCTGGCTGCAAATGGCTGGGTGTGGGCGGTGGCGGGAGATGGGCCATTGCGGCAGAATTTGGAAAATTTGGCCGCGGAGCGGTCCCGGTGCGCCGGGACGATCCGGTTTTTAGGCGCGGTAGCGCCAGCGGATATTCCAGCACTGATGGCCCAAAGCGAAGTGTTCGTGTTGCCATCGGTATATGAACCGCACGGAATTGTGGTAGCAGAAGCGATGGCCGTCGGTACGCCGGTAATTGCGAGTAACGATTGCGGAGCCGCGCGTGATTTGGTGCGGAATGGCAAGACTGGTTGGTTGTTTAAGAGCGGCGATGCGGCGGGTCTGTTGCGGGCGCTTTCCCTTGTTGGCGATGACCTGGCGGACCTGCGGGCATTGCGATCAGGTTGCGAGGGTGATTTTGCGAGGTGGTATTCGCTCTACTCACCGGTGGCTGTGGTTCCGAGGTTCGTTCACGGGTGGCTGCGGGAACACGACGGATGATTTATTGATCACGACCTGATTCCACGTTTTTTCATGGCTAATGCGTTCGCTGGGGGTGTAACGTGCGGCGACTTCGGGTCAACAGGAACAGCAATGCACACGGCGCGAGAAGGGCCAAGCTGGTCGGCTCGGGCACGAGGTTTGCCCCATCGGTCTGGAAGGTGTTGAAAAGAAAGTTGCCCATATATTGGCCGCCAGCGGCGTCGAAATGCACGCCGTCAGGTGCCAGATAATTGTTGGTTTGGAAAAATTGGTATGTGCCGGCGTCGGCGCACATATTCAGGAATCCAATTTGGTCGGCGTGGGCAACGTCATCCATCCCCTGGGGTCACCCGAATTATAGGTGCCGATCAGCAGTATCTTAGAGCTCGGCATGTCACCCTTGATTCGCGCAACTAGCTGGCCGATGGCTGCGGCGTACTGTGATTCCGTGTAGTTTCCCCGATCGTTCTGGCCGAGCCAGATTGTCACGAGGGAAGGATTTTCCAGCTTGACCTGCGCGTCAAATGTTGAGTTGTACCCAACTCGGTATCTGGTGGTACATATTCGGGGGCAAAAGGTGCGGCAAAAGGCTGATTTTTGCGGCAAAAACGCTGGATTAGATTTCCCATTAATAGCCACGCGGAGTATACGCTGCAGAAAATTGGCTACGCCCCATCCGCCGTTGGCGGCGCGATCAATGCGTACCCCCCCCCGCGGGCATTGGCAGTGTTTTCGACCCCAAGCAAATTCAGGCTTCCATCATTGTTAGGGACAACGTGCAAGTTGTAGTCCCCAGCCGCGAGCGTGTAATTGTAGGTGCCAACGGTGGGCGTCGCCGAGGTCGTACCAGTGTTGATTGTTGCCAGGAGCGTTTGTCCGGCGGTATTTCCCCAAGCGTACAAGTTAAAGGATTCGCCCCCCTGCTGGGTAACGTATTGCAGTTGGCCGATAGCATTTCCCGTCGTGAGGTAAGAGTCGTTAGGAGCCGCCGCCCCGGGGGGCGTAAGCGGCCCACAGTCCGTCCAGGGATTGATGCGGGACGCTGTCGCCGTCGATCTGGCCGAGGCTCCACCCATTGTAGACCCCGCCGCCTCCTGTGAACGAACCGCCCCCGGTCATGTTGCTGAAGCCTTGGTAGCCAACCCCGGCATTGCCGTAGGCATTCTGCATAAGAGATTCAAATGTGAACAGGTAGCTGTCTGTGCGAAACGTAAGGCTATCGCCGATCATCAGGAGGTTCTGTTCGTTTCCCGCGGTCAACTGCGCCTTGACTGGGTCAAAGGTTGCCGCCAAGTTGTACGCCGCCTCGGTTCCATAGGCCGCGATGGGGCGAAAACACAGTACCGCGAGTGCGGCAAGGATTGCTCTATTAGCTGATCGTAACATTTGATTCTCCCATGTTTCTTGTACGCCATTGCTGAGAAAAAGGGACAGCGTGACCGAAAATAACTCTGCGGCGCCAATTTCCTCGACCAGCAGATCCCACGACCGACCCCAGCGTTGATCAATCCCATTATGAAACGGTTCAGGTTGGAAAGCAAGGCCCCGGATTCGCAAAACGTTCCGATAACATAATCCGGGAGGCCGGAAATACCGAGCGTGGGTAAATTCAGGCGAGGGGGAACTAACGTAAAATGTATCCCGCTGGCTGTGCGATCCTGAAGCGTAGGGCTGTTTTTGGTCCGGACGTCACCCAGACCCCGGTGCCACCGCGAAGCGGAATTTTTTTTCCGCCAGGGATCTCGACGATCTCCGCTGTGCCGGGGGGGGCTGTGACGCGGTATAGTGTCCGGCCGTCCTTTGTTTCGCGTGCGGCGACGAGTAGCCCGGTTCTCCAATGTACCGGGCCGGTAGCTATGGGCTTGCCTGGCTGCGGGCCGAGCCTCCGCCTTAGCGCTGCGAGGTAGCCATTCAGCTGCCGATCGTCGCGCGGCGTGGCTCCGGGTTGGCCGTCAAGCTGCCGCGGATTCCAATAGAGGAATTGGCTTACCCCGCGCAGCGCCAACTGATAGACCAATTCCTTGTAGTAGCCCGCAGTTTTCGAGTAGCTCGGGTAGGCGACCCACGGGACAACTGGCAGGCGGCTGGTGCTTTGGATGCCCTGCAGGTATATCATTTCGTACCGTAATATTGCAAACGGAGCGTTGCCGCAGGGGTGTCCACCCGGCGACGCATAGGCCAAGCCGCCAATTGTGCCATAGAACGCGGGGCTTTGGCAGTTCCCGAAGACGCATGACAGTGCTTGGTAATGGCCATTCGGATCTGGAACGACGTAGGGTGCCGTCATGTTAACGCCGCCGAAGTTGCTTCCGTACAAACGGGGGAACGACGCCCGGGCAGGAGAGAAGAACGCTGTGTTTAGAGCACTTGCGATCCGCGAGCCCATGAGTAAATTCCAGGCGCGGCGGTTCGGTCCGGCGAAGAACGCTGAGGAGAGGTAGGGGAATCCGAGCTGCTTTTCAAGTCTTTTGCTGCGAGGGTCGCGCTCGATTGCCTCCATGTCGCTAAGCGAGAGTTGCCAGGAAGATAGGCCCGCCTCGTAGTCCAGCACCAAGAAATTCATCCGGCCACCGGCCGCCTTAAACGCGCGGAAGAATTTGGTCATCCGCCCACCAATTTGTTTCGCGCCCGCCGCCAGCCATGGGCTTGGAAACGTTGTTGAATCTCCACTGGCCGTGCGGCATGTATCCAATGGATCAGCGAGCAACTGTGGTGCGGCGTTCCATAGGAAAAGCGACGCCTGGCCCCTTGGAAGCGCCCGCGAAGCCCGGGCCACGGTGCCAGCGCTCGCGTAATCCCTGTTTCGGACCCACAGCATAGGTATCAGGTTTTTCAGGTCCATATTTGGCGGCGACCAACACCATGCGAAGATATTGTCGAATGGACCAGACGCCGGCGCTTGCGGTGCTTTTGCCACTGCTGGAGCATTATTGGCACCGCCGGCGGCCCGCTTTGGTTCCTGCCTTGAACACCCTGTTGATCCTATAACAATGCACGCTCCTAGAATGGCCGTTGCACGGAAGAAGGCGTTACGAGGGCTGCCCACGGAGGCGTTTGTAGAGTTAGTCATGTACAATGCTCCGAGCAAAGGCTGGGCTGGCGGGGAGAAAACTCCCCTGCGCCTAGCCGACGAAGTTCAGCTATTATCGTTGCCCGCCCGATATGTTACAATGTGTTCGAGGTACCGCTCAGGAATAACGCCGCTTTCGGTTCGGAGGCAACCTCGGCAGTCGGCGAAGCGTCGTTTGCGCCGGGAGGGCGAAGAATCCAAGGCGGGAGGGTGCCCAATGCCAAGTGCGCGATGGCCGCAAATTTCGGAAAGGGGCGTTCCCTTCCCATCGCGCCCAAGCGGAGACGGATATGTCACAGGGAACTGTTTTCCACAACCCGTCCTACTACGGATTTTCCAATAGCACGGTATTTGACGTCTTTAATTACCTGCACCCGCTCCTCAATTTTCTGGTCACTCCGCTGGGCTTGGCCGCTTTCGTCGCCTTCGCCGGGTTAATTGTTTACGGGTGGCAGGGGCGCCACGGCAGGGAAATGTTGCTCTCCCTCGCGGTACTCACGGGGATGGTCGGATATTACATTTCACCTTATTGGAACAACACATTAATTGGCCCCCTCGACGCATTTCGTGCGATGTGCAAGCCGCTGTTCGTAATTGCGCTGCTGGTGCTGGCATTGAAGTATCTTGTTTCGGGCCACTCGATGCGGCCAGCGCCGGCGCGTCACGCGGCTGTAGCCTACCTGGCCCTCCTCGCCATCTACGCCCTCCGGACAGGATTCACTGCGCCCGAGCGTGCGCTAGGGGGGGCGATTATGGCCGTGTTGCTGTTTCTGGCGATAATACAGTTCGTTCGGCGTTCGGTCACCACGGGCGAGGGCCTAACAGCGCTTCTCTCGGCGTTCCTCATAGCCGGGCTTGGCTTCTACCTCCTTTCTGCGGTACAGTTGGTGCTGGGTGCCCCCGACAGCATCGTGTTCGTTGGCCGATTCTGCGGGCTTGCCGACAATCCGCAAAATACAGCGGAGAACACCGCCTGTATGCTGCTAATGGCCAATTACCTCATCCTATCCGGTTTTTCGTCCCGCTGGCAGAAGGCCCTGGCCGTGCTGGCGATGTTGGTAATGTTTCCCTTCCTGTTATGGACAGGCTCCCGCACTGGAGTGGGAATGGTCCTGGTCGGCCTCACGGCGATGAACGGAACACGGGTCCGCCGTTGGTTGGCGGCTTGTGTAGTGGTATTAGCGGGGTGGGAGTTGTACTCGCACCTCTTTCACGGCGTGGCTGTGGCCGGGAGCCACTTGACGTCTACCCTGAACGACCGTAGTGGGCCGTGGATTCGCGGATGGAATGCGTTCGTAAGCCATCCCCTCGTGGGCCAAGTAAGTGTAAAAATCCTTGTGGAAAACTCCTTTATTTCCGTGGCGATGGGTTTGGGTGTGTTGGGCCTGGTCATCCTGCTGATCCTTGCCAATGCGCAGATTCGGGACATGGTCGCCATTTTCAAAGGAAGGTTCCGCGTGGATTCGGAGTCGAGGAAGATTTGTGATTTTGCCTTGGCGCTGGCTGCCGCGCTGGCGGCGGGCATGTTTTTCGATGCCTATTTGCTGGCCGTTGCAACCACCCAAGCCGTGTTCGTGAGTATCGCGCTCGCCTTTACGGCAATTGCCGTCGATTTGGTCTATGCGCAGAATCCGGTGGTGCAGCCGGCTTTGGATACGTCGGAGCAAACGGATTTTCAATACGGAATATGAGGGTCCCGCGACTTAGCCCCGCTAGCGACGTGCTTAAAATATATGCAGTTTCCCGGCGTATTGATCCATGAGCTGCGATCATCGGTTATTTCGTTTTCGCTACCGAATCTAACGATTCCGCCATTTGTTCGCCAGCCTTGGCCCATGAGTACCGGCGCAACGTGTTGAGGCCTTCAAGTCGCATCTGGTCCGCAAGTTCGGAATCAAGAACGACTTTGGCGACGGAGTTGATCAGTCCGGGCAGATCATCCATGCCGCAAAGCTGGGCCGCTTTTCCGCAGACCTCGGGAATGGCGCAGCAATCGGCTGCGATTACCGGTGTGCCAAAGGTCATGGCTTCGATGGCCGGTAATCCGAAGGATTCGCATTTGCTCATGAGCACGTAGCAACGGGCGGTGGAAAATAATTCCACAATTCTTTCCCGGCTTACGCGGCCCTCTAAAACCACCGCGTCGGCGACGCCGAGCTGCGTGGCCAACTGTTTCAGGTAAGCGGCATAGGCAGGTGGGCAATGCCCGGCAATGCGGTATTTGAGTTTCATCAGGCCGGGTCGTTTCAGTAGCTCCGGCATGGCCCGAATAACCATTTCCTGTTGCTTGTACGGGGCGACGTTGCTGATGGTGACAATTTCCAGGGGTCTGCCCGTGTAGGGTGGCATTGCGGTTTGGGCTTGTTTTATCCAATCATCCGGAATGCCGTTATAGATCACCCCGCCATTTTTTGGCGTAATGCCCAGCCGCCCGCACATTAAATCTTTGAGGTAGCCGCTGGTCCAGCCGACAAAGGCGGCCTGCCGGAAGGCCTGTTTGTTGGCTCGGCGTTTGAGAAAAGCCTTGATGGCATCGGTTTTTTTGTCCCAGGCTTCGGGGCGGTAGGGCCATGGATCTTGGCAATGGGCAACGGTGGGGATACCGACTCCGGGAATGATCATGCCGTTGAGCTGCAGGATGGCAGAGACATGATTGCTGCGTGCCCAGGCGGCAAATTCGCCGCGTTCGTAGACCATGCGTGCGCGGATGTTGGCGGTGGAAGCGGGTGCCCAAAGCAGGTGGCAATTGGCGGGGAGCGACAGAGATTTGGCCTCTTCGTGTAAAGCGTTTCCGGTGATCACGGCCAACGTCACCTTCCAAGTTGGCCGAGCCGACGCAATGTGGCGGAATAATTCAATGCCAACGGTATATCCGCCGCCGCTGCCCATGGACAGGCCGTTAATGAGAATGTGTGAAATTGGCATAGACAATCATCCTTCACGAGATTGCGACGGAGTTTACTCGGATGCGGTAGCACGGGCAAATGCTCGCGGCTGGGCCATGCCGCATACCGATATCCCTGATTATCGATTAGTGGCCAGTGTTCCCTGGCTATTGCGCGGACATGCCGCGCACCCATTCCCACGTCTTAAGTTCTGGTGTCGGGCGTCCGAGACGCTCGGCGATTTTGGCGGTCCAGGATGCGGCGAAGTTCGCTGGTGAAAGGAATTCACGGAGCCGCGCGGTCTTGGGGCTTGGCACAAATGAACCGCTTTGCACCAGCGCGTTCGCGATGTCGTTCGCGAACACTTTTAGATCGCCAATATCGGTCAATGCGCCAAGCCCGAATTCCGGCACCATAAAATCCGACCAACCGAAGCGGCTCGCGAGCACTGGGCGGCCAATCACGGCGGCCCGGTTGACGATGCCGGAAGGCGCACAATGCTCTGTCCAATAAGTTGCGGATACCACGTCCATCGCGCAAATCGCGAGGTTAAGTTCCTCATCACTGAGGTAGCGGTTTAATAAGAGCACCTGCCCCTGAGCCGTCAGCGACTTCAATTCTGCGCTGACTAGGGCGGCTACCTCATTGTCAAGAACGCCGGCGAGGAGGAGTCTGTCGGTTCCCTCCAGACTGGCCATGGTGAACGCTCGGATCAGGCGGTCGATGCCCTTGCGCGTGTCCAGCATGCCGGTGCACCCGATATACCGCCCGTCTTCTGGGATTCCCAGCCGCCTGCGGGCCTCCGGCTTGCCCACCGGAGGAACATCATCGAGCGGCTCGGGTACGAGGCGGATTTTACCGGCCAGCGCGCTACCTCGGGTGTTTATGTTTTCGAATGCCACCGGGTCGATGAGTAAAAGCGGGTCTTGACCCAGCGGAAGCGAAATCGCCATCTCCTTGGCCCAAAACCGGGCGCGATCGGCAACGGATTTTGCGGGATAGCCGAAGTTGGCGCGTATCAGTGCGAACTCGACATGCGTTTCGTTCGGCACACGCCATCGGCCAAGCGGGGTTTGGATTCCAAGCAGGGGCAGCAGGGCATCACCGGCCGGGGCAAGGACGCTTTCGGGCTTGTGCCGCGCTATGGCCGCCCGAAATTCTTTGACGCTGGTTGCACGGAAGCCGCGCGAGTTTTGCGGCTCCCGAATGGAGGCGTCGATCTTGAAATCGGCGGAAAGTGGCTCCAAGTGCATGTGAAACTCTTTTGAGTCGCGCCCCTTTGCGGTAATTGCTAGAACGACGGTCGCGCCCATTTTGGCAATTGCCGGGATCAGCAGCTTGGCGAACACGAAGTGGTGTCCTTCATGAAAGGGGCAATATATTAAGACGCGCAAATGGATTCTCCGTAACCTAGCTGGCTGACGATTATCCGCAAAGCTTGGCTACTCGCAAGCCGGTGCGCCCGAATTGATCGGGGATGCCCCTTTCCTCAGGAATATGCCATCGGCGTAGATTGGTCGGCCACCTTCAGGGTCAAGGGCTTGGTCCAGGCTTCCCTTGTATAGGAAGCCCCATCCGGTGAGCATGCGGTAGATGTCGTCAAAAAGTGGTTGGCCCTCGTAGAGCTTCTCAAAGCTGGTCTCTATGATGATTACGGCGGCTTTCCTCGCGGTGTTCTCGCCCCCGAGGAGGACCTGATCTTCGTATCCCTGCACGTCTATCTTTAGCAAAATGGGGTCGGCGAGTTCGAGCCTCGCGGTGATACTGTCGAGCGTTTGCACCCGCACGTTGACCGTCTCGCTCCCCGCTGTCCAAGGGTAGGCTTCCTTATGTAATGCCGCCATTTTCCGGAAAGAGGAGGAGGGGGCGAAGGATGAGCGGTTGAACTGCATTTCGGCGTGCGCGGATCCGATCCCGATATTGAATGCGCGGAATTTTTCCACCCCGCACATATTTTTCTTAAGAGTTTCAAAGCAATCCGGGAGTGGTTCGAAGGAATATATAGTAGCGGCGGGAAATATTGCGTTCGCCGCCACCGCGAACTGGCCCGTGTTGGCCCCGACATCCAAGATAGTGCAAAAGCCGGCTGCCTTCAGCCATTGGTGGTTGAGCGATTGATAGCATTCACGGGGCAGGCCCCGCTTGCGTAGTCTCATTAGCACCGGGTCGTTAAGGTGTCGGGCGAGGGAGGCCGCCCTGCCCGCCGCGGAACTCAGCATTTTCGCCGCTATGATTCGTGGGTTCACCGTTATTTCTCCATTTACTACTCTAGACGGGCTAAAGCTTTCCGTTGGCCGCTGTTTTTACGGTGGCGGGCGCGAACGCCAGCCGGGGCGGACCCGGCACGCAAGGTTTGTGACGTGCCCCCGCGCGGCCTTAAATTCAGATGGGCAGAGCCAGCGGGCTGTAAAGGGAAATGACGCCGCCGGGATTAGGATGCCGAGTCCCAACCAGAGGAAATACCGGTGTGAAAGTTCCGGCCAAAGGATGAACGCGCAGCCGAGGGGAGCGAATGCAATGGCCCCCGAAAGAATCGGTCCTAGGTACACACGCGCTACCTCGCGCCAGCGGGATCTTTCGCGGAGGGCGATCCGAATCATTACCGGAGAGGTTGCGACGCTGTACGCGAGGATCGCAAGCGCTACTCCAGTTGCCCCGTCAGCGCGTGCGCCGAGTCCGACTGCGACGATGTAAACGGCGGCTTGCACGGCAGTCCATTGGAACAACTGCCGAAATCGGCCCTGCGACTGCATGGCGGTGATGGCGGGGCTGCTAGGGACGTAGGTCACTGCGGCAAGGGCGAGGGCTTGCAATACCGGTACGGCGGGTAACCATTTCGCCCCGTACACCAGAAGCACGAGGGGCTTAGCAATCACCGCCATTGTGAGGCACAGCGGAATGCTTACGAACGCGAGCATCCGCGAGGCATGGAGAAACGCCGCGGCGTGGCGTTGCGTTTCATTCTGCATCCGTGAAAACGCCGGCAGCAGTACGGTCAGAACATTTTGCGAAAGCAGTTGGGACACCTGGGTGGACAAATTAAACGCGAGGAAGAATTGGCCCACCACTGATTTCGAGTACATCAAACCCAATGCGAGACTTCCGGATTGGTACATAACCGAATTGAGGAATCCGGTTGCCAGCAGCAGGCCGCTATCTCCGACTAAAAACTTCCAGCGACGGAACTGCGGGTTAAGGGTGATGCGTGGCTTGGCCAATCGCCAGAGCCAAATGGCACGGATCGCTCCGGCAATCGGTAGGGGTATCACAAAGCTGTACGCTCCAAAACCGCGCCAAGCCAGAACAATGCTGATGGCCATTGCGATGAAGTTGTAGGAAATGTTGACGGTCGCAATGGCCTTAAAGCGCAGGTCTATTGTTAGCCGAGCCGTGGGGATGACGAACCAGGGGCTTAGCGGTGCCGCAGCGGCGATAACCAAAATCAGGCCGATTAGAGCTTTGCTATGAAACACGATGGCGGCCACGGGGCTGGCGATGGCGAGGAGCAGCGCTGTGGCGATGCCAACGGCGAGTTCAAACCAGAAGGCGGGATTGGCCCAGCGGCGAAAGTGTGCATGGCGTTGGATCAGTATCTGTTGGATCCCGGTTTGGCGAATGACGCCAGCGAATGCGACGGCGGTGTACGCTAATGCGATCAGGCCGAAATCACGGGGCAGCAATAGTCGGGCGAGCGCGATCTGCGTGCCGAAGCTGAATATCTTCGACCCCACGGTCTGGCCGAGCATCCATACGAACCCACGGGCTGCTTGCGCGCCCAGCGCCGCGGTTGGCAGTCCACCTGGTGTGGGTACGGCAGAGTTTTTAACCGTGCGGTTTTCCAAAGTCACAACCTCGCTGCAACGGGGCATTCGAATGATCCAGCAGGCTCGCTTGCGCCACGCGCCCACGGCATGGCCCGCCGGGCAGGCCTTTCCACTGCCGATGAACCCTTTCGGATCATATTGATTCGTTGGCCGCCCCGCCAGCAACGGCTGTGTTGCTCGGCTTGACCCACAAGGCGTCTGTGTAAAGTGCCTCGCCCGCCCTTCCCCGAGCGCACGGGTATATCTGGGCCAAGACGAAGCCAAGCTCAACCGTCATTCGCCGGTGGAGCGCGAAGAAATCCGGTTCTCCGCTATAAAGGGGCACTATCGCGGTCTCACAGAAAAAGGCGATGACGCGGTGGCCGATTGTTTTCTTTCCGCCGTCCAACAGAAGCCCTTCGGCACCCTGCACGTCCACCTTCATTATAAGGTTTCCGGTGGGAAGATTCGCGGCGGCCCAGTCGTCGAGGCTGGCCGTTTCGACTTCGATAAAATCTTGGTGCGCGGTTTCTTCTCCAAAGGCGTGCACATTGGCCTCAGCATTGTCCAGCAGTGAGTTCGTTTGTGCCGATTGGTTTCTGAAGAATCGCTTTTTTCCTGGGCCGTCCGATAGCGCAATTCTATGGGGTTTTACATTGGCGATTCCCTCGGTCCGGCGAACCAAGCGGTCGAAGGAGTCGGGTGTGGGCTCGAATGCGTGGATAGGGACGCCGCCGAATTCGTCTGCGAATTTGAGGACGGTTTGGCCAGTAAATGCGCCGACATCCAATATGGCCGCTGGCCTGCGCTCGCGGAAGATTGTAAGGAGGTCCGCGTACGGGTTCGGGACGTGCATTGCTTCCCGGAGCCTGCCAGCCGACCAGCGCATTGCACGTCGCGTCGGGTATGTGCTCCCGAGGAGCCTGTATATTGAGTCGACTACGCCAGCCATGCTGTGCTCCCTTTCCAGTCGCACGAATCCAAGTCGCGAGATGAATGTGCCCCGCGTTGCCATGCTCCGCCTTAGGCCGTCGCGCCCCTCCCAAGATTCAGGGCGGCGCCGTTTCGCGAAGCTGGCGAAGATATTAGCCTGCTTGTGCGACGTACGCAACGGCGGAGTGCCGGTGGTCGGGTGTGATTCAGGGCCTTTTAGTTTTCCCTTTATTCAGCCTTTTTCGTCTTCATGACGCTCCGGAACAGAACTATTTACTGGGAAACTTGATCAAGCTGTCTCCCGAAAATCCACGCAACGCCGAAAACTAAAAGGCCCTGGGGTGTGGTTCCCGCGTGGCAGTTCCATTGCGGCGAGCAGCGAGCCTCGCAGTACACCTCGCGGTCGTACACCTTGGCGCTGGGGCCGTGGGGCGTTAGTATCACGGCCCATACGGAATTGGCGTTTGACGGAATCGAAACGGAAGAAAAGCTTGGCGGCGGAAAAAAAAATCGACGGGCTTCGCACCGTATGGTTAGTCGCCGGTGACGAAGACGGTGGCGTTGCCCAAGCGGTGCGCGGTTTAACCGGCGCGGTGCGTCCCTTGGGAATTGAGCCGGTCGTGATCTCCCTGCAACAGGGGGCTTTTTCAGATTCCATGCGGGCCGCGGGATTTGAGATGCGGGTACTGAATGTCGATCGTTTGCCGGTTCTTCGCGGCGGATTGATTAGTAAATTGCGCCTGCAATTGCAGGTGCGCCGGATCGTGGCTGCAATCAGGCCGCAACTGGCCAATGCTTTGCGGGAGACCAACGCCCTGGCCGTGCATGTGCTGTGGCCAAATCTCATGCCGCTGGCGGCCCTGGCGGCTCATGACGCGGACATTGCGTGCTTCTGGGAGGTTCCCGGCGTTTTGGGGAAATATCCCTTTGGCATCAACCGGCGGATGATTCAGCACACGTTGCGCCGTTGGAATGTGACCCCGTTTGCTAACAGCCTCTACACGGCGTCCACACTCGGCGATTGGCCTGTTAAGGCTCAACTGTTATACCTTGGGGCCGATGAACACCGATTTGACCCGGCGGCCATCCAAGCAATAGGCCGGGAAGAGCTTGGCATCCCAGCGCAGGCTATTGTGCTGGGCATCTGTGCCCGATTGAAGCCGACAAAAGGCCAGGTCGTGATTCTGGAAGCCATGGCGCAATTACCTGCCGCATACGCCAATACCCATCTACTGCTTTTGGGCGGGCCGATAGAAAGTGAATTCGCCAATCAACTTCGGGGTGCGGCGCAACGATTGGGCATTCCTGATCGATTGCATCTGGTGGGCAATGTGCCTGACCCGGAGCGGTATTACGGGGTTATTGATGTTGCCATCAACGCCTATCTGGGGGCGGAATCGTTTGGGTTGTCGGTGGTGGAAGCGATGATGATGGGCAAGCCGGTGCTTGTGCACGCATTAGGCGGGCCAGCGGAAACGGTGGTGGATGGGGTGACCGGCTGGCACGTAAATGAGCCGACGGTCGCGGGATTTAGGGCCGGGCTGTTGCGGGCGCTGGGAGAGCGGGAAAAGTGGGCGGCGATGGGGGCGGCGGGGCGGCAACGGGCGCTGGAATATTTTAGCTTATCACGCCAGGCAAAGCAGTATGTGGAGATCGTGCGGCGACGGCTGGCGCTGCGCTCAATTTCCACTGATCACTGATCACGGATCAAATTGGGTTACTGGTTACAGGTTACAGGTTACAGGTTACAGGGGCATTTTCACGGATCAACGGGGGATTCAGAATCTAGAACCTAGAACCTGGAACCTGGAATCACGGGCGACGAACGGCCGACGGAGAATCCTGAAGCCTGATGCCGGAAGCAAGAATTCAGAACCTAGAACCTGGAATCTGGTGTCTCGTCCTGAGATTACTGAATCTACTGACCGATACTGATATTACTGATCAATGCTGATCAATACTGATCATTACTGAACCTACTGATTAATACCGATAATACTGATAATACTGATGCTGGTGTAACTTGGCGGCAATTGCCGCGTTTAACCACAGGCAGTATATTGCCGATGCGCCGGAATTGTTTGCTGATGACCCCGGTGGAGTGCCGATAATTGTCGCGAATGGACGGTCTGATGACCCGATAGGGGAAGGATGTAATGAAAGATACGCAAGTATCTGGGGTGGCCAGAGAGCGCCAGCGCTCGGTTGTAACAGTATTGGGGCCGCCGCGCAGCGGCACCAGCGCTATTACGCGGGCTTTGGAATGTTTGGACGTGGACCTTGGGAAGTCAGAGGATCATCGTATCGCTGATCCGGCTAACCCCAAGGGTTTCTGGGAAGACTTACTGATTATTGACCTGTGCGCCCGCGGCTTGGCGAGCTATAACCTGCCTTGGTATGGCCTGCAATTATTAACGCGGGAAGATTGGCAGACGCCCCGGGGACGGGAGCTGTTGGCTGAGGCGGCGGACTTGGTGAACCGCCGGATAAGCAATACGGCGAAGGGGATATGGGGGTGTAAAAATCCGCAGATGGGTCGGATGATATGGTTGTGGATGGAAGCATTCAAACAAGCGCATTGCCGAGATTATTACGTTATTGCTCTGCGGAACCCGTTAAGTGTGGCGGCTTCGGTCATTCGTGGCAGTCCGCATTTTGGCGTGGGGTGCAGCCCGACGCATCTGCATTTAATGTGGCTGGTGTACCACATTGGGGCCATGCAGACCGTGCTGGCGGGCAAGCCGGCGGTGGTGGTGGACTTTGATTGCATGGTGGCTAATCCGGGTGCGGGGTTGGAACGCATGGCTGCGCAGTTAGGCTTGCCGATTCCGCCGGGGAATCAACATGCCGTTGATTCCTATGGTGAAAAGTTTCTGGATAAGAAATTGCGGCATACGGAATTTACCGTTTCCGACCTTGCGGCAGATCCGCGTGTGCCGGGACTGGTGTGCCGGGCGTATGAAGCGCTATTAGATGCTGCGCATGATCGGCAGGGATTGCACAGTGAGGAATTCCGGAAGCGGTGGGGCGCAATTGCCAATGAGGCGATGGATCGCAATTCAACATTCCGGCTGATTGATCAAATGGACAATCGCCTGACACGGTCGCGGTATATAGCGCGAATCATATACCGCCATTCGCCGCGACCGGTGCGGCGGTGGCTGTCGCGGTTTGCGTAAGGCGCTGCGCTCAATTTTCACTGATCACTGATCATGGATCAAATTGGGTGACAGGTTACAGGTTACAGGTTACAGGTTATCAACGAACAACGAGCGACGGGCAACGGGGGATTCAGAATCTAGAATCTAGAACTTGGAATCTAGGAGCCGGAAGCCGGAGTCAACGAACAACGAACAACGAACAACGATCAACGAACAACGGGCAACGGGGGATTCAGAATCTAGAACCTAGGACCTAGAATCCTGAAGCCAGAAGCCTGAATCCAGAAGCCTGAATCTGGAATTATGGGGTGGCGGGCGACGAACGACATGACGAAGAAGCCAGAATCCTGAATCCGGAAGCCAGAAGCCGGACGGTATTTTGCTTTTTGCTTACCACCAAGACACAAAGACACAAAGAGGCGGGGAATAAATAACGGGGTATCTGTGGGGTAAATTCACGATCTACTCCATTTGCGTTCAGACGTTCGCCCCTGCGTGGCCTGCGTCCTACGCTTCCTTGCGGCCCGAAGCAGCGCCGCTTCGATCCGTTCCACCATGCGCACTGTCGGGCTGACCTTGCCTGATTCCACCCTGGCCACCGTTGATTGCGGCACACCGACCATTGACGCAAGGTCACGCTGGCTTAAACCACAGGCTGTTCGGTCACGGATAATTTCGCGGGCCAAATTCACCCGCGCAAAATCCAGCGCCGGGCTATTTCCGGAGCGATCACGCGGCGGATAGGCGGGAAGCAGGCCCGCCGTCTCCAGGCTCTGTTCTATCATCCGCAGGTATTCCGATTCCGGCAGTAGAAAATAGCGCTCGCCTTTAATTTCAATCACATTAGTCATAATATCACCTGTTCAATCTTCATAAACGTCCCGGCGAATTCCTATCCGCAATACCGTTACTACATCCGCATGGGCGCGAAAGACCACACGATAGTCACCGGTCCGAATTCGGTAGCTCCCGGACATCTCTCCGCGTAGCGGCTTTACGCCACTGACCTCCGGCCAACGGGCGAGCCGTTCCAAGACTACCATTATTCTAGCCCGTGCAGCCTTCGGCAGTCCTTTGAACTGCTCCTGGGCATCTGGGGTAATTACCACGCTTACCATGACTCAATGATAGCATCTACGCTATTATTATCAAATAGCGTGGAGGTTGTTGGTTGATCGTCGCGCGTGATTCCTGCTGCTGGATTCCGGCGGCGCTGCGCTCAATTTTCACTGATCACTGATCATGGATCAAATTGGCAACGAACAACGAACAACGAACAACGAGCAAGAATCCAGAATCCAGAATCCAGAAGCTACTGATCAATACCAACTTTACAAAGAGGTAGGGGAGGTGATGGAGTATCGGCGTTCAACGAGCTACGAGCAACGGGGGGATTCAGAATCCAGAAGCCAGAACCTAGAACCTACAACGAACAACGAACAACGGTCAACGGGCGACCGACGGAGAATCCTGAATCCTGAATCCTGAAGCCAGAAGCCGGAACCTAGAATCTAGAATCTAGAATCTAGAGCGACGAGCGACACGACGAAGAAGCCTGAATCCAGAATCGAGAATCAAGAATCCAGTTTTCGGTTTTTGGCGGTGTTGGGGTATGATAAGGGTGGTGGGTGCTTAGTTAAACCCGCAGATTGCGGACGGGTGGAATCAGGAGTTCAAAAAATGCGACAGCAGCAGGCATTGAAAGTCGCGCAGGCGGCGGCCGTACTTATGCGGGCGGAGGCGACGACGGACATGAATTACATGAGGCTCATTAAGTTACTGTACGTGGTAGATCGAGAAAACCTGCGACACAGCGGCCGTACCATGACAGGCGACCGGGTAGTGGCGATGAAAAAAGGCCCCGTTCTCAGCGGAACGCTGGACCTGATCAAGGGGCAGGCTGTGGGTTCAGAGGTTTGGCAGCAGTTTTTTCGGACCGTGCATTATCGCGTAGAAATGCGGGAGAACCCCGGTGTAAGCGAATTATCAAAGTTTGAAGTGGAAATGCTTGAGTCGGTTTCGCGGCAATACGAGGATTGCGATGAGTGGGATCTGGTGGAAAAGACCCATGAATTCGAGGAGTGGAAGAAACATTTCCAGGAGGGGACATCGGTTGACATCCCGTTTGAGTCGCTGCTGATGGCCGTGGGACGGGCCGATGACACGGATCGTATCATGAAGGAAAATCACGACCGGGAGGCGTTTGAGCAGTTCTTCTCCCGGGGTCCAGCGGTTTGAATTACGGCGATACATTTTTCATCAGGCAAAACGGTCAGTTATTTGACAGCCACTTGTGGGTGGTTATTTCTGATCCAAATGCTGATGCGAAAAACATAGTGGTCGTGAGCCTGACCACATGGGATCGTGATAAGGATCAGTCCTGCATTCTGATGCCCGGTTATCAGCCAGCCACGTAAGGTCTCAGCGGCCACCACCATATTGTCTTCCGCCAGCTTCTCCGCCGCCAGCGTCGGACCGAAATCACTGTACCGGCTCTTATACCGACGTAGAACGCG
>Ga0080006_1255642_pt1 | contig 19651 bp, 14 predicted proteins | sample RS3BMetagenome_FD_69209 | JGI IMG/M metagenome (GOLD analysis project Ga0080006, IMG submission 69209) | Ferric oxide microbial mat and aquatic microbial communities from Rainbow Spring, Yellowstone National Park, USA - RS3B (SPADES... ... | reverse complement strand
AACCAACAGTCCCCTCCTGCCCTGCTCGCTTTAGAATTCGGGCTCTCAAATGCTCACCCCGCAACTCGAGTCCGGGGAACACACGCCTGCCGCCGATCCAACATGCCCATTCCACCGGTGGCTCGCGACAGCTGAGGACAACGGCAGGGTCAGTGCTGGGTACGATGGGTTCCAAGCACAGAACTTCAACGAGACGCGCCGCACAGGGCGCCTGCGGAGATGAGTCTGTCTGGGGCGGAGCACGACGAAGCAGTAGCCGCGCAGCGATGACGCGTGAGTCGTTCCCAACGAGCACACTCTCGGGTGGCAGCAGGCTCGGTAAGTCGTAAAAGAATCGATGCTGCATGCCTTGCTGGGGATCAAACACGAATAAGCGGGCATGATCGCGCTGTGGTAATGGGTACTGGGCGATCCGCTCCGGAGGAAGTTCGTAAGAGTAGTCCGCGATGGAGACTCGCGGAATCAGCGAGTTCGCGGCTGAACTCTCCTGCGAACTCGAGGCGGCTTCGGTGCAAAACATCTGTCCCTGTCCTTTGGGGCGTTGCAACCAGTTCATCTCGTTCCGAAACTTTTGAGCTGATTCGAGCTTGTGCGAGGCCGGTCGGAACCCCGGTCGGAACCGTGTCTCCGCAAGCAAAAGATGCTGTCCACGCGTAAAGCTGCGAAACCCCTGCAGTACACTCAAACACGTTTCCTGTTTGCAAACCGCTGCTCGCCGCAGAATCTGCGGTAGCGGAGCGTAAACCATGGCAGTCCAAGTCGCTCTAGTCGGGCGTTTACAGCTATCGCCCGCGTCAACGGTTTCAGATTGGATTGAAGCGTGCAGCTCGCCCACAGCTTCCTGGGTGCACTGCGTCCGCTTTCAGCTGCTTTGCAATGTTCTGCAGCGACTGACCCAGTGGCCCAAGACAACGCAGGCTCTAGAGTTGTGTAGCAGCTTTTGCCGTATCCCCAGGCAGGCTTTCGACAAGCAGGCAATAGAGGCAGCGAACCGTGGTGGAGTGAGTGCCAACCCGGCACGCGTCTCAGGGTCCCAGAGGCTGGTGGCAGCTTCGGAAAAGCTGCCGAAGAATCCCAAGGACTCATCCTTGTTTCGGGGCCTGGCGTCCGACAGGAATAGCAGGCGGAGTATTGCTAGTGAACGCCCATCTGTACGGGTGTGAACTTCTGTTTGTTTTGAAATAGAATATGGACGTGGAGCCTGAACTATCTGTGTCGCGCAACCTTGATGAGCTTTCTTCACTTCTTAGGCGCTTCCGAAATGGAGAAGAGAGTACCGAAGTTGATTATTTGGATACCCTATGGAAACCGCTGATAAACCTACTGAGAAAGGCTCTGGAAGTGGCAGAACCTGATCAAAGCTGTGCAGGTGGCATTGCTGGCCACTTTGCGGAACGGCTGCTGCAGGAGCTGCCTCCAGCAGGCTGGCTTGGCGTTCTGTGCGGCTCTGATGCGACCTTTGACGGAATAAACACCACCGGTGCGTTTTCCGCATCATCCCTTGAACAGCTTGTTCATGAACTAGAGCAAACCTTGGACACGAGGTTTTCTTCTGATGTGACACTTGTAACTCAGGTGCTCAAACTGTACCTTGTCGAGCGGTACGCGGAAAATGGATGCTGGCAACAGTCATTGGAGGTGATGGATGATGTTCTGGCCTTTCGACGGCATGTATTCTGCAGGCAAAACAGACCACGCTCCACGAACAGGGAACAGAGATGGAGTTCTGCGTTGTCGATGCTTGAACCTTACCCGAAATCTGGTGAGATCTCCCACGTACACGCGCTCTGGAAGGTTATTGCGGATCCATACCGGATACGAATTATCAGAGCACTACTATTCCTAAATCTATGGGAGAAGCTGCAGGAGCGGAATGATTTCTCGTTTCCGGCATCGGTACCGAGAAGCGAGTCGTTCACCCAACTCGCGGAGAGCGAGCTTGCTAAGGGGCGTCACGAAGAGGTGTCGAAGCTGTCGACGGCGCTTAGTGAACTCGTTGCCACAGGAGCACCGCTCAGTTCTCCACGCTGTATTGGTCGTTACCTAGGTGTCCAGGGGCTCACGCTGGAAACCTGGGAGGATATCGGTTTCGTTTTGGCCCAGAGCCTTTGCCAGGGACGTATCGCAGAAGCCAGGGCCCAGTACAGCCGTGCGGCACTTCAGTACGTCGCAGTGGTCTTCGGTCTCGATGCTTTTCTGCTGCGCCTACAGGAAACTGCGAACGGATGCAGGGCACACGACGGAACCGGCAGTCAGGTTTGGGTTGCAAAACCGGGGCCGTCTGCGGTCACTGCGATTGCACGGGCCCCAGCGGCGTCCAGGGTGTTGTCATCGCTTGCCAGCTCTGAACCGGAGGCAGGAACTTTACGCGGCAGGAATGGTGCGCCTTTCGGAGCGCGTTGTCATCGGATCACGGACGCTGAAGCAGTCGAGATTCTATTTGCGAGCGTATTTCGAAGGGCATTTTGCTCGTGTGTTCTCAGCCCTGCTGATGCGCTGCGCCATAGACTCTTGAGGTATCTTCAACAATGTGCTTTTCGTAGTGCTACTGCCTCGCGTTGGGTCTCACATATGCGGGTAGAGCGCGCGTACGACGCCTACCTATATCGCGCTCCGTTCGCTCTGCTCGATCATCTACTTGCAGGCCGGACGATTCGGTGGCCCCTTGTGAGAGCAGCAAATCCGGACGACGTCTTACGCTCTTCGCAACAAGTGCCGCAATGGCTCGAAGACTATTGCTACGTGGCGAACGAGTATCTGCGGCCCCATCAGCGTGGTCACCATTTCTACCAGGCTATAGCGGAACACAACCTACACGCACTCGCACAGCACTGTGATGCTCTCCATATAGAGGATTTGAGGTGTCTTGTTTCGCCGCCTATACCGAGAATTGACGCTTGTTGCGGGGCTCTGTCCACAAAGGACGCACCAGCAAATCAAGACGGAGAACAGCGAAACATCGTGGAGGGCATCGATGTCGAACAAGTGTTGACCCGCATGCTTGAACGAAAGCAGTTTGGAGCATTTGCCGAAAAGAGCGTCCAGCTTGACCAGTCACTGCTAGGTTTGGCGGAATGCACTCCGACCATCGATCAGGTTCGTGGTATCGTTCGCTTTCGTGAGACAGACAAACGCCGCGCCCTTGCTATTTTAGGCGAGCGGAGTTTCTTGGCCTACACCGCTGCCTCCATACCTGTTCGGCAAGACTCGACCACGTTTGCGATGGATTCTCCGACGAATTCTGAAACCCGTTCGAGCCGGCGTCGTGGACAATGCCTTGACTCGATAACGGAAGATGGACGCTCGACTGATCATGCGCTCCTACTGTGCTGCAGGGAACTGGATTCGTTTCGTCAGTTTCGAGCACGAGACGAACCGTGAGATTGTTACAAGGTGCAACATCAATCCTCACAATGGGTTATTGCGTTGTTACGCTGTGCAGTCTCTGGGCAACTTGTCGTGTCGTCGCCCTGGCCAGGCGCAGAGAGGACTCCGGCGCGCCAGCCAGCGCTTTTTGCAGATGACAAGCGATCTTGTACCAGTGCTGCTGTGCGGTAACCAGGAACGTATACCTCGTTCGCTCATATGGTTTAAGTTCTGGGATGTGTCTACTTGCGACTGTAGCAACATGAGCAGCAAGACGAAGCGCGCCTTGCGCCAGATTTGACATGGGCGATACAGTTTGCCGCCATGACGCTAATGATCGACGGATGCTTCGCACGCTATGTTTTCTTCAGCGTGCAAATCCCAGGAAATCCGATGGGGAACTTATATGGATTGCGTTCAATTCCAGTCGAAACAAACCGAATCGCCTTGACCTACCAGAGTATAATCCAGCGAACGCGGACGACTGTTGGCTGATTGATTCCGCGAGAGGGCGATGCCCCTGGCGAGTTGTCTGCAATAGTGCGGCTAGCAGCTGACGAGAGTTGTAAACATTTTTGGGCGCACGTGTGTCCTGGAACCCACCTCGTGATACCACAGGAGCCATGAATTTGCAAAGTCGCTGAATCACGGCTATTCGAGCTGCTGCGATGCACGTCAGATAATCTGAAATATGGTCAAGTCTTGCATAGGCGGTGTCGTCTCTACAGAGTCCACGAGTCTGTGCGCTTCTCCGGAGCTAGAGATTATTCGGATGCCTGTGCAATCGATGCAGTAAATAGGCGCACCAGGGTAGCAATAGGCTTTAATCGAAAAGCTCCGGGGTGGTCGACTCAAAATCATTCTCGAAAAGAGACGGCGATCTTGCGAAGAGGTTCAATTTCATCGAAAGGAGCGCAAGACACGAATCGAGCTATTATGAATGTGAGTCTTTTGTCGAATGCTCACTGGATTTCTTTAAAATGCCTGGGTCTGCACTACTCCTTGTAAGCATACAAAGACATGTTCCACACAGAAAGACGCATCACCATCGCGATCGATACGGCGTCAAAAGCATCGATCCGCGATGTCGGCGTGTACGTTCCTCCTTGCAAGCATATATGGACACTTTCCGCGATGCTGCCGGTGAATCGCGTACCGACAGATGGCGACTCGCGAACAATTGAAGAAATCTCGTAAATCTACTCTGCCGCGTTCGTGGAAACAACAAACCGCAAGTGAAACCTGTGTAGCATAAATCACGTGCTGAATCGGGCCACCGTCTGCTGCATGTTCGCTGTGCCTGTTTTTGCTTGGAAACCAGTAAGCTCGTTACGTGGAGTTGCTCGAGCGGCTTCCTGCTTCGGGCCCGAGCTCGTGGAGGCACCATCGGCACGCACTGCACTGCAGAAGTTGCCTGTTTCAACTGAGTGTTGCCCGGAAGCGGCACCTGACTCGTATGTTGTGAGAAAACGGCAGCGAAGAGCAGTACAAGGGAGCCGCTTTCGGGATTCGCGCCCGCTCCCGCGAGCCAGGGTCTATATGGCCCAGGAAGCTGAGGCACGCTGGCTGGTAGCGCCCACGTCACAACTACTGCCGCTGCGCCAGGAGCTGGAGCACGTTGCAGGCGAGCTGCTTCGGGCGAAACATCATAGTTCCGATAAAGAAGAAGAGCTTGCTGCTAAGGTCTTGCAGGCCAAGGTTCAGCTGTTACGACTCTTGACGGAGGACTTGGTTAGTCGGCTTCGTAACGAGTGCAGAGTTCCCGTGGGAGACGAGGTCCTTGAGCAGTTGGAACCTCTGCTCGAAGCGCTCAAGCGAGACGCACAGCTTTTGCAGGAGTATTCCAAAAATCCTGGCTTTCGCGCCGGTATTCCGCAAACAAAGTCGGCTATGAGGGAGAAGCTATGGCAACTGCGGTGCTTGCTTGAGCCGAACAATCCGCCGAGAGTGCTCCAGATGCTTGTCGAGCAGCTGCGTTCTTGCCTCATGGACAATAGATTTGAGAGCCTCGCCCTTGGGGGATCCCCCGGCGCCGAACCTGGTGACGTGCAACCACGCCTCAGGGAGCAGGATCAGACTGTGCTCTTCGCATTGCAACTATTGGTCCAGGACAACTTTCTCATGCTAGAGTTGCTCTCGCTACGAATTTTGCAGCACGAGGTCCAGTTAAGCTGCGCATCGTGGGACTGGGTCCAGCAAGATGAAAACGCAAAGAGGTACTTGTGTGAGCTGCGTGACGCGGCCACGCAGTTGCATTTGGGTACCTATCGAGTTCGGGGAAGGTCTCGGCTGCTCCAGGCAGCTCGTTCATTCGCGCATTACCTTGGAGAACTAGAACGCTCGAGCGGTTTGCCGACCCCATCTACAGTGCGGCATTCATTGGACATGCTGCAGGAGGCGCTCGAGGAGGACATGGCTTACGCGACGCTCATTCCGGAGCGGGCTCCAGCGCTGCACGGTGAGTCGATGCTGCTGCGACCGCGTCCGTCGGACATTCCGAATTTCGAAGTTGTTCTTCCGCGCCGCTTATTGAGAGGCGGCCAACCGACCTCGGCAGGTATCCAGTGGCTTCGAGATTACGGGGTTCGTGTGACCATCGACTTGCGTGGCACCGACCGAGGCAACCAGTGGAATGCGCCACACGAGGAGGCGTGGGGTGATGTTCGCATGATACGCTTCCATATTGAGGATTTCAGCGCGCCAACGTTGGAACAAGTTATGCAGTTTGTGCAACTTGTAAATGAACCCAGCAACTGGCCGTTGTATGTATCCTGCAAAGCAGGTATAGGACGTACTGGCACAATGATTGCCTGCTGGCGGATCACACAGGGAACCAGCGTGGATGAGGCGCTCTCACGCGAGAGTCTCTACTCCAGTGACGGCGGTGGTATGGCACAGGAGGCCTTTGTGCGCAATTTTTCTTTAATCTGGAATTCTTTATCAGGAGAAAAGCGTGACTGATCAGCCCTCGGTGGCAATCGAGGTACCCTAATGTTTTCGGATGAGCTGCAGTAGCGCCTGCTCTGCTCAGGATGCTCTGCAGTGCTGTGACGCTCTCGCAAGCACGCTCTGCATCTGAGCAGAACGGTACTTGGCGTCGTCGAGTCGAGCGCGCACTCTGGTAGACCCAAGCACTGCGATGCCAGCGAAGTTGCGGAGGGAACTTCCCAAAGTTGCCCATGGCTATCCTGATGAAGTTCCACTCTCCAGAGCTGCATCGCCAAACGTGGTGCTGGGTTCTGGACGCACGGAAAGCCGCTTCTGGTGAACCCGAAAACGTGAATAGCTCCCGAACAAGAATGCGGGAGGTAGAGTGAATGACATGTGCGACCTACTAATGCCGGTGAGCGCTCCGTCCAACTATCTCATACCATAAACAGAGACCTGAAATCAAATTCCATCCAAGATAGGCTCATGGAGTGCCTTTGAGCTGAGGCGCTCGCGCCCGTCAGTCTTTGTTCAATGATCTTATGCCAAGAGGCTGGCTCGCTTTTCCCATTTACCACCGTTGGTGAAGATTCATGCTGAAAAGCGAAAACACCCACTTGATGGTGCAGAAACCCAGCCTCGCAACGATGCAACAGCGCCATCATGCAAGAGCCACTCGACTATGATGTACTTGCCCAGAAAGAAGCGCAATCGCAGTCGAAAGCATTGATTTCCAAGGCTGAACTCGAAAACACGTACAAGCTAGTCTATGCACGCGCGCCTCAAAAAGCGACTTACTCCCAGACACTCGAAAGCCGAGCATCTTATGCAGGTACTTCCATGCCATCGTGTATGCATGGATGCGTCCTCGTTAGCCTGGATATGCCGAGACCTCGGGACTTGGGCATTCTGTACTTTCTTACCTACCCGTTTCAAATTTCATCGCCACCGCTCTTTTCAAGCGCCCTTTGGTATGCAGGACGCTCCCGCATACGTTTTAGAAAATCCATAATATGCGGATAGCGATCGTCCAGTGCTTTCTGTGACTTTGCCACCAGTAAAGGAAAGCCCATCTGTATATCCGCAGCAGTGAACTGGTCACCTGCAAACCAACGATAGCGGGTAAGCTCCTGTTCTACGTAACCCAGGTGCAGTTGCACCTGGGGGTCCACAAAGCTCTCCTGCACACGCCTCGAGATAACGCGCAATAGAGGACGCACTATCCACGGTGAAGGGCCAGTAGCCAGCCGGTTAAAAACCAGCTTGAGCAACAGCGGCGGCATCAGTGACCCCTCTGCGTAGTGTAACCAGAAAGTGTACCTCAGCCGCTCAGGTGTTCCGGCCGGCGGAACCAGACCTTTCTTATCGTACTTTCCCGTCAAGTACTCTATGATAGCACCGGACTCTGCGATCACCTGCCCGTCGTCTTCTATGACCGGTGACTTGCCAAGCGGGTGAACCCGCTTCAACTCTGCGGGCGCAAGCATAGTCGTCTCATCGCGTTGATAACGTTTGACGTCGTACGGAACCTCAAGTTCTTCTAGTAGCCACCAAACTCTCAGCGCCCTCGACTGGTTCAAATAGTGGAGTGTTATCATCGGAACGCTGAAAGCGTGATGATCGTAAACCACCCTAGAGCATCACGCTGACGAGGCATGCGGCAGATGCGCTCGTCTGAACGGGCACCGTGTCGATACGCCCTCCTCAGGCGTGTTCGCACTGCAGAGGCTAGCTCGCTTGGAACGCCGTTTACCACCTGCACGAGAAAACATGTTCACGATCTCGGGACATGTCGTAGACTACAATTCAATGTGGGGTCAGCGGCGCACCAGAAAGGGCCCGCGTACGCTCCTTCCCTCAGCGGGCCTGAGGAGCGCTCCGGCGCTGTTCGAGCGATCGTCTCACTCGTGGCGACGAGGGCGGCTTGTGGCTGTTGCAGATGCTGCCGGAGAGAGCTTGCAGCCCAGCCAGCTCGAACGCACTGCTCGTTCGGGACGAATGGAAGCGGTGGAGCGCTTGCGTCTCCTGCTTCAAACGCCGAAACTGCATCTTATGCCTTGCTGCTTCGATGGGCTCTCTGCGAAAATGATCTGCTCTGCAGCATTTCCGCTGAGTTTCATGACCGGATTCGGGGTCGCTGCGAGCTTTGGGCTTCCAGACACAGGCTTGCTGTCCTTTGGTGAGATTCGCGACCGCGCGGCCTCCATCATGGAAGTGCTCCCCGCAAGCTATCCAGTCATTGGCGACGGCGACACTGGTTACGGAAACCCGGTGAGCGTCAAGCGTACCGTTAGAGGATTCGCTCTGGCCGGTCTGGCTGGTATCCTGATTGAAGATCAAGTCAATCCGAAGCGCTGTGGACACACGCGCGGCAAAGCCGTGGTTGAACGCAGCGAGGCGGTGCAGCGCTGGCGGGCAGCCATCGATGCTCGCAATGAGTTCGAGGACATCGTCATTGTCGCGCGTACCGATGCGATAGCCACCCACGGACTCGATGAGGCTCTCTGGCGACTAGACAAGGCTCTGGAGCTTGGCGCCGACGTGCTTTTTTTAGAGGCACCGCGCTCCGTGGCAGATATGGAGCGCTTCACGAAAACGTTCGCCGGTGTTCCCATGTTGGCGAATATGCTGGAGAATGGGATGACCCCGATGCTCCCAGCGAAAACGCTCGAAAGCATGGGTTATCGAATCGCTGCTTATCCGCTGACGCTCCTGGCGGCTTCCATGAAAGCCATGCAAGCTGCCTTGTCAGCGTTGCAGTCCGGGGATCCCGAGAAAGTCGCTCCGCATCTGATGGATTTCGAACAGGTTCGGGATATTGTCGGTTTTCCGTGGTACGACACGGAAGCCGCACGCTATCGCACCGATCCAGCTGACTAGTAAACGCGTCGCCGTGGTGCATCAGCGACCTGCTCACTGCGCATGTTTGTCCGTGGAACAACTCCGCGTGCAAGATGCCTCCGTGTACCGGGAGTTTCTCTATTGGCGGCAAAGTTCGTGCACCTGGTTACCGGCTGTAGCTGTGAGTGCATTCGGGAAGACCTGATGTCAATCGTCGATGCTACACACGAAAAAAGACATCAGGCAAAGAGCTTGACGTGCACGAGAACGAGTTGCTCAGACACGATGTCCGCGAAGGATGAGGAATCTGCAGGAGACAAAAACAGTACCTTGCCCGCTGGCGAGGATGCTTTAGAGCACGACACGAATAGGAGAAAGGCGACACTGAGCGCTGTGTTCGTTGGACATGACCCCGAATGGAGTGCTTCGAATTCTTCTTCGACGAGTAGCAGGTATGAAACGAGGCGAACAGGGTCTGAAATTCCCGACATAAATACCAAGTCAAGGACAGACCTAAGGCGACTGGTGTGATCCAGCGCCTTTCTCGTGCGCTGAACAGGTTGCAGGAGTGAGCAACACGCCGCGTCTAAGACGTTGGCATCTAGAACTCCCAAGGTTTGTCTCGTTTGGGTCAAGGCACGAAATGCTAGTCGCTGAACGGTCTGCGCATGATATTCAGATACAGCATATGAATCATCTGCGGCAAGCGCATCAAAAAATCCGCACTGCGACGGCGATACATCTTTCGTTTCCCGCAATCACTCCGAAGCGCTGAACTGGAGCATATGCTCAAGTGCCAAGCGGGTCTGATGCAGTGGCGTGTGGCGTAGCTGGAAATGTGCAGCAGCAAAATCAGCAAGCTGCTGCACAGTACCCGCTTGGATAGGAAGTGCTGTGTGCTTGGAGGCGCCAAAACCCTGCTGCATGGAACGTGCCTCTGACTCGTGGTGCGCGCGTGCGCTGTGCAATGGCTGCGATGCTTCGTTCGCCTCCTGCAGCTGCTGTCGCCACTGGGCAATGAACATCGCCAATTTCGCATCGAGCTGAAGGAAGAACGGTGCCCATAGCCAGAGAAGCAGCGTTCTGTGTCCACGCAGGAGAAGCTCGCTCAAAGCAACAAGATCCTGGATGGTACTCATCGCTGCCGCAACCAGCGCCGGCGTCGCTAGAGACGCATCGGCGTCAGCTTCAAGGAAGCACGGTGCTAGCATATCAGTGACCGTGTCAGCATACGAAGCGAGTGCTTTGCTTGAGAGTTTGCGCAAAGCAGTCACCTCAGCGGTGATGGCGTCGTAGGGATTGCCTGCGCCAACCACGTCACTGCGCGCGCTCTGCTCATTCTCGGACTCGAGCTCGCTGTCGGGTCCTTGATCGGGTGCGTTGCTGAACTCCAATTCGTAGAGGTATATTTCGACTCGTTGGCGAATATCCTCGGCAAGCAAGTAGGCAGCCGCCGCATAGGAAAGCGTCCGATACAAGGCATCCGCACTCAAAAGGTAACAGTCTTTGAAGCGTTCCGCCGAGGGCGCCCCGCTTGCATGCATGGATGCTTGAAGACTTGTCGCACATTGCGCTTCAGTCTCGGTCATCAGGTAATGAATTTGTGCCATGATCCACCCGATAAGAGGAGCGATCACAGACTGTGCAAAACGGTAACGGGCACGGTGAGGATGTGGCGGTAATGCTCGACATCTGGTCGCCAAGGAATGCAGCGTTTCTCCGATTAGAGATGCCTGTTGAAGGGCATCCAGCTGCAGCGCTGCAGCGGTCGTTGCGCGGTTTTGATGACCTGCAAATGAATCCAGAATGGCTCGACCCTTGGTGAGCAGGTCAAGTTGGTCGCTGGAGGCTGCAGTTCCGGGGATCACGATACCGAGAGCGCCAGGAGTTCGCAGCGCGGTTTCGAACCTGTTTAGCGCGCTTTGGAATTCCGCCTCCATCCAGGAATGCATTAAGGAGTGATTCTCCGAGACAATTATCAACGCCATATCTCGATCAAACGTTACCAACGCGTCAACCAGCTGCAATGTATGCGCGTAGAGGTGCGAGATTCCTGAAGCTGGGCGCGCGTTATCCTCTTCGGCCTCACCGAAACTGTAACGGTTCTCCAACTCTGCAAATACAACTTCAGCGATGGTCGCCATGAACTCATGAACCATGGACTCGACCAATAAATCTACGTCTTCGTCCATGCCATCAAACACGACTCGCAAAAGCGGTCGATAACGCTCAGCAAACTCTTTCAAATAGTGAACAGCGAAATCGATTACTGCTCTGCTGGGCGTTGTCTCGCTGACTTGGCTTGAAACTTTCTGGGCTCCTTGCTCAACAGACAACTTGGACTCCGAGCTCGCTTGTACGGGTGGTGCGCGAATGGCCTCGCGAAACGCCTTTCCAAACGCAGCTACCTGGGTCTGCAGGAAGCAGTGCTCGAAGTAGCGACGATCGCGTCCAGAAGCTCGATGTGCGGTGGAACCACTGTACTCACTAGTTGCACTCCGGCGGTCATCCTCTTCGTTGAGCGTGCCTCCGTAGAAACCGGCAGCATCTGGACCCCGGAACACGCGCACAGACTGCTGTGCTAAAGCTCGAATTCGAGCAGCGATCTCACTCGCCTCCAGTCTGCGCAAAAAAGCAGCGTCCGGATTAGACGGCCACGGACCCAGACGATTGAGGTACGCTCCACATCTCTTATAGACCCAGGTGCGGTAGCGCTCGAGAGCCATCCGCCGGGCCTTTGCAATCTGTCCAGGCGACAGCCCTAGTGTCTCCTCGATTTCCTGCGACAGCGCCTCGATACGCAGCATGCAATTTGCAGCACGTTCGCCGTCGTCCTCCTTAAGCGCTTCGGTCAGTTCATTCTCGAGCGTATTCGCCATTGCAGAAGCGCTTGCAAGCTGCTCTCGTAAACGTTCTTCCCGACGCTGGAGCAGTTCATCGCGTATCGAGCGAAGTTCCCCGATATCACCAGCCAACTCTGTAAGGCGATCTAGAGCTTCCGAGTGAATCGCCTCCAAACCCGGCCGCAGCTCGTCGAGGAGAAGGCGGCGCAGGCGTTTGAGCTCCGCACCAACCCGTTCCGCCTGCGAAGCGTAGAAGCGTTGTCGCTGGCGTACCTTTTGGAGAAGGCTCACGAGCAGCGCGTCACTAGTTGCTCTTGATGTCACGGCACGCGGTGCCTCACCCGACCTGACGTCAGTCTCGATCTGTGGAGCTGGCTGTGCTTCAACCGGCTCATCGCTACCCACAGATTCGTGCACGTTTTCGGCAAGATCCTGGCGCTCCAACCAGCGCGAAACGCGCTCGTAGACGTCTTCCGCTGAGAGGTCACCCAAGTCTGCGCGCTGCAGTTGCTGCACCAACTCCTCCGACGTGATTTCACCCTCCTCAACCAGTTCCACCAGGGCTGACAGGTCCTCTTCAGGAATATTATCCGCAAATTTTTCCATAGTGTTCACCAACGTGCGCGTTTGCACAAGGGCACGCGGTAGCGCACACCAATACTGGAGAATAAAAGTCTGTTGACTCGATACAGCGTGCGCCCATCGAGGCGCTGGGATGCACCTCCACAGTTGTACAAATATGTCTCGATGGACATGCAACCCCCGCGTCGCCGGGTGCACTGCGCGGAACCCGAGACCCTCGCGCCCGTGTGCTTTGCAAGATCTGGAGTAGGCGCCGTGGGGATAGTCCAGAAATATGGGTCTTTGTTCAACTTATCTGCAACGTCGAGATCATGAACGTGTCTATGCGGACGGAACGGCAGGGTGCGCCCATAACGCGTCAAGCGATCCGATGGACGCGCGCTTACATGTGCCTACTTGTGTATCTGACTTGCGCAGGAGTCTCATTTGCTGCGTTCGCTCCAAGCGCTGAGTACTGCATGGACCACTGTGCGCGTACTGGTGTATGTGACTTGCGCAGGAGTCTCATTTGCTGCGTTCGCTCCAAGCGCTGAACACTGCATGGACCACTGTGCGCGTACTAGTGTATGTGACTTGCGCAGGAGTCTCATTTGCTGCGTTCGCTCCAGCTGCTGAGTACTGCATGGAAGACTGTGAGCGTACTTGGGTGGCGCATGATCGTAAATGTGTTAGACGCAATAGAATGTCGGGCTTTCGATTGTCCGTCATGGCGGTTTCTCCCCAGCATTCCGGAGCGGAAATGCATTGTTCTGGATGTTGCCGCTCGTTTGTGCCGTGTCTTGATGAAGTCCGCGTGTGGTGATGCCAGGCCATGGGGCCAAAACACTATCTGCATTCATTTGGAGCTGGAGTGCTCCCACTGGTCAAACTGGTCCGCTCGTTTAGAGCATCGAATGTGATACAGCATAAGTTACCATGGACGCATGGACGAGGTCCGCCACCGCTCTTCTGCTCGAGAAGTTTGGAAATGGTGCGCTGCCTCCACAAGCAACCTTGGCTTTGCCGTATCCTTATCTGGCGACTTTCCAGCACGGGATCTATTCGCTGGAGAGAACACGCATGTGGCATACTCGCTTGTTTCTGGGGCTGGTGGGCATACCTCCTGCCCTACTCGATAGGTTTCGAGTCATCATCGCACCGCGGAACCAGCCCCATATGTTGATGATGCGGTGCATCATCCTGCAAGGGGTATGCGGTCAACTCCAGAAAGCGACTTTCTCGCATACGCAGACTGCAATGAGAGGTCAGCGGGATCACCCACACGCAACCGTCCGATGGCACGCTGCGACCTCATGAATAAAGATGACGCGCCAGGTACTCGGTCGCCGCAGTGTCGCCCTAGTGCAACTTCCTTTGGGGTATGGATTTGTGAAAGCCGGTCCGGGCTTTCTGAAACATAACGCTATATGGAGTGGAGCGATGTTCGATTCCCGCATTGGCGAATGCTGTGGTGCATTCGGGGAGATCCCGGTTTGGTTTATGGATCTTACACCGAAGAAAATAGTCGGCTGGTGCGCGCCACCACTTGTGAAAGCGATCGCTATCAGGCCACGAGATCTGTGATGTGCATATCCTGGAGAGCCTAACGTCCCGACGGTGAGCGCTCCAGCGTAGCGGGATCGGTTTCAAGCGAACACAGCACCCAGATGATACGCACTTGATATCAATCTCCAGGTTTCGTGCAATGCACCGCAGCCAGTTGCTACGCGCTTTACGTCAACAGCGTCTCGGCGCTGCGATCAACCCTGAACCCTAATGATCTACCCGCGATTTAAATAAAGGGAACAGGAGCTTCTTTCTGCGAAGTATCCAAATTCCAGTCCCGAGGAATCCGAAACTGAGCAACATTAAAAGGAACGTAGTAAGAAGCCACGGCCAGTAGATATCTACACGATCATAGACCGGAATCCAGATGCTCATCCCGAAATAATCGGGTGGAATCATTATCAGGAACGCTGACACGGTAACGAGGTGAAGTAGGGCATCGAACGACCATAGGCGCATCTGCGTGACTGCTAAACTCAACTCAATAATCTGCTCCGCATTCCCGACCCGATGGCATAACTCGTTTGCGAGGCGGCTCCAGCCCCGAAACTTTTGCATACTGCTCTCCAAAAGCGATTCCAGATCGCTACTCGTTGTCAGCATATCGCCAGATGACGCCACTACAAGCGTCATTTCAGCGATATGCCACGGCAAATCGTCACCGAGCACGCGTTCCAACGCGGCACTGTAGTTTTGCGCCTCGGTAGCCACAGAGGCGAGTTCACGTTTCAACACGCGGATTTCCTCGAGTAAGCGCTTGTTCGGGTGACTCGCGAACGGTGCAAGACGCTCCTCAAGTGCCAGTTTGACCACATTCGCTCGTCGCGCGAGGGTTTCGTGGGCAAGCACCAACAGAGCTTCGAGAGCGACCACTTCGAATGCATTGCCGTGCTCACTCAGCCGTACGCGGATCCACTGAATCAGGCGGTCATTCAGAGACTTCGATTCGGGGCACGCTAGTTGCTGCAGGAAAAGTCTGCCTGGTTGCATGATTGCCAACACATGACGATCTAGTGCAGCTAAAATCAGGTCAGAACGCATCAAAAATACGGGTTGGTCTCGATAGATCGGATTCAGCAACCGCAAATCACGTGACTGCAAGATTGCGGCTCTGCTTTCCCAGTCCGACTGTGAATGCGGTACCGGTGAGCTGCGGGAATCGGCTTCAGTAAATGATGCTCGTCGCGTGCTTGAGCTGTTCGTACTTAGCTCATGTAGGAGCCGACGTCGGTGCCAGTGGTACGTGCTTAGGCGCCCTTGCGCATCCATAGCAATCAAGTCGAAGGCACTATCGCTGGATAGCCATGACTCTGAAAACGCGTATTCTCGGGGATTGGTCCATATCCGAACAGGCTGCGCCTCGCGTGGGTACTTCCGCTTTCCCGTCAACTCCGATGCATCACGTGTACGGTCTTTCCAATCTTCCGAAAAACTCTCTCTGCCGCTCGAGTACTCAGCACTCGAGCTCCAGCGTCGAAAGCAACACGTACAGCTCCCGCTGTCCTCATCGAGGCATTCCCGAAGGCTCCGAAACGGAAACCTCTCAAATTTACAGCGCCAAACGTAAGCGGCCATGTTCGGCGAAAGAGCATCAATCGCTTCTCTACTGTGTAGGTGCGGCTGTCAAGCACCGCAAGCGTGTCCCCCACCGAGAACTGTGGCGCAAACCCCGGCGTCCGCGCTTCCTTGTTCAAGCCCAAACCCTTGCGACCAAGGCGTGATTAATGCACACTTAGACAGCACAGATTGACAAGATTTCTGTACCAACGAGCGCGCGATCACTAGAAACGCGTACAAAATCCAGGCTTCCAGGACAAAGTCAGCAGCTCCAGCAACGCTATACCCGGGTAACGACGTGAGCGTGCTCAGTCTCTCGTGGAGCACCTGCAGGCAAGCAAGCAAGCAAGCAAGCTGTACTTCCAGCAAGAAACAACGCTATCAAGCGTTTACACAAAGCCACTGTACAGCAACCGCATCGCTTTTCCGGATATGACGCCCTATCAAGCGATATGCCCAGCGCTCTCCACGTCACAGCGTTCGACACCTCGCCGCCCTACACGTACGGCTAGAGCAGGGCTAGTGAGAGCGCAGCGTGCATTCCGCCGCGATGCTCCGTTCGCCAAAATTGGGTGCTACATGCGATGTCGCCTCCGAGATGCGTTCGCATCATATACAGCAGGAAGCGTCAGCAGGCAGCAAGTCGAGCGTCGTGTCGACGGGAACGGTCATATCTCTACTTCATACGAGCGTGCTGGACTGGGACTGGTCCAGCGTCAGAGTCTCTCCCTCCCTCTCTGGGGAAATGGACGTTGAGGCTCTGGTTACTGGTCGAGCGTCATGTAGACGGGAAGAGTCATACCTCTACTTCATACGAGCAAGCTGGACTGGGACTGGTCCAGCGTGAGAGCCTCTCTCCCTGGGGGAATGGGCGCTGACGTCCCGGTTACTGGTAGCATTTGCGTACTCGAGTGTGTCTGACAGGAAGTATCAATCATCCGATCGCTCGGGAGAAAAATCGGATCCAATAGCTTGAAGCGAGTCGACGCCCCATAAGCGCCAGTACAGCTGCGAATATCAGAGGCTCAACGCTTGGAGGATCCCCGGATTGGTCCAGCGTCTACTTCACGCAGGCACACCCTGCAAAGCGGTCCATATACGCGTGTCTGAACGAGAGGCAATAGCCATGCCCCAGCGAACTAATCCACGTGACCATGCGCAAAGCGTCGCAATTACCTTCGATTCCAAACCATGCAGGAGGCAACGTTGGCCCCGAGACCCGCCAAAAATTCCGAGGCTCAGCAGACACCGGCCACGCAAGTCTTCCCATGCCGTCAGATCGATGCATCGAACCAGATACCGCCGCGAGGTGCATCCGCTGCCTCAGCAGAGCTGGAAAGAGACTTGGATCGCCCCAGAAACGCGCCTGTGCATCTCAATATCCCAGAGAAGAGTTCCTCGCAGACATAATGGCTAGATCCAGCGACGCAGTGGATGTCGTCAAGTCTATCCCAGACGCAACTGACTCCTACCCCCTACCTCTACACCTATACCTACTCCTGCACCTACTCCGACGATGCGCAGGTCGCTTCACACTTAAGCAACGCACCGCCGCAGAGGCTCCTCGATGCGCTGCATCCGCGGCGACAGCGGCGGCGATCTGCGAAGCCGCAGCGCTCACGCCCACATCGCTGCCAGCATCTTGTACTGCATCGCATCACTAGAAGCACTGTGCGACCTAGGGGACGGTGGTGGTGAGTGGTTAGAAGGGCCTCTGATCAGGATATATTGGGCGATGACGTCAGTATCTGTAGCGTTCACGAACGTTGCTGGCTTGCTGGCACACGGCAGCAAAAGCAGGTGTCGTAACGCGGAGGTACTGCGAAGCAGGTCAGCAGCAGAGACAGCTAGCGGGGTCCGTCAGCGGTGGCGTATCTGCATGAGCGACGGCGAGCGCGTACACGCCTATACGGAAACTGTTGTTGAGTCTCAGCTTGGATTCAGCGTTTCGCGACGAGCACTTTTGCATCACCTAGCTCTTGGCGCGCTGGCTGTTGCTTTGCCGCGCAGCGGAGCGCTAGTTGCGGCACCGCTCGCTGAGACCGTGCGAGGCGCCGCCTGGAAACAGGTGCCGCTGCCGACGGAGAGTGTGCTCTTCGACATAGACTTCAGCCAGAAGGATCCTAATCACGGCTGGCTTGTAGGGACTCGTGGCCTGGTCCTCGAAACGCGTGACGGAGGCGAGACCTGGGAACCGCGCGCTTTCGAGGACGTCGAGCGTGAGGAGGAGCTGAACTATCGTTTCTCGAACGTGAGTTTCAGTGGAGATGAGGCCTGGGTCATAGGTAAGCCTCCGGTTATGTTGCGTTCGACCGACGGGGGCAAAAACTGGTCACGTATTCTCCTCTCTCCAAAGCTACCCGGAGAGCCACTGCTGGTTACTGCGCTCGGTCCGAACTGCGCTGAAATGGTGACCAGCTCGGGTGCCATCTACGTGACGGAAAATGGTGGTATCAATTGGAAGGCGCTGGTACGGGAGACTATTGATGCTACCTTGAATCGAACGATCTCCTCTGGTATCACCGGAGCGAGCTATTTCACCGGCAGCATCGTTTCCGTGTCGCGCGATGTTCACGGGAATTATATCGCGATACCTTCAAGGGGTAACTTTTTCCTCACCTGGGTGCCGGGATCCGATTTTTGGACGCCTCACGCTCGATCCACTTCGCGACGCATCAGCGCAATCGGCTTCATTCAGAATGACGCTACCAAAGGTATTTGGGAAACGATCAGGGGCGGCGGTCTGGGGTTCACCAAGCCGAACGTGAACCTGAATTCAACTGAGACGATTGCCTTCGATATGGTCGATTCTAAGACTGGTGGCTACGGTATCCTGGATGTCGCTTTTCAGGACGATCGGCACGTCTGGGCAGCGGTTGGTGGTGGAAGCATGTACCGCAGCGATGATGGCGGCAAAACATGGCGACGCGATCCGCTTGTGAGCAAAGTAGGCGCCAATCTTTATAAGATCAAATTTTTCGGCTCGCAGCGAGGATTTGTCTTGGGTGCTGATGGCGTGCTGCTCAAATTTCATCCGGAAAACGTCTGAGGCGGATGTCCAGGTGCGCACCCCAAGGTCTATAGAGTAGGATAGAGGGATCTTACGTATCAGCGCGGTATAACTCCGTTACAAAGGCTTCCATGATATCCAGGGCGGCGCGTAGCTGTTTCTGCGCTTTCGCGTCGCCCGTCACCAGGGGTACAAGCCGCGGCACATCACGTTCTGGTCGGAACTTGGAGACCTGGTCGGCTCTGAACGGGACACAAATCGCGTTCGTTTTCGGATGGATACTAAACGGGCCTTTGAGCAGATGATTTCGTTGTCGGGTTACGTTCACATCCAGGCGTGGGTAGAGCAATCCTAGCACGATATGCATGGCGGCATCCGTGTCCAGGCGCTTGCTGTCGAGTTGCTCCAACGCCAGGCGCCAGACGGCGGCAGCAGATTCTCTCGTATGGGAACGCTGAATAAAGCGACGGAGCGTCTCTCGTACCTGAGCATCGGGACACATGCCCAAGACAGTGTCCATGGCGCCTTCGTCCGCCCAAATCGACGGCCGCTCTTCAAGAAACCTGTCCATGAATGGTAGCAGGATTGTTGCAGCCCTCCGAAGCGCCGGGTGCAGGAATGTTGTCGCAGTTCTGTTGAAGGTAGATGATAGAGACGAGCGGTTCGAAACGGCGGATATCCCGCGATACTGTAGGTATTCCACGATAGCGGCACGAGCTTCATCGGTCAGCTGCCGGGCCCGCGTATCGCACACCCAGGCGTGGACACCACGCCGTCCCGAAAAAACCCAAAGAACGTGTTCATATCCGAAGTCTTCGCGAAGCGCTTGTTCCATAACCGTCACGGCCGCCTCAACAAATAGCCAGTTATCGGCACACGCCCGCAGAGGGTCGTCAGCAAAGTTCGCAGCGGCACCTGCCGGCTCTGACTGACCTAGCGCACTGACAGACTCGTACACATCGAGATCCACGTCGAAGAC
>Ga0080006_1128276_pt1 | contig 19665 bp, 14 predicted proteins | sample RS3BMetagenome_FD_69209 | JGI IMG/M metagenome (GOLD analysis project Ga0080006, IMG submission 69209) | Ferric oxide microbial mat and aquatic microbial communities from Rainbow Spring, Yellowstone National Park, USA - RS3B (SPADES... ... | reverse complement strand
GTGCGTTTCATATCCCCTCCCGGGCCAGAGACGACCCGTTGGCATGGGCTCCAGCCCCCACCCCCCCAGGCCCCGCCCCGCCGTGGCGGGGCCGGGCCCTGGTCGCGGGGAGCGCGACCTATGAGTGCTTTTCGTCATGGCCTCCGAACTGCTTGCGCATGGCGGAGAGCACCTTGTTGGCAAACTCGCCCAGGTTGCGCGAGGAGAATCGCGAATAGAGGGCGGCCGTGAGCACCGGCGCCGGCACTCCCTCGTCGATGGCCGCTATCGAGGTCCAGCGGCCCTCGCCCGAGTCCGAGACCCTGCCCGCGAACCCGCTCAGGTCAGGCGCCTCCTGCAGAGCGATCGCGGTGAGGTCCAGCAGCCAGGAACCCACCACGCTGCCGCGGCGCCAGACCTCGGCCACCTCCCTGGTGTCGATCGTGTAGCGGTAGAACTCCGGCTCCTCCATCGGCGCTGTCTCAGCGTCAGAGGCCTGTGCGCGAGACCCGGCGTCGGCGTTGTGCAGCACATCCAGACCCTCGGCCAGCGCTGCCATCATTCCGTATTCGATCCCGTTGTGCACCATCTTCACGAAATGCCCGGCGCCGTTGGGTCCGCAATGCAGATAACCCTGTTCCGAGCGCGCTGGGGGCCCGCTCCTCCCGGGGGTGCGGGGAGCGGATTCGACGCCGGGGGCGATGGTCTTGAAAATCGGGTCCAGCCTCTCGACCGGGCCGTTTTCGCCGCCGATCATGAGGCAGTAACCGCGCTCCAGCCCGAAGATCCCCCCACTGGTGCCGCAGTCGACCAGGTGGATCCCCGACTCTCTCAGTTTGGCCGCTCTGCGGATGTCATCCCGGTAGTACGAGTTGCCCCCGTCGATGATGGTGTCACCCCGCGCCATCAGGCGGGCCAACTCGAAGATCGTGGAATCAGTGATCTCACCGGCGGGGACCATCACCCAGGCTGCTCGGGGCGGGGTGAGTTGGCTGACGAAGTCTTCCATCGAGCCCGCTCCGACCGCACCCTCGTCCACCAGCGCCTTGACCGCCGCCTGGTTGACATCGTAGACCACGCACTGGTGCCCATCCCGCATCAGACGCCGCACCAGGTTCGCCCCCATGCGCCCCAGGCCCACCATTCCCAACTGCATCGGTTTCGCACTGCTCATCGCTTTCTCCCATCGGCTCCTTTGGTCCTGCTCCTATCCCCGGCGACCGCCCCCAGCCACGGGTCGTGCCATCCTGGATGCCCGCGCACCAACCTGGCTGCCTCTTCGGGGCCCCATGTGCCCTGCTGGTAGCTGGCAAGTGGCCCCGGTTCGTTAAGTAGCGGCGCCACGATCCGCCACGTCTCCTCAACCGTGTCCTCACGGGTGAAGAGGCGGTGGTCTCCCCGTATCGCATCGTCGATCAGCCGTTCGTAGGGCTCGGCCGGACGGCCCACCTCGGCCGCGAAGGACAAGTCGAGATGGACCGCCTGGGCGTTCCTGCCCTCTCCGCCCTTCGAATTGAGAACGATCCGCAGGCCGGGGTCGGGGTCGATGCGCAGGATCACCTGGTTGGCCTCGGCCCTGGCGCCATGACCCAGAAAAGCCAGGTGGGGCGGGTGCCGGAAGACGACCCTCACCTCGGTCACCCGCTCGGCCATGGCCTTCCCCGCGCGAATGAAGAATGGCACCCCGGCCCAGCGCCAGTTGTCAATTCCGAGGCGCAGCGCGGCATAGGTCTCGGTGTTGGAATGGCGGTCAACCCCGGCCACCTGGCGATATCCCCTGTACTGTCCCCGCACGTATTGCTGGGGCTCGATGCCAGGCACCGCCCGAAACACGTCCGTCTTCTTGCTGCGGAGATCGTCGGCGTATGCGCCGGAGGGAGGCTCCATGGCGACCAGGGCCAGGACCTGGAGGAGATGGTTCTGGACCACGTCTCGAAGCGCCCCCACGGCATCGTAGAAACGCCCGCGGTCCTCGACACCGAAGTCCTCCGCCATGGTTATCTGCACCGCCGAGATGTGGTCGCGGTTCCAGACCGGCTCCAAGACGTCGTTGGCGAACCGCAAAAACTGCAGGTCCATCACCGGCTCCTTGCCTAGGAAGTGATCGATGCGCAGAATCTGGTCCTCGTCCAGGACCTCGTGGAGCTGACGGTTGAGATCGCGAGCGGACTGCAGATCATGCCCGAAGGGCTTTTCCACCATCACCCTGGCACCCGTAGTGAGCCCTTCCCTGCCCAGATGGGCGACCACCGGCCCGAAAAGCCCCGGCGGGATCTCCAGGTAGAAGAGCGGAGTCCCCAGCCCCTGCAGCCGCTGGGCCAGCGCGGCATAGGTGTGCTCGTCGTTGAAATCCCCCCTGACGAAGTGCAATCGCTGGGCCAGCCTCGAGAACACACGCTGGGAAAACCGCGGCTCAGTGCCTTCGATCGCGGCCCTGGCCTCTGCTCGCAGCCGCTCGTCCGTCCAGGAGTCCACCGCCACCCCAATGACCGGGCAGTTGAGACGCCGACGCCGTTCCAGACGGTAGAGGGCGTGAAAGGTCATCTTGCGGGCGAGATCGCCACTGATGCCGAAGATGACTAGAGCGCCTGTCGTCTCCTCATCTGGGCTCGCCACCTCTCGAGTCTACCCCGTGTCACCGAGCATGGCGGCTGCGCATCTGCGCTGAACCAGGCGCCGGTCACACGGATCGCGGCCGACGTCAGTCCGCACCTCCCTTGGACCCTGACGGCCCTGCCCGCCGCGGGATTTCAGCGCCGGCTGCCGACGACCCGGATCCCGGCGGTCCAAGGAGCACGTCTTGGTAGACGAATCCGCCCCGCTCCACGACCGCGCCGAGGACGACCGGGATGGGGCGGGAAAAGCCGGGGGACCAGGTGACCAGGGTGTGAAACTCCCCCCCTTCGCCGCAGGGATCCACGTCGGATGGGAGCTGGTCCAGGAGCCTTCGATCAAACTCGCGTCCGGCAAAGCAAGCCGGAAGGCGGCGTGAATCCACGCAGGTGATCAGGGCCCTGAATCCCGTCTCAATCTGCTCCCTGGCAACCTCGGCCGAAGGGCGGCCGAAGATGGGGAAGATGGCGTCAAGACCAACCTTAGCAAGCTGCCGCTCGCGGTACTCACGCACGTCCTGGAGGTGGATGTCGCCAAAGGCCACCGAGCTGACCCCGGCCCGCTTGGCCTGGTCCAGCGCTCCCCCGAGGCGCTCCTCGTAGACCTCGTTGCTGCAGGGATCGGGAAGCGGCACCTCGATCAGGGGCAGGGATAGCCGGTCGGCCTGGGCACGCAGGAGCTCCAGCCGCACACCGTGAATGGACACTCTCGCCACCATCTCGTTGACCGTGGTTAGCAGCCCCACCACCCGACCGACGTCGGTCTGCCTCAAGCGGTGCAGGGCCAGCGCGCAGTCCTTGCCGCTGCTCCAGCTCAAGAGCACCTTGCGCTCGTGGAGGCCGCCCACCTATTTGACGAACGGACAGTGCCGGCAGCCGAGTCCGCAGCATCGTCCATTGGCGGCCAGCCGGGCGGCCGTCAGCACCAGCCGCCCGGATTGCGGGTCCAGGTAGCCGTCCAACCCCGCCTCCAACGCCGCTCTGTGCAACTGCAGCAGGAGCGGATAACCGGGGGCTGACGCGGGCAGGCGGCTCGGATGCGGGGTGTCGAGAGGTCGTTCGGACAGGCGCGCCACCGCCAAATCGTAAACCTGGGCGATTAGGCGCGCCCGGTCAGCCGATCTGGATCGACCTCTTGGCGAGGCCGTGCCAGAACCCCTCTATCACGGTGCGGTTGCTGGCCAGGTCATCGTCCCCCGCCCCCAGGGTCACAAACAGCGGAGCGAAGTGCTCGGTGCGCGGATGGGCCAGCCCGCCCGCAGGGGCCTTGGCCTGGAAATCGACCAGCCGATCCAGGTCCATCGTGTCCAGGGCCTCCTTGCCCCACTGATCAAATTCGGATGACCAAGCGGGCGGAGCGGAGTCAGGTAGGGGCGCCTCCCGCAGCGCATGCAGGTTGTGCGTGAAGAAGCCGCTCCCCATTATGAGCACCCCCTCGTCGCGAAGCGGGGCCAGCCGCTTACCCATCGAGATCAGGGTCTCGGGGTCCAGCGTTGGCATTGACAGTTGCAGCACGGGCACGTCGGCCTGGGGAAACATCTCCACCAAGGGAACGTAGGCTCCATGGTCGAGCCCGCGGGCCTCGGCCTGCCGCACAACCCGGCCCGGCGAGGAGAGCAGTTCGCCGACTCGCCGCGCCAGCCAGGGAGACCCCGGCGCCTCGTACCTCACCTGGTAATAGGAGGCGGGGAAGCCCCAGAAGTCATACACGAGAGGCACTGTCGTGGTCGCTGAAACGGTGAGGGGCGCCTCCTCCCAGTGGGCGGACACTACGAGGATGGCGGTCGGCCGGGGCAGATTCGCGGCCCAGGCAGAGAGCTGTCCCTTCCAGAGGCTGTCATCCGCCAGGGTGGGCGCGCCGTGGCTCAGATAGAGGACAGGGCTACGGGAAGCGGATATCGAGTCTGTCATGGCGCCCTCCTGGGGAATCCTGGGCAAATCGGGACGTTGCCAACCGCTCCTATCATATCCAATTAGTTGCTCAAGCAACCACATCCCCGACCGGCCTTCCCGCCCCGCCATCGCCAGTCCGCGGCTAAAGCGGCGATCGCACCGCGCTCGGCGCAGCGAAGCGCCTCCAGCTGGCTGGGTGGGGATACACTTGGAAGAGACAGACGCTGTGACTTTGCCTGGTGCGGAGATCTCCCTGGCGGAGGTCCGCCCTCTCTCAGCCACCAAAAGGCCCAACGGTTCCGCAGGAGAGCTGCCATCGCCACCGTCACGACAGTTCTAGCAGGGGTGGCTCCTGCTCATTCGCCCAGGGGCCACCTGGTCTCCCCCGGGGAGCGCCGGGAACCGAGGACGGCTGGCGGATTGGTGGCCTCAGCCCCCTTGCGCGGAGGCTGCCTCCAGTGACAGCCCTATCCGTGGAGCAGCTCTCCCAGACCGATGCCCTGGCGACCGAGGTGCTCGAGAATGCCGCCAGAAGGCGCACCTTCGCCATCATCAGCCATCCTGACGCCGGCAAGACCACCCTCACCGAAAAGTTCCTGCTCTATTCGGGCGCGGTCCAGCAGGCGGGGGCTGTGAAGGCGCGTTCAGGACGCCGTCGGGTCACCTCTGACTGGATGGCGATGGAGCAGGAGCGGGGCATCTCCATTACCTCCACGGCCCTCCAGTTTCCTTACCGGGACCACACCCTGAACCTGCTCGACACCCCGGGCCACCGCGACTTCTCCGAGGACACCTACCGGGTCCTCGCGGCCGCAGATGCCGCGGTCATGGTCCTGGACGTCGCCCGTGGAATCGAGGCCCAGACGCTCAAGCTGTTCGAGGTCTGTCGCGCTCGCAGGCTGCCGGTCCTGACCTTCTTGAACAAGCTGGATCGGCCCGGTCGGGCGCCGCTGGAACTTCTGGACGAGATCCAGGAGAAGATCGGGTTGCGGCCCACGCCGGTGACCTGGCCGGTCGGGATACCCGGGGAGTTCAAGGGCGTCATCGACCGGCGCACCGGAACCTTCGTGCAGTTCGTGAGAACCGCCCGCGGCGCCACCATGGCGCAGGAGGTGGCCCAGCCAATGGCCGCGCTGGCCCGGGAGTATGGGGCTGAGTGGCTGGCCACCAAGGACGAGGTCGATCTCCTCAGCGCCGTCGGGGCCGACCTAGATCTGCCTTCGTTCCTGGCGGGAGACTCAACCCCTCTTTTCGTGGGCTCGGCCCTGACCAACTTCGGGGTGCGCCATCTGCTCGACGCCCTGGTGGACCTGGCCCCGCCTCCCGGCCCGCGCCGGGACGCCGACGGCGTCGCCCGGCCGCTCACCGCGCCCTTCTCCGGGTTCGTCTTCAAGATTCAGGCCAACATGGACAGGGCCCACCGTGACCACGTGGCCTTCGTGCGAGTCTGCTCCGGACGGTTCGAGCGAGGTGAGCCGCTGATTCACGGGCGCACCGGGCGGCCATTTGGCACCAAGTACGCCGCTTCCATGTTCGGAGCCGACCGCAACACCGTCGACACGGCCTACCCGGGTGATGTGGTCGGCCTGGTCAACGCCGCCGACCTGCGCATCGGGGACACTCTCTTCGCGTCTCGCCCGGTTGCCTACCCCCCCATTCCCACCTTCGCCCCGGAACTCTTCGCCACCGCCAGAGCACATGATTCGTCCCGCTACAAGCAGTTCCGCAAGGGTCTCAGCCAGCTCGAGCAGGAGGGTGTGGTCCAGGTTCTGGAGGACATCGACGGGGATCCTGCCCCGGTCCTGGCCGCCGTGGGGGCGATGCAGTTCGAGGTGCTCACCGATAGGTTGGAGGGCGAGTACGGGGCCAAGGTGAGCCTGGTGAACACCCCCCATCGACTGGCGCGACGCACCGACTCGGCGACGGCTGCCGCCCTGCGCGCGGTCAGGGGGGTCAGGGTCCTGCGTCGCAGCGACGGAACTCTGCTGGCCGCCTTCGAAAGTCCGTTTTGGCTGGATCACCTCCAGCGGGAGCACCCGGATTGGACATTCGAGTCAATCCTTACCGATTGAGTCGACCGACGGCTGGCCAGGAAGTCGTGCCCGGGCAAGCGCATGCCTGAGCCGGGAGAGCCGCAGCTCCGTTTTTTCCCGACGGGGGAGCCGGAGAGCTCAACCTCACCGGCTTTGCTCCTGGACCTCTACGAGCTCACCATGGCTCAGGCGTACTGGTTAGAGGGGATGCATGAAGTGTCGGCGACCTTCAGCCTGTTCGCCCGCAGCCTCCCCGAGACCTGGGGCTATCTGGTGGCGGCTGGACTCGAAGCTTGTCTGGAGTGGCTCGAACGCCTCCGCTTCACCCCAGCCGATCTCGCCGCCATCCAAAGTCTCGGCGGCTTCTCCGACGGCTTCCTGGACTGGCTCGCTGCGGCCAGGTTCGCAGGGTCTGTCAGGGCGGTCCGGGAAGGGACCATAGTCTTTCCCGGGGAACCCATCCTGGAGGTCGATGGCCCCCTGGCCATGGCGCAGTTGGCGGAAACCTACCTGCTGAACCAGGTGACGCTGCAAACCGGGCTGGCCACCGAGGCAGCCCGTTGCCGCCACGCCGCCGCGGGCCGTCCGGTGGTGGATTTCTCCCTTCGACGTGCCCCGGGCATCGACGCCGGCATGAAGCTGGCTCGCTGTTCGCGCCTGGTGGGACTCGCCGGCACCAGCAATGTGGCTGGCGCCGCCCAATACGGCCTGCCGGCCAGCGGCACCATGGCCCACTCTTTTGTTCAGGCGCACATCGACGAGACCACAGCCTTCCGGCAGTTCTCCGCCGCGTTCAAGGAGAGGACGCTGCTGCTGATCGACACCTACGACACCGAACGGGGGCTGGAGCGCGCCATCGAGGTGGCCCGTGAGAGCCGTGCGGCCGGGTTCGAACTGCACGGCATCCGGATTGACTCCGGCGATCTCGCCCAGCTTTCCCGGCGGGCGCGCCAGCGGCTGGACGAGGAGGGCTTCCCCAACCTGATCGTGTTCGTCAGCGGCGGGTTGGACGAGCACCGGATCGACCGGCTCCTTCATGAAGATCATGCCCCCATCGATGGCTTCGGAGTGGGCACCACCCTGGGCGCCGCGGGCGGTGTTCCAACCCTGGAGACCGTCTACAAGCTGGTGCGGCACGGCGGGCGCCCGGTCCGCAAGACCTCTGCCGGTAAGGCGATCTGGCCCGGGGCGAAGCAGGTGTTCCGCCCCTCTGACTGGAGCGGGGACATGCTCTGCCTCTCCTCGGAGCCGCTCCCGGCCAACGGGGCGGAACCTCTTCTGGAGGACGCCATGGTCGAGGGCCGGCGGGTGGGGGCCGGCGCCCTGACCCTGGCTCAATGCAACGACCACTTCGAGCGGCAATGGCTGGCGCTGCCGCGATCACTCAAGGATCTCAGCAGGCCCTCCCACCATGCCGTGGCCGTGAGCCCTGCCCTCCGACGGCTGACAGAAGAGGTGGACCTGGCACTGGCCGGCGCCCCGGGCTGACCGTTGACAGCCGGGGCACCGGCTGAGCCGGCGGAGCCTACCGAGCGAGTTCGTCCACAGCCTGCAGCAGTCGCTCGACGTCACTGAGGTCGTTGTAGTGCACGATCCCCGCCCTCACGGCACCGCCCTCCTCGCGCAGACCAAGGGCGCCGACCAGTTCCCAGGCGTAGTTGTCGCCGCTCCAGACGTTGACTCCACGGTCCGCGAGCAACTCCGCCACCTTATCGGCCGAGCGGCCTCTCAGATTGAAATAGGCGGTCGGCGCCCTCCTCTCGGCGTTCCCGTACAGGGTCACATGGGGCATCTGCCCGAGCCCCTCGAGGATCTGGGCGAAGAGCTCCTGCTCGTACCGTTCAACCGCGGCCATGGAAGCCACAAGCCGCTGCCGGCGCGTCCCTTCACCGGATGGGACCAGCCCCGCCAGGTGGTCGACCGCAGCCGTGACCCCGGCGAAGTCGGCGAAGGGCGGGGTGCCGAGTTCGAAGCGCTCCGGCACGTCATTGCTTGAGGGCACCAGTTTGTCCGGCTCCAGGGTCTCCAGCAACTCCGGCGCCGCCACCACCGCCCCCACATGGGGCCCGCACCACTTGTAGGCGGATGTGGCGTAGAAGTCCGCCCCCAACAGCCCCATGTCCACCGCCATGTGGGGTGTGGCATGAACTCCATCGACATAGGTGAGAGCCCCGCGCTCATGCGCGATCGCGGTTATCCTGGCCACTTCGGGCCGTATGCCCAAGATGTTGCTGGAGGCGGTGACGGCGACCAGCCTGGTCCGCTCACCGATCAGGTCCCGGTACTGTTCCCAGGCCAGCTCTCCGGACTCACTGTCCACCCTGGCCCAGACGACCCTGGCGCCCACGTCCCGGGCCGCCTGGACCCAGGGCCTGATGTCCGCGTCGTGGTCGAGCTGGGAAACCAGGACCTCATCTCCCGGCTTCCAGGTTCTTGAGATCGCCCGTGAGAGCCGATAGGTCAGGGTGGTCATGTTGGGCCCCAGGACCACCCCCTCGGGGCAGCCCCCCACCAGGTCGGCGACGGCGCGGCGGCACTCCAACACGATCTGATCACTGCGCCGACTGGCCGGAAACATTCCCTCGGTGTTGCCGATCCCGCTCCTGTAGGCGGCCGAGATGGCGGAGATGACCGCCTCGGGAACTTGGGTCCCCGCCGCGCCATCCAGATATGCGAAGCCGTCCCTCAGGGCGGGGAATTCGGCCCTGACCTCGGCGACCGAAAACCCACCCACCGATTTGCCTGCTGTGATTGCCAAAGTCCTTCTCCCAATCGTCCGCCACGATCCGCGGCTCCCGGCGGGCAATGCCCGCCCGGTCCCGTAACGGTGGCCGTGGTGCCGCAACGTGACAGCGCCTTCTCAGCTGATCTTAGTCACCCGGGGACCGGTGGACCCGTCGCTGAGCGCGCGTGGGCCGATCCCTCAGGCAAGGCGCGGCAGGCAGCTCCTCCAGACACCGCTGGAGAATAGCCCTGGGCAGCGGTCCACCCGCACCTCGGAGCGCACCTTGGTTCTATCCTTGACCGGTTGGCGGGCTGCCCAGCCGCTCGACCCATAGTCGGATTCCGAGAGGACCACACCATGAGCGATCCCACCCCATCCGAGCCGCCGGTTCTGTTCGGTGATGAGCATGTCCGCCGCTATCAGGAGACGGACGGGCAGGAGGGCCATGATTGGCGGGGCACCACGACTCTGATCCTGACCACCCGGGGCCGCTCAACCGGCCAGCTCCGCGCCACCCCCCTGATCTACAGGGAGACGGCCGGCTCATACGTCGTGGTCGCCTCCAAGGGCGGCGCACCCACCAACCCCGCCTGGTACCTCAACCTGCTCCGGGAGCCCCTGGCCGAGATTCAGGTCCGCGCCGACAGGATGCCAGTCAGGGCCCGCACCGCGACCGGGGCCGAACGAGAGCGGCTCTGGGACCTGATGGCGGAAACCTGGCCCCCCTACAACGACTACAAGCTGAAGACGGCCCGAGAGATCCCGGTCGTGGTCCTGGATCCAGTGGAGCTTCCCTAGACGCCGAGCACCGAGCCCGGCCCCTCGTTCAGGCCAGTCTGGCCTCCAAGGTGATCCTGGTGCCGGTCAGGGCCTTGCTCACCGGGCACTGGCTCTTGGCCTCCTCGGCAACCTTGGCGAATTGGTCGGCCGTCAGACCCTCCAGTTTGCCCACCACCCCTAGATGGATGCCGCTGATGGCGAAACCCCCGGCCGGGTCCGGCCCCAGGGTCACCGCGGCGCTCACGTCCAAAGACCCGGGGGTGCCTCCGGCCTGGGCGATCATGGCCGATAGCTGCATCGCATAGCAGGAGGCATGCGCGGCCGCGATCAGCTCCTCGGGGCTGGTTGCGCCCTGGGCGTCATCGGAAGCCCTCTTTGGGAAGCTGACCTCATAGGTCGCAAGGCCGCTGCTGACCAGCTTCACCTCTCCGGTCCCCTGCTCCAGAGTCCCGCTCCAGGCGATCCGCGCTTCCCTGACCGACATGCCTCTTCCCTCCTGCGACCTTCTCTCCATATCGCCCGCGATCAACTGGATGATACGCCGGCCCCGTGCACGCACGCGCTCCCTGCTCACCCGGTCGCCGGCTGAGTTCGCCGCGGTCATGGCGGTAGACTCGAGCCCATCACTCTCGTCTGGGGAGAGGGAGCATCACTGGCAACTGATGGAGGTTGATTCTTGGCCGCGACCCAACGCTCGCAAGTCGATGACCTTCTCTCCGGTGCGGTTCCCGCCTTCCAGCACTGGGAGGTGCTCAAGGACGTGATAGATGAGGTGATCGACATCTCCCTCAACTACCGCCAGTCCGGGCATCCGGGAGGATCCCGGTCCAAGGTCCACCTGCTGCTGGCGACCCTCCTGTCCGGCGCGATGAGATGGGACATACAGCGTCCCTGGCGCCGGTTCGGGGACCGCTTCGTGCTGTCGGCCGGACATACGGTGCCGCTGGTCTACGCCACCCTGGCCGTGCTCAACGAGGCCCTGCGGGCGCGCTTTGAGATGGACTCAGACGCCAGGTTCTCCTTTCCGGAAGACGGCAAATGGGCCCTCACCTGGGAGGACCTGCTCGGCCTGCGTCACCGTGGCGGCCTGCCAGGGCACGCCGAGATGAGCGGCAAGACCCTCTTCCTCAAGTTCAACACCGGGCCCTCCGGACATGGGATGCCCCCGGCGGCGGGCGAGGCGCTCGCCCTCAAGCTGGCGGGGGCCGGCGCTGTCAAGGTCTTCTGCGTGGAGGGCGAGGGCGGACTCACCCCGGGGGCGGCGCATGAGACCAAGAACTCCGCCTGGGGCCTCGGACTCGACAATCTCATCTTCCTGGTCGACTGGAATGACTTCGGAATCGACCTGCGGAAGGCGTCCGCGGTGGTCCCCGGGGGCCCCCGCCAATGGTTCGAGCCATATGGCTGGCGGGTTTTGGGGACCGACGAGGGGATGGAGTGGGAGCCGGTGACCCGCACCGTGTTGCAGATATCCAGAGGCGACAACCCCGAGCGGGTCCCCTCTGCCGCCTGGTTCAGAACCAGAAAGGGGCGAGGATATGGCAAGTACGACGCCCCCTCCCATGGCACCCCGCATGCCATGAACAGCCCCGAGTTCTGGAGCGTACGCAAGGATTTCATGGCGCGGTACGGAGTCACATACTCGGGGGTCGACGACCCTGCCCCCACCGACAGGGAGGGCCAGGCCGTGGAGGCCCGGCGCAACCTTGAGACCGCGGTCAGCGTTCTGCGCCAGCGGCCCGAACTGGTCGGGTATCTGTCGGACCGGCTCCTGGAGATCGCTGCCTCGGTGCCCGACCAGATTGAGGGGTTCAATCTGGGGGATGGGCGCAGCCGGATCTTCGCAGATTCGAGGATCACCGACTTTCGAAACTATCCCAAGGCCATGTACCGAGCCCCCGGGGAACGCCAGCCCAATCGGGCCGCCCTGGCCCAGTGGGGCAGTTGGGTAAATGCCCTGGCCCGGTCGGACTACGGCCGACCGCTCTTCATCGTGAGCTCCGCAGACCTGGCCGACTCGACCAACATCAGCGGCTTCGGCAAGGACTGGGACAAGACCCCAGGGTGGGGCTGGTACGAGCGGGACACCAACCCCAGGGGCACCGTCCTGCCCCAGGAGATAACCGAGTTCACCAATGCCGGGATAAGCGTCGGCATGGCCTCGGTCAATCTGTCCCAGGATCCGTTCTCTGATTTCGAGGGCTTCTGGACCGCCTGCTCCACGTACGGTTCCTTCAGCTATCTCAAGTACGGGGAGATGCGGCTCTTCAGCCAGCTCGCCCAGGATTGCGAGCTGAAGGTGGGCAGGGTGCTCTGGATCGCCGGGCACTCGGGGCCCGAGACCGCAGAGGATTCCAGAACTCACTTCGGGATCTTCTCCCCTGGAGTGACCCAGCTCTTCCCGAACGGGCACGTCATCGATCTCCATCCTTGGGAGTACAACGAAGTGCCGGTGGTGCTCGGGGCCGCTCTGAAGACCGCGGCTCCCATCATCGCCCTGCACCTGACCCGCCCGCCGATCTCGATTCCCGACCGAGAGGCTCTGCGGATGCCCTCACACTTTGAGGCGGCTCGCGGGGCCTACCTGATCCGCGACTATCGAGTCGGGCAGCCCCAGCAGGGCACGGTCTTCATCCGCGGGACCATGCCGACGGCCAACCTGGTCTCAATACTCCCCGACCTGGAGCGGCGGGGACTGAACCTGAAGATTGTTGCGGCGATCAGCCCCCAGCTGTTCGCGCTCCAGGATCAGGCCTATCGCGACGCCACGATCCCGACAGAGGACCGCATCAACGCCATGGTGGTCACCAATGGGGCACGCCGCCTCATGCACGAGTGGACATCAGGACCCATCATGGATGAGTACTCCCTCTCGCCCGACTGGGACGACCGCTGGCGGACCGGAGGCAGCGTGGACGAGGTGATGGAGGAGTCACACCTCACGGCTGAGCACATCATGGCGGCTCTGGAGCGTTTCGCCCGGGACTCGCCCAAGCGCAGTTCGACGCTGCGCCAGCAGGGCTGACCAGGGGAATGACGGGCAGAGGGTGAGAACACCTCCCGCCCGTCGGACAGCGCTTGGGATGTTCCGGCCAGAAGGCTGAGCGAAGCGGCGCTCCCGATCGGCGCCCCAACCATCCCGTTGACGATGCTCAGTTCCGCCGCGTGGCAGGGTGGGGTCATCACACCCCCGACCGCCTTCCCGCGGAGCGCAACCAAAGCGGGTCGGCGCAGGAGGGCGCCACCCACCTCCAGCAGTAGGTCAGTAGGTGCCGAGGATGCTGAGAGCCGGGTCCTGCGGGCCTATCTCATAGCCGCCCTGGTCCTCGGGGGCGAAGTCCCACAGCAGTTCTCCAACCACGCCCGCTTGGGTCATGGCATTGAACTTGGCCTGAAACAGGTCGGCGCGCTCCTGCAGTGTCGAGGGCGAAATTGTGGATGGGTCGATGCCTATCTCGCCGACAAAAATGGGCTTGTTGTCGGCATGGCACATGGTGATCGCGGTCTGGAGGTTTTGCGGCGTCGGGTTCCCCAGGGGATCGGTCGGGTAGCCGTAGTCGTGGAAGGTGCAGACATCGATCGTGGGGATCGCGTTGAGCGCCTGGTAATGAGCGGCCCAATCGCCACAGGAGTCGTCCTGGATGCCGAATGACAGGAGGTGGTTGGGGTCGATGGACTTCACCAGAGAGCCCATGTCCTCTCCGAAGGACATCAGGGCGTTGAAGGGGCCGGGCTCGGCCGGGCACGCCCCGGTACCACCCGCCTGGGCCTCGTTCACCAACTCCCACATCAGGATGTTGGGGTTGTCCTTGTAGCGCGCCACCACGTCGGCCACGTACTGCCGGTAGGGGACGATGTCACCCGGATACACGGCGTCCTTGTACCCGCTTTGGTACCAGGACATCGTCTTCACCCCGCCGTCGCAGTAGTTCCATTCATCGGTCAGGTCCATGATCACCCGCTCGCCATGAGCCGCCGCCGCCGCGAGCACCTGGTCGAAGGGCGCCCAATCGAACTGGCCGTTGGACACCACGAACTGCTGGAACGCCCAAAAGCGGAAGACGTTCTGCCCGGGCCCTATCTCCTGCATGGCGGTGTCAGGGTTCAGGTACGGCACGCAGCCACCGTTGGACGCGACGTTGTAGACGTTCATGCCCTCGAAGCGATACGGCGCTCCGTTCAGCGTCAGCTGGGTGCCATCCGCCTGCACGAAGCCGGTCGCGCTCTGGCTGGGCGCTCGGCTTGGGATCGGTGCCGCCGTTGGACCTGCGGTCGGCTTGGCGGTGGGTGTGGCGCTGGGCGATGCCGTGGGGCGCCCCCCGCTGGCCGTCGACCCAGCAGTGTTGGCGACGCGCACCGCGAGCGACACCTCGGATGACTTCCCCGACCCCTCCACCGCGAGCGCGGTCAACTTGGCGGTTCCGTTCGGGTATTGCTTGCTGTCGAACCTCACCCGCCATCTCGAGACCGAGCGGACCACGGTCGCGCTGGATCCGTTCACCTCTAGGACGACGTGGGTTCCCGGGGCCGCATGACTCACCTGCCCGGTGACCCCCACCTCGCCGCTGACCGTGCTGCCAGGAGCTGGCGACGCGATGCTCACCTGCAACGCCGCCGGAGCCGCCCCCCAGGTGGTTGGGTTCGGAGCGCTGGCCAAAAACGCAGCCGCGGCGAACAGGGAGCCCAGCGACGTCAGGCTCGCGAGCAGGACGCGGATGCCGCGCACCCTAAGCCACACGTGCGGCTCCGGTTGGGCGGGACATCGATGGAACGCAGGGCTTCATCTTGCTACCTCGGAGATGGTCAGGGATCGCAGAGCGCAACCGGCTTGCCGACGCCGGGCGAAAGACCGCCCGCGGCCCCCACAGTATGTTCCCGAGCCCTGCCCGGTGCGGCCCATGTTACCGAGGCGTGACAGAGCCCGGGCCCTGCGGGGAATCAGCCCGTTATCAGCAAATTCTCAGGGTTCAATGTGCTTGCACAGGTCGGCAGTTTGGCCCCGTTCACGTTCGCGGCCACGGCCCCGACAAACCCTGGGCCAAACTCGAGTTGAGCCACGGAGACTGTCTCGCCTGGATCGGCAAACCTCGCGTTGGATGGCGCCCTGGGGGTACCTGCCATGGCCGCCGCAAAATCTTCTCTGACGGGCTTCCCCAACCCGACTCCGCTGGCCTTAAGCACCGCCTCACGCCTGGTCCAGAGCTGATAGAAGCGGAGCGCTCGCTGCTGCTCGGTGGCGCACCCGGCCAGGGCCTCAAGTTCGGCAGGCTTGAGGACAGAGATGGCGTCCCGGATCTCCCTCGGGTCGTCCGGGACCATCTCGACGTCGACGCCAACCTCGCAGGAGTTGGCGACAGCCACGGCCAGGCGATCCTGCGAGTGGGAGATGTTGAAATGCAGCCAGCCGACGGCGGGGCTGGCAAGCCAGGGCTTGCCGCGGGCGGAGATGCCGAACTCAATTAAGCGAGCATCGACGCCGAGGTAGGCTCCGATCACCGACCTGAGCCACCAGCGGCTGCCCAGGTAGCGCAGGCGGTCGACCGGAGAACGGAAACTCCCCGCCCGGGCCAGTTCCCCGGCGCTGAGCGCCCTGGTCCAACCGCCGGGAAGACCGCTCGAGGACCCGACGCTCACCTGCCAGACGTGGGCTTCAGAGGGTCGGGGGCGCTGCAGGCGCTCCACCGTTTGCCGATCCCCTCAGGCCAGAAGTCCGGCGCGCCGCAGGCTTCGGCGGGTCAGTTCGACGGCCTCCGCGGCCCCCTCGTCGGAGGAGGAGAGCAGGTCAAGTCCCCCCATCTCGTGGGGTGTGATCCGGCCCTGGTGCAGTTTCTCCCAACCGAGGGTCGGGGTGCCTGTGGCGCGAAAGAGGTCGCGACTGGCAAATAGCTCCAGGGGCACCTGGTTGCCCTCAGCGGGCTGGAGGATTCCCTGGTGCTCAGCCGAAATCATGGTCGCAGATGGAGGGTCGGGGTCGCCCACCGCATTGCTCCCGGCATACCCCGGCAAGACCCGCCCATCGACGGCGTGAGCGGCGCGCTCCCGTCGGATATCCGAACCCCGTCGGGTCCTGTGGCGCCAGACCGAGGAGCGCAGCCGCAGGCCGGGGTAGGGTGTCTCGTAGAGTCCGAGCCACGCCATCTTGGCCCCCGCCGCCGTCATGGCGGTGGCCACCTGGTAGGCGACGAATCCCCCTTTCCCATACCCCGCCAGGAGGTAAGGGCCCCGCGGCTGCAGGGCCCGGATGGTGGCAAACACCTCGTGCGCGACGATCTCATCACCAGCGCCACTCAGGGAAGAGAGAGGTGGGGGCACAACCACGGCGTCGGGGTTGAGCTGCAAGGACCGGGCGAACCCCTCAAGAGCGGATGCGGCGTGGGCGGTGGGAGCGATCAGGTACAGGCACGACGGGGGTGGCGGCGTCTGCCCCCCGGCCCCCTCAGCGGCTTCGCCCTCAATCGTGAGGACCGCCTTGCCCGAGGAGTTGATGGGCAGAGCATCAACCACGACGAACTCGGACGGAATCATGTACTGCGGCAGAGCTTCTCTCAGGGCTGTGCGCATTGCGGACGCCGTCGGTGACGCCCCGTGGTCACGGCTGGGGACGACATAGGCCACCAGCGACGAGTCGCCAAGTGCGTCTCGGCGCACCATGACCTTGGCCTGGGCCAGCCCGGCTCGGTGCAGAAGTGCCAGCTCGATCTCGGCCAGCTCCACCCGGTTGCCGCGAACCTTCACCTGGCCGTCCCGCCGCCCGCCGAACAGCAGTGCCCCGTCGCTACGCCAGGACCCCATGTCTCCGGTGCGGTAGAGCAGCTCACCGTCATTGAACGGGTGCGGGACGAACTGTTGCTCGGTCAATTCGGGATGACGCAAATACCCGCGCGCCAGACCCACCCCGCCTATGAAGATCTCCCCGCCCTCGCCAATGGGCACGCGCCGCATGTCGGAATCAAGCACACATATTTGCGTGTTGGCGACCGGTCTTCCAATCGGGACCGGGTCCTCCCCGTCCTGGTACGGCCAGAACGCGGAGACCACTGTTGTCTCGGTGGGCCCGTAGAGGTTGCTGAATCGGACCGCTGGACCAAACCGGCGGTGGGCCTCGGCGGCGAGAGCTCCGCTCAGCGCCTCGCCACCGACCACCACCTCGCGCAGGGATCGACAGCGCTCGGCCTCACCCTCCTCCAGGAAGAGCCGGAGCATGGACGGCGTGAAGCTCACCATGGTCGCCGCCGAGCGCCTGATCGCCAGCCCGATGGCGCGCGGGTCGCGCTGCCCGCTCGGCTCCAGCATCACGGTTGCCGCGCCGCTGATCAGGGGGCAGAAGATCTCCCACACGGACACGTCGAATCCCATGGGAGCCTTTTGCAACACCCGGTCCTGACTGCCCAACCGCAACCAGCGCGCGCGCCACAGCAGATGATTGGTGATCGACCGATGCTCGATCATCACCCCTTTGGGTCTGCCCGTGGAGCCGGAGGTGTAGATCACATATGCCAGATTCCTGGCCGTGACAGGGCTCTCGGCTTCCCGCTCGCGGCCTTGCGAAAGCTGGTCGGCGCCCTCAATGATCACCTGAGGTATTGCGGATTCGGGCAATCTCTCCAGAAGGCGTGACTCGGTGATAACCACGGCGGGGACGGCTTCTTCGAGTATTCCAGCCACGCGGGCCAGGGGCTGCTCCGGGTCAAGCGGCAGGTAGGCCCCCCCCGCCTTCAGGGACGCGTACAGCGCCACGACAAACTGGCAGGAGCGCTCCAGGCAGATGCCGACCAGGACGTCGGGGCCAACCCCGTAACCCTGGAGGTGGGCCGCGAGCCGGGATGCACGGTCCTCCAGCTCTCGATAGGTGAGCTGACCCTCTGGGGCGACAACCGCGGGAAGGTCGGGGGTCGCAGCCGCCTGGGCGGCGACCAGGTCATGGAGGAGCAGACCCTTGGCTGGGAGAGGCATCCGCTCGCCGTGCTCCAAACGGGCGAACAGCTGCGGACCCGTCAGCCCCGAGAGATCTAGGGCCACAGCCCGCCCCCCCTGACACCGTCGATCGGGGTGGGCACTGGGCGCCGTGGCCCTGCCCAGCGGTCGCGCGGTTTCGATGCCCTTCCCCGGGGGATTCGGAAGATCAGCCGATCAGGGGTGCCGGAAGCGCTCGCCATCGGTCAGAACCCGCGGGTCAGTCCGCGCCCACCACGGCCGGCGCGCGGCTCGGGGCCCGGGGCAATCAGGGGGAGGCCGAGGGAGTGCGACCGGCCTCCACAATCCCTTCTCATGACCTAATCTTACTTTCAGTTCCGTTCACCTCACCACCAGTTCCACCTGTCCAATGGGGTATAGATCTGGACATTGGGCGCCATGGTCCACCCGAGGGGCCGCCGTCCGCGCTGAAAGTGGGCGCTGGCGACAAGCACTCGCGGATTGATGCCGGCGCCGCCAAGTTCCCCCAAGGCGGCCTGCGCAGCAGAGAGGAGCACCGTGCTCATGGGATGGCCATCGCAGCCACCGCGTGCCTGCTCGGCCACGTTTCGGCCCCGGCGTCATGCGGCGGAAAGCGGTGGCGGGCAGAACCTCGTGGCGACTCACCCCTGCCCGGCACCGCGAGGTGTGGCCGAGAGTTGGCTCTGGTTGGCTGACACAAGGAGCGGAGGTGCAGACCGGGATCTGCTCACACTCTTTGCGTGCGACATGGACGGTCATCTGGCCGGGCCGCGCAGCCCAGGGCGCTGGCCGCCGCGAGAGGCTACCGGGGTTGCCCTGATCGGGACCGGCCAATGTCAGCGGAGCCAGACCGCGCGCCTGCTGGGGGAGTCACGCTCCCGTCACATCCGGTGGGGCCAGGGCACGGATCGAGGCCCATCCCGAAGCTGATTTCGGGAACCGCATCAGTCCGTCCCGGGGCCGGGGACGCCGCCCGATCCGGCTGAGCTGTCCCAGTTGTCAGATCTGAGTGCCCAGCGCTCGTGGTCACGCCAATCCCCGTCGATCATCAGGTAGCGGGGCGAAAAGCCCTCTCTCACGAAGCCCAGCCTCCGGACGAGCCTGATCGACGCGACATTGCCGGGCTGGATGTTCGCCTCCACGCGGTGCAGCGCGAGCTCGCCGAACGCGATGTCGACGACGGCCCTTAGCCCGGCCGTCATCAGGCCCCGCCCCGCGTGTCCCACGAAGGCTCCGTAGCCGAGATAGGCCGACTTGAAGGCCCGCCGCACGATGTTGCTGATGGCGACGTATCCGACCAGTTCTCCGCAGCCAAAATGGCGGATCACATAAGCCGCTTGGTCCTCGCGACCCATGTGTTGAAGGTAGGCGGCGAACTGCTCTTGACTGTCGGGCGGCTGAATCCAGGGCCGGTGCAGAACCCGACTGGCGGCGACAGCAGTCAGGAAGCCATCCTGGTCTTCTGCCGACAAAGGGGCGACGGTCACCTGCATGGAACCGAGTCTAGTCCGAACGGTGAATGCCCGGCCTCAGCCGGCAGGACCATGCCCTGCCTCGAACTATCTCATGTGCCGTTGCCACCGGGTGAACTTGAGTCAAACCCACTGCTGGTGGCACCCCTGCTCGGGGTTCCTCTCCCGTTGCCGGGTTCGGTTCTGACCTCACCGCGGAACGCACACCGCCGAGGCAGTGGTCTTACATCCGCTCT
>Ga0080006_1167760_pt1 | contig 19686 bp, 22 predicted proteins | sample RS3BMetagenome_FD_69209 | JGI IMG/M metagenome (GOLD analysis project Ga0080006, IMG submission 69209) | Ferric oxide microbial mat and aquatic microbial communities from Rainbow Spring, Yellowstone National Park, USA - RS3B (SPADES... ... | reverse complement strand
TCAATAACCGTGGAAACAATTCTGTTAGAAATTTTCCGGGAATGTCATTATCCTCGCACCGATTCTATTTCAATTCCAGTGATTCAAGAATTCTGAAGTGAAATTCTTCCAAAAATTCAGTCAACTTTCCGTGAGAGATTATACCAATAAATTTTTTAGATTATTTGTATTACATCATCGCAGGGGAGCTCGCGCAGGCGGGCTGAGAGGATCGAGAGGATCGACCCTTTGAACCTGATCCAGGTAATACTGGCGGAGGGAGAAAAATGAATGATAGAATAGTAAAGAGGAAAGTGGACTACAGGGTTTTGATAGTAGTAGGAATCGTGGTGGTTGCTGCTGTGCTGATATACGTGGAGTATCCAAGTATAGAGAGTTTTTCACGCCCCACAATCACCATTCTGACGTACCCTTCTTTCTTCCAGTACGGTTCCAACCCGAATGAGACGTTGAAGTACATAATTGGCAACTTCGAGAAATGGTACGACGTGAATATCAAGATCGTTACCACCTCTGGAGATCTGTATCAGCAGGTCCTGGAGAGCAAGGGGAAGGGATACGACATAGTCATCGGGTTGAACAACATAGACTCCTATCTTGCAGCCAGGAGTGGGCTTTTCTACAGGTTCAACGTTAGCAACGAATCATATCTAAACAGAACTCTATTCAGCTTCATTCAGGGAGGGGGATACGTGGTCCCCTATGAATATTCCGCTTTAACTACTGATTTCAACTATTCTGGAAAGATTCCTGTGAGAATAATAGAGAACCTTTCCTATGAGAGTCTCTACAACAGAACTATCGCGCAGCAGTATATAGTTGAAAACCCAACGGTGAGCATAAACGGGCAGGATTTCCTGCTTGGACAGATCGCTTTCTATCAGAGCATCCTGAAGGAAAACTGGACTCTCTTCTGGCAGAAATCTTCACATCTCATAATAACTGAGGACTGGGATTCCGGATTCTCACTGTTTGAAAGCGGATCTGCACAGATGTTCTTTTCTTACCAGACTGATCCCTCTTACAATGAATATTTCAACTACTCAAAAATAGGGACAACACCTTTTCACTACGAAGGAAAAAATTATGCGTGGATCCAGGTCCTGGGCGTCGGGATACTGAACTCCTCAAAATACAAAAACCTCGATATGGAGTTCGTGAACTGGTTCCTTGGAATCCAGGTTCAGCAGCAGATACCGCTAAATGAGTGGATGTATCCGGCGAACAGCGAGGTTAAGCTGCCGGAGGTATTTTCAGTAAATCCGCCCATCTCTTCCATAATACCTCTCAACTCCTATCTTAACATATCCCTGGCTTCGCAGAACCTTTCAACCTGGTTGCTGGAATGGGAAGAAATTGAATAAAAATTTCAGCTCCTTTATTCCTTTCGTTCTCTATTCCCTTTTCATCCTGGTAATTCCTCTCATATTTCTCATTTACCAGGCTTTCCACACAAATCTTTCCCCCCTTTTCATTTCTGTCCTTCTTTCGGCTGCAGGGCAATCCTTTATGCAGGCGTCTGTATCCACAGTCCTGGCAGTGTTGGCCGGCATTCCTGCGGGATTTCTCCTGGTCATATATGGAGGTAGAGGGAAGAACACGATAATCTCGCTTTTACTTGTCACGTACGTGATGCCCGGCATAATAATGGCACTGGGAATAATATCGCTGTTCGGTTACTCATCAAGGTTCTGGGAGATCATATACGGGAACATCGCATACAACGCACCCCTGATAGCAGTGCTTTCATTTGCCACAGGGTCCTCCACCAGTTTGCCGGAAGTTTATTCTGCCAAGATTCTCGGGGCAACCGATGGAGAAATCCTGAGGAGATTTTACCTGAAAAATCTGTTGCGGGGTGGACTACTCGGAGCTCTGATGACTTTCATACTCAGTTTCGAAGGTTTCAGTCTTCCTCTCATTATCGGCGGTCCAAGTTACTCAACAATAGAGGTTCTCATTTACCAGTTCAAGAGTGTCTTCCCCTCCCTTACGGATTTCCCCTTCTCCAACGCCTCCTTCCTCGGGGTAATTCAGGTTATCATCCTTCTCATTCCCCTCTACCTCTACGTTTCTGTGAGATCAAATGCCCTCCGCTCATCCTCATCCTTTCAGAATCCGTTCTTCCGCTACAGGAAGAAGTCATAGCGTTCATAACTGTAATGGGTCAGTTCGCTTCAATTGTAACGGTCTACACACGTTCCGCCCAAACCATAACCATAGGCATATACAGGCTCCTTCAGCTAAGGGATATCACGAGCGCATACGGTCTGACTGAGATTTTTCTTGTTGTAATATTTATTTCCTCATACATAATTAACACGATGGGAAGGGCGAGAAGTGGTATCGGCAGTGAGGCTTGAAGTTAAGCACGTATTCAAAAGGATGGGGGGCATTCAGGTACTGAATGATATAAATTTATCACTGGGTGAAAGGGAGATAAAGGTGATCCTGGGTGCATCTGGAAGCGGGAAAACCACCATTCTTAACATTATATCCGGTATAATAAGACCGGATAGGGGCAGCGTGTTCAAGGATGGGGTGGATATAACAGATCTGGATATAAACAGGCGGAATATAGGATTTGTTTTTCAGGACCTCGGTCTTTTCTTCTCTATGACAGCGGCGGAAAACATAGCATACGGTCTGAGGATAAGGGGTCTTGGCCTGGATGATATCGACAGGCGAGTAAAGGAAATGGCCGAAATTTTCTCCATAAGGGATAAGCTCACCAGCTATCCATCGCAGCTCAGCGGGGGTGAGAAACAGCGCGTTGCACTTGCAAGAACTCTGATCACGGACCCGAGCCTCATTCTCATGGACGAGCCGCTTTCCTCGCTGGATTCATTCCACAGAAATGATATCAGGTGGTACATCAGAGATATTCCTTCAAAATTCGATGTTTCCATCCTCTATGTCACGCATGACATCCAGGATGCTGAAATAATTGCTGATTCCATAGCAATACTGAGCGATGGTTCCATCATAGAAGACGGGACGAAATCAGAGATTCTCGAGGGACCTAAACACCTGCAGACAGCAAGAATCCTGGGTTACAACATATTTGAAATGGGAGGCACAACATATGCGATACACCCGGCAAAGATTATCATCGGGGGTCCGGTGGCATTTAAAATTATTCATGAGGAGAGGGGGATATGGAACAATTATCTCATCGAAACAGAATTCGGGAGAATGTTCATGATCACGGACAGAAAAATAAATGGTAAAGAAGGCATCTCCCTGAGCAGGGCTGTTCCGATATCCAGATAGGTTAATATTTAATCCGTAATCTGGAAAGGTGAAGTGTGGTTGCGATGAAGCCGGGAGGGGTCCGGTCATAGGTCCGATGGTGATCGCCGTTGTGTGCGGGAACGATGATGTTTTCAGGGCCTTGGGGGTGAGGGATTCCAAGATGCTTTCTCCCCAGAGAAGAGAAGCTCTGTTCGAAAGAATACATGAGGTCTCGGATTCAATAAGTCATGTGATAGTAAAAGAGGAGGAAATAGATAGAGCAGTCAGTCAAAACGGGCTTAACACGCTTGAAGCTCAGGTTATTTCTGGGATGATAAGGGAAGGGAATGAATATGTGATAGACTGCCCGGACATCAATGAAAAGAGATTTACGGACCTGCTGGTTAAGATGACCGGTAACATAAACATAAGGGCTGAGCACAAGGCTGATCTGAAATACCCCCTTGTTTCTGCAGCATCCATCGTTGCTAAGGTGCTGAGGGATAGGGAGATAGCAAGGATAAGGGTAGAGATAGGTGATTTCGGATCCGGGTACCCCTCGGACCCGAGAACAGTGGAATTTCTAAGATCATATTTCAAAAAAAACGGGCGCCTTCCACCCCACATCAGAAAGTCTTGGAAGACGGTTAACTCCATAACGGGAACCCTCGATTCGTATTGAAATTATTTATCCGATCATCTAATTGCAAAATGTGAAGGGGGATCTTGACGGTTATTTCCAGCTTTTGAAGGATAGTGTTGAGCGGGAATACGATATAGCAAGGAGGGCAAGGGCTCAGGGCAAGGACAGTGAAACAACAGTCGAGATTCCTCAGGCTGAGGACCTTGCCGGGAGGGTCGAGGCACTCACAGGGATAGAATCTCTCAACATAATAAGGAACCTTTCGGGAAAGTACGATAGGGAGACGGTAGCCATTGAAGCTGCCCTTTCTGTTTCCCAGAACGTGGAGGGTTCCGTTGAGGAGAAGATAGAAAGGGGAATCAGGGTTGCTCTCGCAATCCTTACTGAGGGAATTCTGGTTGCTCCCCTTGAGGGTATCACGGGGGTTAAAATAAAGAGGAGGGGAGAGGATACTTTCCTTTCCATCTATTATTCAGGTCCCATAAGGAGCGCAGGTGGGACAGCCCAGGCCCTGAGCGTTTTCGTGGGGGATCTGTTGAGGAGGAAATTCGGAATCGGGGAATACAGGGCAACACAGGACGAGATTGAAAGGTACAAGGAGGAAATTCCACTTTACGCAAGGGTCCAGCACCTGCAGTACGTTCCGACTTCCGAGGAGATAGAAAATGCGGTCAAAGGTTCCCCTGTCTGCATCACCGGGGAGGGTACAGAGGAGACAGAGGTTGCAGGCCACAGAGATCTTCCTGACGTTGAGACAAATAGGTTAAGGGGTGGAATGGCCCTCGTGATAGCAGAAGGTCTTATATTAAGAGAATAACAAGGTAGTCTTCCCCGGAGCATTCACAGAGGCGTGGTGGAAGAAGATATGCGAAAGGAAACTCGGCTATGTGCCTGAGGTCACTTCTGACAAGGAGGCTGTGGAATTATCTGTACAAAAAAATGTCCCGCTCCACCCTGCGTGGACACTCCTGTGGCATGATGTGACAGTTGAAGAAATTACGAAGTTCTCCGATCTCGTTCTTCAGCATGGAAATGTCGTGGACGGGTCTCTTGAGCTGCCAAATGAAGTTTTCATAAGAGATTTTCTCGTCAGGGTAGTCTGTGAATTCACCGTTTCCGGAGCGATAAAGGTCCGGGATTTTCGAAGTCTTATCCACCCCCTGGGCCTCGAGCTGGAAGGGGGACGCATTATCAGAAAGAGGAGTTATTCAGGAAAGGACCCAATTGAGGCGGTTTCTTCCCTGGCAGGATTTCCCATTTACCCCAAAGGTCCGTCCAGGATAGGGGCGCGCATGGGAAGACCTGAGAAGGCGGAGGAGAGAGTTATGAGTCCTCCGGTCCATGCACTTTTCCCCATAGGAGACGTGATGAAGAACAGAAGGGATCTGAAGCAGTACGACCAGCTTAAGGGTACCGAAATGCAGGTCAGGAACTGCCCAGCCTGCGGCGCAACCACGTATCTCAACATATGCGATAGGTGCGGTATTCACACGCTGCCCACCGGAAAGACGAGAAAGTTCGATCTCAACATAGGTGAAATCCTGAACAGCAAGGAAAAGAGCCTCGGGATCAGGGTGGAGGGGAAGGTGAACGGCGTCAGAGGGTTAACCTCAGGGAACAAGGTCCCTGAACCAATAGAAAAGGGAATATTGCGTTCTCTTCATCACGTATATCCGTTCAAGGACGGCACCTGCAGATTTGACATGTCAGACCTTCCCCTCACCCATGCGATGCTGAGCGAGATATCACTATCCGTGGAAAAGGCGAAGGACCTTGGATATAAGAGGGATTACCTCGGCAGGGAGCTTGTGGATGAGTCTCAGATTTTGGAGATTCGCCCGCAGGATATCGTTCCCAGTGAAAAGGCGGGCGAATACCTTCTCAAGGTCTCTAAGTTCATAGATGATCTTCTTGTTCGGTTTTACGGTCTGCAACCCTATTACAATGCAAGATCAAAGGAAGACCTCATAGGCTCCATGATCATCGGTCTTGCGCCTCATACATCCGGTGGAATTCTCGGTCGGATCATAGGATTTTCGAAGGCGGATGCATGCTATGCACATCCGTTCTTCCATGCGGCCAAGAGAAGGAACTGTGACGGGGATGAAGATTCCATCATGCTTCTTCTCGACGGTCTCCTGAACTTTTCCAGGGATTATCTCCCCAGTTCCAGGGGTAGCCTGATGGATGCCCCCCTCGTTCTTTCCATAAGAATCGATCCAAGCGAGATAGACAAGGAAGCACTGAACCTGGACATCACAGGGGATTACCCGGAAGAGTTGCTGGAGATGACATGGAATTTCCCCGATGCTTCGGATATAACTAAATACGTGGTTACAGCTGGGTCCAGGGTCAAAATCGGCGATTCCTTCCCCGAATGTAAGTTTACGGACCCCACTTCATCGGTGAATCTTGGAACGCTGAGGTCCAGCTACAAGAGCACAGAGAGCATGGAGATGAAACTGGTCAGGCAGCTGGAGCTGGCCAAGAGAATAGTTGCCGTAAACGCATCTGACATGGCAGAAAGAATATTGAAATACCACTTCATTCCCGACATCATGGGGAACCTTAACAAATTCGGTTCCCAGGCATTCAGATGCACTTCATGCAACAGGATTTACAGGAGGCTGCCTATCAGTGGGAAATGCACCAAGTGTGGTACCCCGCTGATAGGGACTGTTCATAAGGGTAACATAACCAAGTATCTTGAAAAGAGCTATGAAATAACGAACGAATTCGGTGTCAGCAATTATGTCAGGCAGAGGATAAAGATAATGAAGGAATCAGTTAACTCAATATTCAACGCAAAATCTTCAAACTTCAGAACACTGGAGGACTATGACAATTCCTAGGGTCTTCTTCGTTGGAACGGCAGGTTCCGGAAAATCCACGCTGGTTAAAGCTTTCAGGGAGTGGCTAGAAACTCAGAATTATGATGCAATAACGGTCAATCTTGATCCCGGTGCTGAATTTCTTCCGTATGATCCGGATATCGATATACGGGAATCCATATCCCTTGAGGATGTCATGGAGCAGTACAACCTGGGCCCCAACGGCGCCCAGGTCCTCGCCGCTGATCTCATAATAAACGAGGTGGAAAACATCAGGGACACCCTGGAATCGTATGATTCAGATTACGTTCTTCTGGATACCCCGGGCCAGCTTGAGTTATTTGCATTCAGGCAGTCCTCCTCCATGCTCGTGGAAAACATCGGGTCCGGTCTAAGTTCCATGCTCTATCTCTTCGAATCAACCCTCATGAAAGATCCCCAGTCTTATGCTTCGCTGAGATTCCTTGGTTTAAGCGTGTTGACGCGTTTTTATATTCCATTTCTGGCAGTCGTCTCAAAATCTGATCTTCTGGAGCCGAGGGAGATAGAGATGATAAAGAAATGGGACAGGAACAAAGAGGAGCTTGTAGCCGACCTCAGAAACATGGCAGCAACCCTGAATAATCAGCTCTCCGAAGAGGTTATCAAAGCAACGGAAACACTTAACCTTCTCGGAGAGAGCGTATTCGTCTCTTCTGAGTCAGGCGACGGGATGGAGGACATTTACTCTTTTCTCCAGCATCTTTTTTACGGTTCCGAAGACCTGGAGAAAAGGTAGCCCTCAAGCTCACATTCCTAAAAACATCCTCTTTTCCACATGAAAATGCGAGAGAAGTTGCTCGGGGACCAGCGAGTTCCAGGAATAAAAGATCGGGAGATCTATGTTACGGCTTCAGTGCTACGCGGTCAAGAGATAAGGTCTCCATCAAGGTAGGAATTATGTCGTACAAAGAATAACTTCCTTAATGCTGAATCATGAGGAAAAATATTTATATTTCGTCTGACATACGTATGACTATGGTAGACAATAACTTTCAGAACTCCGGGAACTTTGTCTCGCCGGATGATGAAGAGCTTGCGAAGATAGTCGAATCCCTGAAGGTGAATATAAGAATCGTGGGGTGCGGCGGTGCTGGCAGTAACACGATCAACAGGTGCGCGAGGTCGGGGATATACGGTGCGGAACTCATTGCAATGAATACGGACGCGCCGCATCTTTTAACAATCCAGGCAAACAGGAAGATCCTGGTTGGAAAGAGAACGACCGGGGGAAGGGGAGCAGGTGCCATCCCCCAGGTAGGGGAAGAATGCGCGAGAGAGAGCTACGATGAGATCGTATCTGCCATTGGAAACTCAGAGATCGTTTTTGTGACATCTGGTATGGGTGGAGGTACCGGTACAGGGGTTGCACCCGTTGTGGCTGAGGCAGCAAAGAGGCAGAAAGCACTGGTAATAAGCATAGTAACACTTCCCTTTTCCGCGGAAGGCAGGGTGAGGATGGATAACGCCATGTACGGCATAGATAGGCTCAGAAAAGTATCAGATACGACGATCGTGATTCCAAACGACAAGCTTCTGGAGATAGTTCCAAGACTCCCGCTGGATCAGGCATTCAAGGTCGCAGACGAAATTCTCATGGAATCCCTGAAGGGTCTAACTGAAATAATAACCAAACCAGGCCTCGTAAATCTTGATTACTCCGATATAAGAACTGTTATGCAGGAAGGAGGAGTAGCAATGATCGGCATCGGAGAGAGCCTCGGTGGAAAGGCAAGCGTTGAAGAAGCTGTGACAGAAGCAATAACCTCCCCCCTGATAGAGGCTGACATCTCAACCACAAAGGGAGCACTCGTAAGGATTGTCGGAGGGGAAGATATGACGATCTCACAGGCAGAAATGGCCGTCAGGATGATCCAGGAAAGGATAAACCCCATGGCCAGAATAGTCTGGGGTGCCTCGGTGGATCCCTCATTGAAGGGAGAATTCAAGGTGCTTGTAGTTCTCACTGGTGTTAACTCTCCTTACTTCCTGAGCTCCTCAAAGGGCGCTGCAATCAAAGGAGCCAGGGGTCTGGATGCAGAAATAGATACGGTGATGTAAAATGGAAAAGAAAAACTTCAGAATTGCCTCGGGTCTCCTTGGTCTCCTGGCATCACTGCTCTTCGTGCTGTACGTGTTCCAGATAGCGCATTCATTCCTTCAGGGGGTTCTCTACACATCGTTCGCCCTGCTAGCATATGCCCTAGCCTCATACCTCATCCTTTCCAGCTCTCCGAACAGGGCTGTGAGGACGGTACCGTTCGTTTATCTTGGTGCAGGGCTGGCTATGATATACGCGGTTGAAATTATACTCGGCGGAAGCAGATTGTTCCTGTATCTTGCGCTCACAACCGCACTCATAGCGGCAATAAGTTACCTCTATGCAGCCTATTCAAGCAGCTACAGCAAGGCTTCATCAAGGCTGGGAGTAAAGACCCACTGATTTCTTTTATTTTTTTAATTTCTTCTGGTTTTTCTGTAGTTTTAATATACCAATTGTTTATCTGAGCTGGTGAAACCCAAAGCACTTGTGTTTGTTGCGCTTCCCTATGCCAACGGAGCCCTTCACCTGGGACAAATAGCTGGAGCTTACCTTCCCTACGATGCCTTCAGGCGATTCATGAAGCTCCGCGGTGTTGATATAATATCAGCATCGGGCAGTGATGAGCACGGGACACCGATAACACTGAGATCCATAAGGGAAGGGGTCCCACCGGGATCGATCGCTTCAAAATACCATGAAATAAACACGGATATTTTCAGAAGGATGAATATAGAGTTTGACGCTTATATTGAAACGTCCTCGCAAATACACAAGAAAATAGTGGCAGAATTTGTAACCCGGCTGAAGGAAAATGGTTTCATATACGAGGGTGAAATGACGCAGCCCTTCTGCACGAAGGAAGGAATCTTCCTGGCTGACAGGTATGTCACAGGAAAGTGCCCTCACTGCGGATATGAGCTTGCAACAGGTGACCAGTGTGAGAATTGCGGCGCCACGCTGGAGCCCTCAGAGCTGATCGATCCAGTGTGCATCTTCGATCACACAACACCTGAATTCAGGAAGACAAAGCATCTCTTCTTCAGGCTTTCTACCCTTCAGGATGAGCTGAGAAAGTACGTTGAATCAAACACGCAGTGGAGGCAGAACGTCATTCGCTACTCATCCAATTTCATAAGAGAGGGGTTGAAGGATCGCCCCATCACCAGGGATCTTAATTGGGGGGTGGAGGTTCCATTTGAAGGTTATGAGGATAAGAGGATATACGTGTGGTTTGAAGCGCTCATAGGTTATCTGACCGGAACCACGATGGCCCTTGGAAGTCCGGAAAGGGCAATGGAAGTGTGGGGAGACGGGAACGTGAAGCAGTACTACTTTATGGGCAAGGACAACATTGCCTTCCACTCGATAATATGGCCGGGAATGCTGATTGCGCACGGCGATATGAATCTGCCGTACTTCATAGCGGCCAATGAGTATCTGAACTTCAAGGGGGAGAAGTTTTCAAAGAGCCGGGGGACGGGGGTTACAATGCCGGAAATGCTCAGCCGCTATGACCCTGAATTCATCAGATTCGGGCTTTTCTACAGTCTGCCGGAGGAACATGATTCCGACTTTTCAATAGAGGAATTTCAGAATAAGGTGAATACTGAACTTATCGACAAGTTCGGTAATTTTGTTAACAGAGCCCTCGTTCTGGCTTTCAAACACGGATCGGTATCTATGGATCAGATTAAGCAGAATGATATTGATGTGGAGGCTGAGAAAAAAATAATGGAAACATTGGGGGATATAGTGGAGAAGATGAACAGGGTAAGCATAAGGGATGCATTCAGATCCTGGCTTGATCTTGCTTATTTCGGGAACTCTTATATTACTAAAAGAAAACCGTGGGAAGCCTGCAAGAAGGAAGGGGCGGACTGCAACGCTGCAATCTATACCGGTGTGAAGCTTGTGTTCGCACTCGCCGTCACAGGTCAGATATTTCTCCCGGAGACGTCGAGGAAAATTCTATCTTGGCTTGGTTACCAGGAACCGGTGATGCTCTCTGAAGATATACAGTTCCCCGTAGCTCGCGTGGTTACCAAGCCCGAGAGGCTTTTCGAGAAAATAGCAGAGGAGAGAATAAATCTGAAACTGGTGGTTGCGAGGATAGAACGTGTTGAAAACCACCCGAATGCTGAGAAACTCTACCTCCTTGACCTCGACCTTGGAAGGGAGAAGAGGAGGATAATAAGTGGGATAAAGGACAGTTATTCGCCCCAGGACCTCGTCGGGAAGAAGATAATAGTGGTGCGGAACCTGAGGCCGGCCAATATCAGAGGCGTAACATCCAACGGGATGCTGCTTGCTGCAGAGGATGAGCTCGGTGTGCACCTTCTCCTTGCACCAGAGTCGGCAAAGGAAGGGGAGGAGGTTGATATGGGTGGAATAGAAACAGACGATTCTGAACTTAGCATAGATGAGTTCAGGAAAATGAATATAAGAACCCGCGTATTGAACGGGAAAACACTTGCAGAAATTCAGGTGGGACAAAAGTCGTTTCTTCTGAAGGCAGGCGGGGAGTACATTTACGTGGACGGTTCCCCGGCAGAAGGGCTGAAAATAAAATGAAGGGAGACCTTCACATTCACTCCAAATATTCGCCTGACTCCTCCATGGAACCTGGGTTGATCGCGAAGTTCTCACTTTCAATCGGACTTGGTTTCATAGCGATAACCGATCACAACGCATTTAGGAAGCATAAATTTGATGGGCTGATCACGATCAACGGAGAGGAAATCTCCTCCAGGGACGGCCATATCCTCGGTCTCTTTATTCAGGGGGAGGTTAAAAAGGGGTTAAGCCAGGAGGAAACAGTTGATGCAATAAGAGACCTCAACGGCATAGCGGTTGTGGCACACCCTTACAGGAAGATCACCGGGGTCGGAAAGAGGTTCAGAAACATATACGACGCGGTGGAAGCAAAAAATGGAAGGTGTAGCAGGAAGTGCAATGAGAGAGCCTTATCACTTTCTAGAGAAATGTTAAAGCCCTTTACGGCGGGCAGTGATGCACATTTCTATGAAGAAATAGGCAGAGTGTATCTGGAGGTGGAGGGGAGCGATGAGGAATCCCTCAGGAAAGAGATCATCTCCGGCAATTCTAAGCTTTCTGGAAACGATCTCTCCCTGAAGGGGAGCATCTCCCTCTACCTCAAGCTGGGCAGGGATTACGTTTCGCGTGGCTTCAGGAGGATTTAGGATCAGATTTTGCTGAGTCTCTCAATTATTGACTTTATCCTGTTTTTTGTTTCGGTGTCGTTCTCTATTTTTTCTTTAGAGTCCAGGAGATAATCGGTCAGTATCTCCATGTTTTTAACTGCATCTTCGTAGGTGCTGAAGGAAGAAAAACCGGGCACTATTCTCCACGGGAACCAACTTGATGTCAGTATCTCGTTACCCTTCTCGGTTGTGGTGTAATACTTTTTTCCGTCCTTTATTTCCACCTTAAGCAGGCCTTCGTCCGTCATTGACTCAAGCAGCGGGTATATGTGCCCGGGGGAAGGCCTCCACGTTCCGAGCGACATCCTTTCAAAGGAATTCATTATCATGGCCCCCGTGGATGGTTCTTTTCTCGCGATGCCAAGTATAAGGTATCTCAACCCGAATCCACTGTGGTGCCTTCCATAATGGCCCATCATCCTTTCACTTCTGCCATGCCCCCAACCGAAGAATTCATCATCTCTCATCTTTTCACTCTCCTTTTAGATATCTTTTTCAGATATCTAAAAGAGATATCTAAATTAGATATATATCCTTTTCCATTGCACCATCTAAATCATCAAGGGAGAAGGATACGGTATGCCTCATTCTCACATTTGGTGATTTAAGCTCCCGATACGTGGTTCTATTGATGTGACCAGATTGTCTATTTCGTCCAGGATACGCTGGTCCATCGTTTTCAGTTGAACTGCCAGAAAATAGGATTCGTTCAGCGGTTTTATGACTATGCTGTGTCCGTTGTGTGTTCTCACATCCACCTCCCTCAGCCTGAATCCTGCACTGCTGACTATTTCCTTTATACCTTCATACGTAACACTCAGGAGGTAGGCCAGTGATTCTTTGGTAGTTTTTGATTTCTCGGCGCTGAAAATAGTCCCCGATACGCTTGACACGAGGAGCATCCTGTCCACATAAGGTTTCTTTGAATAATCCTTAATTATTTTACCGAGTGGTTCCTTGTCCATTACTTAATAGATAAACTTACCTGCGATATAAACTTTGGTCGTCCTAAAAAATCATTCAATGTCCACCAATTCCGTATCTATTCCAAGGAGCAATGATAGGTAAATCGATGAAAATTCTGCGATTATTGCGTTTTTCAGGTAACCATAAGGGTCATCGCACGGATAGGGGAAATCCCAGGCGGAAAAGTTGGAGCTTGACTTCACATCCTTGCAGAATGATATTATATTAACATTCGAACCCTGTCCTGCTATTTTTGAAGCATCATTTTTATCCACGGCAACTGCCTCCACCTTTGAGTTCATCTTCAGAAGTTCCACAAACCTCTTTGAAAGACCGAGGGATCTCCTGTCATAGACGAAAAGTATACCCCCATTTCCAAGCTGCCTTGTTAACCTTTTAGAAACGTTCTCAGTTGACAGGGAAGAGGGAAGCAATGAATTTACGAACGTGCTTAAGGCAGAATAATCCAGGCTGAAACCTCCCAGGGAAAGGAGGCAGCCGGCTATTTCAGGCATAAGAAATTTCATCGGATAACCCCTCGGGAGCGACTGGTATTCCCATCCGTTCTCCTTTGCCACTCTTTTTATAGTTCCGCCGACGGAGACAACCATCCCCTTTTCTCCAGAATTTCTAATGAATGGAACAGCATCCCGGGATTCCCCGTCATGGGATATAATAACTTTGAATCCAGGAGATGATCCTGGTTTATATCCCTTGACAACTGTTATTCTCTCGTCACCTAGTATATCTTCTGCCATCTTTGCTATCGAATACAGCGGTCCATCTGTAAATACAGTTATATTTCCTTTCCTCGGGGGTCCGCATGACATAAACCTCTCCGGAATGGCCTTGATCCAGGAAAAGGGAGGGGAATCATCCAGCTGAATTACGTATTCCTCATCCAGAGGTTCATTCATACCTAAATCGAATGTAAAATTGGAATAATATCATTGCGGACAGAAACTTATATCCCCCATGACATTCAGGAACCAATGGAGGTATCTGTGCTCATCACAGTGAAAAACGACAGGGAGAGACTCAAGCTTCTCATGGAATCCCTCGATTCTGTCAAAGATAAGTTTGAGATAGTTGTGGTTGATGCTTATTCAACAGACGGAACATTTGAGTATCTGGAAAGCGTCAAAGATAAAATGGGTCTAGTTTTGTCAAGAAAAGAAGGGAGGAGGTCTGTGGGAAGAAACGAGTGTATCAGACTTGCCTCCGGGTCCAAATTCGTTTTCCTAGATTCTGATACTGTTGTCTCCCGGGATTGGGGGGAGAAAATAATGAATTATCTGCAGGAGAAAATAGTGGCGGGAAAGATTGTTCAGAAATCAGAAAAGAAATGGACTGATTTGGATCGTGTACCAATGTTCGTTGATGGGAATGATGTGACTTACCCGTCAAACAACATTCTTTACTCACGGGATGTGATAGAGAAGGTTGGTCCGTTCGATGAGAATTTTGATACCGCGGAAGACATAGATTTGAACATCAGGGCAGTTAAAGCGGGTTACAGGATAAGATATGCGGAGGATGTCGTGGTCTATCATTTTCCCAGGGCGTCGTTCCTATCGCTGATGAGGCAGAGCTACTATGACGGTGTAGGGCGCAGACTTATTCGTAAGAAGTACGGGGTGAAGAGTTCACTGAATCTTGAAAACCTGCGGAAGCATCCATTCTCCGAATCATCAAGGCTGGTGTCCGGGATGCTTGGATACCTTTTCGGTGAGTTCAAGTGATTTCCTATATCATACCGGCGATAAATGAAGAAGCCACGATCGGAGGCGTTATAGACAGGATAAGGGAGATTGATCCTGAGGGGGAGATAATAGTCGTGGATTCCGACTCATCAGACAGAACAGCGGATATTGCATCATCGAAGGGAGCCATTGTGGTTAATGAAAGTAAAAGAGGGTACGGATATGCATACAAGAGGGGGTTCTCCGTAGCAAAGGGTGATATCATATGTACCCTGGATGCGGATGGAACATACCCTCCATCTAATGTACCTCTCCTCCTCAAGGCACTTGAAGCTGGCGCTGACTTTGTATGTGGAGAAAGGCTCACAGGCGCCACCAGGGAAGCAATGATTCCCATGCACAGGGCGGGGAATGTGATTCTGAACCTGCTGACTCAAATTCTATTTATAGTAAATATAACGGATAGCCAGTCAGGGATGTGGCTATTCAGGAGGGAAATCCTGAGTCACATACTCCCTGAAGGAACAGGGATGGAATTCTCAGAGGAGATCAAGATAAGGGCTGCAACACAGTTCTGTTATGTGGAAATACCCATAAGGTACGAGAGAAGGATAAGCGAGAAGAAATTGAGGCCATGGAAGGATGGAATCCGCAACCTGATTTACCTATTCAAACTTCGAATTACCTCCGGATTGAGGACCAGCCATTTCAGATGTTCTCTATCCTCGGGGCTATGAGGAATGTTACCTTTCCCTTGCCGTTCAGGATAGGTGCCTCCATTCTGAGGGGATAATCGTTGCCCAGGGCTATGGATATCTCGTCTGTGCTCTCCAGTGCTCTCAGGAATTTTGTGAGGTATTCGAGAGCAAAGGAGCTCCTTGCGTCTGCCGTATAGATATATTCCTTCGCCTGGCTCCTGGGGATTGTCATTTCAGTTGTTTCCGATTCTGTTTCCCCCTTTGCATACACCCTCATTTCATCGCTCTTCATCGTGAATGTCACAACCTCAGAAATCCCCTCGGCCGCCTTGATGCCTGTGGCCAGGAGAGAAAGGTCTGTGACTATCTTATCCTGTGGTTCTATGGTGGGGATCTTGGGCGTTGTTAGGGTGGAGGGGTCTATGATAGGTATACCCGCTGAAAGATTTCCTATCTTCATCGATATTCTCTTCCCGTCAAATTTCATATCTATTATCTCATTTGGACCCGTTAGTCTCAGAAAGTTCCTCATCTTCTCTATATCCAAACCAAGACTGTCCTCGCCGTCCACGTTGAACTCCTGAAATGCGTCCTTCTTTATCTCTACGGATATCATCGCGACCCTCGCAGGATCCATAACCTTTGACGAGATCCCGTCAGGTTTGAAATCAACCCTTGCCTCCTGTACAAGCGTCAGTATGAGGTTTGAAAATTCTCTGATAGTTTTGGCATCAACCTTAATCTGAAGCATAATTACCAGAAGTTAAAAAATTACGCCCTTTTAAGCTTTTCTTTAGTGAGGATATCTGCACCGCGCAACTATCGGTTGGATGTCAGTATCTCTGAATAGCCACACCTGCCGCACGTCCACCGGTCTTCATGCTTCGCCAGAAATACTCCGGGTCCACATTTCGGGCAGAATTTTCCCAGCCTAACCAGCTTTCCATCTTCAACTTTGTACATTTCCCTTTTCTGCATTCTTATCACCTTCCTTTGATTTGAGACCATTCCTGATAAGTATGAAATCAGGTTCAAGAAGCATTGCATCCTCCTTGGCTCTGTAAACCTTGGCATATCCCTCGGTGTACTTTTTGCCAAATTTCGAATGCTGATTATCCACTATCACCACTTCTGGCGGAACCTGCAGGTTCAGTGATAACTGTTCCCTGACCTTTTGTCTGCTGGGCGTAGGTTCACCGGGATGGACCAGCCTGTACTTAATTTCACTCCTGTTCAGGAGCTTATTATCCCTCCTCTCAAGTATCTCTATTTTCAACCTCATTCACCCCTTATTTTCTGTATCAAGTTCACCACATTCTTCTTTAGATTTTCTCCGACTTCGTATACAGCTATCCCCTTATCAGGTACACCATAAATAACTATCGCACCTTCCGGGGCAAGAATAATAGCCGGTACCGAAGCAAGATCATCCTCGCCATCAACCTCTATCAGAGTGTTCCCCTTGGCCCTCAACGCTTCATCAATTGAATTCCAGAGTTCAACAGATATGCATCCGGGGGGATTTTTAACTTTGACGTTCCTCTCCCATTTTGAAGGAAGGGGAACTATGGGCTCATTCCTCTTTGTCTTGAAATCTATCACCGCTACTTTCGGCACAATTTTATGTCTCACTGCGGTTGCGGTGACGATGTCACCAACGGTAATGAGCATTTTGGTGAAAAGAAACTCTATCTGCGATTCCTTTGTTACGAGAACGTCTGGAGGTCTTGAAAAGAATTCCCTGTATTCCTGTGGAATAACCAGGTCTCTATCGAACTTTAATTGCATATTCGCCCTGAGATGTGATCCCTGCCTTTTTGGAAATTAGAGACTTCTCCGGATCCAGGATGAAAAGATATCCCTTCCACTCAAGGACTGTATCCCCACCGCATTTTTCACATTTCGTGTTTTCCGTGATGTTCTTGCAATTCCTACATGCCCTGATCTTTATCATTTGGTTTCACCCTTTAGCCAGGAAAGTTTCCCCAGGAAGTTTTGTCTCATGGTAAGACCAATCTTGCTTTCCCCCACGTTGGTATCAGAAAGTGATAGGGCAACTATTCTAGCCCGAACATAGTCACCTGTCTTGAGATCCTTCTTGGTGTCCTTTCCGATCATTCTCCTGTTTTCTTCGTCCACCTCTATTCTATCGTCCATCACCTGGCTTACGTGGAGAAGCCCCTCAACAGGTCCGAGACTTATGAATGCGCCAAACTTTTTCACGTCAACAACATCCCCTTCTACGACCTCCTGGAGCATAGGCTGAAATGCAAGGACTGTCATCCTGACATCCTGATATACCCCGCCGTCTCCGTGAACTATCCGCCCCTCCCCTTCGAGTTCTGCCTTGAGAACTAGAAGGTTGATGTACTTTCTATCGTTCTGGTCACGGACCAGGGATCTGTCAAGCATTCCCACCTTTCCCTCTATACTGCTTATGGTCGCGTCGATCGCAGTCTTCTCGTACTCAGGACCTAACTTCTCCGGAGGTATCCTGACCGTCTCAGTTGTCTCCAACAGGAAATACATACGTTCCTCTTATCTTCTGGGGGATATATCCTGAGTATAAATCTTTTTCAAAATCATTGTGACCTTTCCTGGTAATGAGGGGATACAGGTCTACTTTTTCTATCGATGGACATCCCGTCTGCAAGAAATACGGAGCGATTCAGAGGAATTACCTGTTCAGCATGTTTTGCGGGCTGAAAATCTTTTTTATCTCCTCCTCAGTCAAAATTTTCTTCTGTCTGAGAAGTTCCAGCAACGGGATCCCCTTTTCCTTTGATTCCTTTACAAGTTCTGCTGTTTTTTCGTACCCTATAACAGGGTTGAGCAGCAAGGCTGTTCCGGGAGAATTAAGAAGTATGTTGTAAGCGTAATCCCTGTTCACCTTTATACCTTCAAGTGTTTTCGCCCTCATGATTTCAAGTGAGGTGTTCAGTACATCGAATGCCTCGATCAGAACAGTGTAAATTATGGGAGTGAACACATTTATCTCCATCTCGCCCTGCGAGGATGTGTCATTGACGGTCTGGGCAAGTCCCCGCACATAGAGGGCACTCATCGTTATGGCCTCGAAAATACTGGGATTCACCTTGCCGGGCATAATTGAAGAGCCTGGCTGTACTGCCGGAAGAACTATCTCATTGAATCCAGCCACCGGTCCAGAGTTCATGAGCCTGAAATCTCTGGCAATCTTTATAAGGGAAGCGGAGAGATTGGAAAGCATCGATGCCACTAAATTGAAATCGGATGTGAACTGCATCACAGTCATCAAATTTTCTGCCGGGACAAAGTTCTCATGAAGGAACTGATTCAGGTTTGCATACACCATGTCCCTGATTTCTTGCGGCAAATTCGCGCCAGTACCAACGGCAGTTCCTCCGAGGTTCAGCCTTCTCAAACGCTGGATGACGAAATCAGACTGAACTACAAATGACCTGAGCTCATCTGCGTACGCCCTGAATTCTAGGCCAAATGTGACGGCTGAAGCATCCTGAAGGTGGGTTCTGCCTGTCTTTATGCTCATGTCGTGCTCGGCCCCGAGGGCATCTAATTTTTCGATCACAGCCTGCAGCTTGGAAACAAGTTCCCTTATCGCCTGGATAAGCGTTATCCTCACGGCGGCGGGGAAAACATCATTTGTGGACTGCCCTGCATTCACGTGGTTATGGGGGCTCACGATTTCGTGACTACCCAACGGTTTTCCAAGGATCTGAAGTGCCCTGTTAGCAAGGACCTCATTGACGTTCATATTCGTGGATGTTCCTGCACCTGCCTGGATATATTTCAGCGGGAAATCAGTGTAATCCTTTTTTCTGAGAATATCATCTGCAGCTTTAACTATGGCCTCCCCGACATCCTTCTTTATGATTCCCCTTGCCATAAATGCGGTGACGTACGATCTTTTTATAGCAATGAGCGCATCAATTACCCTCTTATCCATTTCCCTCTTGTATGGAAAGTTGGACAGTGCCCTTGCAGTCTCCGGCCCGTAAAGTCTGTCGTCCGGGATCTCAACATATCCGAGGGAGTCCTTTTCCTTTCGTGGCATCGTTGCTAATGAGAATTTAATATTTAACTGATTTCAGGATTGCGACGGAACCAGTTATGAAAGGAAAGACTATGGAAGGGAACAGGGAATTGCATTACTCCTCTATTTTAATGTTTTGTTAGGGGTTTTGGGGGAAGCAGTAAATCTCAATTGCTTTAGCGATGAGATATACGGACTTCCCCCTATAGAAAAGTTTATCAGTCCACATGGAATTGTTGACAGTAGGATCGGTGCGATCCGAATCTACGCCTGT
>Ga0080006_1139241_pt1 | contig 19687 bp, 17 predicted proteins | sample RS3BMetagenome_FD_69209 | JGI IMG/M metagenome (GOLD analysis project Ga0080006, IMG submission 69209) | Ferric oxide microbial mat and aquatic microbial communities from Rainbow Spring, Yellowstone National Park, USA - RS3B (SPADES... ... | reverse complement strand
GCAACCGCGGGGAAAGGCCGGGGCGCGCCGGCGTGGTTGGGAAGGCTTTCGGTTTTGAAAGTTCCCCGAGGGGGAAACCCCCCCGGGCGGGGGGTTGGGGGGGGGGGGTTGGGGGTTTGGGGAAGGAGCGGCCCTCACCCTCGCCCTCTCCCAGAGGGAGAGGGAATTTCCCCCTTCCCCTAACCCCCGATCCCCTACCCCCTCGTCCCCCTTTCACTCTGAAATTGCCAGGGCGCGCCGGCTTCGGTGTAGGCGGTGGTCGCCGGGCCGGCGAGGGTCTCGCGACCGAAGACCCGGGCGCACACCGCGCTCGCCAGGTCGATCAGCAAGGGAAAGCCCCGGTGCTCTTGAAACACGCTGTCGGCCAGGGCGATCTGCGCCGCCAGGTCCGCGTGGTCGGCGTGGGCGAAGAACACCTGGGCCGGCGCCAGGTGGCTCGCCCGATACACCCCCATCACCACCCGCGGCGCGACGACGTCGCGAAAGCGGCGAATCCAGGCCGCCGGACTGGCGAGCCGCTCGCCATCCCAGGTCAGGTCAGCGGTCACCCGCGAGCCGTAATTCCCCGGCGCCACCAGCCGCTCCATGTGCTCCCGGAGAGTCTGGACCACCGCGTACTCCAGCGGCCGGAGCGCCTGGCCAATCGTTTGTACGACTCGGTCGCCCGGCTCGCTGGCCACGAAGACGAACTTCTGGTGACCTTCGACCAGCTCGCGAATCAGGCGGGTCGCCAGCACCATCAGGTCCAGACTGCCCGAGCCGGTCAGCAGCTCGAACGGCGCCGGGTTGCCGTGCCCCATGCGCCAGGGCGCGTTCGACTGGCGCAGCAAAATCGCTCGCTCGGCGTAGGCCAGAATCCCCCGCTGGGCCAGCGCGGTCAACTGGTCGTAGCGACTCGGGTTCGGTCCACCGCGCCGGTCGCGCAGGGTCAGCAGCGCGATCAGCTCGTCGACCGATTCGCCGGTCGCCGCCCGGAGGTCCCGGCGAAACAGCCGCTGGCTCCAGGTTCCCTGGTTTCCCTGGTAGCTAACGAGCGACACTCCGAGCTGAAAGATCGTCAAGGGCAAAGTGTCGTGCAGCTGACGGGTGCCGTCGCACGCCTCCACGCCGCCGTTGAAGAGCAAACCCCGGTGGATCTTCTCCAACGTGGCCGGCTCGGCCCGCCAGACTCCGGCGCTCGCGGGCGCGCCGGGATAGTCGGCCAGGCGAGGAAAGATCTCCTCGCGGATCCGGCGCAGCATCCCGCCCTCCCGGCGGACAGCCTCCCGGATCTCCTCGGCCAGCCGGTCGTAGACCGCCGTGAGATCCTCGCCGGAGCGCCAGGTGGTCAGGTCCAGGGTGCGGTTCAGATCCTCGCCAAAGCTCGCGGCAAACTCGCTCGCGCTGACGTCCGAATCCCCGGGATCCGGGAAGCGCGAGCGGTCCCCGGCGAGATCTCGCCCGGCCATCGCGTTGCGTCCTCCTTACCTATACTTCCCCGAGAAATTGGAAAGTTCGACAGGTTCTAGGAAAAGTCGCGCAGTCGGCGCAGTAACGGGCCGACCGCGGGCGGAGGGAAAAGCACTTCGGCGTAGCGCGCGGCGTGACGGGGCGGCAAGCCGTAGTCGACGCTCAGCAAGTCGGCACCGCGCGCCCGACGCTCCTCGGGCACGGAGCTTCCGAGGGCGCCGCGGATCTCCGCCTCCGGCGCGAGCAATTCGTAGGCAAGCTGGTCAGCGGCGCGCTCGGACCGTTCAGTCGCCGCGCTCCGGTAACCGCCGTCGAGCGAGCGATCCATCAGATGTACCTGATAGCTCAAGTCGGTTCGGGCAAGCAGGGCGTGGATCTGCTCGGCGGGCTCCGGCGGCCGGACGCCGTCCAGCACCTCCAGCGCCGCGGCGCCCAGTCGCTCCGCTACCCGCTGCCGTGGCTGCCAGTAGTCGCGCAGAAAGTGGGCTAGCTCGTGGGCGAGCGAAAAGCGTTGCTCGTCGTCCGGATCGCCACCGTCCAGAAAGAGGAAACCGTGGCCGTCCCGAGCGACCAAACCGGCGCGCAAGGTCCGGTCGCCGGCACCCGCCGAGCAGGCCACGCCCCGTTGCCGAAGCCAATCGTCCACCGCTCCAACCCGCAGGCGCGGCAGCAGGACGATCGCGACCGGCAGTGTGCACAAAATCGCGGTCCGCAGGTCGCGGGGTGGCGAACCGGGTTTGCCGGCCGCCGCCCAGAACGCCTCGGCGGTCTCGGAAACCCAGAATGGCCGGGTCATCGCTCCTCCGACTCGCCGTCCGGAGCGACGTCGCGGTCGCGCGCCGCCCGCAGCACGCCGGAGCCGCCGGTGGCTTCCGCTCGGAGCGCGGTGAGAGCATCGGCCTGCCGGACGATCCGCGCGAGCTCGCCGACCCGGAGCCCGAAGCGCTCGGCGATTCGGGTAACGTCCTGGCGGAAGCCGGCGTCGGGCCGCGGCCGGCGGCAGAGCCGAACCGCGTCGAGGGCCTCGACCGGACACCCAAGCTGCTCGGCCAGTTCCCGATCGGCCAACCCCTCGCTCTCGGCGTAGGCCCGGAGGGTGAAGGCGAGAAAAAAGGGATCGGCCTCGACCCGGCGGATCAGGCTGGCGAGGCGAGCGCGCTTCTCCTCAGCCACGGCGCGCCGGTCCGCGTTCCAGTCGCTTCTTCAGGCGATCTTTCACCCGCTTCACCTCGCGGGTCTGCACGGCGACCGGCCGATCGAGGATGCCCAGCGCGGCCGCGTAGACCGCGGTCCGCCGCTCGCCGCGCCGCAACAGCACCAGCACCTGCTCCTCCTCTGGCGTCAAACCGTCGAGCGTCAGCAGTGACTCTCGCTCGGCGGCATCCTCCTCGCGCTCGACCCGGGCCGCGGGATCTGCGGTCTCGTCTACTAGATACTTCCCCGCGGCCCGCGAAAGTTCGACAGTTTCGATCCCAACGCGCCGTCGGGCGTGGCGATCTTCGGCGCGGATCAGATTTTTCAGGTCAGCACTGGCGGCGATGTGGAGGTACACTTCGAGGGTTTGCCGCTCCGGCTGGTACGCCGCCGGCCGCTGGATCAGCTCCAGAATCGCGTCCCCGGCGGCAGTCACCCGATCGTGTTCTGAGTTCGCGGGGTAGCGCTGCCCCAGCCAGGCGCAGAGGGGTTCAAAAAAGTGCAGCGCGAAATCCGACGGAGCGATCGGATCCCGATCGCAAAGCCGCCGCCAGAGTCGCGTTGCCTCGTCGTCAGGATGTGGCTCGCGTCGCTCTTCCGATGCCGCCACCGGACCTACTCCCCACCAGCAGTAGATCTCTCGCCCAGGCGCGCAACATTTCGCGTGGCAACTTGCCTGGCAATAAGCCTAAGAGACGCCGGTCGTCCTGTCAACTCTCCGAGCTAACTGGCACCCTTTCAATTCGGCAGGGGTCGAGCTCAAGGTAGTCGGCCGAGGAATGGCTCAGCGCCCCTCGGGCCGGAGCGGCTGACCGACCGACGATCGGTCCGAGGCCGGTCGAAAGCCGAGGAGAACCCGGAGGACGATCGCCAGCCCTCCGAGCACGACCCGGCACCAGCCGAAGGCGAGAAACAGGAGACTATCGACGAGGGCGTTCTTCAGCCGCCGCGCCGTCGAATCACGGTTGGGTCTATTCATATTATTATTATGTAGACTTCCTTCCCGTGGGGTCAATTTTCCAGTGAGTCTTGACGCCAACAACCGCCCGCGCGCACCATGAGGCATCGGATCTTCCCGGGGAACCGCCGCCCTGAAGGGCGGGCGTAGGACCGGGAGGCGCTAAAGCGCCCGCCCCGGGGCTTCAGCCCCACTCGCCCTACGCCCGCCTTTTAAGGCGGCGACCCCGCGATCAGCACCCAAAAGGAGGCGCCGTGCCCAGTTACCTCTGCGTTACCTGCGGGGTCCAGTTCGCGCCAACCCCGGAGCCACCGGCCGGTTGTCCGATCTGCGAGGATGAACGGCAATACGTGCGCCGCGGGGGCCAGCGCTGGACGACCGCCGAGCATCTCGCGGCCGAGGGGCGGCGCAACGAGTTTTCCGAGATCGAACCGGGTCTGACCACGATCAACACCCAACCGTCGTTCGGGATCGGCCAGCAAGCCCACCTGATTCAAACCCCGGTCGGCAACGTTCTCTGGGAAGCGATTGGCCTTTGCGATCCCGACACCGTGGCAGCGGTCCGCGCGCGGGGTGGCGTTGCCGCGATCGGCATCTCCCATCCCCACTTTTATTCCGCCATGGTGGACTGGAGCCGTGCCTTCGGCGGCGCGCCGATCTGGCTACCGGCGGCCGATCGAGAGTGGGTGATGCGACCGGACCCGGCGGTTCATTTCTGGGAGGGCGACGTGGCGAACCCGCTCTCCGGCTCCGGCTTGACCTTGATTCGGGTCGGCGGGCACTTCTCCGGGTCGAGCGCGCTGCTCTGGCCGGACGGCGCGGCCGGGCGAGGCGCGCTCTTCACCGGCGACATGCCCCAGGTCGCCGCCGACCCGCGCTGGGTGAGCTTTCTCTACAGCTATCCGAATATGCTTCCGGTCAGCGCTTCCGAGGTTCGGCGGATCGCGGCGACCCTCGCCAACTATCGCTTCGACCGCATCTACGGCAGTTGGCGGGAGAAGGTCGTCCCCAGCGACGCGGCCGGCGTCGTGAGTCGCTCGGTGGAACGCTATATCCGACGGGTCGAGGGGTGAAGCGGGGACGGGGAATTATCCCCTTCCCGCGTCGGACATTGCGGGTTAGGGGTCAGGTCGGGCGTTGGATCCGGTGGATGGCCTTCGTGAGTAATCGGCGCGGGATCACCGGGAAGACCCGCGCGCTCAGGCGATTGACGCCGCCGGGAATGGCGACGGTTTCACCGTTCATCATAGCGCGATAGCCGAACCAGGCGACCCGTTCCGACGACATGCTCAGCGAGGAGGAAAAGAAGGGGAGATCGCTGACGCCCGCTCGCTCGGCAAATTGGGTCCGGGTCGCGCCGGGACAGAGACAGGTGACGGTCACGCCGCTGCCCCGCAGTTCCTCGGCAATCGCCTCGGAAAAGGAAAGGACGTACGCCTTCGTGGCGTAGTACGTCGCCATGTACGGCCCGGGGAGAAAGGCAGCGGTGGAGGCGACGTTGAGGATTTTTCCGGCGCGCCGCGCCACCATCTCGGTCACGAAAAGGCGGGTGAGGGCGGTGAGCGCGTCGACGTTGACCCGCAACATCGCCAGGTCAACCGCCAGGTCGGAATCGGCGAAGGCGCCGCGGCGGGCGAAGCCGGCGTTGTTGACCAAGACGTCCACCGTGACCTCTTCGCGCCGCACCGCCGCGAAGAGATCCTCGACCGCGCCGGGAGTCGCCAGATCACTCGGCACGACGCGCACGGTGCGGTTCGGGTGTCGCTCGCGGATCTCCGCCGCGACTCGGTCGAGATTCGCTTCGTTGCGAGCGGTCAATACGAGGTCGTAGCCAACCTGGGCGAAGACTCGGCTGAAGTCCAGACCGATTCCACTCGACGCCCCGGTAATCAGCGCCGTTCCGCGCGAGGACTGGAGAGATGAAGGTGAGGACATGAAGGAGAAAGCCTCCGGACGTGAGATTTCGACGAGTACCTCCACTCTACCCCGGCCACGCCGGTTGGACAAGAAAAGCTACGTCGCGCCTTAAAAGGCGGGCGTAGGGCGTGAGGCGCTAAAGCGCCCGGACCGGGGCTTCAGCCCCATCGGTCCTGCGCCCGCCTTTTAAGGCGGCGACGCAAGACATGCGTCGCGTGTCGCCCGACCGTCACCTAACCGTCTACCACGCGGAGACGGTTGAGGTTTGCTACGGGCGCCGGCACTGAAGCTGCACCAGGGGGAGCGAGGGGGTGAGCGATCCCATGATTCTCGACAGCGCGATCGACCGGGAAAGTCCGGAGTTCGTCGAAAACGATCGCCAGAACCGGCGGTTCCTCGCGGATCTCCGCGCGCGGCTGCAACGGGTTGCCGGCGCGGGGCGCGAGGCCGCGCTCGAGCGACACCGCCAGCGCGGCAAGCTCTTACCTCGCGAGCGCGTCCAGGTCATTTTGGATCCGGACACGCCATTCCTTGAGCTCTCGCCGCTCTGCGCCGAGGAGATCTACGACGGCGCCGCGCCGGGGGCCGGCATGGTCACCGGCATTGGCGTCGTCGGCGACGTCGAGGTAATGCTGATCGCGAACGATCCGACGGTGAAGGCCGGAACCTATTTCCCGCTCACCGTGGAAAAGCAGCTTCGCGCCCAGCAAATCGCCGAGGACAATGGTCTGCCCTGCGTCTATCTCGTCGACAGCGGCGGCGCCTTTCTGCCGCTACAGTCGGAGATCTTTCCCCATCGTGACGGTTTCGGGCGCATCTTCTACAGTATGGCCCGCATGTCCGCTCGGGGCATTCCTCAACTCGCCGTGGTACTCGGTTCCTGCACCGCCGGGGGCGCCTACCTGCCAGCCATGGCCGATCAGACGATCATCGTTCGGGGCGCCGGGCAAATCTACCTCGGCGGCCCGCCGCTCGTCCGGGCGGCAACCGGCGAGGTCGTCTCCGGCGAAGAACTGGGCGGCGCGGACGCGCACGGGCGGGAGTCCGGCCTGGTGGACTACGTCGTCGATTCCGAGGTCGAAGGTCTCAGCCTCGCTCGGGATCTGATCCTGGGCTGGAATCTCCGGCCGCGCCCGACCGCGCGCGGGGCCGGCGACGAGCCCCGCTATCCCGCCGAGGAGATCTACGGCCTGATCCCGACGAACTCTCGGAAGCGGCTACCCATGCTGGACCTCCTTGCCCGGATGCTGGACGACAGTCGCCTCGAGCCATTCAAGCCCCTCTATGGCGAGACCTTGATCTGCGGCTTCGCCGAGATCGCCGGCGAGCCGGTCGGCATCGTGGCAAACAACGGCATTCTCTTCGGGGAAAGCGCGCAAAAGGGCGCCCACTTCGTCCAGCTCTGCGACCGCCGACGCATTCCGCTGCTCTTCGTCCACGACATCGTCGGCTTCATCGTCGGCAAGAGCTACGAGCGCGCCGGGATCGCCAAGGATGGCGCCAAGATGGTCAACGCGGTCTCCTGCTGTTCGGTCCCCCGGATCACCTTGCTCGCCGGGGCCTCGCACGGCGCCGGCAACTACGCCATGGCCGGCCGCGCCTACGACCCGCGCTTTCTCTGGTCCTGGCCGAACGCCCGGATCTCCGTCATGGGCGGCGAGCAGGCGGCGAGCGTGTTGACGACGATTCAGCGCGACGCGGTCCGCGCCCGTGGCGGGGAACCGGACGAGGCCGCGCTAACCAAACTGGAAACGGAAACCCTCGCGACCTACGCGGCGGAAAGCAACGCCATCTTTGCCACCGCGCGTCTCTGGGATGACGGTATCGTGGATCCGGCCCGCACCCGGGCCACCCTCGCCCTGGCCCTCCGGATCGTCCGCGATTCCCCAGTCCCCGGCAACGACACGCGCTACGGCATTTTTCGGATGTAGGGGAAGCGCATGTACATTAGAACCGAAGAACGCGAGGGAGTCTTCGACGTGGTGATCGATCGGCCGGAGCGGCGCAACGCGCTGGATGGCGAGGGCTGGCGCGCGATCGCCGCGGCGTTCGACGGGCTGAGGGCGCGAGCGGACCTGAGGGTCGCGCGGTTGCGCAGCACCGGCGCGGTGTTTTGCGGCGGCGGGGATCTGGAGTGGCTGCGCTCGGCGCCCGGCGAGGAACTCGCCCAGATCGGCGTGGCGCTGTCGGCCATGCGCGGCTGTCCGCAACCGATCGTCTGCCGGGTGCAGGGCCCGACCTATGGGGGCGGGGTTGGTCTGGTCGCCGCGGCCGACGTCGTCGTCGCCGGACCGGAAGCCAACTTTACCCTGAGCGAAGTGCGCCTGGGCATCGCCCCGGCGCTCGTCTCGCCCTATCTGATCGCCCGGGTTGGCTCGGCCCGCTTCCGCGCCTGGGCGCTCCTGGGCGCGCCGGTGGACGGCCCCAGCGCTCAGGTCGCCGGCCTGGTCGATGTCGCGACGACCCAGCCGGAGTTTGACCGGGTCGTCGCCGAGGCGATCGAACACCTGCGACGCGGCGAGCCGGAAGCCCTGGCCGCGATCAAGCGGCTACCCCGCGAGGGTCTGGACACTGCCGAAGCGGCCACCCTTCTCGCCACCCTCCGCGCGCGCGACGCCTTCGCCGAGGGCATCGCCGCCCGGCGCGAGCGCCGGCCAGCGCGGTGGGAGGGAAGATGAGACGGCTCCGCCTCGTCGAGGTCGGACCGCGGGATGGGCTGCAGAATCAGCCGCGGGTCTATTCCACCGCCGATAAGCAGCGGTTCGTCGAGGCGCTCTTCGCGTCGGGACTCGGCGACCTGGAGATTACCTCGTTCGTGCGGCCGGACCTCGTGCCCCAGCTTGCCGATGCCGAGGCGTTATTTCCCCTGGTACGGCGAGACGACCGGCGTTGCCTCGTCCTGGTCGCCAATCGCCGCGGGTTGGAACGGGCGCAAGCGGCCGGAGCGACCGCGATTTCCCTGATTTGCGCGGCGAGCGATGGCTTCAGTCGCGCCAACACCGGCAAGGACGCCGCCGCGGGGCTGGAGATTCTCCAATCGCTCGTCGCCGAAGCGCGGCCCGGGGCAAGCTGGTTGCGCGGCTACGTCTCGACCTGCTTCCGTTGCCCGTACGATGGGCCGGTGCCACCGGAACGCGCTCTCGCGCTGCTGGACGCGGTGGCCCAGACCGGCGTGGACGAGGTCGTTGTGAGCGACACCCTCGGCGACGCGACGCCCGAGCAGGTCGAGGCCCTCTGCCGGCCCCTGCTCGATCGCTACGGACCGGAGCGCGTCGCTCTTCACCTGCACGACACCGCCGGACGCGCCCTCGCCTGCGCGAAACGCGCGCTGGAGTTGGGAGTGCGTAATCTGGATGGCTCGGTTGGCGGGTTAGGCGGCTGCCCGTTCGCCCCGGGTGCCAATGGGAACGTCGCCACCGAATCCCTGGCGGCCCTCGCCGAACGCCTCGGCTTCGCCACCGGCGTGGACCCGACCGCGCTACGGCGCGCTCGCGGGGTACTCGAACTTTAGTTGACGCGCACGTAAAGTGCTACCATAATGGTTAGGAACCTCGGTTAACGGAGGTACGTCCTGACCAACGAAGAAATTTCCGAACTGCGGGCAATCGGTGACGTCGCGCGTGAGGTCGGTTTGACCCCGCGCGCGATCCGCTATTACGAAGAGCGCGGGCTCTTGCGGCCGGCGGTGCGGGTCAAAGGCGCCGACCGCCTCTTCGACCCGAGCGACGTCGAGCGTTTGCAGAAGATCAAGCAGCTGCGCGAAGTTGTCGGGTTCTCGCTCGCCGAGATCCACGACCTGCTGGAAACCGACGAGCTCTACGAGCAACTCCGGGGCAAGTACTTCGAGACCAGCGATCCTGACGCGCGGCAGGGCATGTTGCGCGAGGCGATCGCCCTGGCCCAGCACCGGTTGGCGATCGTCGAGCGGAAACTCGCCCAGATCGCCGCGTTGCGAGACGAAGAGCGCTCCCGGCTCGAGCGATTACACGGCCGACTCGCCGAGGCCAGCGCGTAGCGCCGACGGGACCCGTTCTGGCGGGACATTTTTAAGGAGGAACTCCCTCATGGCAACGGCTCCTCGCAGCGCGTCGGCTGGTCCGCCGCCCGGCTACGAATGGACCGCGCTGTCGGTCACCACCGTGGGCGCGCTGCTGGCGGCGATCCAGGGCTCCGCCCTGCTGATCGCCCTACCGGATATTATGGTCAAGCTTCAGGCCGGTTTCCTGACGATCATGTGGATTCTGATCGGCTACCTGCTGATCACCACCGCCCTCGTCCCGGTCGTCGGGCGACTGGCCGATATGTTTGGCCGCAAGAATCTCTATAACGCCGGCTTCGCGATCTTCACCTTCGGTTCGTTTTTCGCCGGCTTCGCGCAACCCCAGTTTCACGCGGCCGACCTGCTCTTCTTCCGAGTGATCCAGGGCATTGGCGGCGCGCTCCTGATCACGAACAGCACCGCCATCGTCACCGACGCCTTTCGGGGCGGCCGGGTGGGCCTGGGCCTCGGCGTCAACCAGATCGCCGCGGCGGCCGGCTTCGTCCTCGGGCCGGTCATCGGCGGCCTGCTGACGTCCATCTCCTGGCAGTGGGTCTTCTGGATCAACGTTCCGCTGGGCATCTTCGGAACGATCTGGGGCATTCGGCGCTTGCGCGAGCCGGTCACTTTGCCGGGTCGCCAGACCTTCGACTTCCTGGGCAGCCTGACCTTTACGGTTGGCCTGGGCTCGCTGCTTCTCGCCTTGAGCCTGGTCGCCTTTCCGGTCTGGGGCTGGTCGGTCATCAACGCCCTGTTCGTTCTCGGTGCCGTCGGCCTGGTGGCCTTCGTCCTTGTGGAGCGCCAGGCCAGTCAGCCAATGATGAACCTGGGTCTGTTCAATAGCCGTCTCTTCGCCTTCGCGAATCTCAGCAACCTACTCAACGGCATCGCGCGCGGCGCGGTCCTTTTTCTCCTGATCTTCTTTCTGCAAGGTCCGTATGGTATGAGCCCGCTCAAGGCGGGCATCGCCATGGCTCCCTTCGGCGTGGCCTTTATGCTCATCGGTCCGCTGAGCGGCTACCTGTCGGACCATCTCGGCGCGCGCGGCCTCGGGACGGCCGGTCTGCTCGTCTCCGCCCTCGGCCTCTTCGGACTGAGTACGGTTACCGATAAGAGCTCGTATCTGACCATCGCGGTCTGGATGGCGATCATGGGCGGGGGATCCGGTTTCTTCAACTCGCCGAACACGAACGTCATTATGTCGTCGGTACTGCCCCACCAGCGGGGTATGGCGGCCGGCATTCGGACGATGCTGGCGAACACCGGTCAGATGTTGAGCATCGCCTTCGCCTTCCCGCTCGTCCTGGCGCGGATTCCGCAAGACGTGATGATGAAGATCTTCCTCTTCGGCGGCGGCATGGCCGGCCAGACGGCAGCGCTCAACGAGTTTCTGAGCGGTCTGCACGAGGCACTCCTCATCGCGGCCGCCATGAGCATCGTCGCCGCGCTCGCTTCGGTGCTCCAGCCCTCCCACAGTCCGAAGGCCGCCGCGAGCGGAGCGCCAGCCCCCGTTAAGGAGGACGCCGCGGTGCCATGAATCGCCCGACCGCGAAATCTTTCGCGTGGCTGACCCCGGACATCCGCTGGCTCATGATCGGGCGCGCCTGCCGAAGCGTGAGCCAGGGCTACCTCACGATCGTCGTGACGCTCTATCTGCTCCAGATTGGCTTTAACGCGGTGTCTCTGGGCACGCTGTTCGCGATTGGCGCGGTCGTCAGCGCGGTGCTCACCGTGACGGTCAGTTTGCTCTCCGACCAGTGGGGACGCAAACCGTTCCTGGTTGTCTTCTCGCTGCTCAGCGCGATTGGCGCGGTCGCCTTCGTGCTCACGCGCGACTTCTGGGTTCTCGTCGCGGCAAGCTCCTTCGGAACCATCGGGCGCGGCGGAGGCGGTGCCGGTGGACCGCAGGCCGGGGGGCCGCTTTATCCGGCGCAGCAGGCGCTAATCGCCGACCATTCCTCCGCCGATCGGCGAAATGACGTTTTTGCCGCGCTCTCGATCACCGACACGGTGGCCCTGGCGGTTGGGTCGCTCCTCGCCGGAGTGCCGAGCCTATTGCTCGCCGGGGGCGGTTACCGCGCGGCCGACTCCTATCACCCGCTGTTCTTGCTCACCGCGGTGCTTTCGGTCATCAGCGCGGCGAGCGTTTTCCCGATTCGGGAGACCGTCCAGCGAAAGCGCGGTAACCTCGAGCGGCGCTCGTTCCTGCCCAGGCAGTCGACAAAGGTGATTGGTCGGCTCGCCGTGACCAACCTGGTCAACGGTTTTGGGGTTGGCTTTTTCTCGCCGTTCATCACCTACTGGTTCTACGAGCGCTTCGGCGCTACCTCGGCCACCCTCGGAGTCCTCTTCGCGCTGACCAGTCTTGGCGCCGTCGTCCCTTACGCGCTGAGTCCGGTCATCGCCCGACGCTTCGGGATCGTCAACACCGTCGTGGGCATCCGCGTGCTGGGCGTGGTTACGCTGGCGCTGCTGCCCTGGATGCCGACGTTCACCCTCGCCGCGGTGTTCTACTTCTTCCGCATGGTGATTCAGCGAGCAAGTATTCCGCTTCGCCAATCGTATTCGATGGGAGTCGTCGCGCGGGAAGAGCGATCGTCGGCGGCCGGCCTGAGCAACCTGCCCTCCCAGGCGGCCGCCGCGATCAGCCCCCAAATCGCGGGTTATATCTTCGAGTCGGTCTCGTTAGAGATTCCTTTTGAAATTGGCGCTGGGTTCCAATTACTCAACGCGGTCCTTTTCTTCGGGCTTTTCCGCAACATCAAGCCTCCCGAAGAAGCCGCGCCGGCTGTCGAGTTTCCAAGAACGGCGGGGGTTTCCCCGGAGACAATCGAAGCCACAAAGCCGGTGAATTGACGAGGAGATTAGGAGACAGGAGTCAGGAGTCAGGAGGGGAATCGCCCTCACCCTCGCCCTCTCCCTGAGGGAGAGGGATGGCCCGGTCTGGATTCCTTCTCCTGACTCCTATCTCCTGACTCCTATCTCCTCGTCAGAACCACGCGAACTTCAGACAGACCGGCGTCGGGACAGTCGATTCGGCGGAAAGGGTCAGGGTACCGCGATTGGGATCGACCCGGAACGCGGCGACGTTGCCGGTGTCCTGGTTCGCGGCGAGCAGGAAAGTGCCAGTCGGATCGATCGCGAAGTTGCGCGGGGTGTGACCGCGGGTTGACTCGTGGCCGACCGGAGTGAGTTCGCCGGTCGCGACGTCGATCGCGAAAATCGCGATGCTGTCGTGGCCGCGGTTTGAGCCGTAGAGGAATTTCCCGTTTGGATGAACGTGGATGTCGGCGGTCGAGTTGCTCCCGACGAAGTCGGTCGGTAGCGTTGAGACCGTCTGCAGCGGATTCAGTTGACCGGTCGCCGCGTCATAGGTGAACGCGGTCACCGTCGACGATATCTCGTTGATGAGATAGGCGTGGCGGCCGTCCGGGTGAAAGGTGAAATGGCGCGGGCCGGACCCCGGCGCGACCGAAACGTCGGCGACTTTAACCAGCTTGCCCCTCTCGCGATCCAACTGATAGGTGAGAACCTGATCCAGGCCCAGGTCGCAGACAATCGCAAAGCGGTTGCCAGGATCCAGGTTGATCGAGTGAGCGTGCGGTCCCGCCTGGCGGCGCAGAATACTTCCCCCGACGTGCTGGTGGAAATCGCTGGCGGGCAGCACCTCACCGTTACCGCCGACGGCGAAGAGGGCGATGCTTCCACTGGTGTAGTTGGCGACCCCTACCCATCGCCCAGTCGAGTCCACCGACACGTGGCACGGATCCACTCCGTGGGTCGATTGGCGATTCACGTAAGTGAGCGCGCCGGTCGTCGAATCGACCGCGAAGGCGCTGATTCCGCCGCCGGCCTGGCCAGCTAGTTCGCCGACTTCATTCACCGCGTAGAGGTAGCGCTGGCCAGGCGCCAGAGCGAGGTAGGACGGATTGACAACTCCCGCGGTCACACCGCTGAGGGTAAGACCGCCGTTCTGGGGATCCAAACGATAGAGGTAAATACCCTCGGCCGGCACCGGCGCCGACGGCCAGATCGTATACGTTCCAACGTAAACGTGACTGGGCAATTGATTCGTGCTCATCGATTTCTCATCCTCGATCGCGACGCGATCTCCGTTCAGAAGGAGTATAACGAGGGAAGTTCCCGGGCGACAAGACGCGAGAAATCAGCCAGGCCCCGACGTTAGGCTTAATTACCGGAATCGCGCCCGCGGGTCAGTATAATCTCGGTGTAGCGTGATCGGGTAATCCCCCAGGGGAAAAGGCATGCGTCGCGGTTGGTCGGTTGGCCTGATTCTGGCGTCGGTCGTCGTCGCCGCCTTGGCGGATATTGTCGTCTTTCCGGGCCACGTCATCGCCAGTCTGTACTTCTTGCCCATCCTCCTGGCGGCGCTGCTCGTCCCACCGACACTGGTCTGGGCCACCGTCGGCTTGGCCCTGCTGCCGCTCCTGGCCGGAACCTACCTCAGTCACTTTTCGTCGGAAGCCTCGGCGGCGCGTCTCTTCATGTTCGCGACCAACGCCGCGCTCGCCTTGCTCATCGCGCGGAATCGGCAACAGTCCAGCCGCCAGGCGCGCGAGCAACGCGCCCTGATCGCGGCGGCCCGAGCCATCCTCGGCGACCAGAGCCTCGCGGTTCTCGGGAAAATGATCGCCGAGCAAGCCCAGGCGATTCTCGGCGCCCGGATCGTCCAGTTCTGGGAGATGAATCCGAACGACCAGACCTGGCACCTGATCGCCGACCGCGGACTTTCCCCGGAGACGTCCCTTCGTCTCCAGAACACGCTTTCCGGTCGCGAGCCGCTGCTGACCGAGTCCGCGCGTCTGAAGGACTTCCTGGAGATCTACGACCTCAAGAGTCTTCCGAAAGAATTCGAAGTCGCGAATCTGCTTGGTAGTCAAGAAGGGTTGCGGAGCGCGCTGATTCAGCCGCTCCGGGTCAACGATCAGGTGCTGGGCTCAATCGTCTATCTGTTCGACCGCGTTCACGAGTTCACGCCAAGTGAGCGCGGCTTGATCAGTCCGATTGGTAGTCTCTGGGCGCTCGCGGTCGAACGGGCGCACCTCTCGGAAGAGGCGGGCATCCGCACCCAAGAAGCTGACGAAGCCCGCCAGCATCTCCAACAGTTCACCGCGATGATCGCCCACGACCTGCGTCCCCCGTTGCTGACGATCACGGGAAATCTTCACCAAATCGCCCGGCGACTGCCGGTCCAGAGCGAGCGGGAACGAAACTCTCTTCAAACCTGCGAAAACGCGGTCGGCTTGATGCGTCGGCTGGTCGACGACCTCTTGGACACGACGCAGATGAGCGTCGGCCAATTCTCGATCAGTCGCTCGCGCGTTAATCTCAGCGACATCGCCAGTCAGGTCGTCGAGGAGCGACAGGCGCGCGCTCCCGAGCACACAATCGTTCTCAACGCGCCACCAGTCCTCGACGGCTTCTGGGACGCCGACCGGGTTTACCAGCTTCTGACGAATCTCGTCACCAACGCGATCAAGTATTCGCCGAGCGACACGACGGTCCAGGTCCGCCTGACCCGGCGGAACGACGTCGCCCTGATCGCGGTAAGCGACCAGGGACGCGGAATCCCGCCAGAACAAATGGGCCGACTGTTTCAGGCCTTTTCCCGGCTGGGGCCAAACCCGGACCTCCCCGGCGCCGGGCTGGGCCTTTTCATCGCGCGGGGCATCGCCGAGGCGCACGGCGGCCGCATTGGCGTGGAGAGCCGCGAAGGGGGGACAACTTTCTGGGTCACCCTCCCCCTCGTCGCGGAGAGCCGTTGAGATTGGACTCCGTTCTACTCCCAGGTACCGCCCGCCAGGAAACCTCCGTCGACGTACACCGCCTGGCCGGTCATGAAATCCGAGGCTCTCGACGCCAGATAAATCGCCATGCCGAGTAAATCCGTCGGTTGACCCGGACGCTTCTGAAGAACGCGATCCAAAAGCCAGGTCCTCTTCCGTTCATCGCGCCAGAGCGGCCGGGTCAACTCGGTCTCGATAAAGCCCGGACAGAGGCAGTTGACCTGGACGTTATGGGGCGCCCACTCCACCGCCATGACCTTTGTCATTTGGACGAGCGCGGCCTTGGTGAAGCCATACACCGAGATCGTTCCGAGGCCAAACGCCGCGTTCACCGAGCCAATGTGGATGATCTTTCCGCCACCTTGCTCGCTCATTCGGCGAGCGGCGGCGCGACTGAGAAAGTACGGAGCTCGCTGGTTGACTTTGGTGATCGCGTCGTAGGTTTCGGGCTGGACTGCCTGGATTGGCTCGCGCCGATTGATTCCGGCGCAGTTGACCAGGATGTCCAGACGTCCGAAACGCTCGACGACGCGATCGACGAGAGGATCGATCGCGTCGAGTTCGATCAGGTCGGCGGGAAAGGATTCCGCCACCCCACCTGCCGCGGTGATCTCGTCGCGTAGCCCGCACAACTTTACCTGGTCTCGGCCGTTCAAGGCCACGTCGGCACCGGCCATCGCGAGTCCCCGCGCCAGCGCCTGGCCAATCCCCCCGGCCGCCCCGGTGACCAGCGCCACTTTTCCACCGAGGCCGAACAGATCCCCGAGAAAGCTCGCGCTGGTCAAGGCGAGATCCTCGTCGTGCCCTCGGCTTCGACCTCGATCAAGGCCCGATCGCGATACAGCGTCTGGTAATTGCCGCTCGCCCAGTCACGCACGGTATCCTGGTAGTGCGGGCTAGCGGGGTGGCCGGAGGTTGGGCAATGGCTGTTGACGTAGACGACGCTCGGGTTGGCCAGATCCGCGATTAAGCGATAGGTCGGACCCGACGACGCGGCCAGCGCATGCTGGAAAGCTGGACTGACGTTGTTGATCGTGTTGCTGGCACCCGCCGTCGCGAGGCGCGGACCGTCGAGCAGTTCTCCGAGGTGTCCGCGCTGCCCCAGGGGATGCGGCCAGGAGTAGGAATGAAGTTTTCCCCAGGTCCAGGCGTCTGGACCTGATCCGACCTGCTCGCTCAGGATTGCCAGCGCCTGCCGCATCGCGGTCGCGATCAATTCGTCGAGCCGCGACTCCGCGATGACCTCCTCGCCCAGCAGTGCTCGGTGGGCGCTCGGCCCGGCCGCGGCGCGTACCACCGGGTTCTCCGGAAGGGTTGCCGCGGCGTAGACCGGCGTCCACTCGTGCATAAAACTCTCAAAGAGCGCCGGACCCATGGACTCGATCGGGGCGCGGTAGTCCCAGGCCGCGAGGCGCGCGGCCACCTTGGCGAGATCCGGGTCGCCGGAGCGCCGCAGCGCGGCGACGATGCGGGGCACGCACTCCTCGGCGATGAGAGACTTCGAGTCGTATTGCATCCGCCGAAAGTCGGCGACGTCGTGATCGGTCTTTTCGCTCAGAACCTGAAGGATTCGAGCCTGCCGCGTCCCGCCAGCGTAGGCGCCGAAGAGCGGCCAGGCGTAACCCGGGCTCACCGTGCGCTGGTTCGCGCTCGCGACGATGCCGCTCGGCGGATTCGTCATGCGGGGATTCCCGTCAAAGGGAATGTAGCCCTGCCACTGGTGGGCGGGATCGTTCGCAACCCGAATTCCGCGCGTCGGAACCTCGCGGAGGGGAATCCGCGCCGAGAGTTGATAGCCGACGTTACCCGCCGCGTCGCCGTAGATGAAATTGGTCACGCTACAGGCCCAGTTCGCCAGCGCGGCGCGAAACTCCGCCCAGTTCGTCGCGCTGTTCATTTCCAGGAGCGCTTGGACGTCGTCGATCGTTTCGAAGCCGACCCAGCGCAGGCTTAGCGGCGGATCATTTTCCGACACGCGCGGGATAATGCCGTTGACGATGGGGCCGTTGTGGGTCGCTTGAACGATTCGCGTCACCGGTGCCTGCCCCTTGACCGCGATCTCGACGGTTCGCTCGCTCAGCCTTTCCCAGCGGTCGCCGTGCCGGTAGCGCGTGGGGTCGGCGGGGTCAAATTCTTCCGCGTAGAGGTCGCGAATGGAGGTACCGCTGTTCGTGAACCCCCAGGCGACCTGGCCGTTGGTTCCGGTCATCATGCCGGGCGTACCGATGAAGACGAATCCGGATTCCGCGTGCCCGGCCCCGTCGAGGTGACACGGATAAAAGTGACCGTGGCCGTGCGAGTAGGTGTAGTGGGGATCGTTGGCGAGTAAAGGCTTCCCGGATTTCGTCCGACTACCGCCAATCACCCAGTTGTTCGAGCCGTGAGGTTCCGCGCCAAGGTGGAGCAGGTCACGGACCGGAACGGCCGGACCGTTCGCATTGGCTTCGTTCAACCCATCGGGCACGATATACCGGTCGCCGCGCTCCGGACGGGAGAAAGCGTCCAGTTGGTCGCCGAGCGCGCGTTCGAGCAGCGTGGACGAGGTGATCTGCGCCAGTCGACCGGAGAGGCCCCACCACTGGTAGCGTAGCCCCACGAGAATATCCACCGGAGACCAGGGGGTCGGGCGGTAGTGGAGCAGATCGAACTCGATCGGCAAGTTGTCGCCAAACCGAGCCATCGCGCGGTTGATCCCTCCCGCCATGCCGTCGAGAACCGCGCGCCAGCGGTCGCTCAAGCGCTCGTAGTTCCGGGCGCACACCGTCGAGAAATCGAGCACGCGATAGGTATAGTCCTGCTCGAGGTACGCCGGGCCGAGGATCTCCGCGAGGTAACCGGTCGCCTTGCGGCGCATGTAGTCCATCATCCAGAGGTGATCCTGAGCCATCGCGAAGCCGAGACCGAAGAAGATGTCTCGTTCAGAGCCCGCGTAAACGTGTGGGACGCCGTAGCGGTCGCGGATAATCTCGACCGGTCCGTCGACCAGGCCGCTCAGATTGGCGCTCGCGGCCGGGACCTTGCCGCGGATGATTGACCGCCAGAGATTCTGGACCTCTTCGATTGAGACGCCCGCGGCGGCCGCGAGATCTTCCACGCTTCGCCCGTCTCCCAGTCCCGCGATAAGTTGAGCGGCGTTCAATGACATGCCGTCCTCCTTTAATTTTCACCCGATAACGATCTGATGACGAAGAGGATAACCCGCGCGGGCGGTGTCCGCATAGTGCCCGGTCCGGCCGCGATGGGCAGCATAGCCGGAATTCCTGCTTACCAATAGGGTTATAGGGGTCCCCAGCGACGATGATCTCCGGAGTTAGCACCGGTCTCCATCGAAAGTCGGAAGGCGAGCTCCATCAAATGACGGATGGAGGCTACGATCAGACGCTATAACCCTGGCGCGCGCCTACTTGACAGGCTACATCACGTCTGGTGTCCCGCGTGTTCCGTCTCGCTACCTATCGCCATTGAGCGCTCGGAAGCGTACGAATTCTATTTGCGTAAGGCCGACCTTTTAGCAAGCAGTGGCTGGATCACCTTGGTGGGTGAGCGAGGCAGCCTGACGACCGTCGAGCCACGATGTCACGGTTTTGCTCCTCGCGACCCCGCAAATTGGCTGGTGAGGGGTCGGTTCGTGAAGAGCACGAGATAGTTTGCTCAGGGGCTTTGGCGCGTCTTGCTCGCTTTGATGCTGCTTGCCAGTTTATTCAGCCCGTTGCTGGCCGATGCAGCGCCGGCGTCTACGCCGACGCCGACCGCCTCGCCAACGCCGGTTAAGCGAACAACAACGCCAACGCCCAAGGTCACGGTCGCACCGACACCGACGGGTTCGCCCATTCGCGGCCGTAACCCGCGTTCCGGAAGCGGACCTTCGTCGTCCCCCCAACTGCATCAGGTCGGAGGTGTACGTGTTGGAAAGCACTTGACGGGAGGCAGCGCGGGACCAACCGCGGGCAATCCCTGGGCCTGGGGGCATAACGTCTATGGCCAACTCGGGAACCCGAACGCTGGTAGCAGTGCCAGCGTACCCGATATTGTCGTCGGTCCGTCGGGGACTGGTAGCCTCACCGGTGCGACGCAGGTAGCTGCCGGCGAGCTTTTCAGTCTAGCGCGTCGGTCGGACGGGACGGTCTGGGCCTGGGGCTCCAACGACGACGGGCAACTGGGCAACGGGGCGAACGGAACCACTCCGCAACCGACGCCGGTCCAGGTTCAGGGATTGAGTGGGGCGACTGCTATCGCGGCAGGCGCCTACCACAGCCTGGCGGTGAAATCGGATGGCTCGGTGTGGGCGTGGGGTTGGGGTAATGTCGGCCAGTTGGGATCGCA
>Ga0080006_1143228_pt1 | contig 19703 bp, 16 predicted proteins | sample RS3BMetagenome_FD_69209 | JGI IMG/M metagenome (GOLD analysis project Ga0080006, IMG submission 69209) | Ferric oxide microbial mat and aquatic microbial communities from Rainbow Spring, Yellowstone National Park, USA - RS3B (SPADES... ... | reverse complement strand
ACCATTCTTTCACTCCATATGGATAGAATAAAGTTAAATAAATGTTTTATATTTTTTTAAACATGGAGGAAAAATTATTGTTTCCATCAGAGGAGTGGGTAAGGGAATACTGTAAAAGATTGAGCGAATCTCCGGATTATAATAAATCAGGGAAGGGCTGGAAAGACCCAATACTTTTCAAGATGATCGACCTAGAGTCTCTAAAGGAAAAACCACAGTTTGATTCATTCATTCTATATCTTAAGGATGGAAGATGTGAGAACTGTGAGGTGGTAAAGGAGCCGGGAAAGACTGCACCTTTTAAACTCTCTGCCACATATGCCAACTGGAGGAAAATAATTGATGGAAAGATTAACCCCACACAGGCCATGCTAACAGGACAGATGAAGGTAGAAGGGAATATGGCCCTACTTTTAAGGTATGCGGGTGCCGCAATCGCCATGGTAAAGGTGGCACAGAGCATACCAACAAGGTATCTTGAGTGATTATGGCACTATTCACTTTTCCAAGAAAGATATATTTTCAGAGAGATATCATAGACAACCTAGATGAAATATTGAACAGTGAGAATTCAAATAACGTACTTATAATATCTGATAAAAACATAATGTCATTACATGGGGAAAGAATAATAAAAAATTTAAAAAAAGGCTACAAAATTTTTAATGATGTTCTTCCCGAACCTACAGTGGATAGCATAGAGAGAGCATTTAAAGAACTTGGAAATGAAAAATTTGATACTGTAATTGCAGTTGGTGGCGGAAGCGTGATGGATTTTGCAAAATCAATTGCAATTAAGATATCCTATCCGGACAAGGATCTCAGGGAAGTAAATCCCTTTGAGACAATAAGATTAAATGTGAAATTGATAGCAATTCCAACTACCTCTGGTACTGGGAGCGACGTCTCATTTGGTATAGTTCTTACTGATGGTGAGAGAAAGCTTGCCCTTGGAAATTATGAGCTTGTGCCTCATATTTCCATACTTGACTCAAGCCTCACACCGGAAAAAAAGGAAATTATAAGGGCCACTGGCATTGATGCATTTGTTCATGCCTTTGAGGCACTTTCTGCAAATACTGCAACAATATTTACTGATGCTCTTGCAGAAAAGGCAATAGATGTTATCTATAGGAACCTCAAGGGTGCAATGGAGAATGATGAGAATGCAAAGGATCTTGTACATCTTTCCGCAACAATGGCAGGAATGGCTTTTTCAAACAGTGGAACCGCACTTGCACATGCATTGGGCCACAGCTTTGGCGCCACCTTTCATATAGTCCATGGAACATCTGTTGGTCTTTTCCTACCTTATGTGATAGAGTTCAACTCATCCGATGAGATGACAAAAATGAAATATAAGAGGGTAGAAAGAATGCTACAGGTGGATGATCTTGTTGATAGTATAATTCAACTCTACAGGGAGTTAGGACAGCCCTACAGGGTAAAGGATCTGGGCATTAAAAGTGATGAATATTTTTCAAGGATTGATGAGCTTGTCTTAAAATCCATCCAAGACAGTGAACTTGCCTTTAACCCTGTTGTTGTAGGTGAGGAGGACCTGAGGAACATCTATAAAAAGGCCTACGGAGATTGATTTATATGCCAGGATTCTGGGATAATATCCTTTACATAAATTTGACCACAGGTGAGGCATGGTATGAGAAGCTCGAAGATGCATGGGAAAAGTATCTAGGAGGTATTGGTATAGGGTCATACATTTTTGAAAAGATAGGTAACCATGATGCACTTTCTGAAAAAAATCCAATTATAATAATGACAGGGCCTTTAGTAGGTACATCCTTCCCCAACACTGGAAGGCATGAAATTATTAGCAGAAGCCCGCTTACCGGCCTCCTCGGGGAGTCAAACTCTGGCGGACATTTTGGCTATGAATTAAAGAGGGCAGGTATAGACGGTATAGTAATAACAGGAAGGGCAGAAGCTCCAAGGGTAATCTATATTAAGGAAGATGTCAGGATAGATGATGCTTCCCATCTCTGGGGACTCGATTTTTATGAGACAAGGAACAGGATAAGGGAAAAGGGAAACTATTCCGTAATGGCAATAGGTCCGGCCGGTGAAAACAGTGTACTTTTTTCATCGGTTATGAACGATGAGGGCAGGGCAGCTGGAAGGACTGGCCTTGGTGCTGTATTTGGATATAAAAAACTCAAGGCAATTGCTGTCAAGGGTGAAAGGCTGGTTCCACTATGGAAAAAGGATGAATTCAACAGGCTCTCCTCAAGGGTGGCAAAGGAGATCCTGGAGTCACCTGTTGTTTCAGGGTTCAAAGCATATGGTAGTATGATCTGGATGGATGGCGGCCAGGGTTTTGGGGATATACCAGCAAATTATTTCATGGATCATAATTTCCCATACGATTCACTTAGCAGTATGAAGTTCCACGAGATTTACAGCGTTAAGAGCTATAACTGTTCTTCATGCGTTATAGGCTGTGGTAGGACAGTTGATTTCCATGGCATTATTGTTGATGGACCTGAGTATGAGACTGTTGCAGCCCTGGGTCCACTTTTGGGAAATCAGGATTTTGAAAAGATAGTTAAATGGAACCATATGCTCAATTCCCTGGGCATGGATACAATAAGTGCTGGAGTACTTATTTCCGCATTGAGATTCTTCTCAAAAAATAATATTTTAGATGGGGAAATAGTTTCTTATTTTGAGAATGGGTTTGAAGGTGTAGAAAGGCTTATCATGGACATTGCATACAGGAGAGGGATAGGAGAAGAGTTATCCTATGGACTTGAGAGATTTGCAAAATCACGCGGTATTGATAGGGATTTAATAGCAACTGTTAAGGGCCTTGAAATACCTATGCATGATCCCAGGGCATTCAAGCTTCAGGGTCTTGTTTATGCCACATCCAGCAGGGGTGCAGACCATATGCAGGGTGATATGTATCAGGTGGATATAGGTGGATCCCATGAGGAGATAGGAATCACTTCGGGTGACAGGTGGATTGTGGACAGTGATGAGAGGGTAATGTCGGCCATAAAAACGCAGGATTACAGGCAGATCTATAACTCCATAATATTATGCTATTATGCACAGCCATCCCCCCAGGAGATACTTGATGCACTTAACCTCTCCACAGGATTTGAAAAATCCTTGGAAGAACTCATGGAAACAGGTTCAAGGATAATTGACTTAAAAAGAAAGATTAACGTAGGGCTGGGATTGAAAAAAGAGGATGATTACCTCCCCAGGATTGTGAGAAATAATATTGAGGGAGAACCAGAGGAATCAGGAATGAAGGATGATGAACTAAGGTCTCTCCTTGAAAGGTACTATAGACTAAGGAAATGGTAAAATTCAAATTTTTATTTCATTAAATCCTCCATTTTTTTGTCCTTTGGCAGCATCAATGAAATTATGAATGCTAAGACCAAAGAAATAGTTAGAAATGAAAAATAGAGTCTTGAACTTCCTATAAAAAACATTGCACTAAATGTAAGAGAAACTGAGACAATTCTGCTTATCAGGCCCACAAAACCCGTAGCACTACCATGAACATCTTTTTTATTAAATCTCGAAATCCAGTCCATAATTATTGGATATGCAGGTATCATTAAAAGTCCGCTTATTCCGAGGAATGTGAAAATAAAAAGGCTGTTTACAGTCATTATTAGGGTAATGAAGAATATTGTTATAAGAATAGTCACAATCCTCAGGTACATTGTCCTTGCATTCTTATTGGCTATGTATCTTGGAATAATGATAGTGCCAATCAAACCAAGTATTATTGAGATTGCCACAGCATCACCGGCAATATTTTCTAAGCCAGTGTCCCTTAGTGCAGGCTGTAGCCAAGTAGAGAGGTTATCAAAGACAGCTACACCAAATCCCAGGATGAGTGCAATCAACCAAAGATCCCTTCTTTTTAAAATATTGCCCATGGTCTTCAGACTGCTTTGTTTTTCCTCATTTTTTACGAAATTTACTTGCATAATGGCTAAGACTAATAATATGAATCCCAATATCCCAAAAGCAGCAGGAAGGGATATTAGGAGTTGTATTCCACCTGCAGAGTAAAGAATTGTTCCTGTACCTAGTGCTATAATTGTTCCAAGGTACATTGAAAAACTTAAAACTGAGATTATTAATGCACTCTTTTTTTCTTCAAATAGCCGTGATGAAAATGGAACTATACCATTGAGGAGGAATGGCTGACCTACTGCTCCCAAAAGTTGTGCAAAAAAGAACCACCAGTAATTGGTAAATGCAAATCTTACTACAGAACCTAAAAATGTGGTTGTAACTCCGAATAAGAGCCAAAACTTGAAGTTTCTATCCAGGAGTATACCGCTGGGTATTGTTAAAATAAGGAAAAATACAGGGTAAGTTACAGCAAGAAGGCCAACAAGTTCTACAGAAGTATTGAGGTCACTTGCCACATATGTCACCACAGGAGAAAATGTGACCCATATAGCCTGTGATGATATTAGGATGAGCATAAAACCTGCGGTTGCTAATTTAATGCTAAATGATGTGCTTTTCATTTAAACCACCCTATGACTATATCCTTCACTAGATCTGATGCAATATCCTCGGGTAGATTTTCAAGCAAAATAGGTATTATTCCTGAATCTATGCTTCCATTCTCCAAATATTCCACTACCTTTCCCATCTCACCATTCTCTATAAGATTCTTGATCTCCTGCATGTTTATTTTTGATGGAATAGAGATGGACTCCCTAGAATCAATAATAAACCTCTGTGCAACCCTGTAATGGACAGGGCTTATGGTCAAATGAATATTTAAAGGAATATTGTAATCTTTAACAGGTTTTTGAAGCGAGATATGCCATCCCTTGTTTTTCATATTATACGCGTAGCCAAGCAAATCCACTTTATCACTATAGAGGGAAAGAATGCTGCTTTCAACAGGCCCAGTGCTCCTAAAGCCAAGCTCTTTTAGTCCACTGTAGATTCTGTCTCTGGCAATCAAAACCTTTTTTGCAAGCCTTTTATAACCATCAATTCCAAGATATTTAATTGTCGCATATGCGGCAGCAAATGGGCCAACAGATCTTGATGAAAGTACTGCCTGATTAACAAAAAGATAACCTGGAGAAGTGGAATCAACATATATTGAAAATTTTTTGTAATCAGGGGATGAGAATAGGACAATGGATGCACCCTTTGTAGTATAACCATATTTGTGAACATCAAGTGAAATTGAGGAAACACCAGGTACCCTGAAATCAAAAGGTGGAACTTTTTCATCCAGCATTTCAAAAAAAGGGAGTATAAATCCACCAACGCATGAATCCACATGCAAAGGTATGTTCTTATCCAGGGCAATATCAGAGATATCCTTAACATCATCAATTGTACCATAGGGCCAGTTAGGCGCGGAAATTGCAATGAGAGCTGTCTTATCAGTAATAGATTCTTTAATAGATTCTATGTTGGCCTTTAGATTTTCATTTACAGGGACCCTTTTTATATTCAATACCATATAATCCGCTGCTTTTAAAAATGCTGGATGAATTGTAACGGGTGCAATTATCTCAGGAACTTTATCTTTACCATATAATTTTTTATATCTGTCCCTTGCTGCCTTTACAGCAAGAAATATGCTTTCAGTTCCACCATATGTAACAGTACCAACCACATTCTCATTTCCATGCATCAATTTTTTGCCAAAGTTTACTATTTCCCTCTCAAATAAAATATCACTCTTAAAAACAGTGAAATCTAGCACATTTTTCTCTGCATAAAGATTAAAGGCCTCCATAGCAATATCCTTAAGATCCTTTTCGCCTGTTTCATAAACATAGGCAAATAGTTTGCCACTTGTAGGATCTACATCAAATTCATTGATCTCATGTAATGAATAAATCGCTTCAATTTTTTTAAATCTATTTTTGATCTTTTCTTTGGATAAACTAGTTTTCTTTGAAAAATTTGATAAGTCAATTTCTTTTTTGTCTTTTAAATATTTTAAAATTTTTAAATCCAATTTATCCATTTTTAAAAAAAATTTATTTTTCATAATAAAATAATGGAAAATGTTGTATTTAAATATTGTTTTTAATTTCAAGAATTTTTTAAGATTGATGGAAATTTTTTTAAGAATTTTATATTCCTAACATCTCATCACTTTAAGATCTAATAATTTTATTTTTTATTAACCTTGCAAGGATAAAAATATTATAACACATTATATTCACGGTTTTAATGGATAAGAAATATCTTGGATATATTTACATGATCTCCGTAGCGTTTATCTGGGGAGTTGCATATACTGCCATTAAAATACTCCTTGGGGTAATGGATCCCTTTACCCTAGGCTCTGTAAGGTTCATTTTTTCATTGATTTTCTTTGTACCAGTAGTATTTTTAATAAGGGTAAAAATTGAAAGAAAAGATCTTATAACAATTGTGATGATGGGATTAACTGGCGTTGCATTATATCAAATTTTCTACAATTCAGGTGCAGAAGGTGTTTCTGCAGGCCTAGGATCAATATTTATATCAACGGAGCCAATTTTTATTTATCTCCTTTCAATGGTCTTTTTAAACGAGAGATTTAGAGTTTCAAAGATGTTGGGTATAATAATTTCATTCCTGGGTATTTTTATAATATTTTTTGAGGAAATTAGAACGATCACAGGCCTTATTTCAATACTTCTTATAACCCTTGCATCAATCTCATGGAGCATTTATACAATATTATCTAAAAACGTTCTTGAGAAGTATAATGTACTTTATGTTACATCACTTTCCTCCATAATAGGTACATTTTTTATTATTCCATTCTTTTTCAAATTTACTATTCTTGTGTATAAATTCAATATTTTTGATTGGTTTTCTCTTTTTTTTCTTGTGGCATTTGCAACATTTTTAGCCTTCTATCTTAATTTCAAAGGTGTAAGTATACTTTCACCCTCAACTGCATCGGTTTTCTATTACCTCGCTCCAATATTTACTATATTAAGCGCATACATATTGATACATGAAACAATAACCATTGTTACAATAATAGGTGGTATACTTGTAATAGGCGGTGTGGCCATTGTCAATAAATAATCATTCTTTAAAAAATTCCCTTGCTTTTTCCCTAAAAATTTTATAAATTTCCTCTGTAAAGAGTACCAACCTTATTTCCTTGATTTTTCCAGGATTATTTTGAATGAATTCTTTTATTGCGGAGAATGTTACTTCCGCTGCCTTATCTACGGGATATCCATATGCACCTGTACTTATTGCTGGAAAGGCAATGCATTCCAATCCATTTTCCAAAGCCAATTTTAAGGAATTTAAATAACACCTTTTAAGTATATCTTTTTCTCCATGTTTTCCATCTCTCCAGACAGGGCCTACTGTATGTATCACATATCTAGCCCTGAGTTTTCCACCCTTCGTAATCACTGCCTCCCCGGGTGGCAATCCATCTGGATATTTTTCCCTTCTTATTTTGATGCATTCATTATCTATCTCCACTCCACCCTTCCTGTGTATTGCACCGTCCACACCACCCCCACCCATCAGGCTTGAGTTTGCTGCATTGACTATTGCATCACAATACTCTTCTGTTATGTCACCCCTTTTCAAAACTATCTTACTTCCGGAAAATGCAATTTCCATAAATCAAAATTGAATCCTTGCTTTAAAACATTTTTATTGATTTTTTGAATTCTATGATTGCAAGATTTTCATCAATAAAAGGCATGGGATAGTCAAAAAAATAACCTTCTATATCCTTCATTTCCATCTTCCAGGACTCATGAATAAAAATGTCAGGTAAATTTCTTAGTTCCTCTATCCATTTTCTAATATATTCACCATTCATATCATATTTCTTCTGCTGCTTTAAGATATTGAACTTCCTCAACCTGGCTGTATCTGCAATTATGCCAGTTAGCAATGTTAAGTATAAAATCATAATCAATGAGCCTTTATCTGAAATATTCTTCTCCCAATATATCCTGAGTAGTTTTAAAAGATAATAAGAGGTAAGCATCCTTATACTTTTTGAAATCCAGCCTGTTTTGTTAAGCTCCCTCATACCTGCATCTATTATTGAATAACCTGTTTACATAAAATGTCCCTTCTGTCTAGACCACCATTAAGATATGCACGTGCAGGACATCCACCCTGACATAAATCCCTGTATGGACATTCCTGACACTCCTTAGGCAATCTTCTCTCCCTAAAAATTAAAAAACCAATCCTCCATATCTCAGAAATACCTCTCTCCCTAATGTTACCTTCCTTAAACTCATCAAACATTAGTAATTCACAACCATAAACATCTCCATTTGAATCTATAACAAACCTGTTAACACCTGCAGGACATGTAACATAATCACTCCTTGCATAAACCCTTGCTTCCTTGTATCCCTCTTGATCAAGATAAAACCTGAACCCGTTAAATGTTAGCCTTACATCATATTCGGAATTCTTTATATCATTTATAGCCTTGGTGACCTGTTCAATTGAAGGTAAAACTCTATTTTCCAATGCCCTCCCGAAGGGTTGAACAACGCTTATATTTAAAAGCTTTATACCCAAAGAATTTGCAAGTTTGATCATTTCACTCACATTCGAATATAGTGAGGTTATTGTAAAGGCTAAAGAGGTCTTTATCCCTGTCCTTTTTAAATTTTCAATAGCCTTGATTGCACCCCTGTAGGATCCGGGGCCTCTTATAATATCGTTTATTCTTTCATCCGCAGAATCCAGGCTTATCTGTATTTGGTCAAGGCCTGAATCTTTCAATCTTTCAGCATTATCCATGTTAATGAAATATCCATTGCTGCTCATTGAAACATAAAGTGAGTTTTCCTTGGCCTTTTTTATTATTTCAAATATATCTTTCCTGATCAATGGCTCACCGCCGAGTATGTAAACAATTTGAAAGCCAAGATCCCTTATTTCTCGGAATATTTTTTCATAGTTTTCAACAGAGAGTTCATTTTTTAATGGCTCCCCTGCACTTAAGTAACAGGTTTTGCATCTAAAATTGCACCCGTGGGTGACATAAATTGTTACAGACTTATCAAATTCTCTACCTTCAAGAGCCTTAATGTGGGATGTTGGGACTGCGGGACATTCAGAAAGGTAAAGGTCCGCAATAACTTTCATAAAATAAATTCAATCCATAACACTTATTAATTTTTTTAAAAAAATTAAAAAAATATTAATGAATAAATGGAATTATTATCTTCCCAATTTTATCAGATTCCTCCCAGTATGGCCATTCCTCTTCCACCATTTTTTCTATTCTCTCAATGTCCTCAGGATCAAGATGTGAAAATCTACCCTGTAGCCTCAAATATTCCTTTACATGCCTTCTTGGATTTGGCCTGTAGTTTAATTTGAATCTGCCTTCTGAATATTCCCACAGAATCCAGAGGCCTGTTTCAACAGCAAGCCTGCTTAGAATAACAGTGTCCGAAGGCTCGCTGAACCAACCCTTTGGACATGGAGTAAGTATGTTAATCAGCGAAGGTCCTCCTGAGTTGAGTGCCCTTACCACCTTGTTCATGAGGTCAAGGGGAGGATAAAGTGTCGCAGTTGCCACATACTTTATGTTGGGATGTGAGGCGGCAAAGAGTGCCATGTTTTTCTTGTACCTCTCATTTCCTATCCTCTTCAAACTTCCTTCGGGGGTAAATGTGGTAGTAGCACCCCAAGGGGTGGTGCTTGATGCCTGAATTCCTGTATTTGCATATGCTTCATTGTCGTATACTATGTAGAGCAACCTTTCGAAATCGTAGGACAATCCCATTGATAGACCTGAAAGGCCAATGTCAGCCATTGCACCATCCCCTCCAAATACTATCACATTAATTTCCTCTTTTTTCCTTTTTTTCTTTTCCATCAAAGCCCTAAGTGCGGCAGCCGTCCCTATACCGGCTGCACCACCTCCACCAAGCTGTGTATGGTACCAGGGGACTGCATAGGGGGAGGTCAGGAACTGGTGAGCATTTGCAACGTACATGCAGCCAGTGGGTCCTATTAGAATTGTGTTAGGTCCTGCAGCCTTTGCAACAAGCCTGTATGCAAGGGCAGGGCCACAGCCGGCACAGGTCCTGTGACCCGCTGTATAATAATCCTCAGACGGTAATTTTTTTATGTTCCTGAATTCCTCAAGACTCATATGTCTTCACCCCTCAGCGTAAGCCAGTATGCCCTTTTTTCAGGTAAATTGCCATTTTTAATATCGATCAATTTCTCAGCTGCCTTCTTGAAATGTTCTGTCCTTGGCTCCCTACCGCCAAGGAAGAGAAAATCGAGCAATTTAGGTCTTTTATCTAAATGATAAAGAGATGTTGCCAGCTCATGGTAAAGAGGCCCAGTTCTGTAGGGTGAGCCATAGGAGAATGCAAACTCTATTACTCCAGCTGATTGAACATCTTCAAGTATTTTAGAAAGCTCCTCTGCAGGGAAGGGTCTTAAATACCTTAGCCTTACCGTGCCTATTTTTATGCCCTCTTTCCTTAAATTTTCTGCAACAAACTCCACATCCTTCATATATGCACCCATGCCTATAAGTGCAATTTCTGCATTTTCCATATTCTTCGATTCTATAAAGGGTGGATATTTTCTTCCAGTGTATTTACTAAAGTCATTCCATGCCTCTACAATTACATCCATGGATCTCTTGAATGAATAATCAATTACCTTCCTTTGCTCTGTTCCAATGAGCGATGGGGCTATGTGCATTGCCTTTGTTACCGCTCCCTCCTCAGGGTCTATTCTATAGGGAGGGTCATATGGCGGGAGGAATTCCGCCACTGTTTCTTTATCAGGTGGTATTACAGGGGCAGAGACATGGGTGATTGCAGCTCCATCCACTGCAATGAAATGTGGCTGTAATACCCTTTTATCCTCGGCAACCCTGTAGGCAACTATTGTCATATCTGTTGCCTCCTGCACATCCCTTGGCCAGGAAATCAACCAGCCGAGGTCCCTTGTTGTCATAATATCGGTCCATTCCATTCCAAAATTGCCTGGGTCGTCAAGTGCCCTTGTTCCTATTACACCTACAACAGGAACAGATCCCAGGCCAGTGGCGGTGACAGCCTCGAAGGCATATAGAAGCCCTACACCGCTGCTCCCCACAAAGGTTCTTGCCCCTGTTGCACTTGCATGCTTTACTATCTCGAACTGGCTGTGCTCAGAATCTGCTATAATTATCTCTGCCTTGAACTCCCCATCCGCAAGCATCTTTGCCAATGCATTCATTATTCCAGTGTAAGGCCTAATTGGGTATGCTGAAATAACATCCACATCCGCTACTTTGACTGCCTCTGCAATGGCCCTGGCTCCATTCCACACCTTGTAACCAGGTTTTTCTTTTGAAACAGGTGGAATTAATTCTGTTCTTGCACACATTTTAATCACCTCAAAAGCCGTACTCTCTTGACTCGAACCTCTTTACTGGTATCTCTTCATCACTAAGACCCTCCACTGCCTCAAGCTCTGAGACAAGATCTATTGCCTTGGTGGGGCAAACTTTAAAACATATGCCACAGCCAGTGCAATAATCATAATCAATTTTTATGGAGTTAAAATCAATGGATCCATTGGGGCAGTAATAGGTGCAGAGCTTGCAATCTATGCATTTTTCCTTGTTTATTAATGGCCTCCTGAACCTCCATGGGGTGGTGAAACCAATGTTCTTTTCCCCCGGCCTAGGACCAAATTCAATAAGGCCGGGGGCCAGCACCTCCCACCTTGGCATTGAGGTGATCCTTTCTGCATAATTATTTGCTGATGCTGCTGCAATCTGGTATGCCCTGTAAATTTCAGGGTTCCAAAATTTGCCATCATACTCTGGAATCTTCAATTCCTTCTTTGCCTTATGTTCAACCTGTATTTCCACCTCTTTGACATTTGATTCCTCATACCCCATTTTTACCGATTCCCTTTTATTCTCTTTCCCAAGCATTTCAAGGGCAAGAGTTATTGAGTCTATGTCTATCTTTTCCCATCCCTTTGTCAGGGCACCAAGAAGAGGGTAAGCAGGTGATCTATCAATCTTCCCAGATCTGATGGTGACCACCCTGCCTCTCCAATCCTGGGAAAGATTGTATTTTTTAACTAGGTAAGTAACATCATTGGGGGAAAGAGATGTGTTTACAACAAGAACCGCATCCTCCTTTGCCCCATCAAATAGAAGTGCACGCTGTGAAGTTTTTTGTATCAAAAGACTTGAGGAAAAAAGGACAATTGCATTGAATATGTGTCCGAATGGTTCTACTTCCTCATGGAGAAGAACTGGTATCCTGGGATTTCCAAATACATTGTAAAATATCATAGGTAGATAGTTTCTCTCAGGACTGTCATCATACCTCATATAATAGTATGATTCTATGTTTTTTACAAGGCCTGCCTGTGCAAGTATTGATGAGAATGTATTCATGTCTGCAGTATGGTCAACGCCTAATCCATGGCTAATAACCCAGAAAAGGTCTTCATATTCCCTGTATTCCTCAATTTTTGGTGTAACTTTTTTAAATTTTAATTGCATGTTACCACCAGTGGATCAAGATGTTTTAAGCTCTATATATTTTTCTAATTAAACCTTTAAAATATCTAATGATTCAAAAATACATAAAAAAATGTTTACAATGGAATTTATTTCATTTTATTATTTAAATTTGAATTCTGTGACAAATAAATTCCAAACATTATCGTTCCTAGACCTATAAATGTAAAAATGTTTAATGATTCTTTTAGGATCAAAAAGCTTAAGATTACCGAAAGTGCAGGGACTAGGAATAAATAGGATGAAATTTTAGACACAGAATACTTTCTATAGAGAATTAAGTAAATGAACCATGCAATGGAAGTGCCCAAAGTCCCCATATAGATAGTGACCGCAAAAAAATACATGTTTAATTTTGAAAAATCTATTGGCCCAGAGATTATAGCAAAAATGAAGGTCACAGGCAAGGCATATATGAACTGCATTGTATTTATTTTGACAGGCTCAATCCCTTTCAAATATTTCTTGTAGAATATGGTACCGAATGACCAGCTCAGTGCACTCAATATTAAAAATAATAATCCCTCAATAGAATGTACTTGGATCTCCTCTGAAAATATTAAAAAAATGCCAAAAAGACCTATTATAATGCCCAGAAAATTCAATGCCTTTACCCTTTCTCCAAGGAAAAATATTGAAAGTAAAACTACTATCACTGGATAAGAGTAGATGATGATTGATGATATGGAGGCAGATTCCGTCATTTCACCAATGAACCAGAATTCCATGAAACCAACAATGTTCAACATTGATAATGTAAATAATTTAATTTGAGTCTTTAAAGATCCCTCTAAAATAAGTGATCTAGGAAATAGAATTAGGGAGAGTATCAATGCAAAAAGGATCCTGAAAAATAGTACATAAAATTCATTTTCATACATTACAGCTATTTTTACAAGGGGGTAATTGATTGCCCAGAAAAGGCTCATCATTAAAAGCAATATGGCATCCCTGTAAACAGTCTTCATTATAGCTTGTATTGTTTATTATATTAAAAATTTGATCCTGAGGAAATAAATACTTGGCTAAAATCCATGCATCTTTAGAAATTTAATATGATGCTAATGAAATACATATAAATTTTAAATAAATTATAAAAAATTTTTTGGCTATTATTTGCAATGTTCATTATATTTTATGAGGTTCAAGTAGATAAAAATCCACCATCCACTGGAATAAGTGCCCCATGAACATAACTTGATAGATCGGTTGCTAAAAACAAGGCCACCCTGGCTACTTCCTCTGGTTCACCCATTCTTCCCAGCGGTAATCTCGTGAAGTAACTTATACCTATTTGAATTACTTCACCTTTAAATTTAATCAAGGCCTCTTTTTTCAATTTTTCAATGCTCTTGGTATTTATTCCACCAGGAACAATTACATTGATTTTAAATCCCTTTTTTCCATATTCCCTTGCAAGAGCCCTAGTAAGTGCAATTACACCTGCCTTACTTATATCATAGTGCACAAGACCTTTTGCAAAGGGCAAAATTGCCTCTATTGATCCTATGTTTATTATTGTGCCACCTTTCCCTTTTTTCAATCTTAAACTTATAAATTCCTGGCACATTAAATAGACTGATTTTAAATTTATATTCAATGTTAAATCCAGGAAATCAATGTCTGTTTCTAGAAAATCCTTAAAAATGTAAATGCCAGCATTATTTACAAGTATATCTGGATCCTTATCCGCAATATTTTTCCAAAGTGATACTATTTCCTCTTTTTTTGAAAGGTCAATATTCATCGTAATTACCCCAGTATTGAATTTTTTAAGCTCTTCTTTTAAATCTTTCAAGCCATCTTCATTAATGTCAACAAGAATTAGGTCGCTTCCGGATTCAGAAAAAATATTTGCTATTGCCCTTCCAATGCCAGAGGCAGCACCGGTAATCAATGCAGTTTTTCCCTTAAGTGAAATAAGATCATTTATACTTTTTTTCTTAAATTCATTTACTGGCATATGTTTTTTCTATGCTTTTTGAATATTTAAATATTGGTAAACAATCGTATATAATTAGAATTTTATAATAAAAATTCTAAAATCTTTCTATAAAGAGGTATAGAAAAACACATTCCATTATTAATCCAAGAAATAAAATTGTTTCTTAATTATGGAAATGTTGAATAATTCTAATCATAGATTTATATTTTGTTCATATTTCCAAACCTCTTATTGGATGTATTTTTTCCTTTAATAGAAAATAATATTATTAAAATTCATAAAAATAAGTAAAAGTCATCCAAATTTATTCTACCTTCCTAAAATTTAAATTCCTAAAAGTATCTTTAAACAGTTACAAAAATTATTAAAAATGCATAAAGCCTTATCATTCTAAAAAATATTTGATTTAAATAATTTTAAATAATTATTCAACAAGGAACAACTGATAAAAATTTTTAAATAATTGTATTTTATAAATAAAATTATGAAAAAGGCAGGGGTTTTACTGATAGTTTTAGTATTGTTCCTTTCAGTAACAATGCCCGCGATGAGTATGGTACCCTCTATAACACTTAAAGATACAAAGGCTAAGGCCACAAATATAAGTGGAACTTTTGCATTTGTCTCTGAGTTTACATCAGGTGGAACATATTCAGATTATGGGTGGATTGCAGCTGGAAATCCTATGCCCGTGATTCAGAGTAAAGTTAACTACTATGGAGAGCCTTCCCTTGAAGTTTTTAAGAATACCTATGTTTATTCATTTGAAAATGTTACAACTGGCTTGAATTCTATATCTTTCCAGGCAGCAGTGTTTGCTCAAAATTCTAAAGCAACAATTTCAATTATTAATTCCAAAAACCAGCAGGTTGCATCAGTAAGCATTTATAAAAATCAGATTTTTGCTGGATATTCTGGAATGGAATCTTACTATGGAAATGCACCATCAAACACAGTTTATCCAGATGGCTGGGTGTTCATAATGGCCAACATTTACAATTCATCAAAAAATAATGCATTTTCCTGGACAATGCAACTTTTTGTTGATAGAACAGACACGGTATTTGCAAATATATCTGTTCCCCTGGCATACCAGTATTCTGGAATTGAACTAAGCTCGTCATTAGGTAATTCATACTTCACAGATATAATATTCACATCATACCAGATACCTGTTTATTATCCGGGCTATAACCCTATGGAGGGTTATGGTCAGGGATCAGGGCTTTTGGTTTCATTACTTCCTCCATTTACAGTAATTCATGCAAACATGGTATTGAATAACTGGAGCGTTCCAGAAAATGGAATTTTAAGCTTCCAGATTAACGCTATGAACTACTATGGTACAACGAGATCAACATGTGTAGGCTTTTTCCAGCTTGGCGTAGACCTGGACATGAACAATCATATTGCTCCCTGGTATGTACCTGGTAAGAATTGTGTAGCCCATTATTTCATCAATTCAAGCAGTCCAGCTATTGGTTCTGGATTCTATTCACCAAATGGCACAAGATTAAGCCTGACGATAGCATATATTACTCAAGAGAAGGAGATATTTTTCCAGATAATAGACTATAGTGTTTCAGGAAATCTAATGTACTGGAATGCAACAATACCTTACAATGGAACTGAATTTTATGGAGCTTACACACAGCTGGAGTTCCAACCATCATCAAGTTATCCAATCCAGCAATATTATTTCAGTGGCTCACTTTATAACATTACAGTGGGAGATGGAATAACACAGGTTCCATTAAGCAATTCGTATATGCTTCCCTTCGAATTGAATGCTCCGATAACATGGTCATTAACCTATTACGGTAGTGCTGAAAACGGATACAATCAAATAGGATAAATTTTCCTAGAAATTTTTTTATTTTTTAAATATTAATATATTTTTATAAGCTTTTTCAAATGAAAAACTGAATTGATAATATCCTCCTTTTTAATAAATATCATCTTTTACATAAATACCATGAAAAATTTTGATTTAGATAACTTTTAAAGTTTTACTGGATTAGTATATGAAAATATCTTTAATTTGTTTATCCATAAAATATTAAAATAAAATTACATATATAAATTTGATATTTACCGGATTATTGTCCAACAATATTTAAATATTGGAAACTTATGAATTAAATAAAATGATGAGAAAGATAATTTCCCTCCTCTTATTCATATCATTTTTATTTACTTTAAATAATCCACAGGTAGTTAATGAAAATTCTCAATACATTAACACTATTCAAACATCAATGGCACTTCAGGTGAATGCAAATACACTGAATGTAAGATCAGGTCCAGGCACCAATTACTCAATAATTGGACAAGTTTCTTATTCATCTATTTTTTATGCATTCGAGAGAGCCATAGGTAGTAATATAAGTGGAAATCCATATTGGTATCATATTTATTGGTATGGTAAAACGGGCTGGGTTTCAGGCTATTATTTAGTTCAACCATATTTACCATCATCAGATCTTGGATTCGGTGTTGAGATAAAAAATGTATCATTGAATGTCTATCTAGGTCCTGGGATTAATTATACAGTTATTGGAAATGTACTCCAGGGACAGATTTACATTCTTGCAAGCCATTCACTTTATAATGGAACCGGTGGCGATTTTGTACAGGTCTATTATAACAATCAAAGTTATGGATTTACTGGTTTTATTCCGTATTCTGGTGTAAATGGTATTAAATTACAGTACTTTGAAAATGGATATGTTAAAAGGCTTGCAAATTATAATGATGCATATGTATCCTTGAAAAAAGTTGTTTTTCCTTATATCTATCCTGTTTACAATGGATATGTATCAGACCTTAAAAATTATTCAACTTTTATTTCGGGTCTACATTATGAAGAATATTATTTAACATCCTCCTTAACCTTGGGGGATTGGGGTGATGGGGGCGTAGGCAATAACGCCACACTATATGATATACCGAAATGGCCGATGATAGTAAACAATTATAACGTATCGAGGACATCATCATTTTTATCAAATGTCCAGGCACAGAACAGTTTTATAAATAGTGCCGTGAGTGCTGGTATATTAAACCATTATACAGGATATTCTATAGATTTTGAAGGTACCTCTGGGTATACATTAACAGATGCAAAAAATTATGTAATTTTTCTCAATAATTTCGCTGATGCCCTTCATTCGCATGGAATGAAACTCGCGGTTGCACCTCAACCTGCTTATAATGGACAGCCGAATTCATTGCTTGATTATTATCTTTACAATCCATTCACAGAGATAAGGGTGGATTATGTTATGCCTCAATGTTATGAGGGCTATTTTTCTTCCTATTATCCATACGATTTTATTGGCGCTGTTCAATCCATAATTAATGCGGTGGGTCCATATTTATCAATAAATCAAATAGTGATCCTTTTGATAACAACAAATCCAAACACCAATTCATACTTTTCAATGCAGGAGATGAATGAAAGGATTTATTATATAGAAGAGATGGGCATAAATGGTATAGGAATATGGTCTATGAACCAACAGGGAGGATTTCCCCAATCACAATACCTATGGCAGCAGCTTGCAGATTTTGAATATAAGGATAGCGAATGTTTCAATTATCAAGAAGATTTTCAACCGGGATCATTTTCACTCTTTTCATATGCTGATGGGAATGGACTTGGATATCAGTTGATTGGATTTTCAGGACAAAATGTCCCTACTAATGGCAGTATTTTACAGGTATATAAATCATACTCACCAATAAAGAGTGTAACATTTAATGCATCAATCTATCTACCTTCAAACTTTTCATTTTATACGATAGGCAAGGATAATTCAGGGAAGATTTTAAAATCATATACAATAAATAAATCGGGACAATATTTTCTGAATTTTACAGGTGCATATGAAATTGATTTTACTTTATACACATCAACAAACAATTATGTCACCCTTTCTTTCAATAATCCTACAATTGTATATATATCTAACATTTCATTCAGCTACGATAATACATACACGAATTATGATAGTGTAATAGGTATGACCTGTGATAATAATTATCCCAGCTACGTTAGGTATGCAGTTTTGGAAAATTATGGCTGGACACCGATACACGGAAAAATAAATTACAAAATTACATCTAATACAAATATTATAAATATCTATTTTACATTAGAAAATAATCAATCTTTTGATGCAATCAATGTTAGTCTGTTTGCAATCTCCGGCACAGGAACAATATTGGCAAAATATTATTTTATAAATAATATTAAACCATTTTCTTATATGAATTATACTTATGATTTTCCTAAGGGAACTAATTTTATTGAATTTCAGGTATCATCATCGTTTAATATACTAAATTCCACTTGGCAAATTATTTTAAACAATATAAAAATTAACGTGGGATTAAATTATAACGTAACATTTTTGGAAAAAGGATTACCAGCATATACAAAATGGTATGTTAATCTATCAAATGGCCAGAGTTTTTCATCACCAACGAATACTATAACATTCTTAGAACCAAATGGAACATACTCATATACCATATCAACAGTGAACAAGGATTATTCACCAAGTCCATCATCAGGAACATTCACTGTAAATGGAGCAAATGTGAATATTGGAATAACATTTAATTTAGTTACATACAGAATAACATTCACAGAGAATGGATTGCCATCAGGAACATCATGGTCAGTCATATTGAATAACATTACAAAAACATCCACGAATGCAACAATAACATTCTATGAGCCAAATGGAACATATACATATACAATACATCTTCCATCAGGTTATCAAGGGAGTAATACTAAAGGATCAATAAATGTCTTTGGTAATTCAGCAACATTAACTATTAAGGCTTGGGGTACAATGAATTACCTATGGATAGTAACAATTGCAGCAGTTATAATTATTGCAGTAGCCATAGGAATAATATTAATAAGAAAAGGCAAAAATAAGAATGACGTAATAGAGCAAAAGGAACCACCTAAACAAAACTAAAATTTTTATTTCATTTTTTTAAATACCAGTATATTTTTATATTTTTTTTCAAATGAAAAATATTCTGCTACTGAATTGATAATATCCTTCCTTTTAATAAATGGAATTTTCTCAATAGCGATCTTTCCATTTGATTTTATTATTCTTTTTAATTCATTCTTTAATATTTCAAGAAATTTTATATTATGAATTATGCCAAACATAATGGCAAAATCGATGGATGAATCTGGCA
>Ga0080006_1232883_pt1 | contig 19714 bp, 17 predicted proteins | sample RS3BMetagenome_FD_69209 | JGI IMG/M metagenome (GOLD analysis project Ga0080006, IMG submission 69209) | Ferric oxide microbial mat and aquatic microbial communities from Rainbow Spring, Yellowstone National Park, USA - RS3B (SPADES... ... | reverse complement strand
ATCACCCTTTCAGCAGCATTCTATACAGATATTCGCCCTGAGAATGGTCTAATATTTTGGGCCAGTATTCCCTTGAGTCTATAAAGTATTTTTTATCTATAGAGCTGAACCTAAAAGAAGTTGTATATCGCTCAGTGAAGAATGAGGACAATTTTGCAGTGTAATATACTATCTTTTGCGATATACCAACCTTTTCATACTCGTCGAAGACCTTGTGTCCAACACGAATATTCTCCCTGTACCTGATATATCTGTAAATAAGACGATTAAGTCTGAGCCGTCTTTCGTGATGTTCGTTCCTTGTATGCACTATTGGAAAGATAGTCCATCTATAGAGGTCTTGCATCGCAGCTCTTCTGCACAGCTCCCAGTTTTCCCGAAATTGCAGGTTATTCCATCCGCCTAAGCGGAGGAGTGTATTTCTTGGTGCTATCAGAGTTGCTTCCCCAGCCCCTGAAAGTACATTTCCTTCAGCCTTGTCGTGATAAAACCTTATCAGCTCCTTGATAATTGGCCTGAAAGTATCATCCATATCTAGCCCCGATATTATGTATTTTCCCCTAGAGTTTTTCAGAGCTACCTGCCTCCCAATACCGCGTGAACTCTTCTTGCGGACCAGATGTATCAGACCCTTTTCGTTATACTCTTTCAGTATCTTTTGTGAGCCATCAGTACTCATATTATCACAGATAACCACTTCAAATTCTCTGTCTAATTGAGCTAGTAGACTCTCCATGGAATCCGATAGAGTATGAATAGTATTGTAATTCGTTATGCAGATACTGTATTTAGGATATTGCGTATCAGCTCACCTCTGACGGTAGCATTAATAGCAAGTGATATTCAGGCATAGGTATGGACTTTAGTAGGCTATCTTTCTATGATTGGATGAACCTGGCAGAGAAAAAGTTGGGCGAAGAAAGATTTGCTTACCTCACATCTGGAGCAGGCTACGGTAGTAGTGTTGAGCATAACTACAAGTCATTCGAACGTTGGAAGTTCCTACCTCGAGTATTGAAGAATGACTCAGCTGCTGATATATCATATAGCATATTCGGAAAGGAGGTAAGTGCTCCGGTCATGTTAGGACCTGTGAGAGGGTTAAGATACTTTCACCCGGAAGGGGAGCGAGCAGCTGCCAGAGCAGCTAGGAAGCTGAATATTCCCTTTATAATGAGTAATTTTGCCTCTGCCACCATAGAAGAAATAGGGAAAGAAATGGGCGATACTCCACACTTTCTGCAACTGTATCATTGTTATGACGAAGAAGTACTTTACAGCATCATCAATCGTGCTGAAAAAGCTGGCTTCACTGGTCTTTTTGTCACTGTCGATATGGCAAGCCATGCAATTAAGTATAAAGGTCCCAAGACTACTGAGTATGAAAAATTCGGCCATGATATTTATTTTTCAGACCCTGTCTTCAGGTCCAGGCTTAAAAGGTCTCCTGAAGACGATAGAGATGCTGCATTCGAACTCTGGAGGAAGGTCAGAAGAACAAAAGTTACATGGGAATATGTGGATAGGATAAAGAAGAAGAGTCGACTTCCTGTGATAGTTAAAGGCATCCTTAATCCCGTTGATGTAGAAGAATGCATTAAAATCGGGGCTGATGGAATAGTAATATCCAACCATGGAGGAAGAAGTCTTGATTCTTCTGTATCGCCCATAGAAGTGCTCCCCGATATCTCTTCGAGGTTTAAGGACAAGTTATTGCTCTTCATCGATAGCGGATTCAGGTCGGGTATTGATGTTGTCAAAGCAACCGCATTGGGAGCTGAGTGCGTACTTCTTGGTAGGCCGTATGTGTATGCCCTTGCAGTGGGAGGCGAAGAAGGGATAATAGCATTCATGAATAATATGATAAAAGAAGTGATTAATACAGTACAATCGCTTGGCTATTCGAAAATCAGCGAAGTAGGAAGAGATTCGTTAATAAAGTCATAAATTACAAGAAATCTATGCATAGGTATCCTGACTTTTAATTACTGCCCTTCTTGGAGTATAACTGGATTAGAAGCTTGAGAATTCCTGCTTCTCTTATTTCTAGCATTGAGGAATCTAAATCCTTGACCAGATACTGGTCGTAAAGAATGATTCTAGTTTCAAGTTTTGCGGCCAATTTCCTGACCATCGAATATAGCGCAAAGAAAACAGGGTCAGTGCTGTCAGTTAAGAAAGTTGACATACAGCTGCTAAGTTTCTCCTCATCAAGTAAATACCTAAACTCGTAATCAGCCAATAAGTCAATCACATCAACAGGAGGCTCTCTTTCCGCAGACAAAGCAAAATCTGTAAGGAAGATCTTTCCCTCCTTGTTCCTGATCATATTACCGTGCCAGAAATCTCCGTGTATTACGAAACTTCGAAGAGGTTCTTGGGGAGATATCTTTTCCATTAATGACAACAGATTGTCAGTGTCAAAGAATTCCGATGCGCATGATACATATCCCTCCACCCTTTTCAATAGTTCACTGGGTTCAATCTTGGAAGTCTCTGTCTTGGTGTAAAGGCCCTTCAACCAAGCTTCTGCCGCAGGGTAAATATTGTTCAATTGTTCAGAAGAGCCGAGGCGCCTTCCTTCGATAAATTTTTCAACTAAGAAATATCTTCCCCCTTTATTTCCACTTGCAACAGCTTCCGGTATACCATCTACTTCATACTTGTTCAACAAACTCAAGTTCTCCGATTCCTTCTTCAGATAATTAGAAAGGTGCACAGAATTGCTTATTTTGGTAAAGAATTTTTCTGAAAAGCCTCTTGATGTTAACACTATTGTGAATTTACTTGTTGCCATATCGTAGCCCCCTGATTCAATTAGGAAGAATCTGGATTTGTATTCCTTTAGTTTTAACTTGGAAGCTAGTAATTCAATTACTTCTTCTATCATTTATTCTCAAATCAAAACAATATGTAAGAACGTTACCACTGACCTTAATTCTCTTGTATGTCTGGAAGAACTTACTTAAACCCCTTTTTATCATTGATAATTCCTTGTAACCTGATCCATTGGTCAATACCGTTGGTGAATTAGCATTTGGAAAAACCCTGTATAGTCGCTCAATGATGAAACCTGATTTCATAATCTGCCTCTTCATAACCGACAGAGATACAGCTATACTGGTATCTGTAATGATCGCTAGAACTCTTCCGCTATCTTTTATTATCCTGCTGGCAAGCTCCAGCAAGTTAATTTTTTGATGAATGCCTTCAAAATGAATTGAAGCCATTCTGTGAGGATTTGTTACATATACCAAATCCATCTTTCCTTCACCCAGCTCTGATGCTACCTTTTCATATTTGAGCAGTCTTAGATTCATAGAGCCTTCTATCTTCTGCACTTTGGCCATTATAGATAGACCGAATACATCATCAGAAATAAGATAGACCATTGCATCGGGTAACCTTTTCGCTATCTGCGGCGCTGATGTATCTATCTTTTCCTGCAAAATCGCTATCTTTGAAGCATGATCAGGCGCAAGCATGCTCAGTATGATTGCGCGCTTTATTTCATCATCTTTGAGTAGCAGATGGCGCCAGTTGTCTTTGTTTATCAGGTCAAAGAGTCCCAAAATATTTGACTTGGGTTCATAGAGTGTAGAATCTCCAGCCGACCAATATATGATATCGGATGCAGCTTGCTTGGTATCAGCGCTTCTGTCTTCCATTGCAACCAGTTGAATTAATCTGTTCCGTTGAGGACAGAATTGAACATGCGAATCGTTGAATTCAGGACTATTTCGTTGTTAAAGTTTTCATTCACATATTTCACACCATTATTGCACATTTGAAGATAATCTTCAGTCCTCTCTGTCATCAATCTATACATTAGCGCTACTTTGCGCACAAATTCCTCAGGCTTCCGTGGATATACCAAGAGACCAGTCTTTCCATCCAACACACATTGCCTTAATCCCGGTATATCCGAAGCAACAACAGGTGTTCCGCAAGCCTGTGCTTCGATTGGAACAAATGGAAATTGCTCCCTCTTACTTGGTACTATTACAATATGAGCATTCGAGTATATGTTAACCAGTTCAGAGTGTTCAATGAAACCCAAGTATTTTACACTATCAGGGTACTCTCTGCTGAGTTCAATTATTCTTTGCTGAAGAGGACCCCCCTGCGTACAAATCCACAATTCCGCTGGTATCGATGATTTTTTCAGACCATAGCAGATGTAAGATAACAAATCTGCGCCTTTAACCTCGGTCAAAGCTCCAACGTACAGCACGATGAAGATAGAGTCGACTTTTTTCTGACGAGGCGTGAATCTTGCTGTGTCAACAAAGTTTGGTATGTACCTTACTGGACAACCATACGTTTTATTTACGTATGAATATATATCCCTATTCAATACATAAGCCATTTTCAGCGTTCCTATCATAGCGTAAAATCTGAGCATCAAAGAATGTACCAGACCAACTTGAGGTTTCACATGGATACCCACAATCACTGGCCTCCTTCCTGCCAACGTTGCAAAAAATAAGATTGGAATTAAATGACTTGCGCCTTTCTGGCACTGGACAAAGTATACTATATCAGATTTATATATGGAGTTCAGTAATTTCTTTGTTAACGGAAAGAACCTTGAACTCTCAACTATGAAAGACGATAACCTGTCATTTCTTCTAACTAACCAGCTTGGAAGATAAAGACGTGTTCCCTTTAAAGGAATCAGTTCCAAATTTTTGGTTATGCTTTTGATATATCCTTCTTTGACTTTGTACTCCTCTGGACCAGACATGAATCTTTTATCATAATCAAAATTTATTATCTTGACAGAAATTCCTAATCTTGAGATTGACGATGCAAGGCTCAAAAGCCATTGCTCTGAACCACGAAGGTTATATATTGTTGAAGTATGTATAAAGCTAACTTTTAGTTGCATTGCAAGCTTCCTAACCATTATCCAAAATTATTTAAGAAATCAGAAATTTTTCTCAACAGCATTTACTATGGCATCGACAATTTTTGGTATGTTTCTGTCAATAGAGTATAAATGGAAATCCGATGCTTGTTTCATTGCTTCTTCCTTGATTTTATGGAAATTCTGCCTCGCCCACTTGATCCCGTTTAGAAATTCTTCATATGTTGAGCCTACCCAGACGACACCCCGCAAATCTTTGAAGTCTACAAATGAAGTGAAGGTTCTTGTGGCTACTACTGGACGCCCAACAGCCAGTGCTTCAGCTATCTTTAACCATGCACTGAAAAGAGAGAATCTGTTCTTTGTGCTCACTGGGCAGAGCAGTAAATCACATGCTGCTATATATTCAGGCATCTTGTTGTAAGGTATTGTTCCTGCATAGATTACTCGATTTGATATCTTCCCATTGGCTAGCCTCTTCATTGACTCTAATCTTGACCCCTTGCCCCCTATTAAGAGATAAGAATCAGGAAAAATCCTTTCTAGGTTGGCTGCTAGAGGAGCAAGTAGTTCATCTATTAATCTATACCTTTGCATAATCCCGAACCACCCTATAACAAATGAATTGTTGATTCCAAGGCTTTCGCGCAATTTATGCATGCTTGCATTTGGAGTGAATAACTTTCTGTCAATGCCACGAAATATACCTATCAATCTTTTACGGTCAATTCCCCGTTCATTCATCAACTTCGCATATGCTTCTGAAGGTAAAATGATAAGGGTGGATAGGGAATAGAAGAGGAATTCTTCGACCCTCTTTATGAAATAGCTTAACGACCCTTCTTTCACACGTCCAGTAGCAATTTCAAAATCTAGGAGAGGGTCTCTCATGTCTGAAACCCAGAAAATCCCAGAAATTCGTATAATGAACTGGAAAAATATTTTTGATAATATACGTCTTCTCATGAAAAGCCAATCGTCCGCGTAAATTACGCTTATTCTTTCCTTTCTGCAGTAAGCTGTCACTTTAAGTGCTGATACCAATGGCCAGACAAATCTTAGCCTTGGAACCCTTATTTCTACGAATTTTATTCCATCATCTTCTCGCACACTAACTCTTTCGCCAATTGAAAGCCAGGTTACGCCGATTCCCCTTCTGCAAAATTCTCTGGTTACATAATAGCATTTCATGTTATTGAAATCTGGAGGGTATTTGATACCTGCATCAAATATGAATGCAATTTTCATATAGAGATGTCTTTCCTTATTCCGTTGCGGATTTGAAGAAGTTCATTTTCAACAACCTTGGTCCATTTCATATCTTTTACGTATTCTTCTGCTTTCGGCTTTCTTAAGTCTCAATTGTTCATTTTGAAGGTATTCTACAATAAGATTAGCTAATGCCAAATGGTCCTCGCATGGAAAATACACCGCAGCTTCTCCATATACCTCTCGAAGGCTGGGGATGTCAGAAAGAATGCAGCAGAGACCACATGCCATAGCCTGAGATACAGCCTGCGCAAATCCCTCCTTTCGTGAAGGAAATACAAAGATTTTTGCACTGTTCAAAAGGTTGACCAACTCTTTGTCGCCGACAAAACCTGTGAACCTTACAGAATCTAGCAGTTCAAGAGATGCAGCCATATTCTTATATCGCTTAATCGACTCTAAATCACCACCTCCCACTATTATCAACTGGGCTGAAGGTAGTTTCTTGACAACTTCTGCCCATGCAGATAACAATACAACTATTCCTTTTCGTTGAGCCAGTCTGCCGAGGAATATGCTATCAAATTTCCTTTCTAAACCGAGATTTCTGAAGGTTATGGTGTCAACACCATTGCCGATGACTGCACATTCCCGAATATCTAGGTAATTTTTTACTTCCTGGGCTGTAGCATAAGAGAGAGCTAAATGCACATTAGCTTTTTTGACGCAAATCCTGTTAATATATGGAATCAAGCTATGCCAAATAGATGCTATAACGCTCTGACCAGCGATGCGCCTCCTAAGAATTCCTTCCCTGAATGTCTCAAAGCTTGAAGGAGATATGTGATGATATACTACCACCATTGGTAGGCGAAAGATAAGTTTGGCTAAATAGCCCACTATCACATTTTCCGGGTCTTGATTATACACATAGACTAGATTAGGTCTTTCTTTGAGGTTTAGCATAATTGTGAAGGCATTGTAGAGAATCAACCCCAAGTCAAAGATATTTCTTAAAGGCAGGCATACAGGAGACGAAGGCATCGTCATTTGAGAATTCTTTGCATTTTTGAAAGTAAAATTATATGGGAATGGTAAGAAGGACAGAATTTGTGCGTCATGACCTTTTTTCTTAATCCTTTAAAGTCTTGACCTTTTTTCAATGCCACCTATCCCGTAAGGAGGGTCGAATGTAATTATTAGCACATTCATTGTCAGGAAGCTTTTTGGTCTGCTATTTCTTGTTTCTGTCTCTTCAGACTCGGTGATATTATCTTCTTTATTTTATTGAACGATAAGGATAGGCCCAACGATGCCATCACTGCAACTATGGCTCCTATCACAGGATAACTTAATGCAAACGTTACATACTGAATCCCGCTTGGGTCTTGATCAGGGTATAGAGTAAGTGTAGAGCCAATATAAGAAACTATAACCTGGTATCCCTGCGGTGGAAGCTGAGAGAAGTAGACTAGACCAGAGGAGTTCGTAATCTCTTGGATCTTTGTTCCATTAGGCAATTGAACAACAACTTCGGCACCAGCTATTGGTTCATCAAAGATATCTTGCACTTTAAATGCTTGAGGATGAATGTTAAGCTTTATGGTTATACTTACAGGAGCCATAACAGTGAAGGTATTTGAATTATTCAGTGCGTTTATTCCTGTACCGTCCCATTCTACACCAATAAATGTGAATGTTATGCCAGCAGGAGCCCAGAAGATAAAGCTACTGTTAAGTCGGAGACTGCCTTGATTATATGAGAGTTCAGCCAAGTCTGGCTTCACAGGCGTCCCTATAGAATCAACAAATTTTAATTCGACTCTGTATTTGATAACATGGTTAGCTAATACAAAAGAATCACCCTGGACGTTAACAGATATACTGTTGCTATTCGAATTTACAGCTCCTGTCCAATTACTGAAAAGAATTTGTTCGTTATCTGATAATTGAATCAATGGGTCAACGCTTATGTTGTGAATTGTGCCAATAGGCCAACTGAAACTGACAGGCAAAACGTATTTTTTGCCATCGACCATTGCCGTAGTGTTTGCTATGTCCGTTGATATGGAGACAGTACCATTTGGTAAAGAACTGGTTAATTCGGTGAAGAGAGCGACAACTGTTGTATCAGAGAGCATTTTAATGGTAAGGCTACTGCCATTTCCTGCGTAGTTTCCGTTTACGAACCAACTGCCAAGACCCCATCCCTTAACAGGCAATGCAGTTATATTCACAGACGTACCAGCAGTCAACTGATAAGTTCCAGTATCAGGCGATGTAGACCCAAAACCGACCGGACCGGAAAGTATGGTTAGAGTATACAATTTACTACTCAATTGACCAGTATTATTGTCGCTTTGACCAGTATTACTGCCAGACTGGTTCGACGCAGAGCCGCCATTTCCCGAACTACCTTGTCCAGTAGGCTGGGCTGCGATTACAGACAGAGTTATTATTACAGAGGTAAACAGAGTTGAGGAATTGGCTTCAAGAATCAGATAATATGACCCGGGCTGAGTGGTGTTTGAGACAGAAATTAAAAGAGTTGAGGAGAAGTTTGTGTAAGATGCATAGGGCGAGATTTTGACATACACACCTGCAGGTACTTGCGATGATGTAAGCGTTACTAATTGTGACGCAATATTAGTACTATATACATTAAACATCAAAGTGCTATTTGTTCCTTGCATTATCGATACAGAAGTCTGAGGCATAGAGATGTTCAGGCTACCAGATTGTGTAGACGTTGTTGACATGACTGATAGAATAACCTTTCGATCGCCTACAAAATGAACATAAAGCAGCTGATTAACAGGGTCGTAATACCATCCAGTTTGGGTTAAGTTCTGCCATGAATTTCCGTTCCAATGCATACCCACATATGTATTATTAAGAGCTTGAAGTGAAATATATTCTTGTATCTGACCAGTATTAGATGCTGCAACCGAAACCGGTTTTGACCAAACATGCATTATAGCCCATCCCGAGAGTGCGTGAGGGCCTGTAAACACATAAGTCGCTAGACTTGAATTTATAGAATATGATGTCATCAGAAGATTGCTATATAGCAATTGAAGATTCGGAACTTCTGGAACAATATAGATAGGATTCCAGCTCTGGGCCGGTACCCTAACATTGATGTTGATCGTGTCTCCTGTGCCCGAACCTACGACCTGCCAGTTAAGTACACTAATAGCGACCCATGGTGTATCGATACCCAGTTGTGATGCACTTACGGTTAGTTCTGCGTTATCACCTGTTGTGCTGTTGGTGTAAAACCAAGCTAACGCTTCTCCGCCTGTCTTTATCATTGTTACGCTCGTCGTGGGATCTGATGCGGATATGGACACCAATATCTGGTAATTTCCAAGGTTACGCATCCTGTTAAGTAGAGTACCATAACCAGTGAGAATAGACCAATATGGACTAGAAGGGGAGTAGTCGAGGTTTCCTGGTTCCATAATCGAGGTTGCCGCACAAGCAGCCTCGTAGTACATCATATTTTGTACATACCTGTACATGTAGTTTGGATAGGTAACAGTTGATGCCAGAAAACCTCCAAGGTTTCCATACGGTGCATTGTTCTTACAAATCGCCAAGTCGCTCGAAACTGAGCTACTTGTCGGCGCATTCCCGTTTTCTGTATATGCGCCTGCTCCGATTTCGTACCTTTGAAGAAGATTTAGGCTCCTGAAATACGTTGTATTGTATGGGTAAGGATATTCAGAAGTAGGAATCCAAATGCTATATGCAGGCGCCAATACAAATTGATGATTGATGTAACCATTAGATTGCATGAGGTATAATGCATAAGAAATCCCTAACAAAAATTCGACATTAACAAAAGTATGATATTGGTCTATACCTGCTTGCCCTGAATTTTTAATAAGTTGAACCGCTTGTGCTATAGAGTTATTTCTGGCATACCCTGCTAAAGTTTCACAATTTACCGGTAATTTGCACAAGGGCGACTGTGCAAAATCCAAAATACTATTAGCGCCCCACATGTAGTTTGGTAAGCTTGGTGAATCAAGCTTACCACCGTACGCCCCCCCATCTGCCCCTATACTTGATATTCTAATCCCATACCAAAGATTTATTAAATTTGGATTAAGATTTTTGAAATTAATATATATATTAATCAGGTCACTGTAAAACTGGTGTGAAAAATTAAGGTCATCAACTCTTACGTAATCTCCCTGCGTAACAAAGTTACTTATTTTTGCTCCAGTTTGGTTATAAGTGAACAAGTCGGGGTATTGGGCGACCACTTCTTGGGACCATACAGGACATTCTGAACCATAGCCGTCGAGCGGTTCCTGAATAAAGAATGGCATTTGAAAATCGATAATAGCATTAGAATAAGTGATCGGTTGGGGTATTTTAGTAGTTGTAGTATTTGCACCGTTACACCATCCAGCGTATGGATCCGTTGGACCACCATAGCCACCAGCGAAACCGGCTTCTGGAAAGGCCATACTAGCAGTAGACATATACATCTCTTGAATCTGGGTATCACTGCCTGAGGCATAAATCCCTCCACCGGCCCAAGCGCTTAGTTGGTATGTGGGATAAGGGAGAATGAAACTTCCCGTCGCCGAGTTGTTTGCTTTGGTGCTTTGATATACGAATGACGAAATTGATATTGATGTAAAAATTTGTAAGATATATAAAATTGCAATCATCAAAATAAAGATCTGCTGAGTTTTCTTCACGGGAGCATACCACCCTGCATTTGTCCTCACATCAATACGGGATAGAATAAAAGAAAATAAGAATGAGTTTCTTTCATTGAAGGTGCACAAATAAAAATACCTTTTGGTTTTTTAAACGTTTTGACTTAAGGATATTACTATTTATCTAACAGCTTCTTACAAGTCACTTGATGGAAGCTTATTTTCAGATATCGCGAAAATAGGTTTTCAACACATGAAAATATGATTCGACCACTTTCTGCCAAAAAATGGCCGGTCTGTATCTTTCATAAGCTAACCTGTACGCGAGTAGAGTACTTTCTGAATCTCTATGTTCAGTTTTTAAAACATATTTAATAGCCTTTGCTAGCTCGGCCTCGTTGTTCGGTGGCACAAATGTAGCAAACCCACCAGTTACCTCTCTATATATAGGTGAATCAGAGCAGATTAGGGGTACTCGATAAAACATAGCCTCACCCAGGGATATTGCGAATGTTTCACCGCCTTCAAACCCTCTTGTGTATATGCAAAAAGCATCCGCAGACTGATAATAGGGAGTTGCATCTTCGACATATCCTGTGAATATAACTTTAGGATACTGCTTACGGAGGTAGTCTAGAAAGTTACTTGTGGCTGTTGGTGCGCCAGCTATAATTAAAAGTACAGATTCGTCGTTCAGTTTTTCATACGCTCTACACAATGATTCTATCCCTTTTGTTCTTTTGATTTTTCCGAAGTAAAGGACAATTTTTTTACCTTCAAAACCGTGCTGTTTTTTAAAATTAGATAGATCTGTTTCGCTCCAAGATGGGCTAACTTCTACTGGGTTAGGAATTACCATTATTTTTTTATCGATTTCCTCGCTTGTATGCTTAACTATGTCATCCTTCACAGCCTTGGTCGGAACTATTATGAGAGACGCACCTTTACAAGCTGACTTCAAAATTGCATAACCCATGCGATGCAAAAGAGACTCAAAAAATGCATCTTCCCTCGAAAGAGAATTGTGAAGGTGCATGATTGTAGGGATTCCAACGTGTGACGTCATCAGACCGACCATGGCTCCTTCCAAACCATGGCAGTGGACCAAGTTTGGTTTCAAATTGATTATCCTTTTGAAGGCTCTGATTGCCCACGTTGCGTAACCAGCAATCTCATTGCTAGGTGTTCTAATCTGAATAATATTCCTCGTGTCGATCGTCGTGTTCCAATACCTAGTTACAACAAATGACTCATATGAGTTTTGTAACGCCGTTTCATGAAGTAGTTTAACGATATTTTCAATACCTCCTCTTCTGTCAGGAGGATATCCGGTACAAACTTGGACCAATCGCAAAAGATTAACGTTCCCTCTCATGTAATAAATACCTTGGTGTATTTGTTAGCAAATACATCAAGTGATAAATCATTCTCGGCCTTTCGCCTGGATGCTCTGCCCATCTCCCTAGCAAGATCTGGATTTGTTATTACCTTTTCTAAACATGAAGCCAACTCACCCGCATCCCCAATGTCTACTAATAAGCCGTTGACGTTATCTTCGATCAAAAAAGTTGCACCGATTGTTCGTGTGGAGATTATTGGTTTGCCTGCCGCCATCGCTTCCGCAATAGTCATTCCAAAAAGTTCCGAATCTGAAGCTGACACATAGGCCATGCAGGAATGATACTGTTTGATCAGTTCGGATTCATCAATCTCTCCTAAGAAGTTGACGCTCTTGGAGATACCCAAAGAGTCTGAAAGTGACTGAAGATATCGTCTTTGGTTTCCTTCCCCAGCAATTATCAGGCGAACCTCAGGATGTTTTGCCACTAAGGAGGCGAATGCTAGAAGCAAAAGATCGTATCGCTTCCTCCTTATTAATAATCCACATGAAAGGATATTTACCGTCTTTTTATTGAATTCTTCAATATCATTCAAAAAGAATCTGATAGGTACGGGATATGGAATGATCGCCAATTTACTATATTTGATTTTCAAAACTTGACTGGTTCTTTTTGCCAGTTCCAAGTGAGGGACGTGTACGTACCTTGCACGACGTGCTACAATCAAATTTACTAATCTCAACGTAAGCTCTTTTGAGTTTCTTATTGAAGATAGGTAAAGATCGTCTCTATGAAAAGTCATTATGTATGGTGTTCCCATGATTACGTTAGTAATGAATGCTGCAAGACCACCTACAGTGCCATGAGCATGAATTAGGTCAAATTTCTCCTTTAAGGAACATCTTAGCCCTGTGATAGTTAATATTATAAATATCAAAAGTTTGTTGGTTGTAAACGCCTTAAAATGTTTAACAAGAACACCTGCATCGTCTTCAGTGCTATTTCTCAATCCTGGTGTGACTACTGTTACGGAAAGGTCTTTGGCTGCAAGCGACTGAGCCATATTTCTGACAACTGTCGCAGCTCCATGAATGGTTGGAGGATAAGCCGATGAATAGATTAAAATTTTATGTTTCATCCGAAACCCATCTCCTGTTTTTGTGGTAAAAAGCAATTCTACGATAAATCATGATCTCCCTTCCGATTATTTCGTTCCAGTCATAACGACGGGAGAACTCTTTTGATTTTGTTGAAATTCTTTCCATCTTATCGGGTTGACTTAGAAGAATGTCTATCTGTTGAGCGAATGAATTTATATCTCCTTTCGTTGCAAAAATTGCAACAGGAGAATAAATCTGCTTGAGGGATGGAATATCCGAAACTATACAGACGCAACCCGCACACATCGCCTCTAACGTTGCTATGCTAAAACCCTCATAATACGAAGGCATAATAAAAATCTTGGAGTCTTCTACAATCTTTTCAAGCTCCGAATCAGGCAGATACCCCTTAATTTCGAAATTTCGTTCTAATCTCAGTTCCGCTATCTTTTTTTGAATGGAGGTAAGGTCCGTGTTAGAGCCTCCTACGGCAACCATCCGCAGGTTTGGGTATTTATGTACAAGCTGTTCGCAGATTAGGGGTAAAAGATCGATGCCTTTTGACGGAGAAAACCTGCCAACATACAAAACGTCTATCTTTCTTTCCTTTATCGGAATAAGGTTTTGAACCATAATATTGGGACCGTTAGCTGTGACAAATATGTGGGAGGATGGTATTCCCCAGTATCTTGAATATTCATTCCGGGACGCTCGACTTACGGCCATAATAAGCGTGCTTCTCTTGGCTATAAACCTTTGAATGATTCTTCCTACAGTCAGGACAGTAGCTGCCTTAAGTCCACGACGACGAACCGTCTTCGGATAATCTTTCCACATTGTTGATTCCCATTCTCTTGCATGATGGACCAACACAACGAAGGGTTTGCGAATGATTTGAGAGCTCACAAATGATACGAACATATCTAGGAGGTTCCCATCAAACGCGACCACCAAGTCGATTTCAAGAGGCTTAATGACAATCGATAGAGCCATTTTCAAAGACTGGTAATAATTGTACAACCTCTCTGAAAGTATTGATTGAGGCGAGGTAGTTAACTTAACTGGGAAAACCCTACTGGCTGGTAACTTCATCATGGAAATCAGCTTCTCGTTTGTAACTGGAATAACGGAAATGTGCTTCCTAGTCATGGCCTCTACTGTCAAAAGATAACGCGTTTCCGCACCATATTTATTGCCTGGTGGGCGTATGAGAAATGCCAGTATCGCCAGTCGACCTTTGACGTCTGGAGTCAATCTAAATTCCCGATAGAGTCAATCTTTCTTGGTTTACCATCCTATAGTTCGTTTTAGACCTTGGCTCAGGGTAACCCTAGGCTTGTATCCTAAAATTTTCATAGCTTTAGATATATCAGCAAAGCTTTGTACTATATCTCCCTTTCTTCTTGGGAGGTAGGTTTTTTAGAATTGGACTTGTCCATGTTAACTTGCACACCAAGGAGGCTAAAGTGTTTATCGTTGCAGGTCTACCTCGTGCTATGTTTACCATCTAGCCAGCTTTGTAATTTCTTTCCAAGCAAAGAGATTCGCTTGCACGACATCACCTACATATGTAAAATCGCGTGTTTGCTTACCATTCCCATAAATAGGCAATGGTATATCCTTAACAGACATGTTTATGAACCTTGGTATAACTCCTGAATAGTCACCCGGGGTCTGCCTAGGCCCATAAACGTTGAAGTATCTTAAGCTTATAGTCATTAAACCATAAACTAGCGCAAATACTTTGCAATAATTCTCACCAGAGAGGTTTGATACACCATAAGGTGATATTGGAGCAGTTTTCATGGATTCCTTCTTCGGTAATTTTGAAGTTTCACCGTATACCGATGATGAGGATGCGTATACAAACCTTCTTATGTTCCACTTGGGCGCTGCCACAAGTAAATTTAACGTCCCGTTCACATTTATCTCATTTGTTAGCAGTGGATCTTCGACGGTTCGGGCAACACCCACTAAAGCAGCATGATATAATATAGCATCGTATTCCCTGACTACCTCAGATACTAATCGAAAGTCCCTGATATGTCCAGTATGCAGCTTAACACCATCGCCATCTTTTAACCATCTTACAATGTTATTGGAATTGCCCGTGATTAAGTTGTCGCGTACTCCCACCTCATCCCTTATACTTTAGTGAATCAACTATGTGTGAACCTATAAAGCCATAACCTCCTGTAACAAGAACCCTCGATATATCTGACAATTCTATACCCCTTGCGTCCAGCGATCGCAGTCATCGGTGCCAATTTTTCTATCAAGGTTAGTTCATTAAGGTAGCGCGTCATATACGCTCTTGATTATGAGTGCAACTTTCTCCTAAGTAAATTCTTTTTCCACCCTCTTTCTGGCCTTGATTCAAATGCTCATCAAACTTATTTGTTTTCTCTAAGCACTCTAGTCTGTAAACCCAAGCCTAATCTTGATACTTTCCAGCACTTAGTTGCCGACAGCTGTGTTCCCGTACGAAGCACAGCATGATTTTAGAACTCCAGAACTTGAAACCAAGGATGGCCACGGTGCCGATTGCGGCGAATGCTCCTTTTGTACTCCTCCCTTCGGATCGCTTTTCAAGCGAATTTCTTGGGACAGCGACGTATTCTGCATGACAAGCCTGCCATTCTCCAGCCACTGCAATAACTTCGACATGAGCCACGTCAACAACTTTGCAACCGACTTGCTGAACGAGTCCTGCTACACTGTAACCAAGTGGAATTATTGGATGTCGAACTATTGAAATATAACTGATTAGTCCATCGGTCACCCCCCTTTTTCAGCATGTCGAGAGAAAGAGTGACAACTTTCAGCATTAGGGATTTATCCATAAAACACTATCGGTTCCAATCGGGCCCGTTGTATCAATTGTCTACAGCTCAATACCCGAAGTGATGACAGAATGATGAACCTTAATCAAGACTTCGTTATCCTTACAAGTTGGCACTGGGACCTCTATAACTTCAACGTGCCCAGCTCTTGCTACAACTTGTTTCATATATTTTCAATACCAGCCTAATGTTCCATCTCTCTTTGCTCTACGCATACCCCATCTGAATACACGAAAACTTAAAGGAAACAATACGATTGCAAAGGCGGAAGTAATGAGGAAACTCTCTGCTATACTTGGATTAAGAAGGGAAGCATCAGTAAGAGAAGCCAGCCTAACTATATGATATATCCATGTCTGAGGCAAAAACCACGATATCGTAGACAAACCGGGGTAGAAATCGTTCAGATGTTGAACCGGATAGGTCATTCCTGAAAGAAGTTGCTGAGCGAAGTTCAATGCCCAAGTTACGGGGTCGCTAACCTTCGTGACTATCCGAATCCCAGTCGTTATTATTGCAAGGGAAAAAACAATAATGCTAGATATTAAAACTGCGACTATAAGCGATAAAATGTTGACATCCAGATGCGCACCAAATATGTATATGCCTATTATCATTTGAGGTATGAACAGCACCACGGAGAGAATGTATCCAAAGGCCACTGTTCCAAGAACAAAGGTGGGAGTTCTTATCCCTGTCATCAGTATGGTTTCCAAAGTCCAGGGGTTTATGGTTCTTTGTATTCCCTGTGAAAGTGGCATAATAAGATTCGAAACTAGAATTCCGATTATCAAAAAGGATACGTAATCCGTATTATACTCTGGAACTGCAACGTTCCTAAATGTCGCATTCAAACCCCAAGACCCTATACCTACAAGCGCAGTCAATATAGTAGTCACTATTTGACTTTTGTAGGATGCCCAGTTTGTGGCGTCACGTCTGACAAGAGCCCACACCTTTCTAAAATCCAGCGGAGATTCCATGACGTTCACTTTCCTGAAGTTAACTTTAGGAATGCCTCTTCTAGAGAAGGTTGCGAGGCCTCTAAATAATTTATTTTGGCCTTTGCAGAATTGAGAAGACTGAAGATCTCGTTGTAATCGACGTCTCGTTCGCAGTCTATTCTGAGCTCGGTAGATTGGTCAGAATATCTTATTTCGTAATTCAGTACGCCAGAAATATCTTTGATGTGTTCGTTGATAACCTTGATGAATCCACTATCGTCACCCTGTAATCGAATTATCAAATGAACAACCTCAGCTACTGTATTTCTGATTTTTGTTGGAGAATCGACAGCCAAAATTTTCCCCTTTTGCAGTACGGCTATTCTGTCACACATATGCTGAGCCTCCCATAGGTTATGCGTGGCCAAAAGAATGGTTCTCCCTTTTTTTATGAGAACATCTTTCATAAGGCTCCGGAAGCTAGCTGCTGATATTGGATCAAGACCGCTGGTGGGTTCATCAAAGAGTAACACTTTAGCATCTGTGAGCAAAGCCCTGCACACCAATAGCCTGCGAGCCATCCCAGTCGAGAATTTTTGAAACATTGTATCAGCCCGATCCATAAGGCCACAAAATTCGAGTAAATCATCTATCCTTTCAGAAGCTTCTCTCTTTGATAGTCCGTAAAGCGTAGCATAAAACTGCAGGTTCTGTCTGGCAGTTAGCCTTCTCTCAAACCCTAGACTTTCTGATAGCACAGTTTGCAATAATTGAACTACCTTGCGAGGCCGTTCCACCACATCCACTCCATAAACATACGCTTTTCCGGAATCGGGTAAAAGAAGGGTGGAAAGTATCTTTATGAGTGTTGTTTTACCAGCACCATTCGGACCCAACAGTCCGAAAACCTCTCCAGGCTTTACATTGAAGGTAACGTTATCTAAGGCAAGAATATTTCTTTCGCCTTTTCCCCCTAGTAGTTTAAGCAATTTACGAAGCTGTGTTGCACTAAGTATGTCATTGGCGCTGAATCCATAGCTCTTACTCAAGCCCTCTACTTTAATTGCATCTTGTTCAGCTACATGCAAATCTACTCACAATATCCTCCAACACTGAATGCAAATAGCTAGCTAAGGAATTCCAAGAATATCCTTTTTTATATGGCTAAAAGCATTAATCACAAGCCATCCCCTAGGATCCTTTAAATCCCTAGCCCATAAATTGATGTCGTTTCTATTATTCTCTGTAATTTGAGGCACTTGGAATAAGTCGCCTACTACTGCCTTTTGACAGGCCATATATCCTAGCACCTTCAATTGTGACCCTATCCCTTCTCCTCTTTCCTTTACTACTCCAATATCGTAAAGGGCAACCATTATGAACATATCTCAATACCCCTTATAGTATAGTGGTGCAGGCTAGTGGATTAATACTAGGAATGTCTTTTATAGTATCTTTACCTTAGTCGGCTTCCCGAAGCCTTCTATACGTGCGAAGAATCTCTCACCTGTATACCTGACCTTTTTGCAAGTCTATTTGTCGAAAAGTCTTGGTCTTCCTGGTTGGCTTGCTCATCTTTGCCATATTTGGTATCTGAGACCTTATCATCATCTTACCAAGGCAGAACCTGTTGAGTTCCATGCTGGCTGTACTTACCAGCACGATAAATTTACCTTTTATTCCTACTCGACCTTCCCTTGCTGTGTCCGGCGTTGATGTTCTCAAAGCTATCACGTTAGGTGCTGAATGCGTACTTCTCGGTAGGTCCTACTTTTATCCCCCTGCTGCATAACTCCCTAGTCACATAGTAACATTTCATGTTATTGTAGTCCGGCGGGTATCTGATCTTGACATCAAATATCAATGCTACCTTCAATTTGTGACTCTTTTCTTTACGCCGGTGTGTATTTGAAAAACTTCCTTCTCAACAACATTTTCCCATTTCATATCTCTTACTAACCTTTCTGCAATTGCGGCTTTTTGAAGTCGTAGACTGTCGTTCTGAAGGTATTCAAGGATCAAAAATGCCAAAGTTATGTGGTCTTCGGTAGGGAAGTATGCTGCTGCATCTCCGTAAACTTCCCGAAGGCTTGGAATATCTGAAAGAATGCAGCACAGACCACATGCCATGGCCTGTGACACTGCCTGCGCAAAACCTTCTTTTCGGGAAGGGAATACAAAGAGCTTTGCCCTGTTTAACAGGAGGACCAGCTCTTCGTCATTCACAAAGCCGGTAAATATAACATGACCTTGTAGCCCAAGGGAGACAGCAATGTCTCTGAACCTTTTTACAGGCATGGAGTCGCCACCTCCTACAATTATCAGCTTAGCTCCTTGAACATGTTTTATGACTTCTGCCCATGCAGATAATAATACATCTATTCCTTTTTGGTGAGCTATTCTGCCAAGGAAAATTGCATCAATTGTTCTCTCTAGTCCTAGATTTCTAAAGGTAGCAGTATCAACCCCATTGCCCACAACAGCACAGTCTTTTATGCCAATGTACCTTCTTACTTCCTCAGCTGTAGCATAGGAGAGAGCTAAATGAATATCTGCTCTTCTGCTGCAAAATAGGTTAAGAGAAGGGATTATGCTACGCCAAATCGATGAAGGAATACTTTGTCTAGACATACGCCTTCTGACCACTCCTTGTCTTAGTGTTTCAAAATTTGAAGGCGAAATATGATGATATACTATTATAGTCGGTACGCTAAAGAATAATTTGGCCA
>Ga0080006_1181509_pt1 | contig 19718 bp, 16 predicted proteins | sample RS3BMetagenome_FD_69209 | JGI IMG/M metagenome (GOLD analysis project Ga0080006, IMG submission 69209) | Ferric oxide microbial mat and aquatic microbial communities from Rainbow Spring, Yellowstone National Park, USA - RS3B (SPADES... ... | reverse complement strand
CCTCTCGAGGAGGCGCTTTACGCCTGAGGACCTGAGCTTCCTCGGGGTGTTAACCTGGAGAAGACCCCTAGGGGTGGTTGTGTCCCATAGGTCACGCATGAGCCAGGACTCGGGTGTCACCCTCTCCCCTTGGCCTGCCCGGTAGTCCATCCACTCCTTGAGGCACAGGTAGGCCTCCGGTGTTATGTACGTCCTGTACTCCTCCTCTGTGCCCCTGTACACAGTGAGCCTTGCGGCCACAGGCTCCTTCGACTGTCCGCCGCTGGTTGGGGCGGACTCTGCGTAGATGGGCTCTATATCCTTCCACCTGAGGTAGTCCCAGGCGCCCAGCCTGATGCCCGATGAGACCATGAGCAGTATGATCGGCTTGATCCTCCGGTCGGGGTACTCCATCCATCTGAGTATTTCCTCCCTTGTTGGAGCCCTGTCCGAAGCGAATTCGCGCACCCTGGGCATCTTTCTTGAGATCTTCTTCCAGTTCAGCACGATGTCGTTCTGCTCGCAGAAGAGCCTCACAGCCTTAACAAAGTTGGTGAGCGTACCAGCGGTTATCTCCCCCCTCTCCACCCTCTCCTTCTCAAAGCGCACGAACCCCGTGACCGCGTAGTATGCATAGGAGGGGTCCTCCTTTGCTCTGCGCACAAACGCGGAGGCCTGTTCCCCGAGGTCCTTTCCCTCTATTCCCGCGTGCCCGAAGAACACCCTGATCCTCCTCTCATAGTACTTTCTTGTCAGAGGGTTATCCAGGGCATCAAAGAACTCGGTCAAGGGATCTATCCCTAAGGAATACATCACGTAGAATATAAGCCTGTCTTATATAAGAACCGCTATCGGCATGGGTCAGGCCGGATTCGAACCGGCGATTTCCACCGTGTAAGGGTGGCGTCATACCAGGCTAGACCACTGACCCACTCTTTACCTACTCACTTGTACCTTATTTGTTTTATGTGTTCACAGTTGTTGGGTAACCAGAGTATTTTTCCCTTTATTAGCCTCACTTTGGCTGTGCGTCCGGGTATGTGTGGTTTCCCACACTTGGTGCATCTGATGAGTCTGAGGTTTTTCGGTATGGGTGTATCGGTGTGCACACACAGCCTCCAAGCGTGTTCGAGGGCGTTCTGGGCGAGTTCAGGGTCATCTGCGTAGTGCCTTACGCTTAGCGCGAGTAGCCTCTCCACCTCGGTGAGTATGAGTTGCCTGCTCAATTCGTGTCACTCGGCGAGTTCGCCGATGAGGTGGTCCGCTGTGGCGTCTCTCACGGTCACCCGGACCCACTCACCATGGATTTGTGGAGCATAGGGTAGGCGTATCTTGATGTAGTTGGTGGTTCTAGCCTCTGTTGCTTCCTCTGGGTTGGAGCCTGTGACGAGCGCGTCAACTGTTTCACCCACGTATTGCTTGTTCTTCTCAAGCTGTACCCGTCTCGCCTCAGTTGAGGCCAGCAGGCTTCTCCTCTTCTTCTCCGCCTCGTCAAGCTGCCTCAGAGTAGCGGCCTTGGTGTGCGGCCTAGGAGTAAAGCGGAAGACGTGGAGCTTGTCGAATATCCCTCCACGTATAACCTCCAGCGTCCTGTAGAATGCTTCTTCATCCTCCCCAGGGTAGCCCACCATTATGTCTGTGGCAACCCTGAGTTCGGGTATCTTGCTTTTCAGCTCTAACACAAAGCTCACCACCTCCTCTGGATCATAGTGCCTGTTCATCGATCGAAGCACACCCCCATCCGCTGATTGGATTGGAATGTGTAGGAACCTGTACACCTTGGGGTGTGAGAGCATGTCAGCTATGTCCTCCCTCATCCTCAACGCACCCATGGGGTTCATCATGCCCACCCTCAGCATATACCTACCCCTCACACAGCTCACGATCTTCCCCACGAGCTGGGCTATCCTGGTGTTGGGAGGCTCATAGTAGTCGGCGTTATCCATGCTTGTGAGCTCCACCTCCACAGCGCCCGCACCGACGGCTCTCCTTACGGCTTCAACTATCTCTTGGGAGGGCTTACACCACAACCTGGGCCTTGCGAGTTTGGTAAGGCAGAAATGACAGTTACTTGTGCACCCTTCAGCTATCTTGACGGGGTATACAAGCGAGTTGAGAGTGGGGGTGGGCAGCCTCGTTGAACCATAAACCACGCTTCCAGCCTCGGCTCGGAGGGCGTCCACTATTTGCTCACTGTCCCCCCCAACCAGAACTATTGAGCCTGGCGCATCTGTGAGTATTCTCGCGGGCCTAGTGTTAGCGAGGCAGCTGGTCACCACCACTCTCTTACCCTGAGCCTGAAGCCCCCTGATATGGGTGAGTATGCTCTCCTCTGTCTCATTCCTAACAGAGCAGCTGTACACCACAACCGTATCCGCTTCATCCTCATCCTCAACGACAGAGTAGCCGTGTGAGGCCACGTACTCCTTGGCGGCGAGCATGTCAGCCTTGTTCATCGTGCACCCGTAAACCCTGAAGCCCACCTTACCCACACGGTCGCCGCCGGTCATACCTCACCACCAACCCTTTTCCCCCGTGTGGGGGAGGCGCTCAGTGAACCCATGAGCCATCCTCAACCTCCCTCATGGGTGTAAGCAGCGATATCACCCCACCTCCCTCGGCTGCAAGCAGCATGCCCCGGGATGTCACACCAGCGAACACCGAGGGCTTCAGGTTCATGAGCACAACTATTTTTTTCCCAACCAGCTCCTCGGGGGTGTACTGTTCGCCGATGCTTGAAACAATGGTTCTAAGCTTGCCCCCCACCCTCACCCTTAACCTTAGAAGCCTCTTGGTGTTCGGAACCCTCTCAGCGGAAACCACGCTCGCCACTCTGAGGTCGAGTCTTAGGAATTCTGCTATGTCCACCTCGGGTTTCTCCTCCACCATACACTCGGCCACTAACGCTTCAACCTGTTTGTCTGTGAGCTTGGCGTAGGCGGGCTTCGGCTCCGGTAGCTGTGCGCCAGGTGTGAGCGGACGCTTCAACTCGTCCAGGCTCAGTGTGTCCTCTAATGGTAGACCCAGCGCGGAGCGCGTCTTAGAGGAGAACTCGGGTAGGAGGGGTTGGGCGAGCACGCTGAGCGCCCTGAGTGCCTCGAGTGTTACGTACACCACGCTAGCCGCACGCTCAGGGTTAACCCTGAGTAGGCTCCAGGGAGCCTGGCGTGTATAGTATTCGGCCGCCTTCTTCGCAAACTCGAATAGTGAGGCGTACGCCTCAGAGTTGTTGAGCGACTTTATAGAGGAGATAATCCTGTTGTATACTATATCGATCAACCCGAGTAGCTCCCTGTCCTCATCCCGAAGCTCTCCGGGTGTGGGTACACATCCATACTTGGAGTGTGTGAACTGTAGAACCCTCTGGGCGAATTGACCCAGTGAATCAACCAACTCCCCATTGATGCTTTTTTGCAGCTCGTACACGTCGACCTCCATATCCGCCTCAGGGTTGATTCGGCTCAACACGTACCTTGTGGCATCTGAGCCAAGGTGGTCGACCAGCCTCGAAGAGCTCACACTAAGGGGTTTACCCTTCGCGCTAAACCTCAAGCGGCCCACAACCACTATTCTTAAATCACTCCCAGCGGCACCCAGCGCCTCGCCCAACTTGGGTAGGAGCTCCTTGTAATGTGTGCCGAAGCGCTTGGTAACGAAGTGCACACCCCCAGCGCCTACATCGCCCCCCACCTGCCCTCCCCTCCCAGCGAAACTCATGGAGGCAGTGAGTGCGCTAAACCACGGGGCAAACGTTTTACCCTTATCGCCAGGAATGGGTACACCCAAACCCAATTCGCTCACTATTGGCACATTCACAATACTGGCTTCTCCCCGTGCTTTCAGCCCGTAGGCCCATTCCTCAACCCTCTTAACACTGATTGGGGCGTCACATACCCCACACTTGGCCTCCCTGAGGGTGCTGGGGGTTAGGGTGGCGCCGCAGGATGTGCAGCAGCCGAGCCCTTCAACGCTCGAGCCACAGGCACCGCACTTGCCCACAACCTCGTCGAAGAGTTCGCCGTCGTCTTCGCACACCGCCTTCTCCACCTGAAGTTTGGCTATAACACCCGACTCGGCGAGTCGTGTGAATACAGATTTGAGTGTGTCCGCGTGTCTGGGGTCCGATGTGTCACCCAAAATGTTTGGTGAAATGTGCAACTGTTCCATTAGCGCGCCGAGTGTGCGCCTCTTTGAGGCCAACTGGGCTTTGACTTCCAACCCCTTCACCTTTGCTTCATGCAGGGTTCGCGAAGCGTAGGCTTCAAGCCCTGTGGCGGACACCACCCTCTCACCCCCAGCCGCCAAAAACCTAGCGTACACGTCGGCTGCAACCGTGCACCTCAACCACTCAGCATCCTCGGGGTCAAAGCAAGCCTGACTCGTTATAAGCTTCGCCAAAACGAATCAATCGTATTTATCGTGGGCGGATAATAAGAGCTAAGCGCCCAGCCCTAAAACTCGAAGAACTCGGTCTTATTGTGGGGGTGACGGCAAACACCCCGCCCAACTGGGAGGTCCGCCAGCCTCTGACACACGTCGACGCCTATACCACACCTCTTACTTAGTATGTCGTATTCGCCTCCACCCTTGAGTCTGAAGGCAACAATTGTTCCAGCCGCTGTGAGCACTTCCTGGGAGAGGGTTGAGGGTAGCTGGTTGACCATAACCATACCCTCCCCAAACTTCCTCATCTCCTCCACCAACCTCTCCATTATACTCGGCGGCTCCTCCGCTCTCCTGTAGGGCACGATATTACGCGCCTCCTCAGCCACTATCACATGGGGCTCCACAAGCTTCCTAGACACCTTGTAGTCATAGAGGAGCTTTAGTATGGCCTCCACCACAAATATCTTAGAGTAGTTATCGGTCACCTGCCCTATGTCAACTATCACATTCTCACTGAGCAGGTCGTTGAACCCTATCTTCTGGTTGGCGTTAAGCATCCTGCTAAGACCCGTGTCCGCTAACTTGGATATCCTTCGCAGCACGGCGAGCTTTGACTCCTGCTCCCACCCCGAGTATGTTCTAAGATCGTTGACCGACGTTATCACGTCCTCCACCGTAACCGGCTTCGCGTCTTCACTCATACCGTGCCCCTTATCTGTGAAAACCCTGCGCAACGCGCTTCTCAGGATGAACTGCTGTGAAACGCTCAGGTCGAAGCTATCGGTGAATATATCCATGAGCACATCGATATGCACGAAGGGGTCGACGGCCCTGGGGTAGTCGAAGATATCGAACCCAAGGTCTTGGTCTGGGGCTATCACAAGCGTGGAGCTGTCCCTGAGCAGGGCTGAGTACTCGCCGTGCCAATCGAACACTAAGAAGTGAGTTCCACGCTCCCCCACAGCTGAGAGGAGTTTCGCCACAAAGCTGGACTTACCAGAGCCGGTTTCACCCAGAACCACGACATGCTTGTAGACGTCGTCCACCCTGAGTGTGAACTCTCCCCCACCCACCAGGCGCCCCAGCCTAAGAGCCTCCAACACTGGCTCCTCACCCACACCCATGGGGGCCTCCAATATGTTCCTGAAAACCGCCTGTAGAAGCCACGCCTCCCCGTCGCGAGCGCCGTCACCTTCGGGGTTAACGTCTAACCCAGCCACCTCGGCGAGGGACTTGGCCTGCCGAAAGGAGCGTTTAACGTCTTCAACCACCTTCCTCTTACCGAACCCCCGAGAGTAGACGAGTAGGAAGCCCCCCCTCCTAGGTGGGCTTAGAGGAAGTAGCTCGTGTCTGCCAACAACGAGGAACGCGTAGTTAACCCCCGCGCTACGCATCCCCTCAACAAACCTCTGGAAGATTGCAGCGTCGGCGCTGACTCCCTCCCTCGGCTTGACTTCCACGAGTGTGTAACCAAACCACCTGACGCCTTCGCGTAGAACCCTTACCCTCGGCCCGCTGAGTGGGAGCTTGAGCATCTCACTGACCCGTTAGGAACTTGAAGAGTTTAAGGTAGCCCTGCATGATTGACTGGAAGAGTGTGGAAAGCCCCCCTCCGAGTCCGCTCAGGGGCTGTGTGGCTGACTGGAACCAGTTGAATATTCCTAGGAAGGCGGACACCAGAACAGCGAAGAGCACGAGCGCCAAGCCCACGAGTAAGCCCTCCTCGAGTAGGGGTGAACCCCTCTTATCCATTAGGAGTTTCAAGATGAATTTTAGTACGCCAAGCAAGTTTTCCACCAATATACACCTTTGATTAGACACTAATAGCTAGATGGAGTACCTGAGCGCAAGTTCGCCTACGAGCAGTGTTAGGAGTAATAACTCGTAGAGTGTTTCCGATTTATAGATGTAGGAGAATCCTAGGTAGCCTACATCCAAGGAGAGTGTGGGCAGCACCCCTAACAGTGAGCCTGAAGAGAACTTGAAGAAGGCTGTACCCGTTAGCAGGGTTATGCTCAGAGCGCTCATGGAGAACATAACGGATGCGACGAGCACGTTTTTAGCGAGTTGCTGGCTGAGCTCTGACTCTAATCGCTCCGACACTCTGAGTAGCGACCACGAAGACCTAAACCAGGATGGCCTGTAGCCCAGTGCGGAGAGAGCCTTGCCGAATACTCCTAGGATCACGCGGTGGTCACTCCTCACCATCTTGGTTGAGATGTGTTCGAGTATGCTTGGGACGCTTGGGTTATAGCTGAGGTCAGCGACTCTGAGTGAGCCGAATTCGGATGCGAGTCGCACAACTTTAGCCTTGGCGGCTAAGCCTTGGTTGCCAAGCGCCTTCATGAGTGCTACAAAGAATGCCTTCTCCCTTCTCTCGGCCCCTCTCCTCCTAATTTCACGGGTATATAGTGTGTAGATTGAGCCCATACCAAAGCCAAGTAAGGGTATGAGTGCGATGTGCTCCCTGTTTGTGGCTAAGAAGAGTGCGATGAGTGCTATGCTGAACGCCTCCGCCAACCTGCTACGCATGAATCTGCCAGTCCTCTGCGACACGAAGAACCTTGCAATAAACACAGTGTAGGGAACCACCCCGAAGAGTGCGGTAGCAAGCCTCGAACCACCGTAAATATAGGTGATGATATAGCATGTGAGTAGCCCGACGGTTGAGAGCCCTGAGATGAGGAGCACGACGTTTTCAAGAATGAGCATCTTGGAGGCGTATTCGCTTTTCGCCCTAATCTTATAGTCTCCGCTAGACAGATAAGCAGCCCCGCTTCCACTCTTCGGGTCGAATAACCCCTCACATATCACGGTGGCGGTTGGTCTGTTCACACCCATCTTCACGAGCGCGCCCCGCAGCCTTGAAGCGAGCACTGAGTGGTACACTGTACCCTCCGAGTCCACCTCAAATAGAACCGAAGCGCACATTATAAGGAGGCCGAGCTCAGGGTTTAACGCGTACAGGCCTAGACCCACTGTAGCCACTAGGGGTTGCAGGATGCGTCTAAGATGGTAACTCAGTGAGTCCAAGAGCCCTGACCCCCTCTATGTACGCCCCCTCAAGGCCCCCCTCAGCCAACCTCAGCCGATCGATTGCTCCATCCGAGTATATGGTCAAGGACTCCATGCCGGAGTTCTCGGAGAACTTGGTGTAGACAACTTTTCGCACAACCCTGCGGCCCTCACGGTGATCTATAAAGACAGCTAATAGCGGCGACCTAATGTCGAGTCTCATACCGTAGATGTTCCTCCACCTATTCAGTAACCCCTCTAGGCTGGTCGCGTGAACGGTCTGTATGCAGGGGATACCCACCGCCATAAGCATGGCGGCCGCAAGTGTCTGCTGCTTTGTTTGAAGCTCGCCCACGAAGACGAGGTCAGGCGACCTGTGTAGGCTCTTTGTGACTTCGAGTAGTTTATCGGTGTTGAAACCCGAGTCTGTAGAGTAGCGCACAACTCTGTCCTCCGCGCTGGGCGACTCTGTCTCAAGCACGTCCTCGATGTATAGCTTCCTCCACTCAGCTGGGAGGTGTTCGAGTATGGCGTTACACAGTGTTGTCTTACCGCTCCTAGGCAGGCCGCACACGAGTAGTGAGTAGCCCGTCCTCACGGCGCCCACAAGCAGCGCGGCCACCTCAGCGCTCAGGGTGCCGTTACGTATTAGCTGGCCCAGCGTCCACTTTGAGTGGTATAGCTTCCTTATAACACAGCTGCCGCCGTCGGCGGCGAGCGGCTCTGAGTCCACGCTGACACGTAGACTCAGTTTACCCGTCTGAATATACCCCTTAACACTGTTGGATGCGTAGCTGAGTGCCCCGCTCACCGATAGCTCGGTGTATAATCCAAGCCTCTGGAGGGTGTATCTACCAACCACGTAGGGGTACCAGAGTCTACCGTAACGCGTTTGGTCAAGGTAGCATAGCGCTCCAGGCCTATCTAGGTAAACCTCCTCTACCCCCTCATCTAGGAGTAGGGGGGCTATGGGTGTTAAGCCGAGCGCTGAGAGCGCGCATAGTGTAGCGGTCTCCTCAACCCATTTGTCCACCCCAGCCTCGGCGAGCAACTTCAGCGCCCGCGTGTTTAGCTCATCAAATATTTGGCGAAAGAGGTTCGCGGGGCCACCCACCCTAACTTTGAGTTGAGTCAGCTTCGAGCACACACTATTTATGCGTGATGTGTCCACGCTTGGAGTCCACCTATAGCTAGGCCAAGGCTCAGCGTAGATATTAACGGTGAGTGGGCCCACAGCGTACTCGGCCACACGTCTACCCATCGGGAAACGAGCCCTCCTCAGGATGTCGCCATCCAGTGTTAAGGTGTTCTTCACACCAACAAAGCAAACCTCCCCCCCAGCCTCCGCCTTAACACCCTCGGCCTGCTTGGGATCATCCACGAATACCACGCTGCTACCCGGCCAGCCAACGGTTATGATCGCGAAACTCACCTCAGCTTGATAGTCAACTAGCATAAAACAAATAGTTGAATATTTACTCGATGCCAGCAGAACTCTTATCCGAACAACTCGTGCTCTTCCTACTCATAATAGTGGGTGGACTCGTGGTCTCAAGCAGCGTGGCCGCACTGGGGGGTTTCCTTAAGATTCAAGCAAGGGTGGTGGGCCAAGAGAAGCTAGCGTACTTCTTCGACTTCGTGGGCTACGCGTGGACTGACAGGGTTAACACGCTTGTTGCCCCCCCGGCTGACACAGCTTGGTTAGAGGCGTCGGGAACAACGCTAAGAATCCATGTGAACGGCACAACCTACACCGAGAACTACCCATTCAGCGTGTACGCCGCCAACACCACAAACCCGACCTGCCTTAACATCCGCTACACTGCTGGCGGAGTCTACATAGTCAACGTAGAGGAGGCGTTGTGCTCTTGGCGAGCCTCCTAGAGTACATGGCCGCGGTTCTAGCGATCGCACTCATGGTGACGATGGGCGTGTTCAGTGTTAACTACACCCACCAGATCATTAAGACGGTGCTCCAATTCTTTAACTATCTTGGAGACGCGCAGAACTGGAGGCCTGTTATCCTATGATTGTGTACACCGACCTAATGTTGGCGGCCTTCGCCGTGATGCTGCTCCTAGCCTCAACACTAGCCCTCACGGGAGCCTCGACGTCCTACGAGCACCTGCACACAGAGCAGGCGCAGGCCGCCCAGAAGCTTTACACACTTTTCGCATCCTGCACGCAGGAATCGTGCGCACCAGGCCTCCCCGCGCGCTCCGCCTCCGAGGGTGTTAACCTAAGCATCAGCCCATCGAGTATGGTGGTATGGTTTGGGAGCTAGGCGTGCTCTGGTAACCACGCTCAGTCTTGTCACGATGACTGTGCTAATCGTGGCTCTCTCAGTCGGTTTCGCGGCGCCCGCGAGGATGCCCAGCTTTTCGCCACCCACACCACTATTGCTCTCCTCCTCAAAGGTGTACGAGGAATGGCTCATATACCACTACACCCAAGCCTACCTAACCAGCCAATCCTACACACTCGACAACAAATCCTACGCCTCCCTACTTCAAAACCTAGCCTTCAGCCTCAGAGGGGTAAGGTACTTGGTCTTCCACGTAAATGCCGCCACTGTGAGCCTAACGCTCTACAACTTTCAGGTGGGCTACTCCGAGCCCCCCTCTAGCCTCCCACTATTCACAGTGGATGCCACAATCTACCTACCCTCTGAGGGAGCGCTCATCAACTATACCTACACAGTTACACCACCCATACGCTATTATATAGCACAGGAGCTCCTCGGCGTGGTTTCGGGGCTACCGAACAACTCTTCGTCTACCAGTGTAGAGGATGCGGTGTACGCGTTCATCGGGCAGCTCCAGGGTGTATCGGGGACGCTCACACTTGAAAACATTGGTCAAACCTCAACAGTTAATCTAGACCTGACGGATTGCTACCTCAAAATATACTATCAGACCTGCCCCATCTACCTTGGAAGTGAAACTCTGTATAAGGTTTTACCCAACCTAACCTTTAGCTTCTCCTCCCCTGCCTAGTCTGCTGTGTGAGCCAGCCAGCTCATCTGAAGCCATGGCTGCGAGGAGGGATAGTTCGCCTGAGAGCACACCCGCGGCTATCACCTCGGCTAGCCACTTAGACCTCATCCCTTCCTCCACGCTGAATACACCCGTCAGTGAGAGTAGCTCCCGCTGGGTTTCAAGCCTTGTCCCACCTCCCACTGCGCCCACCTCTAGGCTTGGAAGTGTAACGGAGAAGTATAGGTCACCCCCACTCCTTACCTCAGTGAAGCAGAAGCCTTGACTTGACTCTACAACCTGCGCCGCGTCTTGACCCATAGCGATAAAGCTAGCTGCGACGATGTTGGCGAAGTGAGCGTTCTGCGCAAGGGAGCCACCCACAGAGCTACCCAGCATGTTTTTGCGCACATTTATCTCATTTATCTCCTCAGCGGTTGTCCTAAGCACCCCTGAGAGCACCTCTCTAGGCAGGGTGCACTCCGCAACAACGCTCTTACCCCTTCCCATCAACGTGTTTATATATGCGGGCTTCTTATCCGAGCACACGTTACCACTCAACGCCACTAGCTTAGCACCCGTCTCCTTCTCAATGTATTCAGCCACCCTATCGGTGGCTATGGTGACCATGTTCATACCCATGGCGTCACCTGTCGAGTAGGAGAACCTGACGAACACGTTTGTACCCACAATAAAGCACTCGGCGCCCTCGAGTCTCCCATGCTTTGTTGTCGATGCGGCGATCCTCCTGAGCTCCTCGAAGTTGGTCTCCACCCATTCACGGAGCCTCACGCTCTCATCAATCGACCCAGTCCTGAACACGGGGGCACGCGTCATCCTATCCCCAATCACCCTAGCCTTCACCCCACCACTCAGATAGGTTGCCTTCGCACCCCTGTTAGCCGAGGCGACCAGCGCCCCCTCCGTTGTGGCAAGGGGAAGGAACACCTCACCCTTCCTAAAGGAGCCGTCCACCAATAGGGGACCCACAACGCCGACAGGCAGGACAACCCCGCCGACTGGATTCTCAATATTCCTGCCCACCAACACATCAAAATCAAGCTTTAAAGATTTAACACTGCTAAGATCAACACCCATCTTCCTTTCAAGCACAGCCGCCCTCAGCCTAGCAGCATCTGACTCACTTGTAAGAGAAAAATGAGACTTCAGCCTGCTCAATGAGACGCCTTTCTCAATCGCCTGCGCAACCATTTCGTCGAACTCATCCATAAAACCAGAATCACACACCACAAAGATAAAGATAATCCACCGATAACCGCTTATACCCCCACCAGTAGGTTTCTAAACATATTTTCCAAGCCCCCCGCGGAGTGTGTGTCTATCTGAAAAGTTCAAGTGTGTGGCCGGGTCGCACCAGGGATCACTGCTTACACGTGATGAATGGGGGAGTTCGCACCTATGTATACTATGGGTCCCATGACCGCCGCTATACGGGCTTGGTGGGTACACGGATGGCTATGAGTTTTAGCCCCTAACCGAATCACCCGTTTCCGAATCAAGTTGATATGAACGGCGGGAAGTGAGTTAAGACTCCTTTCGCCGAATAGTCCCATTACTTGTGGGACGCATAAATACTTTGTATATGGTATACCCCCTCAGGGCCCCCTTACCCTAGGTCGCCTGCCGCGTTTGGCGACCTGCCCGTAGAGCATGACTCCAGCATCCCCGAAGAATTCCTCAAGGCCGAACTTTAAAACCTCGAAGTCCTCCTCGCCGAGGCGTTCACCACCACTGTATGCGGGGAATATTTGCTTTAAAACCACCACCGCGGCGGCTTCCCCGAGGATGGATGAGAGTCCACGATGCACACGCTCAAAGGGAACACCCTGTGCGTTTGGGCTAAGATCTGCGCCCGTCTCCTGTCTAAAGCCGTTCGATCTCCCATTGTTTCGCCGAATTATAGTAGTCAAATTAATCTATAATATAGGTTCACCTAGTTATGTATCTTTCGATGATTCACATTTCCTAAAGCCAAAAACGCGTAAACACGAAAACCCGCTATAAACCGTGGTCGGTCTAGTGCAGCATACACGTGGTCTGAACTAAAGCGTATCACTGTGTAGTTGGTCGGTTCAGCGTAGCCATGATTTTCTCGGGTTATCTGAGTTCGAGGAACACGGGGGCATGGTCTGAGCCCCTTATGCTCCCAAGGATCCCCGAGTTCACAACCCTTTTTCTTAGCTCCTCTGAAACCACGAAGTAATCTATCCGCCAGCCTATGTTCTTTTCGCGGGCGTTGAATCTGTATGTCCACCAGGTGTAGTGGCCACCCTCCTTCACGAAGAGCCTGAAGGTGTCCACGTAGCCGAGGGATAGGAAGTGTGTCATCCAGTCTCTCTCCTCCTTCGTGAAACCCGCGTTGTTCACATTGTCCTTAGGTCTTGCGATGTCTAGCTCCGTGTGCGCCACGTTAAAGTCACCGCAGATAACCAGGGGCTTTCTCTTCCTCAGGCTTTGCGCGTATTCTTCGAATTTGCTGTTGAATCTCAACTTGTACTCAAGCCTGGTAAGGCCGCGTTGAGCATTTGGGAAATAGACGTTCACTAGGTAGAACTCGGGGTACTCGAGCGTTATTACCCTCCCCTCTGCATCGAATTCCCTAACACCCATACCCATGCTGACTGAAAGAGGTTTGGGGTTCACAAGCGATAGAGTGCCGCTATAGCCCTTCCTACTCGCAGGGTATATGAAGCACTCGTACCCCAAAGTTGAGAGCTCGAGTGGCACAGCATCAGCCTTAATTTCCTGAAGGAGCACCGCGTCGTATTCAGCTGAGCGCACAACCTCTAGTAGACCCTTATTCAGAGCGCTTCTTAAACCATTCACGTTCCAAGAGAGGAACAACATTGTGTATCACATGAGGGAGCTTCCACAAACCCCCTAACTGCGCGGTTCAGTGGGGCTGCAGGGATTTGAACCCTAGTCGCGAGCGCCCAAGGCTCGCAGCCTACCAGACTAGCCGACAGCCCCGAAGATAGTGCTCAACCACTGTGTTTTAAACTTAGCTACTAATACGAGGCCGTCTAAACCTCAACGATCTCTCCAACACTTGGAGCGTGCACGGGTACACCACTCTTCTGTGTCATCTCCTGGGCGAATGACCTTAGAGATTCCGCCTCGCCGTGTACGAGGTAAACCTTTGGCGTGCCGCCTAGTGCCTGTATGAACTTCACTAGATGGGATTTGCCTGCGTGTGAAGAGAAGTCGAACGACTGAACCTTTGCTTCGACACTTCTCAGCTTACCCCTGAAGGGGAGCTTACCGCTTTCGATGAGCATTCTCCCCGGAGTGTTCACAGCTTGGTAGCTCACTAGAAACACGCCGTTCTTCTTTTCGAAAGCCACGCGCTCCATATAGAACGCCGCGGCGCCACCCCTCAACATACCCGCGGGTGAGACAACAACGCCTGGCGTCTTCACAGCCTTTTTACGCGAACCCCAACCATCAATCCAATCCACAGAGTTGAGCGCCCGCTCCACCTCGGAGTGGTCACGCAGATAGGTGGGGTGCCTGAGTATTATCTCAGCAGCCTCACGCGCCATACCATCCAAGTGTATCTGGTGTTTGAATCCGTTAGCGCGAAGCGCGGCCACCACTTCATGGGATCTACCGACAGAGAAGGCGGGTATAAGCACTGTTCCACCCTCCTCCACTATCTGGTTACACGCGGCCACAAGCTCCATCTCCATCTCATGCCTATCAGCGTGGTCCTTATTCGAGTATGTGCCCTCCATTATAACAGCATCATACTCCTCACTCACTGTTTCAGCGCCCTTGAGAAGCCTCGTGTCAAGCATGTTGAAGTCACCCGTAAACAGAATCCTCTTCGAATCAATGCTGAGCGAAGTCATCATGCTACCCGGTATGTGGCCGGCGTTCAAGAAGCTCAGCTCAAACCCTCCGCGTGAAACCCTGTCACCGTAGCCCACAAGCGTGGCTCTGCCACTCATCTTCTCAACTTCAACAAACTCGTACGGCAGCCTCTCACCCGAGATGTTAAGAAAATCCCTAAGCAGCAGTCTGCCAAGCTCAAGAGTCGGCTCCGTAAGGAACACTTCAGGCCCATTATTAATATAGAGGTAGGGTAAAGCACCCGAGTGGTCAAGGTGGGCGTGCGATAAAACAGCCGCATCCACCTCCGTGGGCCGCACATGCTCCGGGAACTTCGGATTATCATCCGACACAGTGCTCCCATAATCTAGAAGAACGGTGTGCGAACTGTTGGATACAAGCACACCCTCCTTACCCACCTCAAGCGCCCCCCCAAGGAACCTAATCTTAACACTACCCATAACTAATCAATCCACCCAAAACCAAACATTGTAATCAAAACAAAATATAGCAACCTTAAAGCCGAACCACCCAATTCACTGCTTTTTCTCCTTCTCGGAGGACTTACCCTGTTGGGGTGCCTCCTGCTTCTGCGACTGACCCTTCTTAAATATCTCCTCTAGAAGCGTTGACTTCTGTCTACCACCCAATACACATACACCTAATATATTAAATTATCAAAGGCTGTTATAAACCTTGGGTCAAAAACAATCTAATGGTAACCGCACCGACCCGAAGACCAATTATGATGGCTACATCACCACTCCCCAAACCCAAAATGCGCCCACTCAAACCCCGATCCCCACGGGGTTATAGTCTTCGCGTTTCATGAAAACACACTCTTTAATGCCCCCAGCTGCCGCACAAACTCTACCTCAACCCAACGCGATACTCTTCGAAATTTACAGCCTAAAACAAGTATACTAATCCCCACCCGTGGCACACTGTGATTAATATCAGACGTGTAGGGCTGGGTGAGCCATAGAAGTGCTTATATTTCCGTGCTGAACAATATTTGGATGCGCCCCGGGTGGCGGTGCAACCATTGAGTAAGGGCACCGCCCCGCTGTGAATGGTTGCCATCCAACCCGTGGGTACATCTATAAGGATAGAAGTTTACGTAATGGGGGCTTGACCTCTAAAGATCTTGCCCGACGTCCGCCGTCAACAGCCGAATGCTTCGACACCCCAATCCAGCCGTATTCTATCGCTGAATGCGGCGACCGTACAAACCCGGTTGATCCTGCCGGACCCGACTGCTATCGGGATAATGCTAAGCCATGGGAGTCGAACGCCCCCAGCCACGTGGGGGCGTGGCGTACGGCTCAGTAGCACACGGCTAATCTACCCTTGGGAGGGGTATAACCCCGGGAAACTGGGGCTAATACCCCATAGACGAGCAACCCTGGAACGGGTGCTCATCGAAAGGGCGTGGGAGCATGCTTCCACGTCGCCCAAGGATGAGGCTGTGTTCCATCAGGTAGTTGGCGAGGTAACGGCTCGCCAAGCCGATAACGGATGCGGGCAGTGAGAGCTGGAGCCCGGAGATGGGCACTGAGACAAGGGCCCAGGCCCTACGGGGCGCACCAGGCGAGAAACCTTAGCAATGCGGGAAACCGTGACTGGGCCATCCCGAGTGCCAGCCGCTAAGGTTGGCTTTTCCCCAGAGCAAGCACCTGGGGGAATAAGCGGGGGGCAAGACTGGTGTCAGCCGCCGCGGTAATACCAGCTCCGCGAGTGGTCGGGACGATTATTGAGCCTAAAGCGCTCGTAGCCGGTCCGGTAAGTCCTGTGCTAAATCCAACGGCTCAACCGTTGGGCCGCATGGGATACTGCCGGGCTAGGGAGCGGAAGAGGCCAGGGGTACTCCCGGGGTAGGGGCGAAATCCTATAATCCCGGGAGGACGACCAGTGGCGAAGGCGCCTGGCTAGGACGCGTCCGACGGTGAGGGGCGAAAGCTGGGGGAGCGAACCGGATTAGATACCCGGGTAGTCCCAGCTGTAAACGATGCGGACTGGGTGTTGGCATGGCTTCGCGCCGTGCCAGTGCCTCAGGGAAGCCGTTAAGTCCGCCGCTTGGGGAGTACGGTCGCAAGACTGAAACTTAAAGGAATTGGCGGGGGAGCACCACAAGGGGTGAAGCCTGCGGCTCAATTGGAGTCAACTCCGGGAACCTTACCAGGTGCGACAGCAGAATGAGGGCCAAGCTGACGACTTTGCCCGACACGCTGAGAGGTGGCGCATGGCCGTCGCCAGCTCGTGCCGTGAGGTGTCTGGTTAAGTCCAGGAACGAGCGAGACCCTTACCTTTAGTTGCTACCGCGAAAGCGGGCACACTAGAGGGACCGCCACCGTTAAGGTGGAGGAAGGAGGGGGCAACGGCAGGTCAGCATGCCCCGAATCACCTGGGCCGCACGCGGGCTGCAATGGTGGAGACAATGGGATCCGAACCCGAAAGGGGGAGGTAATCCTTGAAACTCCACCGTAGTTGGGATCGAGGGCTGCAACCCGCCCTCGTGAACCTGGAATCCCCAGTAATCGCGTGTCATCATCGCGCGGTGAACAAGTCCCCGCTCCTTGCACACACCGCCCGTCGCTCCACCCGAGCTGGCCCCAGATGAGGCCGGGTCCTGAGGGATTCTGTCGAATCTGGAATCGGCGAGGGGGGAGAAGTCGTAACAAGGTGGCCGTAGGGGAACCTGCGGCCGGATCACCTCCTACGTAACGACCGACATGGGGATTGCTACCGGCAAACTGAATGGCGAACGTTTTACGTGCGGCCCGTTAGCGTGAACGCTTTCGGGTTAAGGGCCAGTGACAGGAATGCCTGTCATGATGAAGCCGCGTGTACGGTTCGGTACGCCAACTGAACCGGTATCGCAAGTTCTTGCACCTAATCCATCTGGTGGATGGCTTGGCTCGGGCGCCGAAGAAGGGCGCGGCAAGCGGCGAAACTGCCCGGGTAGATGCATGCAATCCTAGATCCGGGCGATCCCGAATGGGACTTCCTCTGGGTGTGAACCACCCAGGTGCCGATGAGGCATGGGAACCTTCCGAACGGAAACATCCAATTAGGAAGAGGAGGAGAAATCAAATGAGATTCCCTTAGTACCGGCGAGGGAAGAGGGAAGAGGCCAAACCGAAATCTGGCGCGATGAGTGTCAGGATGTGTGGGGTTTGGGCCCTGAGTAGGGTCTCGCTCTGCGAGCGGAAGCGCGTTGGAAAACGCTACCATAGAGGGTGATGGTCCCGTACGCGAAGCGGAGAAGGCCTGTCGGGGTTCCAGAGTACCACGCTCTGACGGGCGTGGGAAGGTGGGAGTTACCGACTTCCAAGCCTAAATACGTCCCGAGACCGATAGTGCACAAGTACCGTGAGGGAAAGCTGAAAAGCACCTCGGAAGGGGGGTGAAAAGTGCCTGAAACCAGATGGAGAAACCCGGTGCGGCTCATAAGGGTTAACGTCCATCCGAAGGAATCCGTGGCAACGCGGTAGTACGAGGACGGGCCACCAGGGTCGCACCGTTCGTCTTGGAAAACGAGCCGGGGAGTCCATGGTCGTGGCGAGGGTAAGGGTTAGAAGCCCGCACCCGCAGGGAAACCAATGGCCCGCAGCGTCTCAGACGCAAGGGGCGGGGTCCGATAAAGGGCCCGGAGTCACGGTCATGGGACCAGAAACCGGGCGATCTATACCTGCGCAGGGTGAAGCCGGGCGAAAGCTCGGTGGAAGCCCGAAGGGGTGCTGACGTGCAAATCGCTCCCCAGACGCGGGCATAGGGGCAAAAGACCAATCTAGCCCGGTGATAGCTGGTTCCCTCCGAAGTGCGTCCTAGCGCAGCCCGACTGGAGATCGCCGACGGGGTAGAGCTACGGATTAGAAAGTGAGAGCCGAAAGGCTCCGCTTTCTCGTCCAACTCCGAATCCGTCGGCTTCTGAGAAGGTCGGAGTGGGGTTCTACGGGATAAGCTCGTAGGCCGAGAGGGGAACAATCCTGACTGAGGTTAAGGTCCCTAAGTGCCGGCTAAGTGTCAAGTAAAGAGCGTCCTACACCTAAGACAGCGAAAAGGTGGGCCCAGAAGTAGCCATCCTCTAAGGAGTGTGTAACAACTCATTCGCCGAGGTGTAGGGCCTCGAAGATGGACGGGGCTCAAGCCGGCCACCAATACCTCGGCACACTTCATTCAGTGAAGTGCGGGTAGGAGGGCGTTCCGGTTGGGCAGAAGCAGGGTTGTGAAATCCTGTGGACCGACTGGAATTGCGGATCCCGGTGGTAGTAGCAGCAAAGAGAGGAGAATATCCTCTCCGCCGAAAGGGCCAGGGTTCCTTGGCAACGATCTTCGGCCAAGGGTTAGCCGGTCCTAAGATGGCCCGCAACACGGTGCCGTCAAAAGAGGAAAAGGGGTTAACATTCCCCTGCCACGGAGATACGTGCCGCAAGGCGTGCCGGCGTCCGACGCTTCAGGATAGGTCAGGCGGGGCTGCCGCCCTGCTGGTAGAACCGAACTCTGGGGAGTGTCATAACGACGAGAACCAGACCAAGGTTGTGCCAGTCCCTCGCAAGAGGGATCTGGCTGCGTCCCGGAGCCCGTGAAAAAAGACGCCGGAAGGATTCTTCGTGACCGTACCTAGATCCGACACTGGTGCCCCTGGGTGAGAAGCCCAAGGCGTGTCGGGTTTATCCCTGGTTAGGGAACTTGGCAATTTAGCCCCGTACCTTTGGTATAAGGGGTGCCTGGCATCCTGCCGTAAGGTGGAGGTGCCAGGTCGCAGTGACTCGGGTGAGCCGACTGTTTAATAAAAACATAGGTCACCGCTAGCCGGTAACGGTTTGTACGGTGGCTGAATCCTGGCCACTGGCGGGACGTCAAACCTGGGTTCAACCAGGCGAAGCGCCGCTGAAGGCCGGGAGTAACTCTGACTCTCTTAAGGTAGCCAAATGCCTTGCCGGGTAAGTTCCGGCGTGCATGAATGGACCAACGAGCTCACCACTGTCCCAACCAGGGGCCCGGCGAAACTACGTCACTTGGTGCATAGTCCAGGGACCCCCGACCGGGAGAAAAGACCCCGTGGAGCTTTACTGCAGCCTGTTGTTGAGACGTGGTTAGGGATGCGGAGAGTAGGCGGGAGCGAGGAAGCCGTGGTTCCGGCCGCGGTGGATGCGCCGTTGAAACACCGCCCATCTTTAACCACGTCCCTCACCCCGAAAGGGGAACAGCAATAGGTGGGCAGTTCGGCTGGGGCGGCACGCCCACGAAAAGGCATCATGGGCGCCCAAAGGTTGGCTCAGGCGGGTCAGAACTCCGCCGTAGAGTGCAAGGGCAAAAGCCAGCCTGACCGTGTCCTTATGGCGAGGGACGCGGAGGGGAAACCCAGGCCTAGCGACCGCTCATGCCTCTATCGGTGGGAGCTGGGCATGACAGAAAAGTTACCCCGGGGATAACAGAGTCGTCGCGGGCGAGAGCTCCTATCGACCTCGCGGTTTGCTACCTCGATGTCGGCTCTTCCCATCCTGG
>Ga0080006_1094187_pt1 | contig 19719 bp, 20 predicted proteins | sample RS3BMetagenome_FD_69209 | JGI IMG/M metagenome (GOLD analysis project Ga0080006, IMG submission 69209) | Ferric oxide microbial mat and aquatic microbial communities from Rainbow Spring, Yellowstone National Park, USA - RS3B (SPADES... ... | reverse complement strand
TAGGAGGAGAATAAAAAGCTTCTACAGGAAGGCTAGGAACATTATAGAGGATTGGGCAAAAAAGACTTCTCATGAAATAGTGGCTTTAGCTAAGCAATACCAATATGAAGTAGCTAGAGAAGACCTAACAGGCTTGGTAGAGAACTTAAGGAAGCTTCCAAAAGAACACAAAGTCTCTTTGCTTATTTTAAGCTATAGAAGACTAGAGCATTGGATAGATTGGCAATGTGAAAAGCAGGGGGTGCCTATAGCTGTTATTAACCCTAAAGGTACATCGTCAATATGCCCAATATGTGGTTCAAAGCTTGTTGAGATTAGTTATAGGAGATTTAAATGCCCTAAATGCGGTTTTGAGGCTAATAGGGATACTATAGCAGTAATAAACATTGAAAAGAAAGCATACAAAAAAGGGGATCTCTGACCACCCCGATTGTCCCTCAGATGACAGATGTAATCCCGAATAGATGAGGGGAACCCTCGCCCTTTAGGGCGGAGAGGAGGTCAGAACTATAGCATTAAGTTTCTCGACTACCATAATAATTTATTTCTCAAATCTTTTAGGCAAATATCAATAACTCTCGAAACTATAAAATGAAGTCGAAGAAAAGAAGTATTTAAATAATTATTATCTAGTATTTAAAAAGGGGGAGGGATTTCATTAATTGTAAAAATATGAGGTAGTAAAAAATGTTAAAACAGATTTTCCAAAAAATTAAAATATTAAATTTAGGATTTAAGTTAGAAGGTGAAGTTTTTAAATCAATCCAAAGAATATGGGGTGCTTATGAAACTTTGTTTTGTCTTAAAAATGAGCTTTCTTTTAGGGTGTGAAATAAGCTATGTATAATAGCGAAAGGAAAAATGATAATATAATTAATAAATCCATTGATTTAATTAAGGCTTATCCACTTTGCGATAGATGTTTGGGGAGGATGTTTGCTAGGCTAGGGCTTGGATGGTCAAACTCTGAAAGAGGGAAAGCAATAAAGTTTCTAGTAATAATGCATTTGCATGAAATGCTAAGAAAAGGAGTTATTAATAAAGATTATATAAAAGATGTTATGATTAACATAGGCCCGATATCATATCAGCTATATAAGAACCTGTATAATGAAGAGCCTAACTACAAAAGATGTTATTTATGTAATAGTATTATTGAAGACTTCATAGATAAAGCTTCATTGCAGGTATCTTATAGAATAGATAAATATAATGTAAAAAAATTTTTAATTGGAATAAGGATTAACGATGATACCATTATAAAAGAAGAGTCCATAAAGTCACAATATAAATTATCTTATGGAGAATCCATAAAAAATGAATTAAAAAGAGAGATCGGGAAAAAAGTTCAGCAAATTAAGCCTAATAGCAAAGTTGACTTTGATTCGCCAGAAGTAGTTTATGAGATATCATTTCCAGATCTCAATATAAGGGATCAAAAAACTTCTCTGATTTTGTTTGGTAAATATAAAAAAGCTATAAGAGGGATAAGTATAATAGGTCCTACAAATTATAATAGTATATTAAATGACTTAGCAAAAATTTTTGATTCTAATGAAATAATATTACACTTAATAAATAGAGACGAACCCGATTTTAGAACGTTAGGCAAGGGAGCTTCTATTATAGCTGAAATAAAGAAAGGCAAATTAATAGAGTTGGATAACAAATTGATAGAAGGTCATAATTCATTGATAAGCATAGAAAATTTAGAGTTAAAAAGAGGTCAGCTTAGTAATTTGCTAACAAATAAAAAACAAAATAGAATTTACAGGGTATTAATCTTATGCGAAAACGATATAAATGATGAATTAATAAATCTTGTCAACAAAAGAAATCTTATGATAGAGCAAATAATAAATAGGAAAAAAATTAATGGACTTATGAGAGAAATAGCCTGCTATAAAGTTTTTAATAATATTATGGAGTGTTTGATATCTATTGACGACCCTTTATATATTAAAGAAATAGTAAATGGCAATAAAACTACTCCTAGTATATCTTCAATAATTGGAAGTAATTGCAATATAATTGAAGGGGATTTACTTAGTTTTGAATAATTCGTTATTAATTAGAATAACATGTTTAGCCCAAAATAACCTTTATTGGTGTATAGTAAAATTATTTAACTTTATTTGATTATAATAATAGTTAAGTAAATTTTCTTTAATATTCAAAAACTTTTTATTGCAATATGCAATTAAAATTAAGGGAAAATAATATGGAAAATATCAGCGAATACATCGGATTGCTATTGCTTTTAATAATAATAGGAGGGTTCATATTTAGGGCAAAATATCCAAAGATTCCATCTTGGTCTATCATGTCTTTTGCTGCTTCTTTATCTATATTATCAGGGCTTATCCCAATAAACAGCATCAGCGATGTTATAGATTGGAATGTGATATTGTTTTTAATTGGAATGTTTAGCATTGTAAGTATTGCAGAAAACTCAGGTCTATTAGATTATATGGCTGCAATGCTGGTCATGCGTACTAGAAGTAGGCTTTCAATACTTTATTTGTTGTCTTTATTTTTCGGAATATTAGCAAGCATAATGGTAAACGACGCTGTAGCAGTTGTTGGAACTTCTTTATCAGTTATTATAGCAAAGTCATTGGATTTGTCTTTCGAACCTGTAGCAATTTTGTTAGCATTTTCAATTACTATAGGTTCTACAATGACTCCTTTAGGTAATCCGCAAAACATGCTAATAGCTACTCAAACAAATATAAGTGCGCCTTTAATAATGTTTTTGAAATACCTTGCTATACCAACAATAATTAACCTTGTTATAACTACATACTTCATAATAAAATATTATAAAATAAAAAATTTTAAAAGATCATTTTTCATTGGTGTTCCTCAAGAATTTATAAAAAATAAGAAAGATGCATATATATCATTAGGAGCTGTTATTTTAGTTATAGTGTTTCTTTTAATAAATGATTTTCTTGAATTATATAAGCTTCCTCATGTAACATCAATAGGCATAATACCGTTTACAATTTCAGCATTTACTTATATATTTATATCAGAACCCAGGCAAATTCTTTCCAAAGTAAACTGGGGGACTATAGTATTTTTTATAACCATGTTTATTGCGACTCAAGGCATATGGAACTCGGGCATATTGTATGGATTGTTACATATTTTATTGCCCCATATAATGAAGGGAGCTGATAATATAATAAGAATATCCGCTTCGTCATTAATAATTAGTCAACTAATAAGTAATGTACCATTTACAAATCTGTTTATAATTTACATGCATAATTTAGGGTATACCCAAACAAACAATATTAGTTGGATTACTTTAGCCATGGCAACAACGATAGCAGGTAACTTAACTATATTTGGAGCTGCATCAAATATAATAATTTTAGATATGTTGGAAACTAAGTATGGAGCAACAATAACATATAAAAACTTTATGAAAATAGGAATTCCTGTCACGTTAATCAATTTTGGAATTTACATTGCATATATATTGATTATGTTTTATCTTTAATAAAAAAGAAGTAGCAAACCTAGCCATTCAAGCAGAGCAAAGATTTAATTTAATACCTCTGACCTCCTCCCCGCCCTGAAGGGCGAGTTTCCTGAGGTCTCAAGGGTTACACCCCTTTTACGGGTGCTACTCTATTATCCCCCGAGCCGATATTGCGGGAGAAATCGGCTCCCGCTCCTCATGTTTTAAGAGTTGATCGGCTTGGAACCCTATTTTATTACACTTGTTAGTTGGGGTAGATGCATACTCATATTTCAGTGACGCATACCCCGTTAGCAACTGTCTCAATTTTTAATAAGTTTTTAAATTAAAAAAACTTTACCTCGCCCCTTCTAGGGGCGAGGTTTGTCGCTCGCTTTATCAAAAATTATTTGGTATTAGATATCTTAATTAGATCACCTCTTAAAGTACAAAAAGTAAAAGCAATTCTTACTTTTACAAGGATATTAAACAAGTAGCACTCATAAAGGTATGTAATCTAGACCTTGGAGAACTTTTTAGAGTAGGCACTAGTTAAGAATAATAGATTTTATATAATTATAACTTTTTGGCAAGCAATTAATTATTTTAAATTTTTAAAAATTATTTGTTATTTAAACTGCTATAAATTTTTATATATTCCAAACTTTAGTATAAGACAGCAAGAAGTTTACTATGAAGCCAAATATAATTCCTATAAATTGTCCTATTAATGGGTAAAATTTTAGTAATTTTGTAACAACTTCCATAACGAAAAATATAGTTACACCACTTGGGCCTACCATCAAGTTATATCTAAGAATTCTAGATATAATCCTTCTACCCTTTTTATCACTAAAAGTCCACAAATCATTAAGAATAAAATTGAATAATATGCTCGTCTCTATGGCAATAGCGCTGGCGTAGTCATAAAATAGTCCTTTTTTAATGAATATATACATTATTCCCAAATTAACTAATGTGCCCAGTGCTCCTACTATAGCAAACTTTATTACTCTTGAATTTTTTATTGCATGAAATAAGAATTCTATAATCTCTCTAGTTCCAAGCTTACTTTTGCCTTTAGTTCTATTCTTAAATGTATATGGAACATCTATGCTTTTAGCTTTAGGATTTCTATAGAGTATCTCAAATAAAATTTTATATCCGATAGTATTTATATTCTTTAGGTTAATTGAGTTCCTTTTAAAAGCGAAGAATCCAGACATAGGATCAGATGTTTTATTAACTTCTGGAACCAATATTTTCGCTATTAAGGTTGCTCCTTTACTAATAATTTTTCTGGGCAAACTGAAACCTTCTATTTTACCACCTTTTACATATCTCGATGCAATAGAAATATCGTGATCTTTTAGACTATCAATAAGTTTTGGCAATAACTCCGGTGGATGTTGGAAATCTGCATCCATGACAACAACGATATCTCCATCAGTATTATTTATTCCCTCATGTACAGCTGAAGATAATCCTCCTTTTCTTTCTCTTTTTATTAGTTTGACGTGATTATTTGTTTTGCTTATTTTTTCTACGATTTCATAAGTCTTATCTGGGCTGTTATCATCGACAACAACTATTTCATAGCTATTGATTTTATTTTCCTTTAATACTTTTTCTATAGCATTTATAAGATCTTTAATGTTTTCTGCTTCATTATATGTAGGTATTATTATTGATACCTTATTATAACTCATCTTTTTGGCCTCAAATCATAGCATTTAAAAAATAATATTTTATGCTTTATTGAAGAACTTGAATTAAATTAATTATAAAATTTTCTTATGCCCATGGAGATGGGCATTTAGTAATTCCTATAAAATCCTCTAAGGCTTTAGGTTTTATGCATATAACACCTGAATTATCATCTACTTCAACTATGAAATCTTTTCCAAATTTTTCTATGACATGTTTTTTAACGTATATATTTAATGGAAGAGTATAATAATCATACTCGTATGATTTCCCATTTACATCTTTTTTGCCTTTTAATTCCTTTGCTTTAACGCGTCTGTCTCTAACCATTTTATCACCCAATTCTCTTTATAGATTAATTCTGAGTTTAAATTTATAAACTTTATCCTTGTTTTTAACTTTATGTAAAATAAGTATAATTATTCCTATCGTTTTAGTATATACAAGTATATAAAAGTTTAATAAATATTGGAAGAATATTTAAAAATTATTTCTAACTATATTAAATTAATAAGTAAATCTTAAAAAACAGTGTCTAGGCATATATAAGAGGAGATATAATATATAAAATAAGCAATGTATCTAGGGGGTTTAAATATTGGCAGTAGTTCAAGTAAATAAAAAGAAAGAAAGTGAGCAGGTCCATAAGACTATGCCTGCTCCTGGAAGATTTATAACTGAAGGGAATAAGGCCTATGTAGAGATTGCAGAGAGAAAAATACCTATAGGAGGCCCAATGCCACAGCTTAAAGAGAATGAAAAGCATTTACATTATACAACAAGCTTATGTCCTGTGTGTTTAAGATTATTACCTGCAAGAGTTTTTGAAAGAGATGGAAAGGTTTTTCTTAGGAAAGTTTGCCCAGAGCATGGAGAGATTGAAGAACTTTATTATGGTGATTCAAATCTTTATACTAAGATGATGAAATATGAAGAAACCGGTAAAGGCGCTGGCAAAATTAAAGCATATGTAAGCTTAAACGCTCCATGTCCCTATAATTGCGGATTTTGCTCAATGCATGAAAATCATACGGCCCTGGCTAATTTAGTTGTAACCAATAGATGCAATCTAAGTTGTTATTATTGCTTTTTCTATGCAGAAAAAGCTGGATATATTTATGAGCCCAGCATAGAGTTGTTGAAGTTCCAAATAGAACAATTAAAGAAACAAGGAGTTACAATGGCTATACAAATAACAGGAGGAGAGCCAACTTTAAGGGAAGATTTACCGGAAATAGTGAAAATGCTTAGAGAAGAAGGAGTAAGGCATATACAATTAAACACAGCTGGAATAAAATTTGCTGAAATGTATTTTAATGACCCAGAAGCAGCAATAAATTACTCTAAAACTCTTAGGGAAGCAGGTGTTAATACTGTTTATCTAAGCTTTGATGGAGTTTCTCCAAAAGTTAACTTTAAGAACCATTGGGAAATACCATATATTTTTGAAGTATTTAGAAAATCAGGTATGACAAGTGTAGTATTAGTGCCTACTCTTATAAAGGGTCATAATGACCAAGAAATAGGAGGAATATTAAAATTTGCAGGTAAGCATTTAGATATTGTTAGAGCAGTTAATTTCCAGCCTGTGAGTCTGTCAGGTCAAATTAAGAAGAGTGAAAGAGAAAAGGTAAGAATAACAATCGCAGATGCTATAATTGAAATAGAAAAGCAAACTGATGGACAGATATCTAGAGATACTTGGTACCCAATACCTGTCGCAGCTAAATTCGCTAAATTTGTTGAAGCGGCAACCGAAACTGACCAGTTCTGCATGTCTAATCATCCAATGTGCGGATCTGCGAACTATGTTTTTATAGAGAGAGATGCTAATGGTATACCAACCAAATTTATACCAATAGGTGCTTTCTTTGATATAGAAGGCTTCCTAGAATACTTAGACGAAAAAAGAATAGATATAACAGATAGCATGTTCAAAAAATTGCATTTGATAAAAGGAGTGTTGGATTTGAGGAAATTTGTTGATGAAAAAAGAATGCCTAAAGAGCTTAAGTTCAGCAAACTTTTAACTAGCATATTCATAAAGAGAAATTATGATGCGCTAGGTCAGTTACACTATCATATGCTATTTATTGGGATGATGCACTTCATGGATCTGTATAATTATGATGTAGAAAGGGTAAGAAGATGCAATATAAGCTATTTAATGCCTGACGGAAGAGTCGTTCCATTTTGTACTTTTAATGTAATGGAGTCATTATACAGAGATTATGTGCAGGAAAAATACAAGAAACTAGATTTAAAGTCAAATGAGATGAAGTCATTTAATCCTGGAGAAAAATATAATAGGTCTAAATATATAGTTAGGATAAATAAAGATCCGATATATATAAATGCATACAAAGGTATTATTTATTAAATTAAACGATTGATTTTTTGGGGTATAATACCCCATATCTTATATTAACCCAATTGTGGCATAGTTGTTTTATTTCTTTTATATAAAATTCTGCTTTGATTTCATCTAGTTCTCCTTTTTCCAAAAAAGATATTCCACCACCAAAAGCATATGGTGATATTGTAATCCATATTTCATCTACTAAACCTTTAAATAATAAAGAGTAATTTAAATGGCCCCCTCCTTCAACCATGAGCTTTTTAATACCAAATTCATATAGTTTTCGCAATGCCGTTTCCATATCTAGACCTTTATTTCTTTCAACTTTAATTATTTTAACACCAGTTATTTCAAATTCTTTTAGCTTTTTCGGATCAGAATCATTTGACGTAATGATTATACTTCTCTTAGGATCTGAAAATATTTTTAATGATGGTGTTATAATTAATTTAGAATCTACAACTATTCTATATGGCGATGGGCCTTCAACTAGCCTTACTGTTAAGCTGGGATTATCTACAATTGCTGTATTAGCTCCTATCATAACTGCATCATTTATAGATCTTAAATAATGCTGTAATTTAAAATCTTCATTACAACTAAGCTTAGAATATTTATTGCTGTTTGCTATTTTTCCATCCACAGTCATAGTAGAAAATATAGTAACATAAGGCCTTATCATATATATTACTCCCTATATTTAATATTTATAGGCAATTATAAATAGCTTTTTAGCTTATAACTTATTCCTTAATTATGAAATCGTTTTATAATTTAATTATTTTAAAAGTTTGCAATGTTTTAACTTATCGGGCAAAAGTCCTCATCCTTTATTGAAGTGATGATAGTCCTCAAAGGTTTTTATAGTTATTACAAAACATAAATGCATATGCTTTGGCTATAATAGATAGTTATACCCTTGGGAATGGGAACTTAATGCAGAGAGTGAACCATCTGCAACCCCTCTTCCACATTACAAAACAGTTCTTTTGATGATACTCTCGCTTTAAGGGAATTGAGGTTTCTTTAAGAAATAGGAAATCCTTATCGCGATGTGAGGATGTCTGTCGTAAGGGTAAGGTAGTTTACCAACCCCCTAAAGAGAATCTAGATCTATTTCGATCATTATTGTATTGTATAGATTATCTCTTTTTAATCCTCTTTCTATTCTATACAATTGTTCAGGTGCAATATTGAACTTTTTAGCTATAATGTATGGAGCTATGTTACTTCTCTTAGCATATAAATAGACTAGAAGGCTTCTTATAGCCATAGGGTTTGATAATCTTTTCTTGAACTTTTGATGATTTATTAATATATTTAATATTCTATTTAATGTTTTGCTTTTTTTAACCCATTCTGTTATTTCATTTGGTAATATAAGATCCTTAGGCTTACCTATACCATGAATAACTATCTTATTTGTCTGAACGCTTATAAAATTATTATCCATACTTAGCACCTGTATTTATTTTAATAATAGAAGGTTTTTTAAGCTATATTTAAATAGGAGATGATTACTTATTTTTAAATTTTTATATTAAAATGGCAGCATTAAAAATAATGCTTGGCATAGGATTAACTGATATAATTTTAGGATATGTGGATTATTAGTTTATATAATATCTTGTTGTATGGGAGATATTTTAACATTAGGATTATCTCTTGTAGTGGTTTCTTTATTTCTGACCTCCTCCCCGCCCTGAAGGGCGAGGCTTTCAGTTGTAATTTTATTTTTTATTTATAATATATTGAAAATTAAATTAATAGTTGTTATAAAATAATATTTAAACTCTTTTAAATCCATAATATCAAGATAAAATAAAATTGGGGATAAAATTGGCACTAAAAAATAGAAGAGAGTTGCCAGATGTAGGAGAAATAGTGGTTGGCACAATAAAAGAAGTCCATGATTTCGGAGCTTATATGGTTATAGATGAATATAATGATTTAAGAGCTTTTTTACCATGGAGCGAAGTAGCTACAAGAGCGTTAAAAAACATTAATGATGTTATTAAGGAAAACCAAAAATTGGCTGTTAAGGTTATTAGAGTTTATAGAAATAAAGGCCAGGTTGATGTTAGTCTTAAAAGAGTAAATGACAATGAAAGAAAGAGAAAGATGATGTATTGGAAAAGGACCTTAAAAGCAATAAATTTGATCTTGATGGCAGCTAAACAAATTAATAAATCTGAAGATGAGGCATATAAGGAAGTTATTTGGAGATTAGAAGATTATTTTGGAGATGCAATGGCTGGTCTTGAAAATGCAAGCTTGGAGGGTAAGGAAGCCCTAAAAAGAGCCAAAGTACCTCCAGAGTGGCATGACATTTTACTAGATTATGCTAAAAAGTATGTGGAAATAAAGCATGTTCAAATCAGCGCTTATATAAACTTAAGATCTATGGATCCAGATGGTATAGACAAAATAAAGAAAATACTTCTTGATATTAAAGAAGAGGCTAAAAAACATGAGGGCATTGATATAAAGATATATGCTATAGGGTCGCCAAAGTATAGAATTGATTTAATAGGGCCTGATTATAAGACATTAGAAAACGTTTTGGATAAATTAAATTCAAAGGCAGAAAAATTAGCCAAAGAATTAAAGGTAATGTATTCGTTTGAGAGAATTAAGGGTCAATAAAATGAGATGGCTTATGAGGAGATGTATTAATTGCAAAAGATATACGTTAAACCAGGATAAATGTCCATATTGTGGTGGATCTTTGAGAGTACCTCACCCTCCTAAGTTTTCTCCGAGTGATAAATACGTAGAATATAGATATAAATTAAAATACAATATAAGAAATCAAGATAATCTTTAAGAATTGCTTAAGATTACGCCAAATCTATCTAAAGTTTTTGGATGTATTGTATTAGTTGCTCAGCTGCTTCATCTGCTTTATTTTCTTTATTAACAACTATTGCTACCGTCGATGCATAATGTACTGCACTAGCAAATGATGCAGACCTTGCATATTCCATCAATTTTTCTATATCTTTTGCAGTCCCAAAATCAGACCTATTTCTTGAGGCGTCCTTTGTTTGCCTATTATAAATTTCATTTGCATCGGCTTCTATTACAGCAATCATATCTGGTTTTAACTCATCTAATACATGCCTTGGAAGTCCAGGTAAGTAGCCTGATGAAGTTTTAACTATAGCATGAGTATCTATTAGTAAAAACTCTTCTTCTTTTAATTCATTGAGAGATTCTTCTATTATTCTTTTTGCAGCTAATTGTTGCAACTCCAGCTGTTTTCTTAGGCTTAAATGCCTCATTTCATCCCTGTTGTTGACTAGCTTCTCTTTAACAGCTGTTTCGAGCATGAAAGTTCCAAAGTTAATCACCTTTATTTTTAAGTTTAATTTTTTTGCTTTTTCTTGTATTAGAGACAATACTGTAGTTTTGCCTACTCCAGGGACACCTGTTACAATAATTACTTTGAACTTGTTTCTTAAATAGTTCATCATTTTTCACCCATAATCCTCTTAATTAGCGGATACGCCTCTAGCGCTCTTTCATAGCTAATCATTGAGTAGTACTGGTATATAATTCCTACTGCTAAAAGTATTCCTGCACCCGTACCAAAAGAGCCAAATATTGCAGCAACTATAGCAATAGCTCCTACAATTAAACTGCTTAGAACTGTTAATGGATATATATACTTGGATAAAACGGATTCAAGAATTCTTGGATTTCTTCTCATACCTGGAATTTCTAGTCCTCCAGATATTAGCTGATCTGCTTGGCTGCTTGGATTAAGTCCGGCAACTTCTACCCATATATATCCGAACAATATTGACAAGACTAGCCAAGTTATTGCAAATATTATCGTTTTTAATGGATTTATTGATGCGCTAATAATTCCGTTAGGTGGGGATAAATAATAAACAAGGCTTGCATAACCTTTGTAAATAATAGAGTTTATTCCTAAGAACCTTTCTAAAGGTGTTTCAAACAGCTGTAAGTCAGCAACCAATATTGCTAACAATAAAATCGGTATGTTAGTAACATATATAAATTGAAGAGGTATTCTGCTTCTAATACCCCTTAATCTTGATGAAGTTACAGGTATTTCAACTCTCATACCATTTAGGTAAACAAGTAAAATTATTATCGCGAATGTAGATAAGAGACCAGTTAAATCTGGAAAACCGTTTGGTCTTGCAAATATTAATAAGTTCCTATCTATAATTAAAGCTGGAATAACGCCGAAATCCATAGCTATTTTAGGTATAAATCCAAACATATCCCAAATAACTGTTTGAGCAACTCCTGCTAGTATAAATAGACTTATCGCGCTGCCGAGCCCCCACCCTTTTTGTAAAGCTTCATCCATTAATATTACTAAATATGAAGCAAGAGTAAGTTGAACAACTATTAAGATTTTTATAAATATAGAGGGACTATAACCTGGAGGGAAAAGCTCCCCGCTGAGCATTACAACGATACTTTCAATAACTGCTAAGAAAATAGCTAGAGTTTTCATAGCTCCTGTAAATTTGAGCTGGTCATCTGGGTTTGACAGATCTATATTGATTATCTTTGCCCCAGCTAGAACCTCTAATATTAAGCCTGAGGTGACTATAGGACCTATACCTAGTTGCATTAGTGTCCCGGCACTACTTGCAAATATTATGTTCTGTAAAGATATAGTACTTGTTAAGGCTTGCGTTGGAACACCATATAACGGAATATTAGCCATAACCAAATAAATAACTAATATTATCCCTGTCCAAGCGAGTTTTCTATATAGAGTAAGCTTTTGTTTTGGTTTCTTCATTGTAGGTAAATAGCTTGACCAACTTGCCAGGATATCTAAGACACCCAAGTTTTTGCACCACTAGCTTTATCTAGGATTTTCTGGGAAAAGGGTATATTTAAGCTCTTTCTGTTCTGAAATTAAAATTGTTATTAATATTAGCATCTCCCCCGATCTTAAGAAATCCCGAGGTATTGAATTTTAAACTCCTTTTTATGGATGTAAATCTGTTTCCGCAATGAAATATAGGTGTTTTCCTATTATAAAATTTCATCTTTTGCTATCTTTAATACGCCTTGCATTTAAAAAATTTATTCCCGGCTTGAAAGACTAGATTTACTGTTTTTTAACACGTTTCAAAATGATTATAAGCTATTAAAGTTAGTATAAATATATAAAGTAAAACTAAGTATAATTTTTTTGAGGTGTATGATGTGACTTTTAAAAGGATATCTGTTATAGGAAAAGTTTTTGAAAAAAGGAACTCAGCTGTTGTTATGGTTGATGATAAACCTATATTAATTGTAAAATACAACAATTCCCTATATGGTATGGACGCTATATGTTCACACATGGGTTGTGGATTGCTAACAGACGTCACTGATAACATTGTAACGTGTCCTTTACATGGGGCTAAATTTAATGTGCTAAATGGTGAAATGATTACCCCACCCCAAGTAAAACCAGAAGTTCCTTGCGAATTCAAATCAGATTCGAAAACTCCGTTAAAAACGTATAAGGTTAGAATAAATAATGAAGGATTTGTAGAGATAGATCTTTAAATAAACAGCATTTTTATAAAATTTTTAAATATAAAAACTTTATAAAAATTTATTATAAGGCAGATTTTTAGGAAATGAATATTAAGTTAGGGCTGAATCCTTTCTCATTTTAATAGAAATCTTTTTATATCCATTTATTATCAACTAATCTTGTGGATAGACTATGGAGAGACTGCTGAGACCTAAGGAGGCTTGCCAACTACTCGGTATTTCATACTCAACATTGTTAAGGTGGATTAGAGAGGGTAAGATAAGGGTGGTAACAACTGAAGGCGGGAAGTATAGGATACCTTATAGCGAGGTTAAAAAGTACTTAGAGAGGAGGGAAGAGACGAGGGCAGTAATTTACGCTAGGGTTTCTTCAGCTGATCAGAGAGAAGATTTGGAGAGACAAATAAACTATCTAATGAATTACGCAACGGCTAAGGGTTATAAAGTAGTAGAAGTACTGAAAGATATTGCAAGCGGGTTAAACACACAAAGGGAAGGGTTACTGAAGCTCTTCAAACTGGTTGAGGGAAGGAATATAGACGTCGTATTAATAACATATAAAGACAGATTTACAAGATTCGGGTTTGAGTATTTAGAGGAATTCTTTTCAACCATTGGAGTTAGGATCGAGGTTGTTCTCGGAGAAGAACCTAAGGAAGCCACACAAGAACTAGTTGAGGACTTAATCTCAATAATAACCTCATTCGCAGGAAAAATTTACGGAATGAGGAGTCATAAGAAGTCAGTCTTTATTCAAGGTGTAAAAAAACTGATGGGTGAGTTAAGTGGAAAGGACAGTGAAGTTAAGGGTTAAGGTTAATCACGAAACTTACTCAGCACTTAGAGAGGTAGAGGAGGAGTACAGAAAAGTTCTGGAGGATGCAATAAATTATGGGCTGTCGAACAAGACTACCTCCTTCACTAGGATTAAAGCTGGGGTTTACAGGAATGAGAGGGAGAGGCACAAGGACTTACCCTCACACTACATTTATACTACTTGTGAAGATGGCAGTGAGAGGTTGGACAGCTTTGAGAAAGTGAAGAAGAAAGGTAGGGCTTACACTAATAAACCTTCAGTAAGGAAGATCACTGTTCACTTAGATGATCACTTGTGGAAGTTTAGCCTCGACACGATTTCGATATCAACAAAGAAGGGAAGAGTTTTCATTTCTCCAATCTTCCCTAAGATCTTCTGGGAGTATTATAACAAGGGCTGGAGGATTGCGAGTGAGGCTAGGTTTAGACTAATGAAAGGTAACGTGGTAGAGTTCTTCATAGTTTTTAAGAAGGACGAGCCTAAACCTTACGAGCCTAAAGGTTTTATCCCAGTTGATCTCAATGAGAATTCAGTCTCTGTATTAGCTGATGGAAAACCGATCCTTTTAGAGACTAATACCAAGAAAATTACTCTAGGCTATGAGTATAAAAGGAAGTCAATAACTACTGGTAGGTCTACTAAGGATAGAGAAGTTAAGAGGAAGTTGAGAAACTTGAGAGAGAGGGATAAAAAGGCTGATGTTAGGAGGAAGTTAGCTAAGCTGATCATAAAAGAGGCTTTTGAAAGCAAGAGTGCCATAGTTTTAGAGGACTTGCCCAAGAGAACTCCAGAGCATATGGTTAAGAATATGAAAGACTCTCAGCTTAGGTTGAGGATTTATAAATCGGCATTTTCCTCAATGAAGAATATTATTATTGAGAAGGCTAAGGAGTTTGGAGTCCCCGTGGTCTTAGATAATCCTTCTTATACTTCTTCGACTTGCCCAGTTCACGGGACAAAGATTGCTTATCAACCCGATGGGGGCGATGCCCCAAGGGTTGGTGTTTGCGAAAGGGGGAAGGAAAAGTGGCATAGGGACGTGGTTGCTCTGTATAATTTGAGGAAAAGGGCTGGAGATGTGACCCCCGTGCCGTTGGGGTCGAAGGAGTCCCATGACCCACCTACCACAAGTGGGTGGTTGAGGGCTAAGTCCCTACACTTGATCATGATTGAAGATAAAATGATTGAAATGAAAGTGTAGGGACAAACGGTTATTTGTAGGCTCGTTCTCTAAAAAATATCATAAAAAGAATTATTTAAATACTTTTATTTTTATCTGAATTTATTGTAGAGCTAAGAAAGGGGGAAGAAAATGGTAAATATTGAGGCAGAGATTAAAAGTATAATACAAAGTAAGTTACAAAACGCTAAAATAGTTAATGCATCTAATGAAAAGCAACAAGTTAATTTCGATTTGGTGGGAGATATAATAAAAGTTTCTGAAGGAGATAAGTTAGAAATAATAGTAGATAAAAAGAAACCTGAAAATATAGATGTTTATGATTTTTGTGGGCATGGGTATTTGGTTAAACCAGAGAAAGAATCTAAGATTACTATTCTCTCTTTATGGGGAATTGTGTTTCAATTTGATCCCCCTATAGGCTTGGAAGAAAACACTAAATATTATTTGTGTTTAAGGAAAATATAGTTTTTATAATGAAACAGATATTTTCCAAATTAAATCTCCTGCATAATGAAGGTTTTCAACTGCCTTACCTTTTGATTTTTGCTTTATGAGCTCTTCAATTTTTTTGCTATCATACAAAGCTTTGCCTATCATTACGGGAACTCCTTTATCTTGATCAAATGACGCTATTATTGAATTTTCATTAAATTCTCCCTTTATGGATTTAATTCCTGGTAACATTAAATCGGCCCCCCTAGAAACAGCATTAGTTGCTCCCCTATCTATTATTACTCCGTTGATCCACTGATAGCCTTTCTTTAACAAGCAAAGCAAAGTAGGAAACATTAAATTATTTGTTTTTACTATGCATGGAATACCGTTATCTATATAAATATCTAAGTTTTCATAGCTTGCTATCTCTACTTTTTCCCATTGTATTGGAGTATTTGGAAACTCTCTAATAATTGTTTCCTTTAATTCTTTTACCTCTTTTTTTGAGAGAGGATGTCTCTTGGTAATTTTAATTTTTTCTGACATCTTAACTTCAATCCCTATTCTTTCTAGTTATAAAATAATGCTTAAAATTTTTTGAAAAATTTTAAAAATAAAATAAAAATTTAAAATATTTCTTTTCTAGATTTGATAATTTTTGCGACATCTAGAGCAAAATAGGTGATAATAATATCAGCTCCAGCCCTCTTTATTGAAATAAGAGATTCTACAATAGGTTGCACCTCGTCTAGTAAACCGTTTTTGATGGCACTTCTTATCATTGCATATTCTCCACTTACATTGTATGCTGCCAATGGTATTTCAGGATAATGTTGCTTAACAAGCTGTATCACATCTAAATAAAGAATTGCAGGTTTAACCATTATTATATCGGCACCTTCTTCAATATCAAGCCTAACTTCCTTTAGTGCTTCCTTTGCATTCCTTGGATCCATTTGATAGCTCTTTCTATTTCCAAATCTAGGAGCAGAATCTACAGCTTCTCTAAATGGACCATACATTGAACTAGCATATTTAGCTGAATAAGCCATTATACCAACATCATTAAAACCTGTTTCATCCAGAGCTTCTCTAATTGCTTTTACTTGCCCGTCCATCATGCCCGATGGAGAAATAAAATCTGATCCAGCCTGTGCTTGAGAAATTGCGATCTTTTGATAAACTTTTAATGTAGAATCGTTATCTATAGTGGTACCTCTTTTATTACTAATAGGAATTCCGCAATGTCCATGAGTTGTGTATTCACATATGCATAGGTCAGTGAAAATTATCGGATCCCACCCAATTTCTCTCCTTATATTTTTAATAGCAACCTGAACCGGTCCATCAGGCGCATAAGCTCTTATGCCATCCTCGTTTTTCGTTTTTGGTATTCCGAAAATTAAAAAAGAATGGATACCTAATTCCATGGCCTCATTTATGTAATTTACTAAATAATTTGAGTTCGGGGGATAAGTTAGGTGTCCTTCAAGGCCTGGTGTTTCTATAGGTTTCTCTATGGATTCGTTAACAAATACTGGAAGTATTAGCTTTGATGTATCTAAATAGGTTTCAGAAACTAAGTCTCTTAGATATTTTATTGATCTTAATCTCCTTGGTCTTATTCTAGGGAACGATGCCAAATATTTCACCTCATATTTTTCTTATAGTATTCTATTATTAATTCTGATATTTCGTCTCTATATGAATCATGCATTAAATTAAATATAGGCCTCATGGACTTCTTTGTAAAGCTTTCAAATGCAATTCTTAGAGCATCATCTAAATTCATTCCTTTATTTATGTTTTTCTTTGTTTGCTCCACTTCATACTTAATAAGAGAATCTATATACTTCATTATTTCTGAAATGCTTTCATCAATATATCTTTTTCTTAGATAGTCGATCAGCTTTCCTGTTTCCTCTTCTATAATTTTTTCTACCAGGGGTATTTGGTTTATTCTATGAGTGAAGTTCTCTTTAACCAATTTTTCTATGCTTTCTATGTTATATACTGTGTTGCTATCCAATGCGCTAGGCGTAGATATGTCTATAACTAGGTTATTATTGTTTAATAATCCTTTTAAAAAATCAAAAGGACCACCTTTTATTGCTATTAAAACAATATCGTATTTTTTGTTAACTATAGAATTAAGATCTTCTACTTCAAAATTACATCTATTGTTTATTAACATCTTTGCTTTTTCCTTAGTTCTATTAGCAATAGTAATTATTTTGGGATCATATTTTGAACATATGTGGTCAATCATTATTTTAGCGGCGCTCCCTGCTCCTATTATTGCAATTTTTTTATTATCTAGACTACCCAAAATTTTTGATCCAAATTCTACGGAAGCCTGAGGATATCCTAGAACACCTTTAGATATATCAGTTTCGCTTCTGGCTCTCTTACCGACTATTATTGATTGATGGAAAACAGAATCAAGTAATTTACTTGAATAACCCATATTTTTTGACTCTTCCCAGGCATTTTTGACTTGAGATAGAACTTCTGTTTCTCCTATTATAGCAGATTCTATGCCAGAAGATACTCTAAATAAGTGTATAGCAGATTCTATGCCAGAATATGTATGAAGGTATTTTGCATAAATACCTAGATTTTGATTTAGCTCTTCTTGTATTATGTCGTCATTTGTTGAATCAACATATATTTCGAACCTATTGCATGTTGATAAGATTACTAAGCCTCTTGCTATATTAAATACATTGTTATAAATTTTCTCCTTGATTTCGCCGAGCTTTACTAAATCATAAAAACAAGAATCTTTGTATGTTATTGAATAGAGCTTTAAGTTATTTATGTCATATTCTTGGTTGTTCATCACATGCACCTACAAGACTTTAACAGTTAATTAGCATTAAGCGCATTTTATATACTGGGTTCATTTTATGTATATACGTTTACATATTTTTACTTATAAAAATGTATTTCAATAAAATCTTTGATAAAAATATTATAATAAATTGGTGGAAATTGATGATAATAATATATCATGATCCGGGAGATAAAAAACAAGAAGATTTGTTTTTAAAATTAATTAAAGAAAATAATATAGATGCAACCTTAGTTCCTGTTTCTAAAATTAATGAATTAACACCAAAAAGTAATGAAATTATTGTTTCCTTAATACCTTTTAGAGGAGGTCATAATGAAAGCATAAAAGAGATTGCTTATCATTATAATGCAAAGTATATAAAAATACCCTTAGATATGATTTATGAAAATTTAAAAAAAATTTTAAATAATAAGAAATGTAAAGATATTTGTTTTCTATATTGGAATGCCAAAAGATTTGTTGACCTTCAGGAAGAAGATTTAGACAAAATTAGAAAAAGAATAGAAGATGAACTTGGATTGAAATCCTATTCAAATTGTGAAGAATGCCATGATTGTTTTATTGCATTAACATTAATGAAAGGTAAGGTTTCTGAAAAAGCTCTTAATTATTACAAAAATTGTAATTCAAGTTTGGTTGTAGAAGATTTATTGAGTGTAATAAAACAAGATTTAATTGAATGGATTAAAGACATAAGAAATGCGGGGGGTGGGGTTTGAACCCACGCAGGCCTACGCCAACGGGTTCTGGGCCCGTCCCCTTTGGCCAGGCTCGGGCACCCCCGCGCACTTAATTAATATGATTTTGTCTCATATATAATTTAATTGACTTTAAATTATATTAAAAAGGCCATCTTACTTTGATAAAATTAGTCGTAAATGAAATAATTGAGGTAAAGCCTTTTAACTTAATTTTAGCAATAAAGTTGAGAAACCTCCTTAGGAAGAAAAAGCCCATCATAATAGCAGTTAAGAAATTTAATGTTAATTTTTTGTTTAAATCTTGAGACTTCAGGTTCTTCTAGGGTAAAATGAAGATAGAACTATCGTGAAATAGCAAAAAATATTATACTGCAATTAACTAAAAATAAAATAGCCCCTATGACAGGCGCTCGCTATTTCTGAGAAGTATATGATGACCAACGGGTCTGTGAGGGGCAAAGTTTTTAATTGTAAAGTTTTATTTTTTAACTCAAAAACTTTTGTTTTTAATCTTTCATCTGTCAGCACCAGAGACCCCGTCCGTGAGGGCGGGGAGTTAAGTACAAAAATGTTAGTTAAAAAATAAAAACTTGGGGATGTTCCCTGAAAGCAGATATAAAAATAGCAGTACAAGGAAAGATTCTAAA